>Ga0210401_10006924_pt1 | contig 11453 bp, 11 predicted proteins | sample IncBWH32MmetaG_FD_150866 | JGI IMG/M metagenome (GOLD analysis project Ga0210401, IMG submission 150866) | Forest soil microbial communities from Barre Woods Harvard Forest LTER site, Petersham, Massachusetts, United States - Inc-BW-H-32-M | ecosystem: Environmental > Terrestrial > Soil >... | reverse complement strand
CCATTATCCCTTAAGCGCGAATAAGTGCCTGACGCCGGTCTATTACGGCCGCTATCTCGGCTTCGACAAGGCGCCGCATCTGTGGGGCGGCTGGGCCGAGTATGTCTATGTCGACCTCGAGATGCTGCCGGGCACCAAGGTCTACAAATTGCCCGACGACATGTCGCTGCGGCTCGGCGCGTTGTCGGAGCCCTTGACCTCCTGCATCCGCGCCTTCAACCGCGCCACGCGGGCCGGCGGGTTCACCTGGGGCGACACCGTCGTTATCCAGGGTTCTGGGCCGATCGGGATTCTGGCGGTGGCCGCCGCGCGCGAAATGGGGGCGGGCAGGGTGATCTGCGTCGGCGCGCCGGAGACGCCGCGGCTGGCGCTGGCGCGCAAATTCGGGGCGGAGGCGACCGTCGATATCGAAGAGGTGAGGACGCCGGAGGAGCGCATCAAGCGCGTGCGCGACATCGTCGGCGGCTTCGGCGCGGATCTCGTGATGGATTGCTCAGGTCATCCCAGCGCCGGCCCCGAAGGCATCGAAATGCTGCGCGACGGCGGCACCTATGTCGAAATGGGCCAGTTCACAGATGCCGGCTCGATCAATACCTCCTGGCACCGCATCTGCACCAAAGACCTCAACGTGCTGGGTTCCTGGGGGTTCACCGGCAATGATCTGCCGCTTGGCGTCGATATGCTCTATCGCACCCGCAACAAATATCCCTGGCTTGAGATGCAGACGCTGTATCCGTTCTCGGAGGAGGGTGTCGGCCGCGCGGTTGCGGACGCGATGGCGATGAAAACGGTGAAATCCACCATCGTGCCGTGGCGGGAGCTTGTGGAATAGGCCGGCCAACCCGTGCCCGGGGCCTTTTCGCGCGATCCGGCGCACATCTTGGGGGCAGTTCGGCCCAGCGCTTTTTCTCCAGTGTTATCGTCAGTTTCAGCTTCCCTGGGACATTGACGCCCGTATGCTTGTAGGTATCAATGAGCGGGCGGATTTCCTCTTGGCTGACGGTTTATTTTGAACCTTTCGACTGCGGGCCACGAACACATGGAATTTTGGCCGGTGTTCCGGAGTCTTTCTTGCTGATGGGGCGATAGCCAACGGGACAAATGGATGGGGCATGATGGCCAATCAGGATCAGGTATCTCTCTCTCATTTCGTCGAGCGTGACCTCCGACTGGATCTGTTCCGCGGCGTAGGGCTGTGGATGATCTTCCTCGATCACGTTCCGGACGATTTCGTCTCCTGGTTGACGCTGCGCAATTACGGCTTTTCCGACGCCGCCGAGTGCTTCGTGTTCATTTCCGGGTATCTCGCCGGCTACATCTACGGTCCGATCATAGCCGACGGGAATTTTCTCGCCGCGTTGAAGCGGCTGTGGACGCGTGTCTGGCAGATGTATGTCGCCCACATCATGCTGTTCCTGCTCTTCACGGCGCAGATCGCCCGCACGGTCAGGAAATTCGACAACCCGATGTATGAGGACGAATTCAACGTTCACAATTTTCTGCAGCATCCGGACGTTCTGATCGGGCAGGCGCTCACGCTGCGCTACAAGCCGGTCGACCTTGACGTGCTGCCGCTCTACATAACTCTAATAGCGGCCTCGCCGCTGGTGCTGTGGTGCATGTTGCGCCGTCCAAACCTAACCCTGCTTGCCTCGGCCCTCCTTTACCTCGGCGCACGTGTATTCGACTGGAATCTTGCTTCCTATCCGCCCGGAACTTACTGGTACTTCAATCCGTTCGCCTGGCAATTGCTGTTCATCTTCGCGGCATGGTGTGGCGTTGGAGGCGCCGCCAAGCTTTGGCCCATCATCCAGTCCCGTGCGGCCCTGATAGTGGCGGGGCTTTGGATCGCCTTCGCATTCCTGATCGTGATGACCTGGCACCTCCCGTTCCTGGATGCGATGGTGCCGAAATGGATGATCAAGCTGATCTATCCGATCGACAAGACCGACCTCGACATGCTGCGTTTCACGCATTTCCTCGCGGTGGCGCTGCTGGTCGCCCGATATTTCCCGCGCAAAGCGGAGATACTCAATGCGAAATGGCTGCGTCCGATGATTCTGTGCGGTCAGCATTCGCTTCCGCTTTTCTGCTTCGGCGTCTTCCTGTCCTTTGGCGCGCACTGGATCCTGGTTCAGCACGCCCAACACGGTGTGCGCGCGCTCTGGATGCAATTGCTCGTCAGCGTCGGCGGCATCCTGATCATGATAGCGTTGGCATGGCTTCTGGATCGGGCGAAAAAAGTCCCGAGCCTGTTCGTCGATGCGGCCGAGGTCAAGGAAGGCAAGTTGGTGGTGGAACCCGCGAAGGCGTAACTTCCCGTTACAGCTTGTGGCCCTTCTGGCGCAGCGCCTCGGTCAGGCGCGCGCGAAGATCATCAGCCGCCTTGCGGCCGACGTCCTGACCGACCTGCATGCTTTGCTGCGCGATGACAGGCGCCTTTTCGAGAAGCTTCTGTCCGGCCGGCTGGTGATAGAACGCCTCGATTTCGCGGAGTTCGTCGGCCGTGAAATTCTTGGCGTAGACCGCGGCGATGTCGTCGACCATCGCCGAATAGTACGGCGTGAAGGCGTCGGCGATCATCGGCATCATGGCATCGTAATCGCGCTCGATCTCCGGCCGGTCCTGTGTCAGTGCAGGCCTGAGGCCGAGCAGGATGGCCGGCAGCAGTGCCTTGTACTGATCGGCGAGTTTCATGGTGGTCACCAGGTTCCGCGCCGCCGTCATGGCATCGGGCGAGGGTGTTTGCGCGGGGGAAACGGAAATTGGCAACAGAATCAGGCATGCGATGATCAAAAGACGTCTGGCCATGGTTTTCTCCGATGCGCCTTCACGCGATGGTCATTTGAAAGCTGGATTTCCCCGCAAGGCCCTGACGCTCAAAAACCTCTTTCGCCCGGACCGGTGCCGAGAAGTTGCCTGCGGGAACACCATTTGTCCAGACAGGAGCGCATCAATCCGACGGTCACGCAAGTGCGGAGCATGGCCGAAACTCCCTTCGAAAAACTCTTGTGGCCTGACATCGGGCTCGGTTAACCGCTAGGATGGACTTCTCAGTAGAGGACGAGCGATGAGGCGGCGGGAATTTCTCGGCGTGGCAGGATTTGGGCTGGTGACCTGGCCGTACGCCGCAAGTGCGCAACAGCCTTTGCCCGTGATTGGCTATCTGAGCGCCAGGTCTCCGGGTGAAACGGCCGCGCTTCTCGCCGCGTTTCGCAAGGGTCTCGGCGAGGCAGGGCTGGTCGAGGGCCAGAATGTCGCGATCGAGTACCGTTGGGCGGAAGGCCAGTATGATCGCTTGCCGGAAATGGCGGCCGATCTTGTCCGCCGCGGCGTCACTGTCGTCGTTGCGACCGGCGGCGAGCCTTCGGCACTCGCCGCCAAAGCGGCGACGTCCAGGATCCCGATCGTATTTACGACCGGGGGTGATCCGGTGAAAATTGGTTTGGTCGAAAGCCTCAATCGGCCGGGCGGCAATGCCACGGGCGTCAGCCTGTTGACCACTGCGCCAGAATCGAAGCGGCTTGGATTGTTGCACGAGCTGGTGCCCGGCGCGAAGACCGTCGGCGTGATGATCGATCCGAATTATCAGGAGGCTGAAGCCCAGGCGCGAGAGCTGCGGGAGGCCGCCGCCACGATCGGTGAACGTATCCATGTCGCGTATGCCGGAAACGACAAGGAACTGGATTCGGGATTCGAAAAACTCATTCGAGAGCAGGTCGATGCCTTTTTGGTCGCGGCCGCGCCCTTCCTCGACACGAGGCGAGAACGCATCATTGCATTTGCGGCAGAACGCCGCTTGCCGGCCGTCTATCAGTTCCGCGAATACGCCGTGTCAGGCGGCCTGATGAGCTACGGTGTCAGCCTTCCCGAGGGCTATCGCCAGGTCGGCAATTATGCCGGACAGATACTGAAGGGAACCAAGCCGGCCGACCTGCCGATTGTTCAATCGATCAAGTTTGAATTCGTCATCAACCTGAAAACGGCAAAAAACCTCGGGCTCGAAGTGCCGGCGATGCTGCTCGCGCGGGCCGATGAGGTGATCGAGTAAAGGCAAAGTCCAGTCGATGATGCTTTCGCTTTAGCGAAGGCCTTCATAGACCATGAGGCCGCGCGCGAGCTTCAGTTTGCGTAACGTACGGGGCACGAGACGCTGCGCCGGCGGGTGGCCGAGATAGCGCCACGAGGTCAGTTTGAAATCCTGCAAGCGGCCGAGTCCGCTTTCGAACGGCGCAAGCAATCCGGTCAGGCTGAGCGGGGTGTGCGCGCGGTGGCTAAAAGGCAATAGCAGCAATTCCAGATGTGCTGGTGTGCCGTCTTCCGAAGCCGCGGTGATGCCGGCGACGGCGGCCAGCATTTCTTCCGTCACCACCGTGATGATGTCTTCGATCTCGCGGCGGCCGTCCGTTCCAAACAGCTCCGAAAAGCTCCGGTCCTTCAGGTCCCGGCCGAGCAGGGCGCATAGCCTTGTGCCGGCGACGCGAAACGGGTAGCCGGTGGCGCTGTCGCAAGACAGCACGAAGATGTCGCCGAGCAGGTCCCGCACCGCGTCAGGTTCGATCTCGCTGCGGTCCGGCGCCCGCGCTTCCCCACGCTTTTCGTCCCAATAAGCGAAAAATGCCTGGTTAGACGGATGCTTCATGCCCTGTCCCTTGCTCCGCGCCGGGCGCGGGTGGGACATTTATGTCCCGCTTTCGCGCACCGGTTTCCCCGGTTTGGTTGTGCAAGACAGTCAGTGCAGCGTCCATGCCGCAGCCGGTTTTGGCACCGGCTTTGCGCCGTTAAGGTTAAGTTAACTATCGCCTTGGCGATCGCAGGCTACCTGCTAGTGTCCCGCCCATAGGATCCTTCGCCGGTTTTCTCCGATTCCGGCGAGGTGGTGACACAGGCGGCGTCGAACAGATTGGTCATTGCGCGGGGAGGGGTGGGGACTTTACCCCAGCGCCTTGCGCAGCAAGACCAGCCACATGCGGGAGGGCTTTCTCAGAGCCCTCCCGGTTCCGCCTTCCGATGGCGTCTTTAGACTCCCGATCAACAGCCGCGGCAAATCGAGCCGATCATCTTCTCGACTTTTGCATCCTCACGGTCGATTGCGGGATTGGTCCCAAGCAACGGCCCCTTCATCGGACCATTGCCGGTGCCCGAGGACGAAAGCGCTGTTCCCAGCGAATTGGTACCCGGCGTAGCCGCGCTGCTGCCAAAGGCGCCGCCGGTTACCGAGCTGTGGTGCGAACCCATGCCGCCGCCGCGCGCAAGCGCGGGGATCGTCGCAAGAGCGGCACACAGCCCGACGCAAAGAATGAAGACCTTTTTCATGCCGACGCTCCCTTGCGAATATGCGGTCAACGGGACGCTTGGTTGGTTAAACGCGTGAAACTGATGCGGGTTCGCAATCCGCGGTATCTATGACGTAAATTGAATTTTATCTGGCGGCGTGAACCGGCTTCCACTTCGCTTCAAAACGCTCTAATGGGGCGCCATCGCTCGTCCGAGCCGTCGTCTTTAAGGTCTTTGACCCCTTGGAATCTCCACCCGACACACCGCCGGAATTGCCGCCCGCTCCCCCGCGAGAGCCGGTTTTCACGCTGCCGGGCGCGCTGACCGCCTATGTGCTGTTGCTGGCGGTCATTCATTTGCGCGTGCTGTTGCCGCCCGATCTCGAGAACTGGACGATCGACGTTTTCGGCTTCATTCCGAGGCGTTACGACGCGACACTGCTCAACATCGAATTCCCCGGCGGCGAGGGCGCCAAGTTCTGGACCTTTGTCACCTATTCGCTGCTGCACGCCAACCTCACCCACATCGCCTTCAACGTGCTGTGGCTGCTGCCGTTCGGCAGCGCGCTGGCGCGACGTTTTGGCGCGGTCCGGTTTTTCGTATTCATGGCGGTGACAGCGGCCGCCGGCGCGCTGGCGCACCTGGTCACCCATGAGCATGCGGTAGCGCCGATGATCGGCGCGTCGGCGTCGGTCTCCGGCACCATGGCCGCCGCCATTCGTTTTGCCTTCGTGCGCGGCAGCTTCCTGTCCTTCAGCCGCGGCGATGCGGAAGCCGCCGCAAAGGTCCCGGCGCAACCCTTGTTGCGGGCCTTGCGCGACAGGCGCGTCCTCAGTTTTCTTGCCATCTGGTTCGGCGTCAACATCATCTTCGGTGCCGGATCGATCGCGATCGGCGCGGACGGCGCCAGCGTCGCCTGGCAGGCGCATATCGGCGGCTTTCTCGCCGGCTTGTTGCTGTTTTCGTTGTTCGATCCGGTTCCGCGCGCCGCACCCGATGCTGCAGATGCGTCGTCTCACGACCGTGACTGATCGTCGCTTGCGGTGCAGCGCGATTTCCTTCATCATCGCAACATGCGGCACGGCGTGAGCCCGTGATGTGCTCTTGGGGCCGTACCCGCGCAAATGCGCCGCAACGAAGCCGGCGCTGAACTGTTGTTCGAAGACTCAAATTGAATAAAGACCGCAGCCTGCTGCAAGAGACGCGGTCCGCTTCAGGGAGACGACAATGACGGTACGTGCAATTCTCGATACCAAAGGCCACAACATCGAGAGCGTCGAGCCGGAGGCGAAGCTTTCCGCTGCCATCACGATGCTGGGGGAACGCAAGATCGGCGCCGTGCTGGTGATGAGCAAGGGCCGCATCGAAGGCATCCTGTCGGAGCGCGACATCGTGCGCGTGCTGGGCGAACGTGGCGCTGCGGTGCTCGGCGAACCCGTCAGCGCGGTGATGACGCGCAAAGTCGTGAGCTGCAAGCAGACCGATACGGTGGCTGCGATCATGGAGATGATGACGCTCGGAAAATTCCGGCATTTGCCGGTGCTCGACGGCGAGCGGGTCGTCGGCCTGATTTCGATCGGCGACGTCGTCAAATGGCGGGTCGGCGAATACGAGCACGAGCAGGAAGCGCTGCGCGAGTACATCAAGACGGCCTGATCCCGGGCAAAACGCGATCAGCGAATCTTGTCGGCATCGGCATTGGCATTGGCAGCGCCCGGCGCCAGAATATGGATCGCTTCCTGGATCGAGACGATGGCGCGTTCGGCGGCGCGCGCGCCATGCGCGATAAGATCGTCGGCGCGGTGGAAATCGAACCAGCCGACTTGACCGACCCGCGGCGAGATCAAGAGATCGGGCGGATCGCCGGCCAGCCGCGCGCGGGTGATGCGGTCCTGCATGATGTTGAAGGCATCGACCATCACCGAAGAGATGCCCGGCCGGCCGCGGCTGCCGAAGAACTCGCGCTTCACGGTACGTTCGGGCGAAAAGAATTTGCCGAGGCCACGCTTCGGCGCCGCCGGCTCGGGCGGCGCTTCTGTTTTCGCCGCCGACGCGCCGTGGGAATAGATCGTCGTGGAGTGCGTGAATATGTCGCTTGAGACATTGGCCGCGATCACGATTTCGGCGCCGAGCGCGCGTGCCGCCGATACCGGCACCGGATTGACCAGCGCGCCGTCGACCAGCCAGCGGTCGCCCGCCAGAACCGGCGAGAATATTCCAGGCAGCGCGTAGGAGGCGCGCATCGCATCGACCATGCGGCCATGGGTCAGCCATATCTCGTGGCCGGTGCCGACCTCGGTTGCAACGGTGGCAAATTTAAGCGGCAGAGCCTCGATCAAGGTCTGGCCGATCGCGGCCTCCAGTTGCGCGGCGAGCTTGTCGCCGCCGATCAGGCCAGAACCGTTGAGGCGGATATCGAGATAGCCGAGCACGTTTCGCGGCTGCAGGCTGCGCGCCCATTCCTCCAGCGTGTCGAGATGGCCGGCCGCGTAGGCGCCGCCGACCACCGCGCCGATCGACGTGCCGACCACGACGTTGGGGACGATGCCGTGGGCCATCAAGGTCCTGACGATTCCGATGTGGGCGAAACCGCGCGCCGCCCCGCCGCCGAGCGCGAGCCCGATGATGGGCCGCCGGATGCTGCCCAGCCCGACCTTGTCCTGGCCTTCGGAGCCGGTTTGGCCCCGCCTGATCAAACTATCCAGCACCTGATGCAATCTCCTGTGGACGCAAGGTTACAAGCTGGGGCCTGGTCCCGCCAGAATGGACGACAAGCATGGTTTATGCCGTGGTTGAGGGAAAGAATGTGACCGCACCGCGGCGCCTTAGGAGTAACCTCGGCGATCATTGCCGGTTCCGCTTGGCCGTCCGTCCAATCTGCAGGCTTGAATTTGCCGCGTTTTCGGTGAAAAGCAGTGCGCTATGACCACGGGAAGGCAGGGTAGCAGTCGATCCAGGCGGGGTGGGCCTCCGCGCTTGGCGCTGGCGCTCGTCGCCATCCTCATATCGGCATTTCCGGCCTCGGTTTCGGCTCAATTGTTCAGCGATCGGCCGCCGCCGGTACCTCCGGCATCGGTCCCAGATCCGCCCGCAGGTCCCGCCATGAACCTCGCGCCCCCATCGGGCCCCGCCTCGATGCCGAATCTGCCTGCGCCGTTGACGCAACCTTCCATCGCAGCCGTTCCGCCGGTCGTACCGCCTCCGGGCGCTGCCTCGCCCAACCAGGCCGTGTTGGCGCTGACGGCCCGTTTCGGCAAGGATTTGCCCGCGATCACCGGCGGGTTGGTATGGCGGGTATTTTCCGATCGGCCGGATGACACCGGCAATTTCAAATTGATCCGCGAAGACCGCGGCGCGACGCCGAATATCGTCCTCCCGCCCGGCAATTATGTGGTCCATGTCGCGCTTGGGCTGGTCAGCGCGGTGCGGCCCGTGACGCTGAAGGCCGAGACCGCCCGTGAATCATTTTTGCTCCCGGCAGGCGGCCTGCGCATCGAAGGCCGCGTCGGCACCTCGAAGATTCCGCAGAACCAGATATCGTTCGCGATCTACAAGGGCAGCCAGTTCGAAATCGGCGAACGCGCTTCGCTGGTGCCGAACGTCGCCGCCGGCGACGTCGTTTTGGTGCCGGAAGGCACCTACTACATCATTTCCAACTATGGCGACGCCAATTCCGTGGTGCGTTCGGACATTCGCGTGCAGGCCGGCAAGCTGACCGACGTGATCATCACCCACCGCGCGGCGGTGATAACCTTGAAGCTCGTCAGCGACCGCGGCGGCGAGGCGCTCGCGAACACCGCATGGTCGGTGATCACGCCGGGCGGCGACATCATCAAGGAATCGATCGGGGCGTTCCCCCGTGTCGTGCTGTCTGAAGGTGAATATCGCGCCATCGCCAAGAACGAAGGCAAGGTGTATGAGCGCGCCTTCAATGTCGTCAACGGCGTCGACGGCGAGGTTGAGGTCGTCGCGCGTTGATTGACCCTCTGAGCACTAAAAACGCGTCACGATGTCCGATAGCGCCGGGCGCGGGCGGTCTTCGCTCGGTTTGCCCGCCGTGCCGATATGGATGAAGCCGGCGAGCTTTTCATCCGCCTTTAATCCGAGGCCATCGAGCACGTCGCGGTCGAAGGCGAACCAGCCGGTCAGCCAACACGCGCCATAGCCGAGCGCGGTCGCCGCGGTGACGATGTTCATCGCGCTCGCACCCGCCGACAATTCCTGTTCCCAGGACGGCACCTTGGGATGCGGCTTTGTGAAACTGACGATGCCGATCACCAGCGGCGCGTCGGTCAGCCGCCGCTTTTCGACATCGATCTCGGCCGGCTGGGCGTTCGGATTCTTCCGCGCGAAAACCTTCGAAATGACTTCGCCGGCGCGCGCCTGCGCGTCACCCTCGAAGATGATGAAACGCCACGGCGCCAGCTTGCCGTGATCGGGCACCCGCGCGCCGATGGTCAGAATGGTTTCAAGCTCGGCGGGCGAGGGGCCGGGAGCGGTCATCTCGCGCGGCTTGATCGAACGGCGGGTTTTCAGCAGCGTGATGGCATCGGGCAAGGGCGTATCTTTCATCGATCGATTTTCAAATTTCTCGCCTCTGGAGATAGGCAGGAAAAAGGGCGATGGAAGCCAATTTAGGTTGATTCGACTTATTAATCTCGATCGCATCCATGATTGAGGGGTTAATGAATGCCCGGCGCAATTCACCCGAGGGCGATCGGCTCGACGTGCTGGTGACGCTTGTGGAAGCATGGGAGCGTAAGCATTTTCCGTTTGATCTGCCGGACGCAGTGGAGGCGATAAGATACCACATGGAGCAGAACGGACTGCAGCCCCGCGATCTCATACCCTACATCGGCAGTCGAAACCGCGTGCATGAGGTGCTAAATCGCCGGCGTGAACTTGCGCTCAACATGATCAGACGATTGCACGAAGGACTAGGCATTCCCGCCGAATCCCTGATCAAGATTGGGCAGCACAAGGCGGCCTAAGTCAACGCCCGCGCGCGCTTCACATCCGGTGGCGTCGCCTCAATGGCGAGGGCTGCGATCGCCTCGTCGGTCGGCATCACCTTCTGTCCGTCGCTGCCGAGCCGCCGGATCGAGACCGAATGCGTCTCAGCCTCCTTCTTGCCGACCACGAGCAGCGCCGGGATTTTTGCCAGCGAATGCTCGCGGACCTTGTAGTTGATCTTCTCGTTGCGCAGGTCGATTTCGACGCGCAGGCCTGCGCGCTGCGCCACCGCCGCAACTACCTCGGCATATTCGTCGCCTTCGGAGGTGATGGTGGTGACCACGGCCTGGATCGGCGCGAGCCAGAGCGGAAAGTTGCCGGCATAATGCTCGATCAGGATGCCGATGAAGCGTTCCATCGACCCGCAGATCGCCCGATGCACCATGACCGGTGTCTTCTTGGAACCGTCGGCGTCGATGTAGAACGCGCCGAACCGCTCCGGCAGGTTGAAGTCGACCTGCGTGGTGCCGCATTGCCAGTCGCGGCCAATGGCGTCGCGCAGCACATATTCGAATTTCGGCCCGTAGAACGCGCCTTCGCCCGGGTTGATCGCGGTCTTGATGCGCTGGTTGTGGCTCTTGGCCTCGATCTCGGCGAGCACGGTTGCCATCACGCGCTCGGCATGATCCCACATCTCGTCGGTGCCGACGCGTTTTTCGGGGCGGGTCGAGAGCTTGACGGTGAGTTCGCCCTCGAAGCCGAAATCGGCATAGGTGGTCAGGATCAGATCGTTGATCTTGAGGCACTCCTCGGCCAACTGCGCCTCGGTGCAGAACACATGGGCGTCATCCTGGGTAAAGCCGCGCACCCGCATCAAGCCGTGCATCGCCCCTGACGGCTCATAGCGGTGCACCACGCCGAATTCGGCAAGGCGCAACGGCAGGTCGCGGTAACTCTTCAGACCGTGCTTGAAGATTTGCACGTGGCCCGGGCAGTTCATCGGCTTGAGCACGAACCAGCGCTTGTCCTCGGCCTCGTCGCCGGCGGATTGGGCCGCGAACATGTTCTCGCGATACCAGTCCCAGTGGCCGGAGGTCTCCCACAGCACCTTGTCGAGAATCTGGGGCGCGTTGACCTCGCTGTAATCGCCGGTGAGGCGGCGGCGCATGTAGGCGATCAGTGCCTGGAAGATGGTCCAGCCCTTCGCGTGCCAAAACACGACG
>Ga0210401_10006923_pt1 | contig 11453 bp, 14 predicted proteins | sample IncBWH32MmetaG_FD_150866 | JGI IMG/M metagenome (GOLD analysis project Ga0210401, IMG submission 150866) | Forest soil microbial communities from Barre Woods Harvard Forest LTER site, Petersham, Massachusetts, United States - Inc-BW-H-32-M | ecosystem: Environmental > Terrestrial > Soil >... | reverse complement strand
TATCAAATATCAACGCTGTTGTGCTGGATGCGGAGCAGCATGCGTAAAGTGAAGGCGGCCGCTTCCCGCGACCTTGAAGGAGAATTCTGATGCGCACGCGATGGATTGTGCTTGGGCTTGGCTTATTGTTTTTAGGGGCGTTGTGCGGGTCGGCGCTGGCACCCACGCCCGTCGGGGCGGTGTCGAAGGAAATGATTCAGCTCCAGCAGTCAGTGGACCAGCTGACGCAGTCGCAGCAAAGCCTGCGCAGCGCCGTGGATGCCAACAATGCCACGATGCGGACGCTCATTCAGCAGGCCACGGATTCGGTGAACCAGTTGAATGGAAAGATGTCGCTCGTCGAGAAGACAGTGCAGGAAGTGCAGGCCAACACCGGCGCCCGAATCGACACGATGACGACGCAGACGCAGGGCCTTTCCGACAACGTGCAGGACATTCAGGCACGCGTGGGGAAATTGGCCCAGCAGATGAACGACGTTCAGGGCCTCTTGCAAAGTATCGACGGCAAGATTTCAGGCGGCGCGGCTCTTTCACCTTCATCCGCTGGTGCGGCGCCCGGGCCGCAAGGTGCAACGGGCGAAGATAGCGCAGGTGGAGGCGCGCCGCCGCCGATTTCCGCCGACACGCTTTACCAAAATGCACTGCGCGATTTTACCGGCGGGAAATACGATCTGGCCAAGCAGGAATTCTCGGACTACATGACGAATTTCCCGACGAACGATCTGGCATCGAACGCGCAGTTCTATCTTGGCGAAATAGATTACGCGCAGGGAAACTACAAAGTGGCGATCGTCTCGTACACAAAAGTTATAAACCAGTATCCGCGCAGCTTCAAAGTAGCCGCTTCCCAACTGAAGAAAGCGCAAGCGGAAATCAAGCTGGGTAATAAGCAGGCCGGCATTCGCGACTTGCACGAAGTGGCACGCAAATATCCGGGCTCCGACGAAGCGCGCCAGGCGCAGGCGCGGCTGCGAGAGCTGGGCGTCCCCGCGACAACCAGGTAGAAGATGAAACCTTTCGGCACGCGAGCGACGCGCGCCGGAAACTTCGCGCTGACGCTCATTGCGTTCGCGATCTTAACCGCTGCGCCCAATTATCCCGCGCGTTCCAGTTCCCTTCCTCGCTTCAGTTCCCTTCCCGAAATTACAGACACTCCGACCGCTTTCAGTCATGACGCCAAAGGACTGGAAAGCCAGTACCAACCGTTTCTGGATGCGTTCGCGGCAGTGACGCCTACGGAGTTCCACGCGGCCCTTGCCGTCTTCGCGTTGCCCAATCCTGCTGATTGGTTTGCGAAATACTTCGCGAAGGATCAAGTGGAACAGCTCGTCCGGCAGAATGAATCGGAGTTGAACGATTACGAACAGGCACTGCTGAGATCGATGGCCGCTGTGCCGCCGGGGACGAGATTTCGCGTCCGGTGCAAACTGCCGCACGCTGATCCGACGATGCACATCTCGCCGCGGCCTGATGCAATTCAGCCGAGCGCCGCGATCCCGGTCGAACAATTCGTTACTGAATTCGATTCGACTTCGAAAATGAAAAATGGCCGATTTTCGCTGGTCGTTAATTATGTGTATGTCGATGGCGCTTTTCGTTATGTCGGAAAAGGCGCGTATCCGTTCTGGTCGGCGCCGGATGAGGCGCCGACAAAATCGATGCCCGACCCATCACAGAAAAAATGAGCGAACAAATTTAGATCGAATTTAAGTTAGTCCGCCTGTGCGAAGCGCCGGAAGAAGCTGTCCGATTTCCATTGTGGGCGCTCCGTGCGATTCGCGACTGCGATCGTCAGGCCGCGCACAATTTGTTCGAATGCCGCGGCTGATTGCAAATCTACCGGTTGATTCGTGTCGTCCGACGGCGCGTGATAGCGCTGCGTGAGCCAGTCTTTGTAAAGCTTCGCGTCGGGCGAGCCTTGCTCGTAACCGACTTTCATCGCGAGGGCCGGGATGCCGTGGCGAATGAAGCTGTACTGGTCGCTGCGGATGAATGAATTGCGCAGAGGCTCAGGGTCAGGCTGGATTTTCACTCCCTGCGCCTCGGCCACTCCGCGAACGATATCGCCGAGATCGGATTCCTGGAGGCCGTAGACGGTGAGCACCTTCAACGGGATCAGCGGCAGGAACATGTCTGTGTTGATATCGGCGACGATCGATTTGGCGGGAACGGTGGAATGCGCGGCGAAATATTTTGAGCCGAGCAGGCCTTTTTCTTCGCCGCACACAAAGACGAAGAGAATCGAGCGCTTGTGCGACGCGGGATCTGCTTTCAAAGATCGCGCCACATCGAGCAGGAGCGCGGAGCCCGAGCCGTTGTCCATGGCGCCGTTGTAGATCTTGTCTCCGTTGATGGGCTCTCCGATTCCCAGATGATCGATGTGCGCGGAAAGGACCACGTATTCGTTTTTCAGCGCGGGATCGCTTCCAGGCAATTTGCCGATTACGTTCGCGGACTCAACCTCGGTGGTTTCCACTTTCGTGACAGCTTTGATCGAAGCGGCGAGCGGAAATCGTGGCAGCGGTTTGCGGTCCTTGCCGAGGTCCACGATTTCGGCAAAGGTATGACCCGAACCGGCGAACAATTTCTCGGAGCTCGCCGGATTTACGATCATGGAAAGCTTCAGACCTTCGGTTTCGTTCAGGCTGGCGTCCGCCAGCTCCATGCTGGGGTGCGCGCGATTGAGCGACATGCGCGACCAGGGGATGTCCATCGAGTTGGGATTCACCAATGTGACGACGCCGACGACGCCTGCTTTTTTCAGGGATTTCCAGCGCTCGCCGGCAGATTGATAGTGCGACGCGAGCGCGCCGGGCATTTCGGCAGGTGAGCCGCCGAATATCACGGCGATTTTGCCTTTCAGATCGAGACCGGCCAGATCGTCATAGTTTTTTTCGGGAATCGTTAGACCGTAGCCGATAAACACGAGCGGCGCTTCGATTTCGGGCGCGAGGTTGACGCGGGTGTTGAAGAACGCGTCTTCGCCCAGCGCGAGAGGCTCGCTTTTTCCGTCGCGGATGAGCGCGATGCTGGAATCCTTCTCGACGATCTGGCGCACCTCGAATTTCACAGGCTGGTAGTAGCCGTCGCTGCCGGCCGGCTCTACGCCATCGGCTTTTAGCTGCTCGACGACGTAGGCTTCGGCGCGCTTCAGTCCGGGGCTGCCGGTTTCGCGGCCTTCCATGTTGTCGTCGGCGAGAACTTTTACGTAGTTCCACCACGTCTTGCCGTCGAAGTCGTTCTTCGCGGCCTGTTGAGCGAAAGCGGCCACGGTGACGCAGAATCCGAGCGTAAGCAGCACCAGCGATTTCTTCATGATGACGTCATGCCTCCCAGTCACGCTTGAATGCGCCGGAAAAGATATCACAAAGACGCCCGAACGGAGCGGCGGCGGCGGCCAGCGCGAAGGTGCTGCGCAATTTCATCTTCAGTCTCCTTGAGTCACAGGCCTAAGGTCATCCCGATCGGAAGTCGATCGGGAGGGACCTGAGCTGCGTTGTTTTGCGTGGTCGCCCGACGCAAAACGTATGGCGCGACGTAGCCCGAAACGCGCCGGAAGAGAGATCCCTCCGCTCCGGTCGGGATGACAGGCTCCTTCAAAATCGCGATGAGAAATCGCGTGGCGCGCGACCGGTTACGGCGCGAAACGCGTTCAAAACCGCGATGAAAAATCGCGTTTTATTTGCGATTAGACTTGGCCCCTGGTGTTTGTTTTCAGCAGGTTGCGGCGATTTCTAATTCCAGATTTGCGATTAGAAATTCGGCGGCTTACTGAGGCTCTTTTGCGGTCGGACTGGTGGATCACTCTCGTGGGGAGTTCGACCCAGGTACCATCGTCATGGAGGCAGGAATAGGCGCGGATGGCGCGGAGGATGGCGTTGGCGGTGATTGGGGCGGTCTCAGCCTGCTCGACGAAGATATCGAGGACGGTGCGGATGTTCTCGTTGCGGCGGGCCCTGAGTCCGAGGGCGTTCGCGTGGCGGTAGATGACCGACCAGTGAGGCAGGTTGTAGTCCTTGACGATTTTGTTGGGGCCATGCCAGTTGAGGAAATCGTCTTCGATCTCCGCGCGCTGCGGGTGATGACAGATATGGCACTTACGGGCGTGGCGCTGGAGGTCGGCCCTCGGTGGGCGGAGCCTGCGGCGTCCGGTGATTTTGTCGATCTTCATGTTCGTTCCTTTCTTCTTCGGTGAAGCTCCTTTACTTAGAAAGAGTCCTATTTGTTTCGATGCCTCGCCGCCATACAGAGTAGGTTCGGCTCCAGACTAATTTTAAATAATCGCTGGGAATCCATTGCGGAGGCTACGCAGACAGAAATTGGCGGTGACTGGAAAGGCGGCGTTTAGGTATGAGCAACCACGCGAACGCGGCCCTGCCGACGAGAGCGAGGCGCGCGCTTAACGACAATCTCAACGTCTCGGCCCAGCAGAGTCAGGAAGTGCATAAGCCGCTCTGTGGAAAATCCGGAGAGCCGACCTTGCAAAAGACGGGATATTTTCGGTTGGTCGATCTTTAAAATGCGGGCGGCTCTTGTCTGGGTGAGACGGCGGGCGCGAATCGTTTCGGCGATGCGAATGGCGAGATCAGCTTTGGCGAGGCGCTCTTCTGGCTTCGACAAGCCGATATCGGCGAATACATTGCCGCTACTTTCCTCCACGTGGATGTTTCTATGCATTGTCTATTTTCCTCTCTGATGCTCCAGCCATCGGGCATGTTCTTCCGAGGCATGCCTGAGGCGAACTTGAATCAAATCGATCTCCGATTTGGGGGTCCTAATTCCAGTCTTTGATTTTTTCTGGAACGCATGCAATGCATAAATACGCCCGCTGAACTGAACTGTGTACACAAGTCGAAATGCATCACCTGCGTAGTCGTCGACAATCTCCAGGACACCCGCGCTGCCAAATCCTCGTAGGGGTTTGGCGCTGACGTGCTTGCCGCCCTGCTGGGCCACATACAGCGCAAAACCGATCGAGTCTTTTACTTCTTCCGGAAATGTCGAGAGATCCGCCCTTGTTCTGCTAATCCAGACGAGCGGCCTTATCGCGGGCAGCGCCGTCACATGCCTATTATGCCTAAACAGGCATACAGCGTGCAATCCCTAAGCGCGGGCGATGCTCGAGACCGTGATCACGCGGAAGAATCGCGGTTTGACAAGGCCTCACGGTGGGACGGTAGCGATTGCGGGCCGGTGGAAGTGAGCATGCTAGCCGTCAGTAAGAGCGCACAGGCAAGAGTGCCTGTGCCACTTGGGGCGACTGCGGATGCGCAGTTTTTCTGACTGAGGCATTCCAGTTCGGCTATACTCGCACTTACTTCACATCTCAAACAGGTGGTCAAAAACGCATGTCAGTTAACAAGGCAATTCTTGTGGGGCGTCTGGGACGCGATCCTGAGACGCGGTTTACGTCGGGCGGGCAGGCGGTGGCGAATTTTACGCTGGCGACCGATGAGACGTTCAAGGACCGGTCTGGCGAGCGGCAGAAGCGGACGGAGTGGCACCGCATTGTGCTGTGGGGGAAGCTGGCGGAGATTACGCAGCAGTATTTGAAGAAGGGGATGCTGGTTTATATCGAGGGGCGGATTCAGACTCGGCAGTGGGAAGACAAGCGCGACGGGCAGAAGCGCACGACCACGGAAATTGTGGCGAATGTGATGAGGATGCTGACGAGCCGGGCGGAGGGCGCTGCGGCGGGTGCCGGCGCGGCTTCTGCGGCTCCTGGTGGACGCGCGTTTGATCCGGATGCTGAGGGCGGTGGCGGGTTGCCGGATGAGGTGGCTGGGCCGGGGCCAGAAATTTCGGATGAGGATATTCCGTTTTAGGGTTGGGCGCGTTTTGGAGGGCCAGCGCTAAAGCGCACGATTGAAGGGCGAGATTTTTTTCGGAGCGCTCCCCGACGAATGCGTCGGGACGCAGAAGGCGCGAAAGCGCTCCTCCCCGCATGAATGCGAGGGCTCCCACCTTATCAAATTGAAGCTAGGGGTGGGCGGCGGGGAGACGGCCCACGTCGGTTGGGCAAACGGGTTGAGCGCTCGGGAATTACGGCTAAGATATCGTTTCAGCCAGAACTGTCTGCGCAGCTACCGTTTGCGCCTCCAAATCTGCTACGCCACGCCCCAAGACGATCAATCGATGGAACAAGAAACCCATCGCAATTTTGTTTAGTTCGGGTTTTCGAACATTGTGAAAAACAATGGTCGCCAGCTCATGGGTCTGAATCAGCCCAAACCACATACAGTCCCCGCCATAATATTCTCCGTGTTCTCCCATAAACAGGTAGGAAACTCGCCCGAACCGGCCAGATCGAGCGCGAGAGATATGATAAGACCTTGCGCTGCACGCTTCGGCATCTCTCATTACTCTCCTCTCGCCGACCCAAGCCAGGAGGAAGACAAGAGCAAGCAGGGGCGGAAACTGCCAGAATTGCATCGCGAAGAATGCATATCGTGATGAGAAAATCCAATTCGTGTAACTGAATTTCGTGGGACCACCGGCGACGAAAAACACGAGAAACGCTACAGCCAGAAACGTGAGCAAGAACAAAAGCCATAGCCTCGCAAGTTCAACTTTCACAGCCAGAAAGTCGTGCTCTAAGGCCGGGTTTCTATTCCGGTCCGCTATTTGAATAGAGGTCCTTACGTAGAATATTTCCTTGCGCGGAGGCATCGAGAAACCTACTACGACGGTCCCCACAATAGCGAGGGCCAAGGCGCCTTCGAGCCACGCTTCGTACGGGGTGAAAAGTAATACCGCCGCAATCACGACGAGAATGAGAAGCAGAGCCCGTGAGATTAGCTCCATTCACCAAGTCCCCAAGTCTGGAATGATAAGTCGTTGTGGAATTGGTCGAGTCTTACACGTCCGGCGCTAAAGCGCACGGTCGAAATGCGAGATTCTTCTGGAGCGCTCCCCGACGAATGCGTCGGGACGCAGAAGGCGCGAAAGCGCTCCTCCCCCGCATGAATGCGGGGGCTCCCACCGAAACACCCGCGCTACGTCAAATCATCGCCTCCAGCGTTTCCTTCTCGTCGCGACTGGTGGGATCTGGCGACTGGGGGCAAGGCCCTTCGGTCTCTCAGGGTAAACAGGATTACCTGTGCTACTGGAACTGCCCACGCCCGCGCATCGAATGGCGTCATCGCGCCAAGTTCAGTTGCCGGGCACGGCATGCCGTGCCCCTACTGAAAACTAACAACGCCATTGCGCGCTAGCCGAGCATCAGGAAATCAGCGGCTCACGTTACCTGCGGCACAGGCAGGATTGCCTGTGCTACTGGAAGGCGAAAGTTCAAGAGAGCCGGCCCCGCGAACAGCATCGGGACGCAGACAGCACGCAGGATGCCGGCGCTACGAGGGAAAAGGCTACGGCGAACCAACGCCGCCGTGGTCTTCTTCTTGTCGCTACTGCTCGGAGCTGGCGAGTTGGGGCGCAGGCTGAAGCCTACCCTACCGAACGGCGCGTTAGTGGGTTGCGGCTTCTTTTTTGCGCTGTTCGTCTATTTCGTGGAAGAAGTTTTCGAGTTTTATTTTTTGCTCGGGGGTCATTAGGGCACGGAGCTTTTCGCGGCTCTGCTGGCGGATTTGTTCCTTTTGGGCGTCAGCCGGGGCGTAGAGCGCTTTCCATTGGGCGCGCGTGTCGTCAACGATTGCGGTTACCTGCTTCTGCTGGTCCGGCGTGAGGTCCACTTCGTGCGTGAGACGGGATACGATTTCATCGCGAGATTTTGGCGCCGTTTGATGGCCCCAGACTTTTTCGCCCCAGAGATGCGTTCCCAGGCCGCCGAGTACAACGCCCAGCGCGAAAACGATTGTCACCAGGTAGGCCGCTTCGCGGCGCGTTTTAGTGTTTTGCATGTTCATCTTCCGCCACCATCATTAGAACTTCATCGCGACTACTTGGAACGCGCGCCGGATCGGGAGTAAACATATCTGGGATGCGAGCGGCTTCGAGCGTGGGCGCCTGCTGAGCGGCCTTCTCGACGTGATACGTGGCGTCGTACGCCATCAGGAGCGCGAGAGCCAAAGTGGCCGTAGCGGCGAAGCGCCATCCCATCGAAACGAGCGGCTGCCAGAATCCCTTCTCGGAGCGCACATCTCGATCGGTGCGAATTCGAGCCATCACGTCGCGAGAGAATCCGGGGCCGGGTTCCGCGGTAGCTTCGGCGAGATGCAGCAGGCGCGGAGTGAGTGCAACGTGTTGACGAGCCTCGAGGCAGCCCGCGCAGGTTTTCAAATGCTCAGACAGCCGAAGGGCATCGGCGCCGCCAATCTCGCCCGAGATGGAATCCTCGAGGAGGGCTTCGTAGTCCGGGCAAGCCGAGGTGCTATATTCGCGGCCGCTTTGACCTTCGTGGCGCCCTTGATACTCGTGGACCTTTTGATATTCGTGACCCTTTTGATATTCGCGACCCATGTTTTCAACTCTTCCTTTCAGCATTTGCTGAGTGGCTTCCCGATTTAGTACTGCTGGGACTCGTCCTACGGCGATAGACATCCATCAAGCGGGAGCGCGCACGGAACAGTCGAACTTTTACCGTATTCACGTTGAGGTCGAGGATTTCCGCCAATTCCTGCACCGAAAAACCTTCCATCTCTTTCAGTACTAGTAGTTGCTGATCCTGCTCCGGCAGTTTTTCGAGCATCCACTCGAGCGTTTCCTTCACTTCGGCTTGCTCGCTCGCACCTGAGACGGGCCGGTCTGCCGAGACGATGCCATCAAGACGCGAGACTTGCTCTTCGGACAGATCCGCTTCGTAAACGAGCGGCCGAACTTTCTTTTTGCGCAGGTAGTCCCAACACTCGTTCACCGTGATCTTATAGAGCCAGGTGGAAAAGGCCGAACGCAGGTCAAAGCGCTTGAGCGAGATAAAGACCTTGAGAAAAACCTGCTGGGCGACATCCTCAACATCCTCCCGCCGCCGCAGAATCGAACCTACCAGAGCGAGAACGCGCTGCTGGTGGCGTCGAATGAGCTCCTCGAAGGCGGCCTCTGTTCCACTTTGGGCCAGTCGTACGAGGTCTCGTTCCTCTTCGGCCCTCGTCCGGCGGCCGAGAGGAATTGCGACGGTAGAGGCGCTGGCTGCCACATCTTTAGGGACGTCAGGCATGTAATTCAGGTTACATCGAAAAATTTTCGCTGACTACTGGTCAGGTTATGCGGGGAGGCTAACTTTCGTCTTGCAACAATAAAATACTTCATGCAACAATACCCGTCATGATAATTGGAGATCGTATCCGCCTGCTTCGAGAAACAAAAAAACTTTCCCAGGGTGACATCGAGAAGCGCACTGGACTTCTCCGCTGTTACATTTCGCGCGTGGAAAATGGCCACACGGTACCGGCCATCGAGACGCTCGAGAAACTGGCGCGAGCGATGGAGGTTCCGCTCTACCAGTTGTTCTACGACGGCGAAGAACCGCCCGAGCTGCCGAATCTTCCGAAGCGTAGATCCGCTGACGAGATCGCATGGGGCAGCAAGGGAAAAGATGCGCGTTTGCTGGGCCGCTTGCGCCAGTTGATGGGTCGTTGCGATGAGGGCGACCGCCGGTTGCTGGTGTACATGGCTCAGAAGATGGCGAACCGGTAGGTTTTCCGGGGATTGCCGCGCAAAAGAGGGTCCTGGATTGTTTCCGGCTTTCCGTCCCGGCTTTGGGGCTATTCCCACTCGATTGTGCTCGGTGGCTTTGAGCTGATATCGTAAACGACGCGGTTTACGCCTGCTACTTCGTTGACGATTCGCGTTGAGATTCGCTCGAGCACTTCGCGCGGCAGGCGGGCCCAATCGGCCGTCATCGCATCCTGAGATTCCACCACTCGCACGGCGATAGTGCCTCCGTACGTCCGGCCATCACCCATTACTCCGACGCTCTGAACAGGCAGCAGCACTGCGAAAGCTTGCCAGACTTTTTCGTAGAGGCCCGCGCGGCGAATTTCTTCGATTACGATTGCGTCGGCCGGGCGAAGCGTTTGGAGTTTCTCGGGAGTTACTTCACCTAGTACACGTACTGCTAGTCCCGGGCCGGGGAACGGATGCTTCACTAGAATTTCTTCGGGCAAGCCTAATTCCCTGCCGATCTGGCGGACTTCGTCTTTGAACAAATCGCGCAGGGGCTCGATCAGCGAGAAGGGCATGTCGGCTGGAAGGCCGCCTACGTTATGATGCGTTTTGATGGTTTGCGACGGGCCTTTTACTGAGACGGATTCGATTACGTCGGGATACAGCGTGCCTTGAACGAGAAACTTTACCGGCGGCGCGTCTTTTGCTTGCGTTGAGGGCGAAGCGGCGGCGAGCTTGCGGGCTTCGTCCGCAAAAATTGCGATGAATTCGGCGCCGATTCGTTTGCGTTTTTGCTCGGGGTCGGTGATGCCTTTCAATTGCGCTAGGAAGCGATCTGTTGCGTCCACGCCGATTACGTTGAGGCCCAGACGGTCGCGCAGGAGTTCGAGTGTTTCCTCGTATTCGTTCTGGCGCAGCACGCCGTTATTGACGAAGACGTTGGTGAGGCGGTCGCCGATCGCGCGATGAACGAGCGCCGCTGCTACGGCTGAATCCACGCCGCCGCTCAGGGCGCAGATGGCTCGGGCGCCTTCTGCTTGTTTGCGAATCGCTTCGACCGTGGCGGCGATGAAACCGGCGCGGTTCCAGTTCTTTTTGGCGCCGCAAATTTGGAAGACGAAATTTTGCAGAATGTCGCGGCCGCGTTCGGTGTGGTTTACTTCGGGATGAAATTCGACTCCGTAGCATCGTCGCGAGGTGTGTTCGATCGCGGCGACAGCATTGTCGGTGCGGCCGGTGACGTGGAACCCTTCAGGTAGCCCGATTACGTGGTCGCCATGGCTGTTCCAGATTTTGAGTCTTTCCGGCAGACCGCCGAACAGGGTAGAGGTGTGCTTCGCGTCGATATCAAGGTGCGCTGGGCCGTACTCGCGCGCTTCTGCGCGAACCACCTTACCGCCCAGCGTGTGTGCCAGCCATTGCATCCCATAACAGATTCCGAGAACGGGCACGCCGAGTTGCAAAACTTTTGCGTCGCAGACTGGAGCGTCCGCGTCATAGACCGAACTTGGGCCACCTGAGAGTACGATGCCGACCGGTTCGAGCGCGCGAATTTCTTCGAGTGACGCGGTGCACGGAAGAATCGCGGAGAAAACCTGCAGTTCGCGGACGCGGCGCGCGATCAGCTGCGTGTACTGGCCGCCGAAATCGAGAACCACGATTCCGTGGCGCGTGCTGACTGTGCCCTTGGCGCCTGGCGATTCCTCCACGCCACTCGTTGTCTTCGGCGCTACATGTGGCGCTGCACCTGTTTCGGGAGTCATCCGCTTCACCTCGCAGCCGCTCCTGTATCGACCTGCAGTCCTAGCTGATTCTTAAATCGTTAAATCATCGCAAGACGATATTCACCAGCTTCTTCGGCACCACTACAACCTTAACGATCTGCTTGCCTACAA
>Ga0210401_10006922_pt1 | contig 11455 bp, 5 predicted proteins | sample IncBWH32MmetaG_FD_150866 | JGI IMG/M metagenome (GOLD analysis project Ga0210401, IMG submission 150866) | Forest soil microbial communities from Barre Woods Harvard Forest LTER site, Petersham, Massachusetts, United States - Inc-BW-H-32-M | ecosystem: Environmental > Terrestrial > Soil >... | reverse complement strand
CCTCGGATTCGCCGACCGCCAGCCCCAGCGCCACGGTCACGGCGACCTTCACGGCCACCTTCACCGCCAGCCCCAGCTGGACGGCCTCGCCGACCAGGACGGCGAGCGCGACGCTTTCGGCCACCCCCAGCCACAGCCCGGTGCACAGCCTGACCCCCAGCCCCAGCTGGACCTCCAGCCCGACGGCCACCGACAGCTTCACCGCGAGCCCGACGGTGACGGAGACCTGGACCCCGTCCGTGACCCCCAGCAACACACCCAGCCCGACCCCCTCCTTCACGCCGACCTTCACGCCCTGCTACCAGGCGCCGCTGGCGGGCAACGGCACTTCGGGCGCCGGGGGCGACGGCGGGGCGGCCCTGCAGGCCCAGCTTTCCGCGCCCCAGGCCCTGGCCTATGGCCCGGACGGCTCCCTATATATCGGCGACGGGGCCGCCATCCGCAGGGTGGACCCCCAGGGCAACATCCAAAGCCTGGCGCACAGCCTCGCGCTGTCGCAGGTGACGGCGCTCTTCGTGGACGGTGGAGGGACGGTCTATGCCGGCGACAGCGGCTTGGGAGAGGTCCTGCGCATCGACCTGTCGGGCACGGCGTCGGTCGTGGCCGGCAACGGCTCCGGGCCCGGGGTGAACAGCCCGGGCCTGAGCGGCACCGCCACCGCCCTCCAACTGAGCCAACCCACGGGCCTGGGCGTGGACGCGGTGGGCAACCTCTACATCGCCGACGCCGGCAACAACGTGGTCTACAAGCTCGACAGCAGCAGCTTCATGCGGCCCGCGGCGGGCGACGGAGGGACCGGGGCGAGCGGGCTGACGGCGACGGCGCTGGGACTGCACGTTTGGGCCCCTCAGTCACTGGCCGTGGGGCCGGCGGGCGACCTTTACATCAGCTGCCAGGGCTCCAACGACATCTACCACGTGGGCCCGTCCGGCTCGGCCGACCTGGTGGCCGGCGGGCTGAGCGGCGCGGGCAGCAGCCCGGACGGCGCCGTGGCCGAGGGCGGCCCGCTGAACGGCCCGGGCGGCCTGGTCCTGGACATGGCGGGCACCCTCTATTTCACCGAGCAAGGCGGGGCGAGGCTGCGCAGCGTGGTGGGCGGCCGCTACGCCCCGGTGGCCGCCATCCCGGCGGCGGGGGCCGGCCTGGCCTTGGGCCCCTATGGACTGGCCTTGGCCCTGCCCTCCGGGCACCAGGTGGAGCTTTTCGGCGCCTGCGGATACAGCCCCTGGGCGGCGGCCATGTTCCCGGTCTGCGCGCTCAGCCAGCTGAAGGGCCTGCAGAGCGGCGGACTTGGAAAGTCCACCCCGACGCCCGGGCCCGGCGGCCGCCGCGGATGGAAGCCCGCGCTGGGGCCGTCGCCGGCCCGCGCGTCCGCCCCCCTGAGCCTGGCGTTCCAGGAGACCGTGGCCGAGGGGCAGGTCGACATCTACGACCTGGGCGGCCGCCTGATCCGGACTGTGGAGATACACGGCGCCGCCCGGCTGGACATGGCGGCCCCGGCTTCTCCGGGCATCTACCTGGTTTGGATCCAGGCCAAGACGGCTCTGGGCGGTTCCTATGAGCAGACCCTCAAATTAGCGGTGCTGCCATGAAGAGTCGGATGAACCTGCTGCTGGCGCTGGCTCTGGGGCTTTCCACGGCCCTGCGGGCCGACGTGCCCAGCGAGGGCCAGACCCAGGCCCTGGTCATGGCCGTGGTGGGCAAGGCCAGCTTCCACGAGGACGGCAAGAACGTGGACCATCCGGTGGTCGCGGGCCTGCGCCTGGACCATGGGGTGACCCTCAAGACCGGCTACGGCGGAAGCCTCAAGCTCAAACTGCCCGACGGCAGCACCATGGGCATGGCCCAAAACAGCTCCATCACCCTGGGCACGCTGCTCCCGCGTGAACGCCACAAGACGGCGCTGAAGCTCATCCAGGGGCTGGTCCGCTGGGTCATCAACCAAACCGGCAGCGACGCCGCCCGCGGGGGGGATTACCAGATCTACACCGACAACGCGGTGGCCGCGGTCAAAGGCACCGATTTCAGCGCCGGCTCCGACGGCGGCAACCTGGACGTGAAGGTCTACAGCAGCCAGCATGAAGGCGTGCAGGTGGGCGACCCCAACGGCGGGGGATCGGCGCTGGCCGCGCCGGGGCAGGAGGTGCTGCGGCAATCCGACGGCGCCCTGCTGTCCCGCAGCCTCAGCAAGGATGACTATGCGCAGCTGGCGCAAACCTTCGCCAACCTGCCCCCGGTGAAGCCGCCCGCGGGCCTGCCGGACCATGCTGGGGGCTTCCAAAAGGCCGCCCTGATCGTCCCGGCGGCGGGCGGTGGCCACAAGGGCGGCGGGTCCGGCCCGGGCTCAAGCGCGGGCACGCCCGCCCCGACTCCGGCCGGCGGAGCCGGGTCGCCCGTCCCCACGCCCGGCAGCGGGGGCTCCGCGGCCGCGCCCACCCCGGGACCCTCCGGCGGAGGCTCCGAGGCGGCGCCCACCCCCAGCCCCGACAACGGCGGCTCAGGGGCCGCCCCCACCCCCGCCCCTGGGGGCGGGCCGTCGACCGACCAGATCGTGCAGGACATCAAGGAGCAGGTGCAGGACCTGCGCCAGGACCTGGGCGTGAGCAAGAGCCTGGACGCCCAGACCAAGTCGCACGACCTTTACAGCGGCGCGGCCTTCATCGACCGCAACGGCTACCGCGTGCAGGTGGCTTCGCTCATCCTCCCCAACCAGCCCGCCAACGTGGTGGACAAGGTGATCACGTCCAAGCGCAGCGACGGGCCGGACGCCGGGGTTTCGGTGTTCAGCGACAAGTACACCTACAACCAGGCCCTGCCGCCGGACTGGACCTCGGTGGTGGGCCAGCCCCTGAACGCGCCGTCCAACCTGGTGAACGGATCGCCCACTTACTACCTGCAGCAGCAGGACGTGACCCTGCTTTCGCCGGCCGGTTGCGCGGCCTGCCTCTCCACGGTCTACACCGGCCCGGGCGGCTCGGCCGCCCCGGTGCAGGAGCTGAACGGCTCCTGGGCCCAGTCCTTCACCAAGTACTACACCATCGCCGGCCAGCAGCTGGCCCAGAACAGCTGGGCGCCCAACGCCTCGGGGATCGGCTACACCCAAACCGGCGGCAACCTGATGAACGTGGCCGCGGCCCTGCGGCCGGACGGAGGCTGGAGCTTCGCCTACAGCTACCTGCCGACGGGCGCCACGTCCTACCAGCCCTTGTTCACGGCCAACGTGTGGATCCTGGACGGCAACGGCGGCACGCTGCCGGGCCTGCTGGGCAGCCCCAGCAGCCTCAGCGGTCTGACGCTCCTCGATTCGAGCACCGTCTCCGAGCTGGAGCTCAGCAGCCCGCTCTTCAACGGCGGCCACGTGGATGTGCTGCTTGAAGAGCCCGACCTGACTGCGGCGTTTCCTTGAGGCGGCTCCTCTGCATCGCCGGCCTGATCTCGCTGGCGGCCGGCCTTGAAGCCGGGGCGCAGTGGCACACCGTGGCCCAGGGCGACGTCCAGGTTGGCCGGGCCCAGACCACCGGCGACCAGGGCACGCCGTTGTACCTCTACGACCTGGTGCTGTCGCCCGCGCTGGCCTGGCCGGGCGGCGCGGTCCTGGACCCGCTGATCTACGTGAATTCCTCGGCCCAGCAGTATTCGCTGGAGGAGCAGCTGCTTTTCCAGCAGACCTTGGCCTTCGGCGCCCGGCCCACCTACACTTCGCCGCTGGCGCCGGATTGGAAGTGGGGCGCGCGGGCCCTGGCCCAGGACAGCAAGAACTGGGAAACCTCCGGCGAAATCCGGAAAATGCAGGGGCTTTACGACGACGAGGAGTACGGCGGCGGCCTGCTGCTTCAGCGGGACACGGCTTCCCAGTCCACCCACGCCAGCCTGGACCTCAGCTGGCGGGACTACCCCTACTACCGTTCCCCCGCGTCGGCGGTGCTGAGCGGGACGGCCGGGGCCATCCTGGACGCATGGTGGTGGAAGCTGGGCCTCAAGCACCACGACCGCCTGAGCGACGACAAGCTCCTCACGGTCAACGGCTGGGTGGCCCTGAGGAACTACACCGACGCCCATGTGGTCAACGTGGACAGCAGCGCCGGCTCCATCGGGGCCCAGGAGGGCCTGCAAAGGGACGTCCCGGGCAGCCTTGACGTTGCCTTGGATTGGCGCCTGTCGTACGCATGGGCCGTGGACGTCGGCGTGGGCTGGGACGTCTTTTGGAGCAACCAGAACCTATTCGACCAGAGCGGCAGCTACAACGGCGTGACCCCCTATCCTGGGGTGGCCATCGCCGGCGCCTACAACAGCTTTGCCACGCGTCTGGACCCCGGCCTCCTGTGGCAAAGGGAGGACTGGCAGGCCCATCTCAGCGGCGAGCTGTTGCTTCGCGGCACCTCCAAGCCGATCCGCTGGTCCAATGGCGTCTACACACATTCCCTGGAATCCGACACGGAGTACGGCCTCGCCTTCAGCGGCGGACGGGACCTCCACTGGTACCATCTGCGCCTGGTCGGAAACGCGGCCTGGCGCGTGGTCACCTCCAACCAGGAATTTTCCCAAGGCCAGCCGGCGGCCTACAGCTACTACAACGTCAGTGTGGGATTGGAGTACCAATACGCCAGTCAATGAAGCGCGCCGGAACGGCCGGCCCATGGGAAAGCCCACGCTGAAGCCCTAAAATGGACTTAGGAGGAAATTGGCTGAATCGTTCATAAAGTGTTCAAAATCTTGCCAAATTTCGTTTCGCCATGGGAAATAACCACTTAGATAGGCCGCGGCATACAATCACATTGACTAAGATACGTATTTTGCTAAATTACTATTGAAGTCTGACCTGAGTCATATTTGGGCAGATTCTCGGGTTCCTCGAAATTCCCAGTCCAGAAATTTGAATAGAGCAATGATCTGAGCAGTTGTTTTGGCCCCATCAATCGGTCCACCGCTCCACTCCCGCCGGCGCAAGCCGGACGGCGCCCAGAAGACCAGCCCTGATTCAACCCGATCTGTTGGTGAGGCTATGCCAGCGCAAGCCGCCCGTATTCTTTTGCTTGAAGACAATCCCGCGGACAGGAAATTCATGAACGCCTGCCTGACGGACGGTGGCCTTCAGCGCGTTGAGTTGGACCAGGCCAGCAAGCTCGCCGAAGCGAGCGCCTTTTTCCGCAACCAGGACTATGAGCTGGTGATCGCCGACCTGAACCTGCCCGACACCGAGGGGCTCGAGACCTTCTTCAAGGTGAAGGAGCTGGCCAAGGACGCCGCCATCGTGGTCATGACCGGCATGGACGACTTTGACTTGGCGGCGCGGGCGGTGCGGGCCGGGGCGCAGGACTACCTGGTCAAGGGCGACCTGCCCCCCCAAAGGGTCCGCCAGTCCGTCTCCAAGGCGCTGGAGCGCCAGGTCCACTTGAAGAGCCTTTCCAGCGAGGCGGTCGACCTCAGGAAAAAGAACAGCAGCCTCCGCGAGCTGGTGCAGATCGACCCGCTGACCGGCATGTTCAACCGCCGCGGCTTCCAGCGGGCGCTGTCCCGCCCCGGCCAGGCCCCCCAGCTCTTCCACTCCGCCTGCGCCATGCAGATCGGCTTGGACGACTTCAAGACCGTCAACGACCTCTATGGCTACAGCAGCGGCACGGAGGCGCTCAAGGAGATCGGCCACCGCATAAGGAAGCAGCTCAGGGCCGGGGACATCGCGGCGCGCATCGGCGGCGACGAGTTCCTGGTGTTCATGCCCGCCACCCACCTGGGCGCGGCGCGGGAGCTGGCCGAGCGGGTCCGCCGCGCCGTGGTCGGGACCAGCCTGCCCGGCGACTTCAAGGTCACGGCCAGCGTGGGGGTCTCCGGGCTCCCCAAACGGCCCTGCACCATCGACGAGATCATGGAGCGGACCCACCGGGCCCTGCGCATGAGCAAGGGCGCCGGCAAGAACCGGGTGGCCCTTTCGGGTGACATGCCCGGGTCCGATTTGGGTCCGGACGGAGCCGGGCCGGTGCGCAGCCCCTTCTTCTGCCTGCAGAGCGGCCGCCTGGCCGGCTTCTCCTTCGAGTTCCCGGATTGGATGGCCAATGCCGATCCGGGCGACCCCGCGGACCTGCCGGGCGAGCGCCAGGTGCTCGAACTGATCCATACGGCGGTAGAACGCGGGGAAGGCCTGGAGTGCCACCTGCACCTCTCCCACACGCAGCTGCTACAGCTGCGCCCGGAGCAGCTCCCCAAACTGGCCCCCTCCGAGGACGGCCTGCACCGGCTGCGCTTCGCCATCCAGGAGATCCCGATGAGCCCCATCCCGCCGGGGCTGCTGGACGCCGTGCACCGCCTGCAGTCGGCGGGATGGGCCTTCGCCCTGCACGGCCTGGACCTGGGGCCGCACAGCTGGGCCAGCCTGATCATGCTTGAGCCGGCCGTGGTGACCCTGAAACCGGACCTGGTGACGGGGGCTTGGGCCGACCACCGCCGCCTGCGGGGCCTGGTCCGGCTCAGCCGCGCGGTGACCTCGCTGGGCGCCTACATGGTGGCCGGAGGGGTGGAGAGCAGCGAAGACTTGAAGGTGATGAAGGTCCTCGGGGTGCCCTACGGATGGGGCGCCCTGATGATCGGCGACCAGCCGTGAGCTGAATCCGCGGGCGCAACCCGCGGGTCGCCACGGGCCTGGCCGTGGGAAGCGGAGGCCACAATGTCGTCCGCAGTCGCGATGGTCCGCATGTTGCTGGTCGAAGACAATCCCGCCGACAGCGAGATGGTCCGGAGGGCCCTGGCTGACTATGGCCCGATCATGGAGCTGACCCAGGCCAGCAGCCTGGTCCAGGCGGCCGGGGCCCTGAAGTCACAGTTCTACCATTTGGTCGTCACGGACCTGAACCTTCCGGACGTGGAAGGCCTGCAGACCTTCCTAAGGCTCAAGGAAATCTCCCCCGACAGCGCCTTCGTGGTGATGACCGGCATCCAGGACCGGGAAGCCGGCATCCAGGCCATCCGCGCGGGCGCCCAGGACTACCTGGTGAAGGGGGACTTCGGGCCGCAACGGGTATGGCTTTCGCTGCGCAACGCCCTGCTCCGGCAGGGCATCCTGCGGGACGCCACCACCTCCGCGAAAAAACTGACCGAGGCCAACGCCCGGCTGAAGACCCTGACGCGCGTGGACCCCCTGACCGGTTTGTACAACCGCCGGGGCTTCGACGAGCGCCTGGGCCAGGAGTCGTCGCCGGACAGTTCGCCGGACAGCGCCGTGCTGCTGATCGACGTGGACGACTTCAAGCTGGTGAACGACCGGCTGGGGCACGATCAGGGCGACCTGGCCCTCCAGGAGATAAGCCGCCGCCTGCAATTGAGGCTCCGGCCCGGCGATTTCGCCGCCAGGGTCGGCGGCGACGAGTTCATGGTCCTGCTCAGCGCCACCCGCATGGCGGACGCCTCCGAGATCGCCGAGCGCATACGGCGGGCCGTGGACGGGGAGCCCATCCAATCACCGAATGGCGCCTTCCATGTGACGGTCAGCGTCGGGGTGGCCCATCCGACCAAGCAGGACCTGAGCGCCCACCAGCTGCTGGCCAGGACCCACACGGCGCTTTCGATGAGCAAGCAGCAGGGGAAGAACCGCGTCTCCTTTGACCGGGCCGGCTGGGCCCACGGGCCGCTCGAGGCGGCCGACGCCAAGGTGCTGAAGCGCCCGTTTTTCCGGATCGTGGACGGCAAGGTGGTGGGCTACGAATTCCTCTGCCGCTCCTGGGCGGGCCCGGAACCCAAGCTGCCTTCGGCCGGCAGGGAGGAGACCCTCCGCCTGCCGAGGGCGCTGCGGGGCCTGATGCATTGCGTGGAGGCGGCGGCGCAGCTGCCCCTGGGGCTGGAATACCACGTCCGGCTCTACCGGACCGACCTGGCCGGATTTGAGCCGGCCGACCTGCTGAAGCTCATCCCCGTGGGCCTGGATCCGTCCCTGCTCCGCCTGGAAATCAGGGACCTGGCCCGCGCGCCCGTTGTCGCGCCGATCCTGGGCACCCTGAAGGCGCTGCGGGGCGCCGGCGTGCGCTCCGTGATACACGATTCCGACCTCAGGCAGCAGCCCCTGGCGACCCTGCTGCAGTTGGAGCCGGACTGGGTGAAGCTGGGGCCCGCCTGGCTCAATGAGGCCGGCGCCGATCCGGCGAAGGAACGCGAGCTCCAGCGCCTGCTCAAGGCCGCCGAAGGGCTGGGCGCCCGGGTCATGATCGGCGGCGTCGAGGCCGGCGAGGACCTGGAACTGATGCAACGCATGAACATCTACCACGGCCAAGGCCCACTCTGGAGTCTGCACCCATGAAGCTGCTCAAAACGCCGGTCCGGCCCCCAGTCGCGTTCCACCAAAATGGCGCAGAGGCGGAGACCCATCCCCCCGACCTGGAGCCGCTGCTGGAGGCCGTGACCTCGCTGCGCGGCGGGGACTTTTCGGTGCGCCTGCCCCGCCATTGGACCGGGCTGGCCGGGAAGCTGGCCGACACCTTCAACGAGGTGGTGGAGCTGAACCAGCGCATGGCCAAGGAGCTGGGGCGCCTGGGGCACTCCGTGGGCAAGGAGGGCAAGATCCAGCAGCGCGCCTCCTTGGGCGGGGCCAGCGGGGCCTGGGCGGAGATGGCCGAGTCGGTGAACGTCCTCATCGAGGACCTGGTGCGGCCCACCAACGACATCTCCAGCGTGATCGGCGCGGTGGCCAAGGGCGACCTGTCCCGAAGCGCCTCCCTGGAGGTGGACGGCAAGCCGCTGCAGGGGGGCTTCCTTAAGACCGCGCAGACGGTGAACACCATGGTGGAGCTGCTGGGCTCCTTCGCCAGCGAGGTGACCCGCGTGGCGCGCGAGGTGGGCACCGAGGGCAAACTGGGCGGCCAGGCCATCGTGCCGGGCGTGGCCGGCACCTGGAAGGACCTGACCGACAACGTGAACTCCATGGCCTCCAACCTGACCGGCCAGGTGCGAAACATCGCCGAAGTGACCACGGCCGTGGCCAAGGGCGACCTGTCCAAGAAGATCACGGTGGACGTGAAGGGCGAGATCCTGGAGCTGAAGGACACCATCAACACCATGGTGGACCAGCTGCGCTCCTTCGCCAGCGAGGTGACCCGCGTGGCCCGCTAGGTGGGCACCGAGGGCAAGCTGGGCGGCCAGGCCATCGTGCCCGGCGTGGCCGGCACCTGGAAGGACCTGACGGACAAGGTGAACTCCATGGCCTCCAACCTGACGGGCCAGGTGCGAAACATCGCCGAAGTGACCACGGCCGTGGCCACGGGCGACCTGTCCAAGAAGATCACGGCCGACGTGCGCGGCGAGATCCTCGAGCTGAAGGACACCATCAACACCATGGTGGACCAGCTGCGGGCCTTCGCCAGCGAAGTGACCCGCGTGGCCCGCGAGGTGGGCACCGAGGGCAAGCTGGGCGGCCAGGCCATCGTGCCCGGCGTGGCCGGTACCTGGAAGGACCTCACCGACAACGTGAACTCCATGGCCTCCAACCTGACGGGCCAGGTGCGAAACATCGCCGAAGTGACCACGGCCGTGGCCAAGGGCGACCTGTCCAAGAAGATCACGGCCGATGTGCGCGGCGAAATTTTGCAGCTGAAGGAGACCATCAACACCATGGTGGACCAGCTGAACGCCTTCGCCAGCGAGGTGACCCGCGTGGCCCGCGAGGTGGGCACCGAGGGCAAGCTGGGCGGCCAGGCCATCGTGCCCGGCGTGGCCGGCACCTGGAAGGACCTGACTGACAAGGTGAACTCCATGGCCTCCAACCTGACGGGCCAGGTGCGAAACATCGCCGAGGTGACCACGGCCGTCGCCAAGGGCGACCTGTCCAAGAAAATCACGGCCGACGTGCGCGGCGAAATTTTGGAGCTGAAGGACACCATCAACACCATGGTGGACCAGCTGAACGCCTTCGCCAGCGAGGTGACCCGCGTGGCCCGCGAGGTGGGCACCGAAGGCAAGCTGGGCGGCCAGGCCGTGGTGCCCGAGGTGGCCGGCACCTGGAAGGACCTGACCGACAACGTGAACTCCATGGCCTCCAACCTGACGGGCCAGGTGCGAAACATCGCCGACGTGACCACGGCCGTGGCCACGGGCGACCTGTCCAAGAAGATCACCGTGGACGTGCGCGGCGAGATCCTGCAGCTGAAGGAAGCCATCAACACCATGGTGGACCAGCTGCGCTCCTTCGCCAGCGAGGTGACCCGCGTGGCCCGCGAGGTGGGCACCGAGGGCAAGCTGGGCGGCCAGGCCTACGTGCCCGGCGTGGCCGGCACCTGGAAGGACCTGACCGACAACGTGAACTCGATGGCCTCGAACCTGACCGGACAGGTTCGAAACATCGCGGCCGTGACCACGGCCCTGGCCAGGGGCGACCTGTCCAAGAAGATCACGGTGGACGTGAAGGGCGAGATCCAGGAGCTGAAGGACACGATCAACACCATGGTGGACCAGCTGAACGGGTTCGCCAGCGAGGTGACCCGCGTGGCGCGCGAGGTGGGCACCGAAGGCAAGCTGGGCGGCCAGGCCCAGGTGAAGGGCGTGTCCGGCACCTGGAAGGACCTGACGGACAACGTGAACTCCATGGCCTCCAACCTCACCAACCAGGTGCGCGGCATCGCCAACGTGGTGACGGCGGTGGCCAACGGCAACCTGACCCAGAAGCTCACGGTGGCGGCCGAGGGCGAGATCGCGGCCCTGGCCGAGACCATCAACAACATGATCCAGACCCTGGCCACCTTCGCCTCCCAGGTGACCAACGTGGCCCGCGAAGTGGGCGTGGAAGGCAGGCTGGGCGGCCAGTCCAACGTGCCCGGCGCCGCCGGCACCTGGAAGGACCTGACCGAGAACGTGAACCAGCTGGCCGCCAACCTGACCACCCAGGTGCGCGCCATCGCCGAGGTGGCCACGGCCGTGACCCAGGGCGACCTGACCCGCTCCATCAACGTGGAGGCCCGGGGCGAGGTGGAGACCCTCAAGGACACGATCAACCAGATGATCGCCAACCTGCGGGCCACCACGCAGAAGAACGCGGACCAGGACTGGCTGAAGACCAACCTGGCGCTCTTTACGAGGATGCTGCAAGGCCAGAAGGACCCCCAGGCCGTGTCCAAGGCCATCCTCTCGGAGCTCAGCCGGGTGATCTCGGCCCAGCACGGGGTCTTCTACATCGCGGCCGGCGGCGAGGAGGACGAGCCGCGCATGCTGAAGCTGCTTTCGTCCTTCGCCTACAGCCCCGCCCCGGGGGCGGCCGAGGAGTTCGGCTTCGGCCAGGGCCTGGTCGGGGAATGCGCGGTCCAAAAATCGAGCATCCTCCTGAATCCGGCGCCGGAAGGCTATGTCCAGGTCACCTCCGGCCTCGGCCGGGCCCAGCCCCACAGCATCGTCATCCTGCCGGCCCTCTTCGAGGGCCGGGTGAAGGCCGTGCTGGAGCTGGCGTCCTTCAGCAACTTCAACGCCACCCACCTGGCCTTCCTCGAAC
>Ga0210401_10006920_pt1 | contig 11456 bp, 11 predicted proteins | sample IncBWH32MmetaG_FD_150866 | JGI IMG/M metagenome (GOLD analysis project Ga0210401, IMG submission 150866) | Forest soil microbial communities from Barre Woods Harvard Forest LTER site, Petersham, Massachusetts, United States - Inc-BW-H-32-M | ecosystem: Environmental > Terrestrial > Soil >... | reverse complement strand
ATTGCCAGTAGGGCAGGCCGAAGCGCCTTCGGAGCTCTTCGCCCACCCACACCGCATCCTCGCTAGGCAGCATCAGCGTGATACCACGAGCAACTTGCTGTTGCACGGCGGCGACGGTGGCCGAGGGAAAGAAAGTCGCGCTGCTTTGCGAGCGGCTTCTCCCATTAACGCTTTTTGTACCTTTTTCGCTGCTTGGGCAGGCAGGTCGGTTTCCGTAACGATGGGGTTGTTCTGGACTAGGCGCGCGACGTTACCCGGACGTTACCGAAAAGGGGTGACCCTCCGAACTTGGCGTCCCCGACGGGATTTGAACCCGTGTTACCGCCGTGAAAGGGCGCAAACAAACTGGATCACGTTGTAATTACAAGGCAGCGGTCGCTCTGCAATGCCTTGTAAGGAACGACTAGAAACGCCAAGGAGCCAGTTTTGGTTGTACCGTCCTTGTACCGCGAGTTTTGGGACGTGAAGGCTGAAAACGGGGAGATCTGGCGATCTTGAGAACGAATCGCAAGGACGATTTGGAGCCGTGCTGGCAAGATGAGAAGGACTGGCTCTGCACCGTCGAATTCTTGCCCACTGATGATCCAGGGGCTCGGATGTTTGCCTCGGACATCATCGGGTATCTGTTCGGATATGCACATCTGACGAACACTCGCTCCCTGGCACTCGTCGACGATCCCGAGGCCAATGCTTACGAACTCCTAGTTTCCTTTTCGTCGTCTGAAGAGGAAGACCAGTTTCTGGAGCTGGTCCGCTCAAATCTGGACATGGGAAACGACTACATCGAAAACGATTTGTTGTCGCCCACAACCGAAGAGATCAGGGATGCTCGTCCACTTGCGATGGTCCTACCCCAGAAGGTCCTGAACCGTGCCGCGCTGATTGCAACAACCCTGTGTCGCGGGTACACAAGGTGAATCGCTGCATATCGTGACTCTCGATCTCATCACAGGGGGACCGCAGAACGTCAACCGCGCGTTCGAAGCGATCTTTAGCTACGGCAGCTCTCTGATCTAACCCGCGGCCACTTCCTCCAGCCGAGCGAGGGTATCCGGGTATTTCCGCACGAGAAGAACCAGAGCAGCTGCCTGAGGGTTCGAGTTTCGCACGCCCTTGTTCCCATTTTTCTAGTGTTCGTTCGTTAATGCGCAGTTTGCGTGCGAACACCGCTCTTGAACAGCGCAGCCTCTTTCGAGTGTCTCGGATCAGCTTGGAATCTACCTTGGGGAGCGGCGCCACTTTTACTTTGTAGCTGCGGAGCGTGAGCTTGCCCTCGCGATGGCTCGTCATGGCAGCCACACCTTCCACCAACTCCCCCAAAATGCCTCTCTTTGCCATCACCATATCCTCCGTGATCTGCTTGGTCGAACCCGCCGCACGTGCCGCCAATTTGCTTTCAAGTAGGCTGCAAGACACGTTGAGTGCAGGACTGGAATTGCGGACTGGTGGATTGCCGCAAGGATTCTGGGCTATCTCCGCTTAACGGAGGCGGCGCTTCTTCGCGCCAGATATTGCTGATCGAGCGCTTGACGGATCAGCGTCTTGATGACCGCTTGTCGACTGATGTTCAACTCCTTGGCAGCCCTGTCCAGTTCTTCCAGCATGCCCGACGCGAGGTCCACATTCACCCTCTGGATTGGACCCATCATGCGCCTTTTGTTGGTGAAGAACCGTGACACATCTCTACCTTCGTCCGCAAGGCGGGCGATAGCTTCTGCCGACACTGGTTTCCGCCGTCTACGAGCATTCTCCATAAAGTTGTCGCTCCTGCTTGGTGGCCTTCCAGAGGGTCACAAGGTGGTAGTACTCTCCCTCTTCGTCCTCACGCACTTCGAAAATGACGGTGTACAACTGCTCCCCCGGCCAGCCGATTGCCCGGTACTTTCGGGCAAATCCGAGCGTTGGTCAAGATAGTACGGGTGCGAGAAAACCTCCTGCACCTCTTCGAATCCGATGCCTCTTTTCGGGTTGGCCCTTAGCCGTTCACTTTTCCGCCCATCGAAGTGAAATCGCACGAGTATAACAGTTATACCATATGAAACCGCGTCATGCTAACAGACGGTGAGAAGCGGGCCCGGATTCCGCGTGTGGGAGGGCGCTGCAGGAATTCTACCTGTTGAAGGCAAATGGGGCAGACACAAAAGTCATGCAAGAGCTGCTTCCCCATCCCTCCACTCGCGTGACACTGGACAGGTACACACAGGCTGTCACGCTTGCCAAGCGGCTCAAACTGAGCGGCTCAACTGCCGTCGTTTCGCAGTTCTTCCCCAAGGGGAAGACTGCCAGGGCCGCCTAAGCCGGAGTAGCGAAGTGGGTTGGAAATCTGTGCCCTTTTGTGCCTATGCGTTTTCTGAGGAACTGCCGCAAGCTGTTGGTTCTAAGTTGGCGTCCCCGACGGGATTTGAACCCGTGTTACCGCCGTGAAAGCTTTTCAGAGCTGAAACGAAAACGTATTTACAATGACTTGGAACGTACGGACGACACCGTGAGTCGTTGAAGAGCATCAAAGGGAATGAGTTCTGTGGGCTTTTTTTTGTGGGCTGCACCTGCGCCGGAAGTCTTTTTCAATCCCGCGCTCAATCCTTCGTGATCACCGGTCCTTCTGAGGGCGTTCGGAACACGGGTAGCCGTCTGATCCTGACTCCATTCTCCGTCACAGAGACCATCGCCCCTTTCAGCAGGTCGTCGTCGCAAATCTGCATCACGCTGACCAGCAGCCGGGCAAGATCCTCTCCTCGCAGGCCTTCGATCCGAATGCGGATTACAGATGGCCCGGTAACGCCGGACAAGGCCAGCAGCGCGTGGAAGTCAGCATCCAATGTGACAACCACCATACCTTCCTGGCGGCCGACGTCGAGAATTTTCGAATCAGTTGCTGTCGCTAAACCTCTGTCGCCCACGTGGACTGCTTCAATCTGCTGGTTACGGAGGTGAAGGACAGTTGAACGCGGGAGGCCCTGATCGAGCAGAAGTTTCATCGTGTCTGCGGCAGGGGCAAGATCTTGTCATCCACCAAGGCAGCTGCGAAGGCCAGCGCTTGGCGAATGTCTTCGTCCTCAAGCTCGGGGTATTCGCGTTTGAGTTCAGCTCGATCGAGATAGGTAGCCAGCGCCTCGAGCACTCGGCGCACCGTAAGGCGAAGGTCACGTATGCATGGCTCCCCATTCAGCCGGGCAACATTGGTTGTGATTCGGTCGAATTGTTCCACCCTAGCTCCTCCCTTTCTCGGTTATTCGCCGCGTACATCGATGCGACAACGCCCGGACGATGGCATCCAAAACCTCATCGAGGCGCTTGCCAACATCTTCGCACAAAAACCGCAACACATGATATCCGTTCTCCTGGAGCAGAATATCCTTGCGCCGGTCACGTCGGTACGCCTCGGCATTAGCCAGGTGTTGAACACCATCCAGTTCGATTGCTATTTGGGATTCTGCGCTCAGTAAGTCCACTTCCATTCGGCCCCAGCCGTCGAAAGGAATCGGCAATTCTGCATTGAGCCGGAAACAACCGGCAGTCTCTGGCAATGTTTCCAACCGGCGATAAAGGAACGCCTCAGTTGAACTTCTTGCGCGCTCGGCCCCTTCCGCATTCAGATCGGGCGGTTTGGCGACGTGAACAAACAGGTTCGCCAGCGGCGGGTCCACACCGTCGCGCACCAGCCGACGGACGCTCGCCGCGTATTGGCTTTTCCATAGGGGATCAACGGGAAGAGGAACCTCTGCAGGCCATCCGGGCACGGCGCTGCCGGGCAGTTGAATGGTGTAACCGACAGCTTCATATCCAAGGCAGCGTCGGTCAAACATGCGCGACAACATCTGCACGTTGAGATCGGCGTAGTCATACACGCGCACTTCACGCTTGCCTTCGTATAACCGGTGTAACCTGCCTACGTATTGCGCGATGGTTCCATGCCAAGATACGGGCAAGGTCAGGAAAAGTGTGTCGAGCCGTCCGTCGTCGAAGCCCTCCCCAATGTAGCGGCCAGTCGCCAATATTACTCGCTCTTCGCCCGCCGAAACGGCGCCCATCTGAAACCGCACTGCCTCCAGCTGCTTTCTACTCATCCCTCCGCGCAAAATGAACAAATTCCGGACCTCTGGCGCAAGTCGACTCGCCAAAGACTCAAGGTGATCATTCCGCTCGGTCAGCACCAGGGGTGAACGACCGTTTCGAACCGCCCGGATGACTTCGCTACAGATGGTCCTGTTCCGTTGATCATGGCAATCAATTCACTGGTAAAGAGCCCGGAATTGAGCACGCACGTCCGGGCCCGTAGCTTGGAGCGGCCGGAAATCGGTGGGCCGAACAATAACAAGGTGCTCAAAGGGGCGTGCTGCCGCTTGCGCCTTGGCATTAACGCGGTGCCGCACGGGACCACACTGCATGAATACGATCGGGTGGTGGCCGTCCTTTCGCGCCACGGTCGCAGATAAGCCAGTAATGTACTTGGCCCTCGCTTGCCGGACGACAAGCTCAAAGCTGTGTGCGGAAAGATGATGACACTCATCGACGATCACATGCCCATAGTTCCCCACACAGTCATTGACGATTCCCTTCCGGACCAGGCTCTGTATGACAGCAACGTCGAGAACACCCGTCGGCTTCTTGCGTCCACCGCCGACTTGGCCGATTTCACGCGCCGGTAATCCCAAGAACGTCGACAATCGCTCGATCCACTGCTCCTGCAATTGGTTGCGATGCACCAGAACAAGAGTATTAACAGCGCGTTTGGCGATTAGCCATGCTGCAATGACGGTCTTGCCGAAAGCAGTCGTTGCCGCGAGCACGCCTGTATCGTGAGCAAGCATGGCTGCTGCAGCCATCTGCTGGTCGGCCCGCAATTCGCCGTGAAACGTTACCAGAAATTGAGAACCAAGCTGTCGTTCATCCCGGATGGCGTGTTTGATTTTCAAATGCGAGAGGAGTTTGCACAGGTCGTCCAGACAACCTCGCGGTAAACCGATGTGCATTTGATAATCATTTGCACAGGCTACAACTCGAGGTTTGTCGTACGTTGGCAAGCGCATGGATTGCGCTTTGTAGAACTCTGGATTCTGAAATGCCGCCAGGCGAATCAACCGATTGCGGAGCGGCGGAGATAAGACGTTCTTCGCAATGAATATCTCGTTTCCAAGAACCAGCTCCAAGTCCTCAGGCAATGGCCCAGGAATCGGTGCTTCGGTGTGGCGCCGCGACCACGGTGCTGTCCAAGGTGGGCGTTCATCCGCCTCATCTTCTCCCTGAGGCGCAAACCGCACCCCAACGACATGTCCTTTCGTCTCGGCCTGACGGACAATTTCCTCAACTTCAGCCCGGCTCATTCTGCGGATTGAGGACAGGAACGTCCATTGATCCTCATGCGGCACTAGTTGCTCGTTTACAAAGACACTGTTTCCCGCCTCTCGCGGCCGCTTCTGAAGTGGCAAGGCGATCAAGTTGCCGAAGCCGCCTTGCGGCATTGTGTCCTGATTGGGGAAGAACCGGTCGTATGAATCGAGTCCGACATCAGGGCGCCTCTCCATCGTCTCTGTCAGAACATATGCTCCTAGCTTGCGAGTTAAGCTGGCCGGAACCGGCTCTCCGAAAAACATCCAAACGTGGCCGCCGTTTCCTGAACGCGAGCGCTCTAACACCGCTGGCAGCTGCATTCGTTCGCACGTTGCAAGGAACGCCTTCGCATCTTCCATCCAACTCGTCTTGTCAAAATCGGCCGCCAGAAAGAAGCATGTTTCATCCAGGAGCATTGGATAGATGCCCATGACAAACTCCCGGCCGTCGTAATCCTGGCCGGAAAGATGCCAGCGGATTACGTCGTCGGTAACGGGCAGAAACCGCTGATGAGTACAATCAGCGCATTTGATGCGAGGCTTTTCGCAAATCCCTCGGATCCACTCGTTGGCGCACACCGGCGAATATCCAGCTTTGCCGGTCTTGCGGCTCTCAAAGCGGCCAGGGTAGACATCGTCGCGTCCACGGAAAAGCGACCGGAAGAGTGCGATCTTAACGTCCGGCGGAGAGAGATGATTCACGTCGGCTTTCTGCTTCATTGCTTCCAACTTTCCCAATCTTCGGCTCGACGAACGCGCAAATTGCCCGCACATCATCTTAGCCGAAGCTTCGCGATCCCAGTCATTGGACCGGGCAGCGTGCAATCCCCGTTGTTCTCGCGAAGTCGGTTTTTGAGGACATCTCCCCAGCAAAGCAATAACCGTGCGCGCCTTCCCCAACATCCACCGCCTATTCCTGTTGCGCCGGAACAATTTGTGCCTGGACTGTGCCACTAAGGGCTCCACAAATGCAAACAATGAAGGAGATCTATACAAAACGGAAGTTAGTACGATCAGAGCGACAAAGGGGACCGGACATTTGGGAATTCCGCTGGCGAGACCTCGCGGGCAACGGCAAGCGGACACATCGCAGAATCGTCGTGTGGTCAAGAATCTCAAACGCACTGAAAAGGTCTGGGTTCCGGTCTCGAAATTTTCTCCGCACAGCGGCTTTGTGACATTTCAAGAGCATGTACAATCCCGGTTCGAGGGATCGACGATCCTTTGCGGGAGGCTCGGAGATGCTTTGGGGTCGCATGCTGGCCTACATCACCGGAACCGTAGACCAGGAACTTCTTCTAAGTTCTGAACCTCGACGATGTCGAGGTGAATTGCGATGAGAAACTTGCTTTGAGCAGCCAGCCGGGCAGAGAGTTGTAGAGCTAGGCTTGGCAAGTTATGGTCGTCGTTAGTTTGGTCCCAAAGTACCCGATGCTGAGTGTGACTTCGGTTGCGGCGAAGAATTGCTTGGTGGCGAGTCCCCGTCAGAGAGATTGTGTACGTATCGCCAACCGAGCCGAGCCTGGCAATTCAAGGAAATGAGGTGAATTTGTCATGGCCAAGCGCAACCGGTCATCGGACAATTGACCGGCGATCGAACTGAACTTAAAGAGATCGTAAATCGAAGACTTCCGCCGATCTAGGACACAAGGGCTTCCAGGCCCATGGCGCGGCCCAGGCGCCTGAAGGCTCCCACAGGTCAACCGAGCGCTCGATTGCCCAGTAGCGCGCCGCCAACGCCGCAGCGAACGTAGCTGGCGGACGCCGGTCCAAGACTGGAGCAAGCTCCGAATGGCGCCTCTATTATCCAGATAAGTCTTTTATTTTGTTGGCGTCCCCGACGGGATTTGAACCCGTGTTACCGCCGTGAAAGAACAACCACGATAAGCAAATCCAACGACTTGCGAGAGGCGGGCGGCCACCTAAGTCCTTGCTAGTCGGTACAAGCTGAACGATTTACGTACCGTAATCCGTACCGCGAAACGTTGGCGATATTGGGCAACCTACAGCGACAATTACAGCCACACCTACCGCAAGGGATTCTTGTTCGTGCAGTTCATTTTTGCTTGCACGACGTGCGCGGAGAAGATTGAAAACGCAATCAGGCTGAATCAAAATTTGGTCATGCATCGGGAGAATGCATCCGAAAGGGAGGAATTCGGGAACCCGGTCAAGCGTACTGACCGGGGTCGATGCCGAATTTCTTCATGCGTGACAGAAGCGTGGTGCGATTGATACCCATGCGTGCGGCAGCTCCGTCGGCGCCGCCAACGCGACCCTTGCTTTCGCCAAGTACGCGCACAATTTCCTCGCGTTGCTTCTGAGCCCTTTCATCCTTGGCAGTCCTGTTCCCATTGAGAACATGGAGGGTCTCTTTCACGATTCGTGCAATGTCTTCCTTGCCGGAACCTTGCATCAAAACAGCGGGCTCCCGAGTGTTGGATCTGCGAAGCTCTGCCAGAGGCGCTTCAAGCGATTTACTGCGGGTAAGGATCACCGAACGCTCAATGAAATTTTCGAGCTCACGGATGTTACCGGGCCATTCCCATGCTGTCAGCCCTTTCATAACGGCCGGTGAAATACCTTCGATTTTCCTCTGCATTTGCTTCGCAAACCTTTGTACAAAGTAGCTCACCAGCAGAGGAATATCTTCCTTACGTTCCCGCAATGGCGGTATGCGGATCGGAAATACGTTGAGGCGATAGTACAAATCACTGCGGAATTCCTTTTTGGCAATCATCTCTTCCAGATCGCTATTGGTCGCCGCCACCAGTCGTACGTTCACTTTGCGCGTATGTGTGCTGCCCAGACGCTCGAACTCTCGTTCCTGCAGAGCGCGCAGTAATTTTGGTTGAATCTCGATCGGGATGTCCCCCACTTCATCCAGGAAGAGGGTTCCCTGATCGGCTAAGTCCAGCCGCCCGACTTTCTGCGCGATGGCACCGGTGAACGCTCCTTTTTCATGCCCGAATAGTTCGCTCTCCAGTAGCCCGGTTGGAATGGCAGCACAGTTCATCTTTACAAACGTGCGATCCTTGCGTCGGCTGCGGTCGTGTATGGCGCGAGCGATCAATTCCTTGCCCGTACCGGTCTCGCCAAGCAGCAGGACTGTAGAGTCGTTTGGAGCGACGGTCTCAACCAGTTCCAGAACGTGCTTTAATGCCGGGCTGTTTCCTACGATATTCTCGAAGTTCATCTCGCCGCGGATCTCTTCTTCGAGATACAACTTTTCCTGTGCGAGCTTGTCCTTAAGTTCCGAAATCTCGTGGTATGCCAATGCATTTTCGATCGCGATTGCGATCTGTCCCGCAGCTTGTGTCAGAAATTCGATGTCGTATGGAGTGAAAGGAGCTTCCGTAGTCCGTGCAATGGTCAGGATTCCGAGTGCTCGACCCCGATTAATCAGCGGAAACAGACAGCTACTCTTCAGGCCTTCGGCGACCAATTGATCGTAGACCTCAGCAGGGAGTTCGGAACGATCGGCCTTGTTAACGACTGCTGGTTTTAATGTCTCCAGAGCGCGCTTGGCGGCGCCTGCTATTGTGAGGACCCGCTCCTCCTTAATGAGGCCTTTGCCCTGAGGAAAGTCAAGGACATATAACCTAAACGTGCCTGAAGCCGAATCTACGAGCGAAACCGCAACGAAATCGCACTGCATGACCTCGCGAATGTTAGCTGCGACGGCACGTAACAGTTCCCGAAGCTTAAGATTCGAGGTAATTCGATTGGTCAGGTTCAGAAGCAATTGGAGCCGCTCGTTTTGACTTTGTAGGCACGCACGCGCACTCTGCGCGCGCCTCAGGCTCAAACCATCATCAAGCGCGAAGGCGACGACACGCCCGACCAGTCGGAGGAAGCATATGTCTTCCTCACTGAATGGATTCACGGTGTCGCGGCTGATTCCGAAAACACCCAGTCGTCGATGCGGCGTCGTCAACGGTACGCGGACTCCCGAGCCGAGCCGCATTTTTTGGGCCCACTCCTTGAATTGCGGAAATCGCTTCTCGGTATTCCAATCGGCAGTATGCTGTGGATCCCCACTCGCCATAGCGTGCCACATTGGCAACTCTTCAATAGGCAGGTCCGGGAAAGGCAAAGAACCCTTACCCCAAGCGAGATATTCGATTTCCCTGGAGTTCTCCTTGAATACAGTGAGGTAGAGGTGGTCGAAGTGGAGAAAGTCTCCAATTTCGTCCGCGAGAGTACTGGCCAGTTCTTCAGGTTCACGGCAAGCCGCGATCGCCTCACCGATGCGCATCACAGCCTCATAGCGATGGCTGCTCGTTTCACGCGCGATGGCAGGTACTGTGTTGTTCATGCCCTTTTCCGGTACACCAACTCGGTCTGGGTTGCGGGCCAGCGTTACTCAAAATTGATGACCCCATTCCGTTAAAGGTTCCCTCATAGCCCGTTGGAATCTGCTCAGCCTACCCGAGCAGGTTCTCAATGACCCGAATTCCAGGACTGCGGAGTGCATTCCCTTCACCCACTCCTGAAAGCATCAGAACCTTTGGGCTAGCAATGGCGCGGGCAACAAGTATCACTTTCTTGTCGGCCGCGATGTCCTTTGCTTCGCCGCCTGTCATTAGAGCTCCCAGCGGCGATTTGCACCACGATTTATTCTGCTCGCTCTCTTTCGCATAAGACCCGTTGTAAATACGAAGTGAGCACCTTTCGAAACTCTGCCGCAACGAGATCTCGTGATTTCGCCTCTGCCTCCCGCCATAGTGTGGTCATGCCTTTTACGATCTGAACCACAACGTTCGCAGCGAGTAAGGACCGTTCTGGGGAAAGGAGCGGGTTCTTGCTTCGAAATGCGTCGGCAACTGTCGAGCGCAGAGCGTTCCTGGCGGACTGTGCACGATGAAAAGAAATGGGTGCAGCAGCCAGGTTCAGCCAAGCCGGCCGATCCTGCACAAAATTTATGATGCAGTCGATGAACGACTCAGCAAAACGAACAGCCGACAGGTTGTTCGACTCCACCATGAGTGACTTAACCCTCAACTGCAAATCTTCAGAGTATTGCTGGCGCAGCGTGGCGGCGACGGATTCTTTGTCGGGGAAATAGTTGTACAGCGCTCCAATCGACGAATCACTGCGATCGGCGATCGCTTGCATCGTTGTGGCTTCATATCCGACCGCAGCAAATAGTTCGGCGGCCGCCTGAAGAAAGCCTGCCAACCTGCGCGCCGAGCGATCCTGCTGAGGAGCCACGCGGATCGGACTCGACGAAATCGAGGGCATCCTCATATTATATCATTAGAAAGTCGAGGGTACCCTCGACTTCGTGGAGGAACCATGTCTCAGCTTGTAATCGATTCTCGTAAAACCGCGCTGGGCACTATGGCGACGGGGCTGGATGCCGGAAAATATTTCTGGCGTTCCGGCAGGGAGAAGTGTTTTTCACTTGACATCCCCTTTAATAGGACTTCTGGCCAAAATCGTTTAGACTCGCGACGGTCCCAAAATGTTGTTATATATTGTCGTGGAGTTATCGATGTCTCTCCCTTGTCGCGTCCAACTTACTGCCCTAGTAATCACAATAGCCGTGCCGTTTAGTTTCAGAATTCTGCCCGGCGCGGCTACTCAAACCGCAGCACTCTCGAGTCCTGTCTCTATTCCAGACGACCCAACGGCTGACCGCTTCGTCGAAGGGCTGATGAGCAGAATGACGCTGTCCGAAAAGCTTGGGCAGATGACCCAGATCGCAGTCAACGGACCGTCGGATGGGGTTTCCTTTGAAGATCATATTCGCAAAGGTGAAGTCGGTTCTTTCCAATCCACAACGGATCCAGAGCGAATCAGCCATTTGCAGCACATTGCTGTCGAGCAGTCGCGCCTTCATATCCCACTCAGCTTCGCTTTTGACGTCATCCACGGCTTCCGCACGGTCTATCCGATCCCGCTTGCGCTGGCCGCATCTTGGGACCCCGCGCTAGTGGAGCATACGCAGGAGATGGCTGCGCGCGAGGCTTCGGCCGTGGGGATCAACTGGACGTTCGCACCGATGCTTGATATAGCTCGGGATCCACGATGGGGCCGGATTATGGAAGGCGCGGGCGAGGATCCGTATCTCGGTTCGCGGATGGCGGAGGCTCAGGTCCGGGGGTTCCAGGGCGATCACAT
>Ga0210401_10006919_pt1 | contig 11457 bp, 10 predicted proteins | sample IncBWH32MmetaG_FD_150866 | JGI IMG/M metagenome (GOLD analysis project Ga0210401, IMG submission 150866) | Forest soil microbial communities from Barre Woods Harvard Forest LTER site, Petersham, Massachusetts, United States - Inc-BW-H-32-M | ecosystem: Environmental > Terrestrial > Soil >... | reverse complement strand
AGAAGACGAAGTCTTCCCCGAACTGATCAGCGGACACCCCTGGCTTCCTCATTCAGAATGGAAAGAATGGGAAGAATCTTTTAAGACCTCCTATCGCGAATACGTCGACAACCAATACGAAAAAGACATGGCTGTCTATGCGGTGCGCGACGCAGTCGGCCGCTTGGAAAATATTCAGAAGTTGGCTGCACCATGGATGAATAGTCTAAAGGTGCATGCAGCCGCATTGCCGCTAGCGGAGTTTACCGGCGTCATAGGCAGCCTGCGAGGTGCCAGGTTTGGCCGCGACAGCGCTTGGCGAACCATGTCGACCTTTGGGGCGCTTGATGAATATCGCCATACTCAGATTCCCCTGCTGCTCTTCCACCAGTTAGTGCGCTGGGATTCCCAGTTCGATTGGGCGCACAAGTTCTACCACACCAATAATTGGTTCGCAGTCGCTTCGCGACACTTCTTTGATGAATTGACACTGGGACAAAATGCAATTGAGTTCGCCATCGGCACGAATTTCGTTCTGGAAACCGGGTTCACCAATTTGCAATTTGTTGGATTGGCGTCGCTCGCCCGTGAATCTAGCGACCATATGTTCGAGAGGATGGTCACTAGCATTCAAACCGATGAAGCTCGGCATGCACAGATTGGACACCCGGTTCTCACCGTCCTCATGAAGCACGATCCCGAGTACGTGCAATACCTCCTCGACAAGTGGTTCTGGCGAAGCTGGCGCTTGTTCTCGATTTTAACTGGACTCTCCACGGATTATCTGACGGCACTAAACCAACGCCCTTACTCATTCAAAGAATTCATGGAAGAGTGGATCATCGATCAGTTTCTGCGCACGCTTGACGAATTCGGCCTGAAGAAACCTTGGTATTGGGACATTGTTGAGGACGAACTCGATATCTACCATCACATGATCTATGCCAGCGCCTATACCTATCGCGCGACTTTGTGGTTCGACTTTGTGATACCCAGTCCCGCCGAGCGCAAATGGTTGCGCCAGAAATATCCTAAATATTGGGACGATATGGATGCGGTTTGGGAGCAGGTGATTGAACGTTGGAGAACGACTGGCCCCGGCGCTGCTAATGAGCTAGCGGTTCATGGGACTGCGATGCCAGCCTTTTGCGATTTGTGTCAGCTGCCATTAAGCGCCGGCAGTCCGCGCAAGAATACTGCGAACGTACTCGTGAGGGAGGGGCGCAAATATATATTCTGCTCTCAGCCATGTCGCTGGATCTTCTTGCGGGAGCCAGAAAGATACGCCAATCATAAGGACCTGGTAAAGCGTGCCCTCGCAGGCGAAGCCCCAGCTCAACTTCCTAATCTGCTGACGGAGTATTTTCGACTTACGCCCGAGACGTGGGGCAAAGACGTTAATAACGGCGCCTACGATTGGCTCGCGGCACAAAAAGCCTCTACCACCTAGTGGCAAATGGAAAGATGTGTATGGCGATTCCTCTTTACGGCTTCCTGGAAGGTGACACCCTCGGCGTTCTCGTGCTGGCTGAGGAAGGGGAAACCGTCCTGGAGTTGGCTCGAAAACTTCAGGATGCGGCTAGCATTCGAGTTGCCCGCAACGACGAAATAGACTTCGTTTACAACGGCAAAGCAATCGAACCTGGGCTCACAGTTGCACAGGCAGGTTTACAGGCATTGGATCGCTTTGATGTGACTGGAAGAGGTAAGCTGTGATGTTTCGAAAAGTCGCGTCATTAGACAGCCTTTGGAGCGGCGAAATGATGGGCCTGGTCGTGGGCGGGAACCATATTCTGCTGGTCAACGTTGATGATCGCATCTATGCCTATGCTGACGCCTGTCCCCACCAGAAAAGCCGGTTGAGCGAGGGCTGCCTAATAGGAAAGACTCTCCGTTGTGCGAGGCACTATTGGGAGTTCGACGTGTGCACGGGGAACGGCATAAATCCTCAGAATGCCTGCTTGAAGGCATTCCCCGTAAGCATCGAGAGTGGCGACATTCTGCTCGATCTAGATGATGAGCGGTACACAGAATCCGCCGCCGACGGCAGAGAGAATGAACGATGACTGGCCCGGTACCGGAAATTTATGATCGCGTAGGGCCCGTTCTGCAGTCGGGTCCTGTCGCTAACGCGATCATCGCTGCAATTGAGGACCTGAACCAAGACGTCATGGTCGTGGACCGGGGCGCCTACGTAAGGATTCTGGTTCCGCGATGCTGCATCGTAACTCGCTCGGCAATTGAAAAGCACTTGGGTCGCCCCTTTCGCTTTCCCGGGGAATTGGAGACGGTCATGTCCGCCTTCAAGGGTTCGCTTCAGCTAAGTCAGGACGAGGCGGCCTGGCGGTTCGCGCGGGCGCAAGCTTCCCGTTGAACGGGGACTCGTTTTCTATTCCAGAGGGTTTTATGGCACAGCAAAAGACATACTGGCACCTTGTGCAACAAAAGCGGATGCCAACTGAATATGAAATTGTGACCTCAAAACTCCTCTGCTACACCGGCGAGGGCTTTACCGGGAAGAGGTTCGAACTCGACGTGCCGCTGCTGGACTGGTACAAACGGTTCCAGCAAGAGTCGCCTGTCACCTGTACCTCGTGGGAGAACTTTCGAGATCCACGTGAGACTACCTACACAAAGTACACCGAGATTCAAAGAGATAAGGAGATTTTCGTCGACGGCATTCTGGAAGAAATCGAAGTGAGCGGCTACGATGGCCGGTTTTCACCTCGATGGCTGCATGTTCTTTCTCGTGTGGTTGCTCCTTTGCGGTATCCAGGACACGGCCTGCAGATGGTGGCGGCTTATATCGGGCAAATGGCTCCGAGCGGACGCATTGTCATCACGGCGGCCCTGCAAGCGGGGGACGAAATGCGTCGCGTGCAACGAATTGCCTACCGGGTCCGCCAGCTTCAGCGGAGTTATGGTGGTTTCGCAATGGATAGCAAGGCGCGCTGGCAAACCGATACCCTGTGGCAGCCTTTGCGCATCGCGGTGGAGAAATTGCTCATTTGTTACGACTGGGCTGAATCTTTCGTTGCGCTGAATCTTGTGCTTAAGCCCCTGATGGACGAGATATTCATGAACCACTTTAGTGATCTCGCGCTACGTGAGGGTGACTATTTGCTCGGGCAAGTCTTTTATTCGCTCAACGAAGACTGTCGCTGGCATCGGGAATGGAGCCAGGCCCTGACCCGGATGGTAATCGAAGACAATTCGCATAACGGCGGCACCATTCAAGGCTGGATCGAGAAGTGGCATCCCGTTGCAGCACGCGCCGTGCAAGCATTTGCTCCGTTGTTTGAGGGAAAGTTGGAAGATGCTCAGATGCCGCCGCTCGAAGGTGTGACTCAGAAATTGGACAAATTTTATCGGGGCTACTTGTCCGGCATGGGCTTGCGACCTTCGAGTTCCGCGCCACTCCTATTCTGACTCGGATCATAACTGTCGTGTGTTGCTCAACATCACGCAGATTCGATAAAAGCGTCCCGCGAAGCGCTTCCCCGAGATGTGCCTGGAAGAGTCCGCGCTAGCGCCCGAGATTCACGGCTCCCACGCAACTTCCAGCGTCCCTGAAACAGGCGTGATTTTCCGGTGGCGGTCGAGATACCTAGAACCTGAGCCGTCTCTTCGAGACGCCGTTCTTCGACGATGCGAAGCAAGATTGTTCTTCGAATCGCTGGACCTAAGCGAGTGATCGCTCCGATTAAGGGTTCTGTGAGCTCTCGGCGCTCAAACTGTCGACGTTCGGACATGTGTCCAACGCGTTGGCACCTCACTCTGTTCCATGGCTTCCAGTCGGCATGTAGTTTCCACCACTTGTATGGTCAACATAATTGGCAGCCGTCTTGCATGTTTCAGTTGTGTTGTTCAAGGCGCCGAAACCTTCCTTCGTCTGGGAGGCATTTGATATACGGGTCTCCGCCGTGAAATCAAGTGTTTCTCGAGGTCGCCGGGAATTCGTTGGAAACTGCGAATCGGGCGCTCATGCTCACGTCGCCGACTTAGGTATGGGCGAACGAGTTGGACACGGGAATCACCGTGTTTCTCGATATTGAAGGCAGCTCGACAGCGGCGACTCAACCACGAGGGTGAACCAGATAATTGCAGATCCCATTTCACAGGAAAGGATGAAGCAGATGGAATACACAGTAATCTCAGGCACGGAAATGAATGTTTCGCGAATTGCGCAAGGCACATGGGCTATCGGTGGTTGGATGTGGGGAGGCACAGACGAAAGAGAATCGATTCGAACGATTCACGCCGCCCTCGACAAAGGGATCAATTTGATCGACACGGCGCCGGTTTACGGCTTTGGGGTTTCCGAAGAAATCGTCGGAAAGGCAATTGAGGAGAGGGGACATCGGGAAAAGGTGTTCCTCGCGACCAAAGTCGGACTCGAGTGGCACAACGGCTCGGTCTCACGAAATTCCTCCCGCGATCGCATCCGGAAGGAGGTCCAAGACTCACTTCGTCGACTTCGCACGGACTACATTGACATTTATCAAGTCCATTGGCCGGATTTGGCCGTCCCGATCGAAGAAACCGCCCAGACCATGCAAGCCCTCCTTAAGGAGGGCCTGATCCGTGCGATTGGCGTGAGTAATTATTCACCGGAGCAGATGAACCGGTTCATGTCCGTCTCTGAGTTGCACACCGTCCAGCCTCCTCATAACCTCTTTGAGCGGCAAATTGATCGTGATGTGCTGCCTTACGTGCGCGAAAAGAATCTGAGCGCATTCGCTTACGGGCCTCTCTGCCGCGGGCTCTTGACCGGCACGATGCGGCCGGATACGAAGTTCGCCGGCGACGATCTCCGCCAGTCCGATCCAAAATTCCAGCCGCCGCGCTTCGCGCAATATCTGAATGCGGTTCAGCAACTGGATGATCTCGCGCAAAAGAGATATGGAAGACACGTGATGGATCTTGCTGTGCGTTGGGTGCTAGACCAGCCCGGAATCAGCGCGGCGCTGTGGGGCGCGCGCCATCCTGAAGAACTGGAAGCTGTAGCGGGCGCCCTCGACTGGAACCTTGACGCGGATACGCGCGCGGCGATCGATCAGATTCTGCGGCAAACGATCGCGAATCCGATCGGTCCCGAATTCATGGCTCCGCCGGCAAGAAACACCGTCGCCGCTTAGGATACATGAAGCTGCCAATCATGTTGATTTTGCAAATAACCGAAACTAAGGCCGACTACAAGCGGTGAAGAACTCGCTCAGCCTTCGGCGAAAGGATAATTCAATCGAGCCCGTGTGATGCGAAGGAGGCACATGTCCATCCCTCTTCGAAACTTCGGTAAAACAGGGGTCCAAATCTCCGCACTCGGTCTGGGTGGCCACCATCTTGGTGGCGCTAAGGACGAGAAGACTGCGATCGATATCGTTCACCGCGCCCTAGACGGAGGCATCACCTTTTACGACAATTCCTGGGAATATTATCGCGGCAAAACCGAGTCATGGCTCGGCTTGGGCCTCAAAGGTCGGCGCGATAAGGTCTTCCTAATAACCAAGGTCTGCACCCACGGTCGCGACGCTTCGCTTGCCACGCAGATGCTCGAACAATCGCTGCGCCGACTGCAGACCGACTACCTTGATCTCTGGCAGATTCACGGTGTCGTTTTTCAGAATGACCCCGAGCTTTTCATACGTCCCGGCGGCGCGGCCGAAGCCCTGCTAAAAGCCAAGAAACAAGGCAAAGTTCGCTTTGTCGGCTTCACCGGCCATAAGGACCCTGACGTGCATCTCGCCATGCTCAATACCGGATTCCCGTTCGATTCCGTGCAGATGCCGCTGAACGCGTTTGATGCCACTAACTTTATGAGCTTCGAGCAGAAAGTCCTGCCCGTCCTCAACCAGCGAGGCATTGCGCCATTGGGAATGAAGCCTATCAGCGGACATGGGGATCCCGTGCAAATGGGAGTGCTTACTGCCAGCGAAGCATTGCGTTACGGCCATGAGCCTTCCTGTGGCCTGCACCATCTCCGGGGCCGAAGAGCCGCGCATTATTGAGCAGAATCTGGAAATCGCACAAAACTTTGTGCCGATGACCGCCGCCGAAATGCAGGCACTGCGCGACCGTTGCCGCCAATATGCCAAAGACGGACGTTTCGAGTTGTATAAGACTTCAATGAAATTCGATAATCCCGAAGCCCGTCTAGTCCATGACTTCCCTCTCGACACGACGCAGGTCGAGGTCAAAGACATGATCAAAGAAGCGGACAACACGGGCCACGCGTGGCCTCGGGTTTAGGGCAAGGCACAGTCATGCAGGAAAATCCCAAAGCCGGACCTGAGGTAAGCCGCAGAGGCTTTCTGAAAGGTGCCGCGACCGCAGGAGTTTCTGCCGTGATTCCAACTGACAAGATCCCCACCGCGGTCGAAACGAAAGACGAACCTGCCCTCGGCAACTTCCAGGCTCCAAAGCGTCCTTTGGGCAAGACTGGCTTGGAATGTTCGATCCTGGGCATGGGCGGCTTTCATCTCGCCACCGTTGGAGATCAGACTGAAATCAACAATATGGTTGCCAAAGCGGCGGACCACGGCATCAACATCTTCGACAATGCCTGGGAATATCTCAATGGGCTCGGCGAAGAGCGGCTCGGCGCCGCTCTCAGAGGAAGGCGAGAGAGTGTCATCGTTGTGAGCAGCGTCTGCACGCATGGTCGCAAACAAGATGTCGCGATGCGCATGTTAGAGCAGTCTCTTGTACGGCTCCAGACCGACCATCTCGATATCTGGCAGATTCACGAGGTTATCTATCACAACGACCCCGAACTGATTTATGCGCCCGATGGGGTTCTCGAAGCCCTTACGAAGGCATAACAGCAGGGTAAGGTGCGCTTCGTCGGCTTCGACGGGCACAAGCACCCGGCGATTCATCTGGAGATGCTCAACCGCGGATATGTTTTCGATACTGTCTAGATGCCTCTCAACCCATTGGACCCAAACTACCGTAGCTTTGAGAGCAATGTTCTGCCTGCCGCCAACGAGCGCGGAATAGCGGTCCTAGGAATGAAGAGCATGGGCGGTTCCGGCGAACTCATCTCGAAAGGCGCCTTCACCCCCTCCCAGGCCCTCTCCTACGCCATGAGCCTTCCTGTTGCCACAACCGTCGGCGCCGCGGGTGCGGTGGGGCAAGCAGCCACAGATCGCAAACTGGAAGCGGGCGCGCGTTATTGGCGCAGACACTACATCCGATCCGATTCCGGGTACGCAGTCCGTCGTCAATACCAAGACCGAAGATCTTCGTGAGAGGGTCCTGGAACTGACGGCGGGAAGAGGAGTCGATGCTGTCTTCGACACCGTGGGTGGCCCAATTTTCGAGCCGGCGTTGCGATCCCTCAGAGTTGGGGAGCGACAAGTGGCAATCTCAAGCAAGGGAGACCCGCGCGTCGCTTTCAACCTCATCGACTTCTATCATAATTTCTCCCGGCTGCTCGGGGTAGACAGTTACGGCTTGACTCGCAACAGGTAGCGGAAATCGAGAACGAGCTCCGCCCGGGTTTTGAAACGGGAGTCTTAAGGCCGCCACCGATTGAAATTGTTCCATTTGAAAAAGCTGTGGACGCATACAGCCGGGTGGCTGCCGGACAGGCGAAGGCGAAGCAGGTGCTCAGTTTCGACTGGGGGCATGAACAGAAAGGAAATTCCGAATATAGTAAGAGTTACTGAAGGGAGTTCATATATCGGACGTCCAAGAGTTCGAATTGAGAAAGGCCTCGCCCGACGGTAAGCTAGGCGATTCAAGTCGTGACACCGTTCGGCTGGACGGCAGTCGCGATCCAATCCACGATCGCAGGTGGAAGGGGAGGAGTGCATGAAAACGTCAGACAGTTCAGACGTAATCCAAGGAGACGAGCAATGCCGAGATGGGCACTATCGCGCCAAGCAAGAACTGCGCACGAAGACTCGGACCAGCACAGGCGCAGATCCTGTAGTGGAGCTCAATCCGAACGACTCGACTTCCCAGCAAGCGCAAAACCCAACGGATTTGGGCAAGCTCAGGATCGGACGTGCCTCTGAGGAGGCTGCCGGCATTCCTGCCATCTGGAATACCATGCTCTACGGAATTGGCGAAATGGGACCAGTTCGATCGACCGAAGCTTTTTTGAAAATCAACCAAGTAACTGGATTCGACTGCCAGAGTTGTGCATGGCCAAGTCCTGACAACAAGCGGAAGATTTTTGAGTTTTGCGAGAACGGCGCCAAGGCCGTCTCTGACGAGTCTACAAAGAAGCGCATCGGGGCGGACTTTTTCGCGAAGTATTCGATAGCGGAGCTGGCGGCCAAATCCGATTACTGGCTGAATCAGCAGGGGCGTCTGACTTCGCCGATGGTACGGCACGCGAATGCAACCCACTATCAGCCGATCACATGGTCAGACGCGCTCGCGATGATGGCGCAAGAGCTGAACGCTCTGGATTCGCCCAACCAAGCCAGCTTCTACACCTCTGGCAAGACGACCAATGAGCCTGCCTTTCTTTTGCAGTTATTCGCGCGGCAGTTCGGAACCAACAATCTGCCGGATTGCTCGAACATGTGCCACGAGTCGTCGGGAGTTGCGATGGTTGAGACGCTTGGCGTCGGCAAGGGCACAGCCACGCTGGAAGATATGGAGAGTACCGAGCTCATCTTCATCTTTGGAAACAATCCTGGGACAAACCACCCGCGAATGTTGACATCGCTTCAGAAGGCAAAGGACCATGGCGCAAAGATCATCGCGGTCAACCCCTTACCTGAAGTCAGCCTGATGAGGGTAACGAATCCAAACCCCCAGGATTATTCGACTCCCTTGGAGCTGCCCTTTGCACTGCTTGGGAATGGCCACGCACTTGCCGACCTGTATCTTCCCGTGCGCGTCAACGGAGATGTAGCGGCAATCAAAGGCATTCTAAAGGACCTGTTCGAGCGCGAACGTGCGGGACAAATCTCGCAAATTGATCGTGAGTTTATTCAAACCTTTACCGAAGGCTTCGAAGCACTCCTGGCCGATGTAGAAACCACAAGCTGGGAGGAAATTGAGGAAAACAGCGGGCTGAGTCGAAATCAGTTGCATGTCGCCGCCGATATGTACGCGGCCTCAAAGAAGACCATAATCGCGTGGTGCCTGGGCGTTACACAGCAGCGCAACGGCGTCGACAATGTTTCGATGATCGTGAATCTTCTGCTCGTTGGCGGTCACATAGGACGCCCGGGGGCAGGCACTGTGTGTGTACGTGGACACTCAAATGTCCAGGGCGACCGCACGATGGGTGTGTGGGAGCGCCCGCCAAAAGCATTTTTGGATGTCCTCGGGAAAGAGTTCGACTTTGAACCACCCAGGAAGTCAGGGTACGACACTGTCGAGACGTTGCACGCGATGTTCGACGGAGACGTGAAGGTGTTTTTTGCGATCAGCGGCAATTTCCTTTCGAATACGCCTGACACGGTCTACAGTGCCCACGCTATGCAGCGCTGCAAGCTTACCGCTCACGTTTCGACCAAACTAAATCGCTCTCATCTGATTACAGGGGAGAGAGCACTGATCCTGCCTTGCCTGGGGCGGACGGAAGAAGACATGCAAAAGACTGGCAAGCAGTTCCTGACGATCGAGGATTCCATGGGAATTATAAATCCTTCCGAAGGCTTCTTTGCGCCCGCTTCCCCGGAACTGATGAGCGATGTAGCGATCGTTGCGAATCTGGCGCATGCGACTTTGGGGTCTCGAACCACCACAAATTGGCTGGGCTTTGCGGCGGACTACAACTTGATCCGTGATGCGATTTCCAAGGTGATTCCGGGATTCGAGAACTTCAACGCGCGACTTGCCGAGGAGAAATTCTTCTATCTGCCGAATGCAGCAAAGCACCGCGTCTTCAAAACGAGCTCCGGCAAGGCGAAGCTAAGCGTTTGCCCGATCCCAAAGCATGACCTGAAGCATGACGAATTTCTTTTAACAACGATTCGCAGCCACGATCAGTTCAATTCCACGATCTATGGACTCAACGACCGCTATCGAGGTGTCTTTGATGGCCGCCGGGTGCTCTTCCTGAACCCGCTCGATATGGAGGCAAGAAATCTCCAAGCCGGTCAGATCGTGGATATTTACAGTCACTTTGAAGGAGAGGTGCGCAAGGCTCCGCGCTTTGCGATCGTTCCCTATGCGATTGCTCGCCGGAGCGCAGCCGCATACTATCCAGAGACAAACGTTTTGATCCCAATTCGCAGTGTTGCCGCCAAGAGCAATCAGCCCGCCTCGAAATGCATTCGCATTACCCTGACTCCGACCGATCTCGACAAAGCTCTGCACTTTTCAAAGGAAGATCTTGCTCGCAACCTGGATCGCACTGTGCCGCGTGTTCCCTGACGTTTTTCACGTTGCATTTGCTTAGGACATAAACTGCCGGTGCTCGCTTCACTCCGACCAGCTTCAACGTGATCTAATCCAAGAATGCCGGTTCACATATGTTGCTTATGTCGCTGGTGTCCCTGGCGAATTGCTATTTCTGGTAACCACAGGGCATGTAACATTGTTATGTGCCAAACGCCCGGGTTATGCGCCCTAGGTTCATCCTCTCAATGTCGCTGATCTCAAAGGCATTCGCGCCGAAGAGCATTTTCGGTAGGGAGCAACCTTACCTTCGAGCTTTTTAGGCATTGTTTTTTTCCTGTTCTTGCCGAGTTCTTATGGGTGTCGAGCCACTTCCGAATATTCGAGACGGTATCCTCGTAGAACGTCTTGTAAAGATCATGCGATACATAGCCGATATGCGGGGTTGCCAGTACGGTGTCCAGCGTCCGGAAGGGGTGAGACAAAGGCAGCGGCTCATTGTCGAATACGTCGATCGCCGCGCCGGCGATTTGCTTGTTCTTCAACACGCTGACAAAGCTTGCTCTTCGACGATCGGCCCGCGCGATGCGTTGATCAACCAGGCCGTTGGCTTCATTCTCTCCAGCTCCCCGGCCCCTACCAGGCCGCGCGTACGGCTGCTCAACACCAAATGGATCGTCAGGATGTCGGCTCGCTCGAACAGCTGGTCCTTGGAAACCAGGATTGCGCCCACGGCTTTGGCAGCCTCGGGGGTCATGTTCTGACTCCAGGCAATCAGATTCATTCCAAAAACGCTTCCGACCCGCGCGACCTGTGATCCAACGTTCCCAAGTCCCAGAACGCCCAGAGTCTTTCCACGGAGATCCGTGCCCACTGTTTGCTGCCAGCCGCCGGATCGGACGGAGTCGCTCTCCGTCACGATATGTCGCGCGGAGGCCAAGATCAGCGCCCAGGTAAACTCGATCGTCGGGTCCGACCGATACCCTGTGTGAACTACCGCGATCCCGTGATCACCCGCGGCGGCGACATCGATCGACGGGTTTCGCGATCCCGTCGAGGCAATGAGCTTGAGATTGGGAAGGCGCTCAATGACGTTGCGGGGCAGCGGGGTCCGCTCGCGGATAAGACAAACGACGTCAAAAGGCAGCAACCGCTCGATCACAGCGTCTG
>Ga0210401_10006917_pt1 | contig 11459 bp, 9 predicted proteins | sample IncBWH32MmetaG_FD_150866 | JGI IMG/M metagenome (GOLD analysis project Ga0210401, IMG submission 150866) | Forest soil microbial communities from Barre Woods Harvard Forest LTER site, Petersham, Massachusetts, United States - Inc-BW-H-32-M | ecosystem: Environmental > Terrestrial > Soil >... | reverse complement strand
AGCGCTGAGCGCTATTTCCAATTGGCCAGTGGCGGCTTCGGGCGTTTGAACTTTTTGTTCTGCGACGTGTGCCGGAACAAACAGTAGAGCCCGCCGAGCGCGCAGCAAGCGACGACGACAAGGCCGGCGAGAAACAGCACAGACTCTAATATGGGCCGCTCTCCCACGCGGGCGCTTGATGGCCTCCGCTAATGACGTGCGTGAGGCGCGGATCCGTCATAAGACAACGGCCGACGTATGCTACGCTTGGTCGCCGACACAGGAACAGCGACAGCACCGCCACGCGGCTGAACGTTCTTTCCAGGCGGTTATCGTTCCTAGCGATCCTCCGGCGGTTGCAGGAGGAACCTGAGGCTGCGAGGAAAGTTCCTTCCTACTTTCGACCCGCATCAACGTCTTGAACGTCTTGCGACGCTTGCCCGCATCGGCGTGCCGACCCTCAAATATTCACCAGCGGACAAGCCATAGCGGTTTGAATTTCTTCGATAGAAAATGAATGCTTTGCCAATAGAAAATTCGCGCTACTTTCTTTGCACATCGGCGCAATAGATTCGCATTTTTCCGGCGCGCTTGACTCGCTCATCGACACCATCGATTGATTTGACGTTCTGCATGCGCGTCGTGTGATCGCGTACCATGTGATTGCGCCGAACGATGGCGCGACCTGCAGAGCGCCCGTTGCGATGCGTACTTGAGTGATGTGTACTTGAGAGTGACTTGAGTCATGGAGGCGACAATGGCGCTACGACGATTCATCATCGAGCGAGACATCCCGAAGGTCGGCACTTTCGAACGCGAGCAACTCCGCGCGGCTGCCGCAAAATCGAATGAAACCCTGCAGCAGCTCGGGCCGGATATTCAATGGGTCGAGAGCTTTGTGGCCGACAACAAGACCTTCTGCGTCTATCTCGCCAAGGACGAGGCCATCATCAACGAGCATGCGCGAATCAGCGGCTTTCCCGCGACCAAAATCACCGAAGTCAAAAAGCTGATCGATCCGACCACGGCCGCCGCTTAAGGCCCGAATCTGGATGAAGTGACCAGCGACCGCGGCTATGTGGCAATCGCGGTCGTCGTCACCGGCCGCCGGTCTGCGCGATGCTTGGCGCGCTCCTGTTCGCGCTGTTCGACAGCCTCGCGCTTCTTGCCCAAAGTAGCCCGGTCGGGCTGCCGGTGGAATTTTTCAGCTCCCTGCCCTATGCCATGACGCTACTGGCCTTGGTGCTTACTGCACGCGCGCAGCAAGCTCCGCGGGCCCTGGGGCGAGCATTCGGCGCGTGAGACGGCGTTTGGCCTTTGCACTGGCCGCCTACGGCTTGTGCCGGTTCGTTGGGTGAAGAATATTGGCAGGCCGCGTCGGGCGCGCCCATATCTAAAGCATTGCAAAGCATGAGGTCGGCATGAAATTCGGCATTGGCCAGCCCGTTCGGCGCTATGAGGATCTGCGGCTTATCACCGGACGGGGCCGCTACACGGATGACGTGAGCTTGCCGCATTCGGCGCAGGCCTTCGTTCTCCGCTCACCGATTGCACATGCGCATCTTCGGCGCGTTGATGCGACGGCGGCGCGGAAGATGCCGGGGGTTCTGTTCGTCGCCACTGGCGCTGAGATGCAGGCGGAGGGGCTCGGCAACCTCGCCTGCCAGACGCCGCTCGTGAACAGTGACGGCACGCCGCGGCACGACACGCCGCGGCCGCTCTTGGCGGTCGAGAAGGTCCGTTATGTCGGCCAACCTGTCGCGTTTGTCGTCGCCGAGACCTTGAGCCAGGCGCGCGATGCCACCGAAGCGATCGAGGTCGACTACGAGGCGCTGCCGGTGGTGACCGAAGCGAAGGACGCGCTCGCGCCGGGTGCGGCGCAGCTTTTCGACCACATTCCGGGCAACCTCGTGTTCGATTGGGACAACGATCTCGGCGACCCGAAAGCGACCGAAGCCGCCTTTGCCAAGGCCGCCCATGTCGTCAGCATTGATCTGATCAACAATCGCCTGGTGGCGAATTCGATGGAGCCGCGCAACGCGGTTGTGGACTACGATCCGCAAAGCGGCCGCTCGACCCTCTACACCGGGACGCAGGGTCCGCATTTCGTGCGCGATCCGCTCGCCGAAGCCGTGCTCAAGATTCCGAAAGAGCAACTCCGCGTCATCACGCCCAATGTGGGCGGTGGCTTCGGCATGAAGGCCTTCGTCTATCCCGAACAGGCGCTCGCGGTATGGGCGAGCCGCAAGATCGCGCGGCCGGTCAAATGGCAGGAGGATCGCTCGGAAGGCTTCATTTCCGACAATCAGGGCCGCGACCACGCGACCCACGCCGAGCTTGCGCTCGATGCAAGCGGCCGCTTCCTCGGCTTGCGCGCCACGATCCTCGCCAATCTTGGCGCCTACCTCTCGCCGTTTGGCTCATTCGTGCCGACGCGCTCGAGCGACCTCGTCTCCGGGCTCTACATGATCGGCGCCATCCATGTGAATGTGAAAGGCGTATGCACCAACACGGTGCCGGTCTGCGCCTATCGCGGCGCCGGGCGGCCGGAAGCCGCCTACCTCCTGGAACGAATCGTCGACGCGGCAGCGCGCGAACTTCGCATGACGCCGGACGCTATCCGGCGCGTCAATTTCGTGCCCTCTTCGGCCATGCCCTACACGTCGGTGACCAAGCTCGTGCTCGATTCCGGCGAGTTCGAGAAGGTGATGGACCGCTGCATGGTTGCGGCCGATTGGTCCTCCTTTCCCGAGCGGCGCAAGCACGCCGAGCACGAGGGCAAGCTGCGCGGCATCGGCATGGCCACCTATACCGAGCGCTGCGGCGGGGGCTTTCCCGAAACCGCGTCGATCGAGTTCAAGGACGACCGGGTCGAGCTGGTCATGGGCAACCAGGAATACGGCACCGGCCTCCTCACCGCCTACAAGCAGATCGTCTCCGATCAGCTCGGCCTCGATGCTGACCACATCGATGTGATCATGGGCGACACCGACCGGACGCCGGCCGGACTGACCGGCGGCTCGCGCGCGATCGCGGTCGGCGGCGCAGCACTCTACGAGGCCGGCCGCGCCATCGTCACCAAGGGAAGCCAGATTGCAGCGCACCTTTTGGAAGTCGGAGCCCAGGACATCAGCTTTACCGACGGCGTGTTCTCTGTACCGGGCACTGACCTGCGCATGGATCTGATGGACGTCGCCAAAGCGGCGCGCGATCCAGCGCGGCTGCCGGCGGGCCTCGAGCCGGGGCTCGACGCGACGCATCATCGCGTGCCGCCGGCGCAGACCTTCCCCAACGGCTGCCACATCGTCGAAGTCGAAATCGATCCCGACACCGGGTGTGTCGCCATCGAGCGCTACACCATCGTCGATGATTTCGGCCGCACCATCAATCCACTGCTGCTCGAAGGACAAGTGCACGGCGGCATCGTGCAAGGCATCGGCCAAGCGCTGCTCGAACACGCGATCTACGACGAAGACAGCGGGCAATTGCTGGCCGGCTCATTCATGGACTATGCCATGCCGCGCGCCGGCGACGTGCCCTCCTTCGCCTTCTCGACGCACAATGTGCCCTCGACGTCCAATCCCTTCGGCGTGAAAGGAGCGGGCGAAGCCGGCTCGGTCGGCGCACCGCCGGCCGTGATCAATGCCATTGTCGATGCCTTGCATCGCCGGGTCGGCGCACGCCACATCGACATGCCGGCGACGCCGCGGCGGGTGTGGGAGACGCTGAACGGCGGGCAATGACGTGGCGCGGCCGCGTAGGCCCCTCGCTGTACAGAGTTCTGTGCTTGAAAGACACAAGCCGCAGCGAGCGCGCCCCGCCGTGCTCGCTGCGGTCTGCCATAACAGCTTCGGAAGCGTCTAAGAAAAAGCTCACGCCGCGAATGCCGGAGCCGGCGTCCCGCCGCCGCCTTTTAGCCAATCGCGCGCCGCCCGTTGCGCGGCAGCGATTTCGCTCTCCGACATCTGGTCGGCGATTTCGCGGCGCAGCCGGATCGCTTCGCGATTGCCCTTCACGGCCGCGAGGTTGAACCACTTGTGCGCGGAGATGAGATCGACCGGCATGTCGCGGCCGACCGAGTACATCATGCCAAGCTCGAACAACATGTCGCCTGCGGCTGGTCCTTCGCCGAGCGGCGCCGCGGTGCCATCGAGAATCTCAAAACGTGCCATCGTACAATCCCCTGTCCTTGCCCCGTCGCGATCCCGTCGTCGCGTTCTTCGCCGGCTTTATTTGGCCGACTGATATTTCGGATAATCGTCAGAACATTTGAACGGTGGTTTAAACAACGCGATGAATCAAAGCTGAACCACTGCGCGCTGCACGTGCGCGAACGGCAAGGCGGCGTTAAGCACGCCAATCCGCAACCGCTGATTTTGCGGCATTACCAGCGAGCATCATCGAAAATTCCTTGCGGCAAGGAAGCTTGCAATGGCGGTCTCGTAAGCTATCCTTTTACCTTGGCTAGCAAGCAGGGCATCGGGAGGCCGTCTATGAAGAATCTCCGCGCGAGCGCGTTCGTCACCGCATCGGCAATCGCGCTTGGGCTGATTTCAATTGCGCCCGCCTTCGCCGCCGATCCCGTCGGCACGTGGTTGACGGGAGACAAAAAGGGCAAGGTGAAAATCGTCAATTGCGGCAGCGCCATCTGCGGCACGCTCACTTGGCTCGCCGAGCCGAACGATCCTCAGACCAACAAGCCAAAGACCGACATCAACAATAAGGATGCGAGCAAGCAGGGCCGGCCGCTCATTGGCGTGCCGATCGTGCTCAGCATGCGGCCCGCCGGCGGCGACAAGTGGGAAGGTCAGGTCTACAACGCCGAGGATGGCAACGTCTATTCGGGCTCGTTCACGATGAGCGGCTCCAACACGGCGCAGCTCAAAGGCTGCGTCATGGGCGGCTTGATTTGCAAAGGCCAGACCTGGACGCGCTCGAACTAACTGCCGCGTACCCGAATTGCGCTGGCACAAATCGGGCACACCCCCTCGCCCGCTTGCGATTTATTGCTGCGTGTCGCCCTTCGCTTTGGCCTCGCTCGGCTCCGGAATGCGCGGTCGCTCAGCGTGCTGTCTGACCGAACAGGATGGCGCGCACGTTCGGATCCTTCATGTCGACGGCGGACGCCGCCTCGACACGGATTGCAAAAGCGCGCTTGACCGCTGGCCGTGCCCGGATGGTCTCGAACCAGCGCTTCAGATGCGGGAATTGCGCAAGCTCCTGCCCCATGCGCTCGGCGAGCCGCACCCAACCCACGCACGCCATGTCGGCGATCGAATAACGGCCGGCAAGGAATTCGCGGGTGGCAAGGCGCGTGTTCATGACGCCGAACAGCCGATTGACCTCGTTGGTGTAGCGGTCGATGGCGTAGGCGATCTTCTCCGGCGCGTAGCGCCGGAAGTGATTGGCTTGGCCCGCCATCGGTCCCAAGCCGCCCATTTGCCAGAACAGCCATTCGTCGACGGCGACACGTGCGCGCTCGTCGCGCGGATAGAATTGGCCGGTCTTGCGGCCGAGATATTGCAGAATGGCGCCGGATTCGAAGACCGAAATCGGCCGCCCGCCCGGCCCGTTCGGATCAAGGATGGCGGGCATCCGATCGTTCGGCGAGATCGCCAAAAACTGCGGTGAGAACTGCTCGCCCTTCGAAATGTCGACCGGGCGTACCACATAGGGCAACCCGCACTCTTCAAGCCTGATCGAAATCTTCCAGCCGTTCGGCGTCGGCCAGTAGTAGAGCTCGATCGGCAGCTTGCTCTGCGGCACAGACTTCCGCGTGGCGGGTTTCGGCTTGGCCCGTGTCGGCTTAGCGCTGTTCGACGTGACGCGTTTCGGCCTGGCGACTTTTGGCGTGAGCAACTTGGCGGATTTGACCGCCCGTATCCGTGGTGATCGCGGCATTTCAGGGTTTGGCTCGAGATATCTGGCCGGACATATTCGCCATCGCGCCCCGCTGGTCCGGCCGCTCAACTCGATCGTATCGGCCGCTTTGAGCCGAACCCAGTGGATTCCAGTACCGGCACAAGAAAAACGGCGCCGCAGATGAGACCACAGCGCCGAGGAAAAGTCCTTGGGAGGATGTTCCAAACGCACCGAGGGCGTCGGCGAGAGCGAGAGACCTAAATCCGCCGGCTGACCGCCGCTTTGGGCGGACTGCCGTGGGAAAACCGGGGAACCCGTCTTTCCACTCCACTACCGAACGCTACGCGAACGATGGTGAGGAACTAAGTCTCCGTCTCGCCGACGCCCTCTGTTGTCTCACTTGAGCCGGCGCGTCTCGGGCAATTTTTGAAGCGCCCTCGACGTCAGCCGGCCCGTGTGACGCGACCTTCGACCTATGTAATGTCGAAGATCGATAGCGACGTCGACTACTTCTTCTTACGGCGAGCTTTGGTCTTCTTCGCCGTCTTCTTGGTCGCTGCTTTCGTCTTTCTCTTCTTCGCCATTGCTGCCCTCCTAGCCTGAGTGGATGGCGACATCGGTGCAGTGCAGTCGCGAATCGACATGCACTGTCATCCGATTACTACAGCAGGAAAAAAATAACAGTGACTCCGCTTAATTTTGTGTGTAAGTGCCGCGCCCCGCCGGCGCCGCGCAAACATCCGGCGGTATTTCGCAAAATCCGCATCGAACAAATTTTCAGTCGCGCGGGCATTTGCGATGCAGAAATGCCGATGAATTGCGGGTTTTTGTCACGCGTCGTCGTTTGTTTTTCTCTCTCGCGCGCGCTGCAAGAAGCTTCGCGTGCGCACGCTTTCGCAGCCGCGAGAGCGCTCGCAGTAAGCGATTCACCAAGGCAAAATTTTTTTGCGGCGAACCGCCCAAAAAGGCTTTCTGGCGGCGTTTCGGGACGCAAAACGCACGAATCGGTGCAGGCGATTCGCTTCCGCGGCGCCGTTGGAGGCCGTCGGCGACGCCGCGGCAGCCGCAAGCGGGAGATTTTCGCGATGCTTGGAGCGCACGCACACCTCGCGCGGCGAAATTTTCCGCACGCGCGAGCGCCGACGAAGGTCGCGCTCAGATACCGAGACGCTGCTTGAGAAGATCGTTGACCGCTTGCGGGTTGGCTTTGCCGCCGGACGCCTTCATCACTTGGCCGACGAACCACCCGATCGCCTTCGGATTGGTCTTGGCGTCGCCGACTTTGTCCGGATTCATCGCAATAATCTCATCGACGAGCTTTTCGAGCGCCGAAACGTCGGTCACTTGCTTCAATCCGCGCGTTTCGACGATCGCGCGCGGATCACCGCCCTCATTCCAGACGATCTCGAATACGTCCTTGGCGATCTTCCCGGAGATCGTACCTTCGGCCATAAGATCGAGAATGGCGCCGAGCTGCGCTTCTTTCACCGGCGACGCGGCAATGTCCTTGCCTTCCTTGTTGAGCCGGCCGGCAAGTTCGTTGATGACCCAATTGGCGGCGAGTTTCGGGTCGCGGTTCTTGCCGGCAGCCGCTCCGCTCACGCTTTCAACCACCGTTTCGAAAAACTCCGCGGTCTCCCGCTCCGCCACGAGCACGCCCGCGTCATAGCCTGAAAGCCCGAACTCGCGCATGAAACGCGCCTTCTTGTCGTCGGGCAATTCCGGCAAGTGCGCCGCCAAGTCCGTCACCAGCGACGGCGATAGCTCGAGCGGCAGCAGATCGGGATCGGGGAAATAGCGGTAGTCGTGCGCCTCCTCCTTGGAGCGCATCGAGCGCGTTTCGCCCTCGTCGGGATCGAACAGCCGGGTCTCCTGCACGATCGTGCCGCCCTCTTCGATCACGCCGATCTGCCGCCAAGCCTCATGCTCGATCGCCTGGCCGATGAAGCGGATGGAATTGAGGTTCTTGATCTCGCAGCGCGTGCCGAACGGCGCTCCGGGCTTGCGCACCGAGACGTTCACGTCAGCACGAAGGTGGCCCTTCTCCATGTCGCCATCGCAAGTGCCGAGATAGCGCAAAATCGATCGAAGCTTTGTGAGGAAGGCTTTGGCGTCCTCGGCGGAGCGCAGATCGGGCTTGGTCACGATCTCCATGAGCGCGACGCCAGACCGGTTGAGATCGACGAGCGACATGGTGGCGTGCTGATCGTGCAGCGACTTGCCGGCGTCTTGCTCGAGGTGAAGACGCTCGATGCTCACCCGCACGGTCTCGCCATCGGGCATGTCGACCACCACCTCGCCCTCCCCGACGATCGGGGATTTGTACTGGCTGATCTGATAGCCCTGCGGCAGATCCGGATAGAAATAGTTCTTGCGGTCGAAGACGGACCGCTCGTTGATCTTCGCCTTCAGCCCGAGCCCGGTGCGCACCGCCTGCCGCACGCATTCCTCGTTGATCACCGGTAGCATGCCGGGCATGGCGGCATCGACCAGTGAGACATGCGAATTCGGCTCGCCGCCGAAGGCGTTCGACGCGCCGGAGAAAAGCTTCGCCTGGGAGGTGACCTGCGCATGCACCTCCATGCCGATGACGACTTCCCAGTCGCCGGTCGCGCCTTTGATCAGCTTCGATTTCTTGTGCGCCGGTGCATCCATCGCGACTTCTACCCTGGCCGAGACGTTTGGGTTACGCGCTTCACCGGCCCACTGCAAGCCGGTCCGGGCGGTGGGCCCGCGGCCACGGCCCACTCACGCTTCCCAAGGTGCGCGCGGAATATCCGCGCTGCGCATTCGCCTTGGACAATGCCCGGATATCGGAATTTAATCTGGCCGATAATCGTTAAACACAACGAGGGAGGATTGAATGAAACACGTTACACTGAAACTTGCCGCACCGCTTGCTGCCGCCGCCGTGACGCTGTTGGTGACGGCGAGCCTGCGCGCCGAACCGCTTTACCCGGAAGTCGTCAATACCTCGCATGCCACGCCGCAAGTGGCGGCGTTCTTCAAGTCGTATTTCACCGCCAAGAGCGAGCACAAGCCGGTGCCGACGACGGATCATTTCTCGGAGGCGCACCTAACCTATATCGACGCAGCCTTGGGCTGGCCCTTCTACAATAAGAAAGGCATGACCGAGATCTTCGAGCAGTTCATGCCGAAATGGCCGCCGACCGGCCTCTCCTATCCGACCCGCATCAGCGGCGACATGCATTCGGCGGTGGTCGCCTTCACCGATACGCCGGAATTGTTCGGCGCCGAGATCCGCATCCTCGCCGCCATCGACTTCAAGGACGGCAAGGTGGTGCGCTGGATCGATTATTGGGACGGCCGCTCGTTCGGCGCCGAGGCCGCAGCCAAGATGCGCACGCCGCCGGACAAATTCCCCACCAACTTCGACTACGACGTGGCGAGCGAAGGCGCCTCCGCCAAGATCAAAGACGTATCGCAGAAGCTCGCCAGCGCCTTTGCGGCGGGCGATGCCGCCGCGGCCGACGCGCTGTTCAGCTATGACGCGGTCTATCTCGACCGCGCGCTGCGCGTGCGCATCCTCGGCAAGGACGCGATCGGCAAATATCTCGGCCGCGTGTTGGCTACCGTCCCTTACGGCAAGGGCTCGAAGCTGATGCATGTGGTCGGCAGCGATCAAAGCGGCGGCTTCGAGTGGACGAACGAGGGAAGCGCCGTGAAACGCGGCATCGTCGCGATCGATCTCAACAGCGCAGGCCAGATCGAGCGGCTCGATACTACCTGGGACAACGGAGTGATGAGCGCCGCCGATCTGCAAGCGCTGGTGCTGCAGTCGATCGAAAAGTAGGTTCCGCTTCCGGCCTTTTCCGGCCGAACGTATCGGGACGCCGCGGGTCTCGTGGACCGTTCAAGCTCGTGGGCTCTCGTGGGCCCTGTGACGATCCGGAAATCCGCGGCGAACCGCTTCCGCTTTAGATCGTCGACGACGAACTCAATTTCGGGTAGCAACACGTAAGAAAATCAACTATTATTTGCTCGGATTGCTGTGTCGCGCACGACTGGTCGCGAGAGCGTCATGGTCGAAGTCCGCAAAAAGATCGCGGTGCTCATCACCCATGGCATGGGTGAGCAGATCCCCATGGAGACTTTGACCGCTTTTGTGCAAGCGGCCTGGGTGACCAACACGAACGCGCAATGGGTATCGCCGCCGGACGAAAAACCCGAGGAGATTTGGTTCAAGCCCGACCCGGTCGCCGGATCGCACGAACTTCGCCGCATCACCACCCGTTGGACCAAGTCGAGTTCGGGCCCGACGGAAAAAGGGCCACGAGTCGACTTCTTTGAATTCTACTGGGCGGATCTTGCCGAAGGCACAACGGTGCAAGAGGTGTGGGATTGGCTTCGCACGCTGCTCGTGCGGTGGCCAAGTCAAGTTCCCAAAGGCCTGGTGAGTGCGTGGCTGTTGATGTGGGCCACGACGCTGGTCATCGCCGCCTTGTTGTTATTCGCAGCTTTGCCCTGGCCGGGCGGCTGGTGGCACGCGGCACTGGCGCTCGCGGCGGCCGTGATCGGTTACATCATGCAATCGATTGTTTCACCCTATCTGGGGGACGTGGCGCGCTACGTTCGCGCGGATCCGCGCAATATCGCGATGCGAGCCGCCATCCGCAATCGGGGGCTAAAACTTCTCAAGGATATCCACGACAGCGGTGCCTATGAACGCGTTATCGTCGTGGCTCACAGCCTCGGTACGGTGATCGCTTATGATCTGATCGCGCTTCTATGGGCGGAGCGCGGGAAAGCTCTGCTGATCCAAGAAACCGAGTCCCTGTTCGGCAAGCTGCGCGCCGTCGAGGAGGCCGCACATGCGCTCGAAGCGGCCACCGGTGACGATGAAAGCAAATTGCGGGCCTTTCGCGACGCCCAGCGCAGCTTTCGCAAGGGCTTGCGCAGCGGCGGGGATGATGGGACGCAAAAGCCTCGAACGCCGGAAGAACAATGGCTGATTTCGGATTTTGTAACGCTCGGTGCGCCGCTGACGCATGCGCAATTCCTGCTCGCGCGCGACAAATCCGATCTTGACGAGAAAATCGACCGCTGGCTGTTTCCAACGAGCCCGCCACAATTCGAGCCGATCGAATCCGAGCAGCTCGCGAAGATCAATGCACGGCCGGTGCCGCCACCGCCAGCAATTCTTGGGCCCAAGGGGGGCCTATTTTCGTACTTTATCGCCGCGCCCGAAACCTGGTCGATGCATCACGCGGCGCCGTTCGCAGCAGTCCGATGGACCAATATCTACGATCCCCATCGGCTGATCTTCGCTGGCGACATTATCTCGGGCCCGCTGGCGCCGGTCTTCGGCAGGGGCATTCGCGACATCAATCTAAAGGAGCTGCGCGGCCAATCGCCATGCTTCAGTCATACGCTTTATTGGTCGGTGCCGAAGGGCCGCACGAACTCGGTCGGCCTTCCACACATCGAGGCGTTGCAAAGAGCAATTAACCTCCTCGACCAGCCGTAAACAGTCGCCCGATAGTCTCTCGCGACGGCCGTTGGGCTGGGGCTTGGGTGGTCGTTCTCCATCGCCGAGATGATTGCGGATTTGGGGCTCGCGCTTGGCACGCTCCGGAAGACGGGCCCTACCCCTCCCG
>Ga0210401_10006914_pt1 | contig 11463 bp, 14 predicted proteins | sample IncBWH32MmetaG_FD_150866 | JGI IMG/M metagenome (GOLD analysis project Ga0210401, IMG submission 150866) | Forest soil microbial communities from Barre Woods Harvard Forest LTER site, Petersham, Massachusetts, United States - Inc-BW-H-32-M | ecosystem: Environmental > Terrestrial > Soil >... | reverse complement strand
GGCACATCCATGTCCGACCTGATGCAAGCCACTGGCCTGCAAAAGGGCGGCCTCTACCGCCACTTCCCCAGCAAACAATCCCTAGCCCAAGAAGCTTTCGATTACACCTGGGAGAAAGCAGTAAGCGAACGCCTGGACGGCGTAGATAAAGTCCCCGGCTCTATCCCCCGCCTAAAGGCGATGATCGACAATTTCGTGGAAAAGCGAGCCCACCTCGTCCCCGGTGGCTGCCCGCTCCTAAACACGGCCATCGAATCCGACGACGGCAACCCCACCCTGCGCGCCCGCGCCCGCAAAGCCCTGGCGACCTGGACCAATCGCCTATCCACGATCGTCAGCGAAGGCATAAAAAGCGGCGAGATCGCCACCTCCGTCAACCCCGCCGAACTAGCCGACACCATCGTCGCCACCCTCGAAGGCGCCCTGATGATCAGCCGCCTCCGCCAATCCGAAGCCCCCCTCCACACCGCAAGAAAACACTTGTCAGCCACGCTCGACACTCTGACGACGCATCGCGAACCATTGTAGCGGCCGCTTTCCGAAGCGGGCGCCGTCGCCAGTCGGGCGCCGCACCCTTCGCTTGTAAGGGTGGGTTTTGACTTTACGCTCCGAACCTTGACTCTTAGACCCGCCGAGACTATACGTAAAGAGTTAGAGGAAACGCCCCGGACACAATCCGGGAACGGATCAGCGCATGAATAAACGCCTCGTCGCCCTCTCCCTAACCGTGTTCGGAGCAGCCGTCTTCGTTTCATCCGCACAAGCCCAGAGGCACGCCGCATTTACATTCGCTCCCGAAAGTCGAACGGGAAGGGCCATCTCAGCGGGCAGCAGAGCCAACTTGGTCCGCTCCCGCCACGCACGTCGATATTTCGCTGGTTCGGCATTTGCCTCGCCCTTCTACTCCGACTACGATTCCGAACCAGAGAACTTTGAAGAGCCTCCGCCCCCGTTCATCGCGCGGACAACTCAGCCATCAGCCGCCGTGCCCAACCCGGCCGAGTCGCTCGTCCTCGAGCTGCAAGGTGACCACTGGGTGCGACTTACAAACTACGGACAGTCGCAGACCGGACAAGTCCTTCAGCCCCAGTCCCAGCAAGCCTCCAGTCTGACCTCCTCCTCCCTCTTCTCTGCCGCGCGCGAAATTCACGCTTCCGAGCCCCCCAGCGAACTTCCGCCCGCCGTCCTGGTTTTTCGCGACGGACACCGGGAAGAAATAGGAAAGTATGTGATCGCGGGCCCGACCATCTACACCAGTGCGGACTATTGGAGCAGCGGCTCGTGGACCCGAAAGGTTCAAATTGCCGCGCTGGATATTCCCGCAACCCTGAAAGTGAATCGCGAACGTGGCGCAAAGTTCAGCCTTCCGTCCGGCCCTCACGAAGTAATGCTCCGCCCGTAAAGTCCCGCAAAGTAAATGCTCCGCCAGTAAATTTCGCAATCCACCGTCGCGTAGCGCGCTCGTTTGCCGCACTACCAATTAGCTTGACGTGAGCCGGCAGCCACTGTACGCTTCCGCGCAATCAAGAATTTGTTCCTCACCAGGCCCCAAGGAAACCGTTCCAGGTAACTTTCGAAGGAGAGAAAAGATGAAGCGAGCGTCTCTAATTTTGGCTGTTGTAGTTCTCTGTCTTGGAGTCCCCACGTTGATGCTAGGCCAGGACAATCCCAACATCGGCACCTGGAAGCTCAATCTCGAAAAATCAAAATTCACCGGCGTACCTGCGCCAAAGAGTGTCACCCGCACGGTAACCGCGGACGGCGACAGCGTGAAATACAGCTTCGAAGGAACCGGAGCCGACGGAACAGCCCTGGCCTACGGCTTCACGGCCAAGTATGACGGCAATGATTACGCGGCAACCGGAAACGGAGTGCCTTCCGGAGCAGATCATATCGCCTTCAAACGCGTGAACTCCCACTCCTTTGTCGGGACCTTGAAGAAGGACGGGAAAGTAGTGGTCACGTCTCAAATCGTGGTGTCCCATGATGGAAAGACGACAACCGTCACCTCAAAGGGAACCGGCACCGACGGCAAGCCGATGCACACCGTGCAGGTCTACGACAAGCAATAAAACGCAACCAACGGCAGCAACCGGCTCACATCAGCGCACGCTCCGGCGATCTCACCTTGTAGGGGCGGGGCTTGCCCCGCCCGGCGGGTGGCCCATCCTCTGCGCTGTTGTTTCAAGCAAAGGGTGGGTCCGTCCAATGTAGTGGCCGGTCTTTAGACCGGTCACCCGCACGTTGCCGGCGTCGTTTTTCCCCAACGCCCTCTCGCGCCCCACACAATTTCATTTGATCTTCTCGGACGCCACTAAGGGTCGGAGCTTTAGCTCCGACATCACCTGCTGGCATCCAACAGGCTTTGGCCCCTGCAGAGACCGCTTGCACCTTCTCATCGCGGCCGCGTAGTAAGCCCAGCTACTTTCCAAAGCTTCTCCCAATGCCACACGCCGGGAGTCTTGTCGAGCAGCCGGTAGCCGAGCTGATGCGCCAGCATCAAAATCTGCCCCCGATGGTGGGCCTCGTGCGAGAACATGTACGCGAACATGGTTCCTCCGGCGGGCCAAGTCTGCGTCCAGCTCCCGCGAGAGAACCTGGCGACCCGGCGATCGGGAGCGGCCGACAGTGCGTCCGTCAACATGCGCAAGCACTGCGCGGCGCTTCTCCGGTGCGCGGCGGCAGCCTGTTTCATGGTGCAGCGGTCGGGATTGAGCGCCAGCGGACACTTCAGGTGCGGCGCGGAATTCTTCAACCACACCAGCCGGCAGTTGTGCAGATGCGCGAAGATGGCTGCGATCGTCCGGCCGCCGCCCTTGTGACCCGGCAGCTGCGCGCGCCACGCACGCGCATCCAGCTCCGAGAGGATGAGCTGGTTCATCGCGTCATTGCTCGCGTAGGTTTCCAGCAGCGAGTCGCGAATTTCGGCCAGCGCCGCGTGCGACGCGTTGGATCCGCGAGATCGACGTGCCATAGAAGCTCCAGCACGCTATTGTAATGCCTCGCCGCGTGACAGCAATCACCGCAGCAAACCGCAAATGAACGCAACACCCACCACTTTGCACAGGCGTTCACAGATTTGCACAGAGCTTGCGTGCGAATTTGATTGACGCTGTTGCACGACAAGAATATCTTCACGCCAGATTGAACCGGGAAGCTTAAGAACTTTACGGCTCAGTTAAAACGCACAACAGCTTAACGGCGGCTGTGCGGCGAGATTGAACTGCGAAGCTCGAAGCCTTTACGGCTCGGTCTGGAGTGCGCAACCCCCTAACGGCGGTCGTGCAATCAGATCGGGTCGGGAAGGTCAGAAACTTTACGGCTCACTTTAAAGAGGGCGCAAAAGCTTAACGGCTGATGCGCCCTCAATTTTTCTCCCAGCGCATTTTCCTGCTTTAGCTTTGCACCTCCTGCGCGTGACCGTTGCCTCCTGATATTGGTTAACAATTTACCCTCTCCCCCCGCCTTTTTTTGGAAGTGCGGATTCTAAAGGACTCTAAGGGCCGTGTTTTTGGATCTGCGGATTGTAAAGGAGTTACGGGTGCATTTTGTGCAAGTGCGGATTGTAAAGGCGTTAGCCGATTATGAAGTGGTTTCTTCATGGTTGTTGCTCGCCGACCGCTGCGTCGGGGGGAATTGCGGGTGCGGGTGGCCGGGAGTTGGAGAGACGAATGCTGTTGTTGATGAAGTCTATCCAGGTTTCGTAGGAGTAGACGAATTTGGTTTCATTCTTGGCCATGGGCAGGGAGAGGAGCATTATCTGGCCCAGATAGGCGAGCGTGGCGGCGGTACGTTGGGGGATGCGGTTTTGGGCCAGGGCGGTGAAGACTTTGCCCATCACGTGGTTGATGCCGGCGGCGGTCAGGAAATCGCCGGTGAAGGTGGCGGCCATTTCCGCGCCCAGGCGGTGGGATTCGAGGAGTTGGTGCTCGGCGTGGGCGTGGAAGAGGCAGAGAGTGGTGCGATTTTTATGGCGAAGCATGCGGCATCGGCGGCCGTCGGAGAAGGCGAATTGACAGAGGTTGGGATGGGAGTAGCGAGTTGTGGTCATGGTGGTCACCTTTAAGAGAGATTTCAATGCAGAGAGAAACGGAAATAGAGAGCGAAGTAAGGATGTAGCGATGTAATGAAGTAACGATTGGTAAAGGACTGGGGCGGTGGTTGCGCGGGCACGGGGGAGCCTTTCTGTTGCGCCTCCGCCATTCAGGACCATTATACAGGAAACTGGAATGGAGTCAAGAGAATAATTGTACCTAATGGTTATTCGAACGATTGAGAGAGGGCGATTACGTTCGAACGCAACTGGCCCGTCGTCTCCCAACTTCGCTAAAAATGGGCCATCCGCTATCTAGATTGCTAACAGTCTGGCATCGAGCTACCTTCAACCAGAGAAAACGGGACGGCAAGATAGCACGATTGGTCGGTGTGATATTGCCAGTCTGCTAGCCATTCAGATAAATTGCTTTCTAAACGCGACAATGAAGATCGTAACGGGCTTCAAGAATCTGCGCAGCTACGAGAAGGTCAATGTTGTTTTCAACGGACTTACGACGGTTCTGAGCGGGCTCACTCTACTGGCTGTCATAGCCTATACCTGCGTCAGTTTCAATCAATGGCGAACCGCCGAAAATCAATTGGAGGTATCAGAGCGCCCGTGGATGACTGTTGATATTCCAAATGGGGTTAGTGATTTCAGTTTTCATCGCGGCGGACATGCTTTTCTTAGGAGCGCGCTCGTTCTGAAGAATATCGGCCACTCTCCAGCAATCGGAATCGCGTCTGCATACATCGTAATCTATCCTCGGCGCAACGAGATGTTCGACACCCCGGTTAAGAAGCAAAAGGAACTCTTCGAACCTCTCAGAAAAGAGAAGTCAATGCCTGGTGAATTGGGTGTCGGAATTCTGTTCCCGGGCCAGCAAACTAGTCCCCTCGGATTCAGCGCCTCTGTCGCAAAGGAAACGGTTGATTCTGGCTCTTTCACATTTCCTGACGATCCCGGGAAGTATGTAACTCCAGTTTTAGTCGGTTGCGTCGATTATCGACTTAGCTTCGCGCCTGAGAGACATCACCAAACGGGATTTATCTACATGATAGGAAAATACAAGCCGACCGAACCCACGCACTATATCTCTATTCAAGTTGGTATCGACGTGCCTCTATCAAGCTTGAAACTCGATCAATGCTTCTTTGGCGGCCATTACGCTGACTGACCGGCAACGAGATGCAGTGTTTGGGGAGATAAGGCGGATTGAACATACCGGGCGGCACTCCTCCCGGTAACCGTCACAGCGGCGTGGAGCCGTGAGTGCTGACGTGGCAGGAGGTCTATGTCAGGCCATAACATGCGGCAGTCCGCCTTACGCAGATACGTCGTGTTTCGAATTAAGGTCATGGAATTCCTCGATCTAAATGCACTCAGAGAGGGCTTGCGGATGGTGCACAACAGCGACCCGGCCGTGCGCGTGACTCTTCCCGGCGCCGCGCAAAAGCGACCGCCAATATTCTTATCGGATTCTGTGAGAACGGTTGTCCTAAGTTGGTTCTGAACGGGGATTGCCGGTTGAGGAGTGGGGAGAAACGCTGGGAAGAGTCAAACCCTCGCGGTTTTGGAGCGGGTTGCGCCGGGGCCCTTCGAGGCTCAGGTAAACTGAAGCCCCCGCCTCCTAAAAAGACGTCGCAGTCACTGCTTGGACTGCCCGGCCTCGGGGAACAACAACTCATTTCCGTCGGGATCGACGATCTTGATCACGTCGTAGCCCCACCAGGACTTCTCGCTCGGAACGGAGCGCTCGGCGATTTCTTTGCGAAGCGCGGCAAGTCCATCGGCGGTCAGTTCCACGAACAAGCGTGCCTTGTCTCTTCGCGTGGCATCCTCGCAAAGGATGATCTCGCATTCCGCGCGATTGACCTGGCAGACCCCTCCCGCGCCGTCTCCCTCATGCCACTGCTTTTCGAAGCCGAGCATGTCGATGTAGAAGCGAAGTGCGCGGTTCACGTCAGATACGAAGAGCACGGGACGCGCGTACCACCGGTGAGTGATTTGCTCTCTGACGGCTGTCTCGGTCATGTCAGTTCCTGATCCGCCCAACGAGTAGTAGGCCGACCACAATGTCAGCGCCAACCCTGCAAGGCTCGCAGTATAACGCCGAAGTCCACCCGGACGAAGGAATCCGCACTTCCAAAAAAAGGCGGGGTAGGGGGCCAATTGTTAAGTAGCGGCGGCCCCTGCTTTCAACCGGCAGCGTACCGGCGCCGGGCCATGAGAGTTAGACACCAACATCGTCTCAGGCAACCACCGCTACCGGGTCGTTCGCACGACAGACTTCCGGTGCCACTTGAACTTTTCGCCGTCAGACCGTACCGTCTACGTGGCCTTTCGCCTATGCATCCGTCCAAGACCACCGTCGCGCTTCGCTCTGTCGCCATGTTTGAGGCGGCTAAAGGGATCCTTGTTCTGGTGCTGGGTCTGGGTCTCCTCCGATTCCTGCACAAGAATCTGGAAGACACCGCTGAGCAAGTGATCCGCTTTCTTCACGCTAGCCCCGGAGGGCACCTCTCCAATCTCTTCATCAACGCCGCGAGTCACGCGTCGGACAAGAGCCTGTGGGCCCTGGCCGGCGCTGCGGTGATCTATTCCGTCGTGCGCTTTGCCGAAGCCTACGGTCTGTGGAACGCGCGCGAATGGGCCGAATGGTTCGCGCTGCTTTCCGGCGCCATGTATCTGCCCTGGGAGATGTACTCGCTGATCCGCCACCCCCACCCCATCAAGTGGGTGATTCTGCTGGCCAACCTCGCCGTCGTTATCTACATGATCGTGCTCAGAGTCCAAGCCAACGCGGAGAGGAATGCTGCGCGCGGTGGGTCGTGACGCTGGCGGAACGACGCAGCAAACGGAGGTAAAGCTTTCTTCAGGGGCTAAAGCCCGTTTGGAGCACGGACTTTACGTCGGAGCTAAAAGCTCCGACCTCCTAAAGAGGAACACGGAGCAAACAAACGGAAGGGAAGAAGTCGAAAAGGAATCGTGTCGGTCGGGCAACGACCGACTACTTCAGGAGTTCGTTGGCGTAGCGGACTGGGACGGCTAGGTTGGAGCCGCCAAAACCTTTTAGGATTGCAAAGTTGACGCCAATCACTTTGCCGCTCCGATTGAACAGCGGACCGCCCGAGCCGCCCGAAGTCGTCGCCGCGTCGTAGACAATTTTGTCTTGCAGGATGTCGCCGATGTGGCCTTGCGTGGTCGTCGGCCGAATCAATTGCTGCGACGCGAGCTGCGAAACGATGCGCGTCACGTTCTGCGTGTCGGTAATTTTGCTGGCCACGTCGGAGCCGGCGCGCGCCAGAATGCCTTCGATGCCCGTCGGATAGCCGATCAGCACCACGGGGTCGCCGGTCACCGTCGCGTCGCGCCGGTCGTCGAGTTCCAGCAGCGTCGCACGCGGCGGCGGCGCCGCTTCCAGCTTCAGCGTTGCGACATCGGCATTCGACGAAATGCGATCGAGTTTCGCGGGGATGCCTTCGGCGTCTCCGGGGAAGTACGCCTTGTAAGAGAGCACATACGCCGCCGCACCGCGGTCGAGGAGTTCTTTCAACTCGTCGTTGTTCCACCAAGGCTCCGCGACGTGATGATTGGTGACGATGCGTCCATCGCGGCGGACCAGAAAGCCGGTGCCAAACACATCGATCTGCAGATGGGGACCCGAGCCGCCAGAGTCGAGCTGCAACATTCCCTGATCATCGACTTGCGGCTTGCCCAGGCCATCGACCGCGATTTGGATGGGCTTGCCGGATTGCTTGTCCAAAAACTCCACGACCACGTGCAGCAGGCAAACACTCGGACCGTAGTTATGGACCACGGTCTCCGCGACTTTTCCTTCATTTTCGAGCAGCTTCAGCCGGTTCTGTGTTTCCGTCAACTGCTGCTTCAGCGCGTCGGAATCCGATCCGCCGGCAACCGCCATCTTCTTGCGCAAATCTTCCGACTGCGCTTTCAACGAATCGCGGGCGGCGGAATCGGATCGCGATTGCGCTTCCAGCGAGTTGCGCTCTTGCTTCATGCGCTCGAATAGGCCGTTCTGCTGTTGCCCCAGACCATAGTTGAGCCGGGCGATTTCGGCTTTCAGCTGGAGCGCATCCTTGCGGCTGGTATGGTTGGAAACCAGCATGGACAGCGACGCGATGACGGCGGCAACGCTGACGCCGAAGATTGCGGGAAGCAGCCAGCGCCGGCGTTTCGTGACTACGCCGGCTTCGTTGAGCGTTTCGACCGCGAGGTCGGTGATCTGTTCGCGCTGCGTCGCGTACTGCAGCATTTTCTTGAGATCTTCTTCGGGCTGGCGCTCGCGAAATTGCGTGCGAATCCTGGCGGCAAACTCCGGACCATCGAAGGGCAGCGAGACGACGTCGTTCGCGCCGAGATCGAGCGCGCGGGCGCGTTCCAGTGCGCCGCCTGGAACGATCATGATGATCTTCAGCGTCCGCAGGTCGGAGCGCGATTTGAGCTGGGTAATCAGCCCGCAGCAGGCCAAGTCCGTCGGAGCCGCCGACATTGAGGCCAATTTCCGTGGTGACGTCGTAGCCCTGGCCCGCCAAGGCGTTGTTGGCCTCGAGAAGGGATTCGGCGCTGAGATTGAGGAGCAAGAGTCGCATCGCGATATGAGTTTACCATCCTTGCCAAAGCGCACACGTCAGATGCGCCGGGCGAGGCGGTGGATACTGGTTTTGAATGGGCGTATCTTTTTTTGTTTCTATGGATTATGCTCCCGTGCACATTTCATCCTGCTCTGCGGATCGTAGAGCTCAAATCCCGGATTTACGGCGGCCCAAAGATCAGGGGAGGGGCGCGGCCGAGCGAAAAAAGAGGCAGCAATTCGCCACAAAAGCGATGAGGCGAAGGCATGAAATCGAGCTGACGGAGCGGGCGTGATGCCGCGGCGGCGAAACGGAGACCTAGGGCGATGAACCTGAGGCGCTGAAGCAGACGCAACGACGGTAAACGATGAGGCAGATGCGATAAAGAAAGATGCACGGAAGTTGAGGCCAAGGCCATCAAAGCCATGCGGTTGATGAGGCCGGCGTATTTCAAGAGTAGAAGGGGGAATGGTGGTCGGACTGAAGAAGGTATTAACGGCGGTGGCGTCAGCGTTGGCGTTGGCGGCGTTTAGCGCGCTTGTTCCGTCGAGTCTTGCGCAGCAGCCTTCCGGGGTCGTGAAAGCGCAAGTAATTACGGGATTGACGGGAGTGAAGGATAAGACCAGTGGGAACCTATCGGTCGAGGGTGGGAGCCTGCACTTTAGCCACGAGCAGACGAAAGTGGACGTGGCCGCAGCTTCGATGGATGACGTGGTGACCGGCGCGGACAGCCAGCGGGTGATTCATGGAAGCGTGGGGTCGACGGTGCTGTTAGCGGCGCCGTATGGATCGGGACGATTCCTGAGCTTGTTTCGCACCAAGTTGGAGACGCTGACCATTAAATATCACGACTCCGATGGTGGATTGCACGGCGCGATTTTCACGATGCCTGTCGGCAAAGTGGAAGAGATCAAGAAGGAGTTGCTGGCGCAGGGAGCGCACACCAGCATTCCGTCCGAGCAAGCGGCGAGCGCTGCTCCTGCCGCGAAGGAGCAAAAGCAATGAGGACCATAGTTCGAGGGATAAGTACGGGCATGCTGGCACTCCTGACGCTCGCTGCCGGAACCGCTTTACGCGCTCAGGAACAGAAGCCGGCGAAGATGAAGGCCTCGGCCATCAAGGTGGAGATGATTCATGCCGACGAGATCAAGCTGCCCGCAGACTTCCAGGTAGCGTTGTATGAAAACCTGATTCAGCAATTGCAAAAGAAGGGCGGCTTTCAACACGTGTACCGGCAGGGCGATCGGAACGCCGAGAATGCCCCGGATCTGGTGGTGTTACAGGGGACACTGAGCGGATTCAAAAAGGGAAGCGAGGAGCTGCGACAGGTAACTACGGTGGCCGGCGAAACATCCATCACCATTCACTGCGTATTCAGCGACAAAAATGGAAAATCGTTGCTGGAAAGGGATGTAAAAGGGAATGTGCGATTCTTCGGGGCGAATTTGCGAGCCACGTACGACTTCGCGAAAAAGACGGCACAGATCGCGCACGATAACTTCTCGCCCACCGCGGGGACCTGAGGGGCGGACCTACGCATGAGCGGAGATTTATTATTGAAGATGGAACTGCACAGCGATCCGGGTATGTTGTGCGTTGTGCGGGCGGCGATGGAGCAATTGACGGATGTGTTCGGATTTTCCGCGCCGGAAACCCGGTCGGTTACCCGGGCCGTCGATGAAGCGCTCACCAACATCATGAGGCATAGTTATGGGGGGCAGGTGGACCGCCCGATCGAAATATTATGCCACCGTGTGCCCAAGCGGCCTGGGACCGGCGACGGATTTGAAGTGTTGCTTACCGACCGAGGGCCTGCGGTGGACAAGTCGAAATTGAAGGGGCGGCGGCTGGATGAGATCAAGCCAGGCGGGTTGGGTCTTCATTTTATCCGGCAAAGCATGGATGTGGTGGAGTTCAAGCGCGAGCAGGGGGCGAATCTGCTGCAGTTAGTCAAGTATTTGAAAGCGGAGAAGCAGGACTGAACTTGGTAAGAGGAGAGAAGACATTGCAGATTTCGGCGCGGAGAATGGATAAGACGACAATCTTCGATGTTTCTGGGGACATCGACCTGGCGAATTCGCCGGAGATCCGGAAGGCGTTGCTGAAAGAGATCAAGGAGACCAAGACGCCGCGGGTGGTGATGAACCTGCTCAAAGTTCGGTACATCGATAGCTCTGGCGTGGCGTCTTTGGTGGAGGGGTTGAAGGCGTCGCGGGATGCGGGGACGCGATTTATTTTGTTTGGGTTGAGTCCGGCGGCGAGGGAAGTGCTGCAGTTGTCGAGATTGTTGAAGATTTTTGAGGTGCACGATACCGAGGAGCAGGCGCTGGCGTAGGGTGCGCGCCGGGCCGTCTGGTGCAGGTGGTTGAGAACACAGCCAGGAATGGCTGTGCCACCGCGGAAGTGGTGAGAACACCGCGACCGGCTGTGCGGCAGCGAAATTGTTGGTTTTGCGGTCATCGGGCTACGTTGTCGTTGGCTGGCGGGGGACACAGGCAGGAGTGCCTGTGCTACTTGGGTCGAGGATGGAACTGGCTTCACAAATTGGCGGGGGTGTTCTTAATGGGCTCGCCTACTTAGGGTCGCTGACGTCGCTTGCCGGGCGTGCGGCGTACTTCGCGTTTGTGGCGCCGTTTCGGGGCAAGCCGCTGCGCGCGCAGCGGGTGGTATCGCAGGCTTTGGAAGTGGGCGTTCGGGCTTTACCGATTCTTTCCCTGATTACGTTTTTTATTGGGTTGATTCTGGCGTTGCAGGCGGCTTACGAGTTGAGGAAGTTTGGGGCTATGGATTTAGTGGCTACTGCTGTGGCCGTTTCGATGACGCGGGAATTGG
>Ga0210401_10006912_pt1 | contig 11465 bp, 10 predicted proteins | sample IncBWH32MmetaG_FD_150866 | JGI IMG/M metagenome (GOLD analysis project Ga0210401, IMG submission 150866) | Forest soil microbial communities from Barre Woods Harvard Forest LTER site, Petersham, Massachusetts, United States - Inc-BW-H-32-M | ecosystem: Environmental > Terrestrial > Soil >... | reverse complement strand
CTGGATCGTGGGCAGTGCAAGGCAGCTATGGAACTCTGAGTCCGGCGGTTGCAGGAAAGTCAGCGATTGGGTTTGGTGCAAGTGGAAAGCTTCAGGTTTCGGAGAACGGCGGCACCGTAGTCGAGATCGCCAAGCTCGACAGCAATGGCGATGTTTCCGAGAATGCCAATACGGCGACGCAACTGGCGCAGGCTCCGACGCAGTGCAATGGAAGTTTTGCCACCGGGGTTCAGGCCAATGGAAATGCGAATTGCAGCACTGCAGACGTTGTCGAACTTTCTCGGCTACAAGATCAAGTTTACGAACGACGCCGCAAAAGCTCTGGCATTTGAATTCGAAGCAACCAAAGCTACGACCTCTCTGTTCGTGAATCAGTTTGCCAATTCGCAGGTAGGAACGACTTACCTGGCTGATTTGACGGCCGCTGTGATCACGGAGGTAACCTCGACCACGGTCACCGTAGATGCTGGTGTGGCACCGGTTAGCGCGGGCGGAATCGAAGTCCGCTGGAGTGATGCGGGCTGGGGGCCCGGCAACGACCGCAACCTGGTGGGCCGATTCACAACGCAAACTTTTTCCATACCGCGTCTATCGAAGGTTCAGGGTTGTTATCTGCAACAATACGACGGGTCGATACCGCCAAAATATTCTAGGTACACAGCGGCTCTTCACCTGGACAACTATCCGCTTTGAAAACGAACTTGAAAATAAAGTGTTACACGCATAACGCCTTGTCGTAGCACTGAGAAACTCCCGCTGGCTGCTCAACTCGCTAACAACATTCTTCAATGCAGAGGTGATTGGTGAACCTAAACGACCAGGCTAATTCGGTATCCCTGAAAGAACACCTGCTCGCTCTGCTCGCCGTGGAGCGTGAAAAGTCAGAACAACAGAAAGCGTTCGTCAACCTTCGCTTTGAGCTAGCAGAGCGAGCACTTGAGCTGGATCACGTTGAAATGCTGCGCCGTCTGGATCTGTTGAATCACGCACACGAAGACGCTAGGCAGAAAGAGGCGAGTTTCGTCGGTCGCGAAGTGTACGAAAGTCAGGTAAAGGACTCGAATAAGTGGCGGGACGAGGTCAACGCTGCGCTGTCCACGCGGCAAGGCAGATCATCCGTGACCTCTGGAGTCGCGGGAGCAGTTGGCGGACTGGCTCTGAGCGCCCTGTTCGCGATGATCATGTACATCGCCAAAGCAATGTTAAGTGGCTTCCCGAAATAAAGGCTCCCTCTCCTTTTTGTTCACGAACTGAACTGTCTCGATCTTCTCTCCCACGGGCGCGACATTGGCTTGGCGAATAATGTCATCGTTCGCGACTGGCCATGTTCGCCACGAGTCACGATTGGTGCCACTTTGGGAAGAGGGACAGTCGTGGAGCAGTTTTAAATCCACAATCAACAGGTTTTATGAAATGATCGTCCAGATGGCAGAAGCAAAAAAAGAATTGGTTTGGGTAGAGACAGCATTCTTCATGGGATGGGGCTGCAGCAACTGTACTTGGAGGGATCTTATCCCGCGTGACATACCGACTCTTTTATCACCGTCCGACGGCGCTCGCCGGGCCTTCAGGCGGCACAAATGCAACGGGACGCCACGCAACAACCCCAATCAGCCGAATACACGTGTGCAGGCGCGCCGCACAGTACTTCGCAGGTTCTAGTCTTCGGCCAACATTTCAAACACCTGCGTTCATTCTCCAGCCGCACTTGTTATCCGACCTCTTCGCTCCAATTCTCCAGCGTCTTCTTTACCAAAGCCATGAACTGGTCCGCAATCGCGCCGTCGATAAGACGGTGATCATAGCCGAGCGTTAGGTGAACGACGGAGCGGATGGCGATGGAATCGTTTCCATCGTTGTCGGTTACTACAAGCGGAGCCTTGGTAATTCCGCCTACACCCAGAATGGCCGAGTTCGGTTGGTTGATGATGGGCAACCCAAAGACAGCACCGAACTGTCCCGGGTTGGTCACCGTGAAGGTCGAGCCCTCCACTTCTTCAGGCTTTAGTTTCTTCGAGCGTGCTCGCTCGCCCAGATCAGAGATCCCGCGCTGCAGCCCCAGAAAATTCAGCTCGTCAGCATTCTTCAGCACAGGCACGATGAGTCCCCAATCGAGGGCCACCGCAATCCCCACGTTGACGTGGCGGTGATAGCGGATGTTTTCGCCTTCGATCGACGCATTGACAATCGAGTACTGCTGCAGTGCGATGATAACGGATCGCACGAAGAACGGCATGAAAGTAAGCCGCGCTCCGTGGCGCTGCTCGAAGGCGGACTTAGTCTTGTTACGCAACTGCACGATCCGAGTGATGTCCACTTCGAACATGCAGTGGACGTGAGCGCTGGTGCGGCGCGATTCGATCATTCGCTGGGCGATGATCCTTCGCATCTGTGTCATCGGAACCGCATCTCCGGGGATCGCCATCGCGGAAGGAGCAGCCGGCCTCGGCGAAGACACGGACGACGGAGCCGTGGGTGCGCTGGCGCGCGCAGAAACTGCGGGAACGCCGGCAGAGGATTCCTGCTTTTCCAGAAACGCGATGATGTCTTGCTTGGTAATGCGGCCACCCATACCGCTGCCTGGGATCTGCGACAGATTTACGTTGTGCTCGCGAGCAATCTTGCGAACCAGCGGCGAGGAACGAGCGTGATCTTCTTCTTCTTCTTCGCCTGCGGGTTCGGCTGTCGCGTGGAGTTCGACGGGGGCGCTCGGTGCGGGTGCAGCCGCTTGTGTCTTGGCCGACCGCGCCGGCGCGGGCGAGGAGGCCTTAGTCGGAGGGGCCCCTGGTGCCGCAGCTTCGCCGTCCCCGGCAATTGTTCCCACTACCGTGTTTACCTGCACGGTATTGCCCTCGACAACCTTGATGTCCTGCAGGATGCCTGAGGCCGGCGCCGGAATTTCCGCATCCACTTTGTCAGTGGAGATCTCAAATAGCGGCTCATCGCGCTGCACCTTGTCGCCAGGCTTTTTCAGCCACTTGGTAATGGTTCCCTCGAAAATCGACTCTCCCATCTGGGGCATCACAATATCGGTCGGCATAGATCCTCTTTCACATGGCCCGGTGGCAAATCCCGGGGCTGACGCAATCTTTAATTATATCCAAGGTTGCGGCGACGGGCTTTGATCGCTCCTAGTCCTCGCCCTTACTCGCCCCCGGCGATGGCGGACCGGACCCAAAAGATTTTTTCCAGTAATCCTGCACACCCGGGGACAACTTTTCAATGCGTGAAATAAATGCGGTGACTTTCCAAATATCCTGGTCGCTGAGAGCCTTGTTCCAAGCCGGCATCCCGGTGTAGCGAATTCCGGTGCGGACCGCATAGTAGATGTGCCACTCCGGGTCATCGAGCGGATCAAGGATTAGTTGTGGAACCGGCGGGTAGAAGGACTTTTCCAGCGGGCTCGGCTTGTTGTCGAGCGTCCCGTGGCACATGGAACAATTCATGGTGTAAACCCTCATGCCGTCGATCAAGTTCTCATCGGTTGGTGGAATCGGACTGCTCACCCGCGGTGCATGGCGCTCCATGGAAGCGTCTAGCGCGCTCATGGCAATGCGACGTTCGAGCCGAGGCGGAGTCGCGTCAGCGGCAGTCGGCATCAAGCCCAAGGTCGCCACCGCCAGCCCACCCAAGCCGAGCACCAGCAATGTAACGATTATTCCGAGAATGAAATTGCGCATTTTCCCTCCTCGCTTCTTCAAGACCTGCAATGCGCGCCGGTTATCTCATAAGCGCCATACAGGGTGCAGACTAAACGCGGGGCCATCCTCAGGTGTCAGCAGATGGTAAATGAATTGTAACTAATACGCTCTTAACCGGCGCGCTTCTCGCACGATGTCGCTCACCTTGGGCAGGAAATATTCCTCCTGAGGAGGAGAGAACGGTACCGGAGAGTCCTGCGCCGTGATGCGGACGATGGGACCATCCAGATCGTCGAAAGCTTCTTCGTTGATGACCGCCGCGATCTCACCAGCAATGCCTCCCGTGCGAACATCTTCATGCAACAAGATCACCTTATTTGTTTTGCGTACGGTTTGCGCGATGGCTTCGCGGTCGAGCGGCGAGAGCGTGCGCAGGTCGAGCACTTCCAGTTCGATCCCTTCTTTTGCGAGAATCTCCGCGGCTTCAACCGCAACATGCACCATCGCGGCATAAGTAACGATACTTAGGTCGCGACCCTCCCGGGCAATTCGAGCCTTCCCAATAGGCACAATGTAGTCTTCGGCGGGCACTTCTTCCTTGATCCGCCGATAAAGATACTTGTGCTCGAAAAAGATCACCGGATTGTTATCGCGAATGGCAGCTTTGATCAAACCTTTGGCATCGTGAGCACTGGCGGGACAGACCACCTTCAACCCCGGCGCATGCACAAACCACATCTCCGGGTTCTGCGAGTGAAATGGACCGCCGTGAACATTTCCGCCGCTCGGCCCCCGAATCACCAGCGGCGCCGGCGCGCCCCAGCGATAATGGGCTTTGGCCACCATGTTTACGATTTGATTGAAAGCGCAGCCGATGAAGTCCATGAACTGAAACTCGGCCACCGGACGCATGCCGGTGAGCGAAGCGCCAAAGGCCGCCCCAACAATAGCCGATTCAGCGATGGGAGTATCGATCACGCGCTCCGGACCGAAGCGGTCGATGAATCCATCCGTAACTTTAAACGCTCCGCCATATATGCCAATGTCTTCGCCAATGCAGAAGACAGCGGGATCGCGTTCCATCTCCTCCCAGATTCCCTGGCGAATGGCTTCGAGATATGTGAGTTGAGGCATAGGGTTGGTCTTCGCCGGCGAGCCAACGAAGACGAATGTTTATGTCAGGTGCACCGCTGTCTCTCTCGGAATGGCGATGCCCGATTTGGTTGCACGAACTTTCGGCACACCATATTTTGGCTTGATCGCGTGGCAGCCCGGTTCGCAATAGACTCCGCCCGCTGCCGATTCCGGCTCGGGCATGGGTGACGCCACGGCGAAATCGCGATCCTCTTCAAGTTCCCGTTCCACATCGGCGACCAGGTTTTCGTTTTCCTGCGAAGTCAACCACTTTTTTACCTTCACCAAATAGTTTTCAAAACGCGCAATCGGGTCGCGCTTGCGCCAGTATTCGAACAAGGGCTTCGGAACGTACTCAGCTGCGTCGTGGATGGCATGTCCTTTCATGCGCATCATCTTGGCTTCGATAAGGGTGGGGCCCTTGCCTCGTCGCGCTCGATCGCAGGCCTCATGAGCCGCGTCATAGATCTGGCAAGCGTCGGTGCCGTCGACAATCACCCCGGGAATTCCATACGCAATGGCGCGCTCGGCAAGATCCTTCACGCGGAATTGCATGTCGGCTGGGGTCGAGTACCCCCAAAGATTGTTTTCGACGAAGAGCACCAAGCCGAGATCCTGCACCGCGGCGAAGTTCAAGCCTTCATACGTCACACCTGTCGATTGGCCGCCATCCCCAATGTAAGTCATGACCGCGATGTTGCGGCCCTGCAGTCGCGCACCCAGAGCAACTCCGCCGAGCACGGGAATCAGATCGCCAAGGGTTGAGATGGGCGCGACCACGTTACGCTTTTCGATGTCGCCGAAGTGGGACGAAGCGTCGCGCCCCTTGGTCGGCGAACCGGCTTTGGCCATGTACTGCATCATGATGTCGCGGGCGGTGAAGCCGCGAACCAGCACCGATCCCTGATTGCGAATCATGGGGCCGAGCCAGTCGTCTTTCTGAAGAGCGTAAGCGGAAGCGCAGGAACAAGCCTCCTGACCCAGGCCGAAGTAAACTCCGCCCACGACTTTGCCCTGTTTGTACAGATTCTCCAGGGCAGTTTCCATCTTGCGATTCAGAAGCATCCATCGGTAAATCTGAATACATTGTTTCTTGTCGAGGTACTTTGATTCTCGGATGGGAGGAACGGCCGCGCTGAGATCCCCGCTCACTTCATACCGAATTTCGTCGCCTTCGCGGATTTGGCGAATGCCGAAGTTCGGCTTTTCCAGCCGGTAGTCGTGGATCGTGTAGGTGCGCTGAGAGCTGTTGGCGGATTGCGATGCGCGCTGGCCGCGACCGTTTGAACTAACTCGGACGGGAGCTTTCGATGCGACCTTTTTCTTCTTGACCATGAGTTCGATGCTTCCTGGCGATCGGGTCTCAGAAGAATCCTAACCCGGGTCGCCGCAATTGACCAAGCCGCGTGTCAGGCCCGAAAAGTATCTTCCTCGCCGCGCAATTTCCGCAATTCGGCAGGAGGTTTTATGGGCACTCCGACCGAATGACCGAGGAGCGAATCCAAACTTTCCAGCCACAGCATTTGGCTCTGAAACACCACGCCGAAATTGCGCGATACCGAGTGCGCGACCTCCTGCAGCGAAATATCTTCCCCCAATTCTTTCGCCATCGAAGTCACCGGTTTCGCTGTAATCCCGCAAGGAACGATCAAATCGAAGTAATCGAGATCGACATTCACATTCAAAGCGAAGCCATGCGAGGTTACGCCACGAGAAATGTGCACGCCAATAGCAGCAATTTTGCCTTCGCCATCGCTGGTGTGGAACCGGGTCTCGGACCCGGTTGGATGGTCGACGGTGCGTGCGATTGTCCACACACCAGTCAATCCCGCGAGACGCTGCGTGGAGATGCGAAAGTCAGCGCAAGTGCGAATCAAAACCTCTTCCAAACGACGCACATAGTCGACCGCACCCAGCGTCTTCCGCTTGCCATCAGCAGAGTCGAAACCGCGCAGATCAAAGATGGGATAACCGACCAACTGTCCCGGACCGTGGAAGGTTACATCGCCGCCCCGATCGCACTCGGAAACTTCCACGCCGCGTTCGGCAAGTTGTTTGGCGGAGGCAATTACATTGCCGGTTTTCGCGTTTCGACCCAGAGTGATGACCGGAGTATGTTCGAGTAACAAAAACACATCGCCGACGCGGCCGTCCTTGCGAAGTTGGACTAGCTTCTGCTGCAGGCGGATCCCGGTAGCGTAATCGAGCGTTCCGAGTTGGAGCACAGAAATCAAAACAAGTTCGCCACGGATTCACGCGGATGAGCACGGATGGGATCCAGATCTTCCTATCCGGGGCAACCTACGCCGACCTTACGCGTTGATCGCCATTCCGTACACGCTGTTCGATGCATCCAGCATGGCTTCAGCGAGCGTCGGATGCGCGTGGATGGTCCACATAAGATCTTCCACCGTGGCCTCGAGTTCCATCGCGGCTACCGCTTCGGCGATCAGTTCGGTTGCCTGAGGCCCGATGATGTGTACGCCCAGAATCTCACCGTAGTCCGCATCCGAGACGATCTTGATGAAGCCCTCGTGCTGTCCGACGATCGAGGCGCGCGAGTTTGCGGTGAATGGAAATTTTCCAATCTTCACGTTGTAGCCTGCCTCGTGAGCTTTCTCTTCAGTCAGGCCAACACTGCCGATCTCCGGATGGCAGTAAGTTGCGTTCGGAATGTGTTCCGGGTTGATTGGTTTGCCGGGCTTGCCAGCGATTTTCGCCACGGCGACGAGGCCTTCCATGGCGCCAACGTGCGCCAGTTGCGGCGTTCCCAGCACAATGTCTCCAATCGCATAGACGCCGGGCTCGCTGGTTTGCATCCAGCTGTCGGTTTTGATAAATCCTCGATCAGGTTTGATGTGTGTCTTTTCCAGTCCGACGTTTTCGGTGCGCGGCTTGCGGCCAACCGCGATCAGAATCTTCTCGGCTTCGATTTTCTCCTGCTTGCCACCAACCGAGAAAGTCACGGCGATGCCAGACTTTACCTTCTCAACTTTCTCGACCTTGGCTCCCGTATGAAAGTTGATGGCGCGCTTCCGGTATATGCGCGCAAGTTCCTTCGAGACGTCTTCGTCCTCCACCGGAACGAGACGCGGCAGCATTTCGAGAATTGTGACTTCCGAATCGAAAGAGCGGAAAATCGATGCGAACTCTACGCCTACGGCTCCCGCGCCAACGATCACCAATGACTTAGGAATCTCTTTCAAACCCAGAATCTCGATGTTGGTGAGCACGCGCGTGTCCGGCTCCAGGCCCGGAATCATGCGGGCTTCAGAGCCGGTAGCCAGGATGACATTTTTCGTCTTGATGAGATTGTTCTTGCCGCCGTCGCTGACTTCGACAGTTAGCACTCCGTTCTGCGCAGGCCCAGCGAGCGCGCCGTAGCCTTTTATCGTCTCTACCTTATTCTTACGCATCAGGAATTCCAGGCCCTTTGCGTGTTTGCTGACGATCTTCGACTTGCGCTCCTGGATGGCCGCCCAATTCAGTTTGCGTGAATCGACGCCTTCGATTCCAAACTCCCTTGCATCTTTCAAGTGGTCCCAAATCTCAGCGTTAAATAAAAGAGCCTTGGTCGGAATGCAACCCACGTGCAGACAGGTGCCGCCAAGAAAGCCATCTTTCTCAATTAACGCCGTCTTCAGTCCGTACTGACCAGCGCGGATGGCCGCGGTATATCCGGCCGGACCGCTGCCGACGATTGCAATGTCATAAATGGTTTCAGGCAAAGTAGTGCTCCCCAAGAACAATAATAATGAGTGTCCAAATAGGTGATTCTACGACAGTGCGTAACGATTCGTGAAACCAGCGTGTTCAAACAGTTGCGGGACCGCTGAATCATCGCTGGTCAAAGAGAAGTAGTGGACATCGTGAAGTTCGCCGAATCCGCACCTGAATTCGTTTCTATGGAACCCTTCATGTTTGAAACCTAGTTTATTCGCGAGCGAAATGCTTTCATGATTCGATGTAACTATCCGAACAAACACTCTCCTAAAATTTAGCTGTTTGAACGCCGTGCGTAGCATTGCCGAGATGGCCTCTCCAGCAAAGCCATGTCTAGCGGATGAACTGCCAATGAAGTATGAAAGTTCAGCAGAAGGCACATCCCACGCGATATGCTTGACTTGAAGCTGCCCTACTTGTTGCTTTGACGTTTTGAGCCAGATACTGTAACAAAACGCCTTCCCGGCAGCCCATTGCTCGGTCTTGTCTTCCACGAAGGACTTCACATCCTCATCTTTAAACAAGCCTTTGGCCATCTGTGAAAAATTTTGCATGAGACGAGCTCTGTTTTTATCGATCAACTCCAGGATGCCTGCGCCGTCGGCGCTGGCATACCGACGCAATACGAGCCGTTCAGTATCAAGAATTTCTGGAAAAGTAACTTTACAAGGCATATTGGCTCTTTACAGGTCTGTGGGCATCGCGTGGAGAAACGAGATGCGGAACGGAACCGCACCTATGCAAGCAAACGTGCCGCGTCTTTGGCGTAGTAAGTAAGAATGATGCGAGCTCCGGCGCGCCGGATCGAAAGCAGCGACTCCATCATGACTCGTTCGCGGTCGATCCAGTTGTTACGGGCGGCGGCTTCGATCATGGCGTATTCGCCCGAAACCTGATACGCCGCCAGAGGCAAGTCGAAACGATCATGGGCCGCGGCGATTACATCCAGGTAGGGCATGGCCGGCTTCACCATAATCATGTCCGCGCCTTCTTCGATATCGAGTTCGATCTCACGCATGGCCTCACGCAGGTTGGCGCCGTCCATCTGATACGACCGGCGATCCCCGAATTGCGGCGTCGAGTCAGCCGCTTCGCGAAACGGGCCGTAAAACGCCGAAGCAAATTTCGCCGCATAGGAAAGGATCGGTGTATTTGCCAAGCCCGCATGGTCGAGCGCGTTGCGGATAGCGCCCACGCGGCCGTCCATCATGTCCGAAGGCGCAATCACGTCCACGCCGGCGCGGGCCAGGGAAACGCTGGTGCGAGCCAGCAGTTCGAGCGAAGCATCGTTAACGATTTCGTAGTCGGTAGTGACCGGCGGGGGCGCAGCGACGGCAGCCCCGAGCGACTGCGGATGAGCAGCACGAACAATTCCGCAATGGCCGTGCGACATGTATTCGCAGAGGCACACATCGCCCATAATGATAAGCTTCGGGACCTCATGCTTAATAGCGCGGGCTGCCTGCTGCACGATCCCGTCTTCCGCCCAGGCACCCGTGGCCAGTTCATCTTTCTTTTCCGGCAGTCCAAACAAAATGATTGCGGGCACTCCCAGCGAATGCGCCTGCTTCGCCTCTTTCGCCGCCTCATCCACCGAAAGATTGAACACGCCGGGCATGGAGCGCACTTCCTTGCGCACGCCTTCTCCCGGGCAAACGAACATCGGATAGACAAACGACGTCGGCGAAAGACGGGTTTCGCGCACCATGGAACGCAGCTGTTCGCTCTGGCGAAGACGACGAAGGCGCGTGATGGGAAAGGCCATTGGCAACCTCGGACAGATAAAATGTCCGTCCTTACAAGCAACGATTCTAGCAGAGCAAGCCCGCTCCTTCTTGTAACATTGAATCCGATGCCTCCCCAGCCGCTAACCCACACCAGCGCCCGAGTGCTGGAATTCGACTCTCTTCGCGACTTGCTGAGTGGCTACGCCTCTTCGCCCTTGGGGCAACGGCTGATCGCTCACGTCGCTCCTTCCACCGACCGCGAGTGGATCGAGAATCAGCAGCAGCTCGCGACTGAGATCCGCGAATTCCGCCGCGTAGGGGGACGATTCGAGTTTTCCGGCCTGATCGACGTCACCAAACTGGTGGAGAAATCCCACATCTTGGGCGCGGCGCTGGAAACCACGGATATTCGCGACGTGATACTGGTGGTTGATCGCGCCGCCGAGTGGCGCGAAATTGCATCGAGCCCGCCTGCGGCAATGAAGTTGGAGTGGAAAGCGGTGGTACAGCTTTCGTTGGCAATCACCGACTTCACTGAATTCCTGCGAGCATTCCGTAACAAAATCCTCCCCGACGGCACTCTCGACGACAAAGCGTCGCCAGAACTCGCCCGCATTCGCCGCGAAATAGAAAAGCAACGTCGCTCGATTCAGGAGTCGCTGCGAGGATATCTGCGCCGCTTATCCGAAGGCGGCGCTGTACAGGACGAACTGGTCACGATTCGCGGCGAACGCTTCGTTATCCCGGTAAAGGTCGAACAGAAACGGCGAGTGCAGGGCGTGGTTCACGGCGCCAGTTCCAGCGGACAAACCGTCTTCGTCGAACCTCTGGAAACCATCGATCAGAACAACGAACTGGTGCGATTGCTGGATGATGAGCAAGCGGAGATCCGCCGCATCCTGGTCGAGATGACGCGGCGTATCGGCGAAAGCGCTGGCCCGATCCTCGCGGCGATCGAGACGCTGGCAGAACTAGAACTGCAGTTCGCCAAAGCGCATTTTGGAGAGGAATACAACTGCGTCCAAGTGGTTTTGTCCCTTCCGGGCTCACGTGGGGACGGCCGCCCCCGGCCGCCCATACCGGGCAAGTCCCGACTCGTCCTCATTAAAGCCCGCCATCCGCTTCTCGAGCGCAACCTCAAGGCAAAGGGGGGCCATGTTATTCCCACCAGCGTTGAGCTCGAAGGCGAAGGACAGGAACTCGTCATTACCGGTCCGAACACAGGGGGCAAGACCGTCGT
>Ga0210401_10006910_pt1 | contig 11468 bp, 8 predicted proteins | sample IncBWH32MmetaG_FD_150866 | JGI IMG/M metagenome (GOLD analysis project Ga0210401, IMG submission 150866) | Forest soil microbial communities from Barre Woods Harvard Forest LTER site, Petersham, Massachusetts, United States - Inc-BW-H-32-M | ecosystem: Environmental > Terrestrial > Soil >... | reverse complement strand
TGGTAATCGGCGGCGGCCTGGCGGGCCTGTCCTCCGCCATCGCGCTGGCTGACGCAGGCTTTCGCGTTCAACTGCTCGAGAAGCGTCCCCACCTCGGCGGGCGGGCTACGTCTTACACGCTGCCCGACGGCAGCGAAGTGGACAATTGTCAGCACGTGACGCTGGGCTGCTGCACGAACCTGGCCGATTTCTACCGGCGAGTGGGAGCGAGCGAGAAGATCCGGTTTTACGACCGGCTCTATTTCGTCGATCGCGAGGGAAGGCGTTCGGAAATTCAGGCTTCACCGCTGCCGCCGCCGCTGCACATGGTGCCGTCGTTTTTGTTATTCGACGCGCTCACGCTGGCGGACAAGCGTTCGATTGCGGGGGCGATGCTGGCAATTGCAGGCGCAAGAGGGAAGCCGCCGTACCCGGAAGGCGCGACGATGCTGGACTGGCTGCACTCGGTGCTCCAGACCACCGGAGCGATCGAGCGGTTCTGGCGCGTGGTGCTGGTAAGCGCGCTCGATGAAGAACTGGCGCACACGGATGCGAAGTACGGGATTGAAGTTTTCTGGAAGGGTTTTCTGAGCAACGCGCTCGGATATCGAGTTGGAATTCCTTTGGTGCCGTTGGCGGAACTGTACGAAGGTTGCCGGCAGGCCATTGCGAAGCGCGGGGGTGAAGTGCGAGCGCGCTGCGGAGTGCGCAGGCTTTGCGTGCAAGGCGACCGTTTCTCAGGCGCGATTCTAGAAGATGGCACGGAGATCGAAGCGGATGCTTGCATCGCGGCGGTGCCGCACGACGTTCTGCTCAATCTGACGCCGAGAGAGATGGCGGAACCGGGAGCGCCGCTCGAAGGATTGCGGCATATCAAGACGTCGCCGATTACGAGCGTGCATTTCTGGTTCGATCGAACGGTGATGACGGAACCATTTCTGACGCTACTCGACCATACGACGCAATGGATTTTCAATCGGACGCTGCTTTCCAGGGGAATCGAAACGAATGGCTCGAAGGTGCGTCCAACTGGGCATAACGAAGGAACGGTGGCGGCAGAGGTGCGCGTCGAGAAGGTCAGTGCCGAAGAAGGGCAGTACTTGCAGTTGGTGATCAGCGCTTCGTACGACCTGGTTCCGCGCTCGCGAACAGAAATTATCGAGCTTTGCCGGCGAGAATTGGCGGACGTGCTGCCTGCCACGCGCGAGGCGAATGTGCTGAAGGCGACAGTGATCAAAGAAGTGAACGCGACATTTTCACCGGAGCCCGGCGTGGACCGCTGGCGGCCGGCGCAAACTACGCCCATCGACAATTTGTTTCTAGCAGGTGATTGGACTCAGACAGGATGGCCTTCGACGATGGAAGGCGCAGTGCGCAGCGGATATCTCGCAGCGGAGGCTGCGCTCACGCATTTTGGCCAGCCGACGGAGCTGCTTCAGCCGGATTTGCCGGTGGAAGGCTTGTGCAAGTTATTGGGCAAGGCGATCCGCGTCAGGCACAAATTAAGGCCAATGTAAAAAACGATTACCTTTCCACACGTCTTGCGTGAAAGGGAATCGAAGCAAGAGCTTTGGGGGTATCATCAGACATCCCCCGGGAGGACCTTCATGGAGCGGAAGTATAGGCAGAGGGGCTACAGCGACGCGGAAGCGCGCGAAAAGAAGCGCGAACGCGCCGACCGGCCCGCAGAGCAGCAACAGCCGCGCCCGAAGCAGGATATGCTCGGGCCGCGAACGCCGCGGATGGTGGGCACCGTGATGAGGGCGCGCTGTTCGAGTTGCGGTGCGGTGCTCGCGCCGGGATTCGATCAGAGCGGGGAATGTCCTCGCTGCCAGGCAGCGATGCATTCGTGCAAGCAGTGCGTGCATTTCGACACGGCGGCGCAATTTGAATGTACGCAGCCGATTCCCGAGCGAATCGCGAACAAACTGGCGAAAAATGATTGCACGTTTTTTGAATTTCGCATGACGGTGGAGAAGGATACGTCACCGGTTACGTATGCCACCAAGACTTCGCCTGAAGCGCCCGCGGCGCGTCCGAATGATGCGCGGAAAGCCTTCGAAGACCTCTTCAAGAAGTAGATCCGAGAAGTACTCAAAGCGATCAAATTGAGGAATGCTGAATCTTGTGTTTGCAGGTGTGTGTTCACTTGCGCTCACTGGTGCGACAGTGTGTGAGAGCCAAGTTCTGAGGGAATTGCCGTCGCATAGACGCACAGACCCTTCGTTCCTCAGGGTAAACAAGAGTGCCTGTGCCATTGAAAACGATCGCCAGCTAATATTGCGTTGAATGTTCTTTGCGGCGCGGGGTTTACTGCGGGGCGAGGGGAAACAGCAGCGGTTCTTTAGGGGGTTCGCTGGCGATTGAATCGAGCTGCGGATAGTGCTGGCGCAGCGGTTCCGGGACTTTTACCTTCTCTTTTCGCAACAAGTGGATGAGCTGTAGGGCGTTTACGGCTGCTTTTCCTATGTAGTGGTTGTTGCCAATCACGAAAGTATTTTCCGCGTGTTTTGCCACGTGTTCGACGCGCTTGGCCCAAGGCTCGAGTTCTTCCTCGGAGTAGAGATAGTTGTAGCGTTCGAAGCTGGGGACTTCGGGGTCGTCGGTGAACCATGTATCGTAACGGCGGCCGTGCAATCGGAAATAGCCGACGGGAGAAGTCGCGCGCTCCGTGGGTTTTATGGATTTGCCGATCACGGGCTGATCGATATTGCAGAATCCGACTCCGCGTTCATGCAGCAGTTCGTAGAATTCGGGCAGCGCCCAGGAGGAATGGCGGACCTCGACGACGAGCGGATACTCGCGGAAGGTTTGAAGCAGTAGCTTAAGGCGAGCCAGCGTTTCCGGCGTGTGGTGAAACGAAAAAGGGAACTGCAGCAGAACGGCGCCGAGCTTGCCCGCGTCAAATAGAGGATCGAATCCCGCGCGAACTAGTTTTTCGTCTTCCGACGTAGCGCCGGTTTCGTGCGTGAATTTCTGCCACATTTTGGCAGTAAACACAAAGCGCGGATTATCCGCTGCGAGACCAATCCAATGAGTGGCGAGTTGGGGTTTCAACGGCTGATAAAAGGAAGTGTTGATTTCAATCGTGTCGAAATATTGCGCGAGAAACGTGACTTCGTGAAAATCGCGGGGATGCGGCGAGGGATAGACGATTCCGTTCCAATCGTCATACGACCATCCCGCCAGTCCGACGCGGATGCGATGGGATCTTGGGTCGGCTGCAGGTTTGCTAGTGGGATCCATCGCGAGGGTGTGGTCGCTTCTCCGAGACTATGACGCGAAAGCAGGCGTGTCAATAAAGCGCACGCGGTATTGAATCGCGTGACGAGCGGCGCTATGCTGACTTTGCCTCCATGCGAAAGCCCCTTCCCTTGGCGAGCCAACTCGAAAGAGGGTGCTCCAATGAAACTTTTCTACAGCAATATCGAATCGGAACATCGCAAGGTAATCGACGGCGAAGCAGCGCATCAAATTGAAAAATTGAACCGGCTGTTGAAGCGATACGATCCCGACTTGGTCGAGCTGCATTGGTCGATCGAAAAGCTGCCGCGCAAGATCGAGTACGCCTGCTCGATGAATCTGCGGCTGCCGACCGGGAACCTGCATGCTTCGGGAACGGGAGCCGACGTTCTGGCCTGCGCGAAAATCGCGTTCTCCGAAATTGAATCGCAGGTAAAGAAGCACCAGGAGAAACTGCGCAAGGATTACCTGTGGAAGCGGAAACGCGGCCGCGGAATCACTCCGAAAAACGAAGCGGCGGACTGACGCGCGCTGCGGGTTGCTCTCTTCCATTCGCCCTACTGAGCCGCTGTGAGCCCAGTTGTTTTCATGTAAGATATTCAAACGCAATTCAGGGGCGTAGCTCAGTGGTAGAGCAGCGGCCTTTTAAGCCGAAGGTCGTGGGTTCGATCCCCACCGCCCCTACCAACAAAAACCCGAGGGAGCTTGAGGGAGCATTAGCAGCTCTTCTTCGCGTTCCTCAGGCCACTTGCGCCGGAATCACCAAACGAACTACTTTGCTGTTCGCCTCTCGAAGAGCGCTGGGAACTGCCTGTGTGTAGATGTTCAGAGTCGTTCGAACATCCGCATGTCGCAGTAGCTCCTGTTGCACCTTGAGATCGACTCCCAGCGCGTGAAGCAATGTGGAATGGCTATGCCGGAACGTGTGCCATCCGATTCGACCGATCCCCAACTTTTTCGCAGCGGGGACAAGCCAATTCTCCTGCACCCGTCCAGGCCAATAGGGTTTGCCTGTCTCGGGATTGGCGAAGACCCAGTTCTCACTGGTTGGTCGCGAAGTAAACCTGAACCGGTGTTGGCGTAGCTTATCCGCCAGCGAAGGATCCAGTGGCATCCACTTCTGAGAGGCGCGGGTCTTCACATCACCTTGCCTACCGTAAACGTAGGCTTGGCGAATTGCGATCCGCAGTCCGTCCCAGTCAATGTCTGTCCATTTGAGACCGAGAACCTCACTTACCCGCAATCCCAAACACATCGCCACGATGCACATTGTCCGAAAAGGCTCAGGAATGTGCTCCAAGAGTGCGCAGAATTCTTGCGCTGTTAGGAGCTTTGGTTCCTTTAGTCTCTTCGAACTGTCCTTCACGCGAACGAGGCTCATGGGATTATGCTGATAAGGAATGAGCTCCCAGCGCATCGCCGCGTTGAACAAGACATGCATCAGGGTTTTGAGATGGGCTTTGCTCTTCGGTGCCAAATCGAGTTTTTTCAGCCAATCTTCGACCAGCAGCGGTTTGATATTTTGAATCGGAAAATACCGCCACTTTGGCTCGATATGGTTTTTAAGCCAGCAGCGGTACCTCGATGCGGTCGAGTGTCGAACAGGAAGTGCTTCCGCTAGGTACCGCTCCATGAGTGCTCCGAAGGAGACTGACAGCCCCGGTGTCTGTTTGTTATTCATCGAGAGTACGTAGGACAGGCTCGCCTTGCGCGCAAGCGATGCAGAGGGAAATTCCTGAATCGTCCCGATGGGCACGCTGCGTTCTTTCTCGCGACCGTCCTGCAAAGCTTCTCGATAACGCAACACCCAAACGTCCGGGCCATTCTTTCTAGCTTTCAAGTCAAGCCAACCAAACTGAAATCCTTGCCGCTTATCTTCCATCCGTTTTCTCCGGTTGTAAGCGGCACGGATGGCAAACAGAATTTACCTGAGTTGCCATCCAAAATTCCAGTTCAGAAGCGCGAAACCTCCAGTGTCGGAAATAGCGGTAGGCAGGTATGCGCCCTTCACGCGCCCAGCGTTCGACCGTCTTGGGGTAGACTCCACCAAGAACGATTGCGGCTGCTGCGCAGTCGAGGAACGGTTCGATGATAGGAGCAGTGGCTTCGGCCAAGTCAGTTCTCCCGCGATTTTGCTAGGGAGATATGTATACTTTGCGGTGGCCGATGCCAACGACCCGAAACAAAGCTTTCAAGTCTCCGGATCCTCGCTTACCGCACGAGACTCGTTCTAACTTCTTGCAAAAGCTCGATCCCTGGTTTGTTGGCTTTGCCCACTTCTTGAAGGAAAATGCCACCCAAGGAGTCGACCGTCCAAAACGCACGCGAAAAGAAGGGCTGGTTGAAAATGAAAGTCGTTCTCAGTCGGTACGGTTTCCGCCAGCGCCTGTTCTACCATGGTGGCCTCGCACAGTAGGAGAGATGCTCGGGCTGCTCGCCGGGTCCGGGGATCCCAGATTTGCTGAAGCCATCGGAGCCATACAAGAAAGAATTCCAACTGAGGCACTGGCTACGGATTTGAATCAGGTTCTTCCGAACTTGATTTCCTTGCTCAAGTACCAAGCAACGGTCCCTGACCTTCGATCTCGAGAGATGCGGGGTGACAGGAGTGCTGGTCTAAAAGTCGTTGAGACTGCGGACATTTACAACCGCTGGATGCACGAACAATTGCCTCGCGGAGGAGTTCGGTTCAAAACCAACGCGTGCCACAACCTGCTCATGCTTTTCGGATTGGCAGGGGGGCTGGACAGGTTGTCGTCGCGAGAGTTGGCCGATTTTTTCGACAAGTTCTGTTCATGCGGTCAAACGCATACACTAGAGGTTTTGCGGAGGCTCCGGTGGAAACTCGTGGGCGCGATGGAACGCGGCAGCGAGGCCACTGACTCAATTGCTGCGGCGTCGTCTTGAGGCTGCAACAAACCGCCAATGTTTAACTCGCGGGGCGGCGGTAGCTCCTCCCGCAGCTAACGCGCTGGCTTATTGTCAACATCTCGCCAAACGTTGACAACTACGGCTCCGGCGGGTCGTACGTCGAGCCGACGGACACTTGGAAGCAGCCGTCACCCGATTAGTAGCCAGTATGACAGCACCGCAATGGTGTCGGATGGTGTCACCATAGGTGTGTAGATGGTGTACACCATGGTGTACACCCCCCAACTCGCAGCCTTTCACGATACTTTTGGAGGAAGTGAACGCTGCGCTGATTCCTGCGTGATGCGCCTTGAGGAATGATCGAGAAATCTGAAATCGACGCAAAAGCGGATGAACTTGGAGTGCATGCGGCCAATGTTCAACGCGATTATGTGTTTGGATGGCTGCTGGCGGGTCTTGTTCAGCCTGAAAACCTGTTGCGGCCGTCCCTGATCCTCAAAGGTGGGAATTTCTTTCGGAAGGCGTATTTTGAGCACGCGCGGTACTCGAACGACTTGGATTTTTCGACGCAGGTAGAAGGTGATGCGGACATTCTTCTCGAAGGACTTCGGCAAGCCTGCAGCTATGCAGGGGAAAAGAGCGAAGTCACGTTTCTGGTAGACGAGAGCCGCATCTCGGAGCGGCTCCTGGCGGACGAGGAAGCTAGAATCTACGATGCACGCGTTTATTTCAAGAGCTTCTACGGTGAGGAAGACGTTCGTATCCGCGTCGATCTCGATGTGAAGGAATTTTACCGGGTCTTCCTTCCGGTGCAGTCGCGTCGGCTGATCCATGCATACTCAGATGATTCGCTGTGTCAGGCTGATATTCGGTGTCTGAAACTGGAAGAACTCCTTGCGTCGAAGTTGAAGGCGTTGCTGCAGAGGCAGCACTCGCCCGATCTTTACGATTTCGTGCACGCAGTATTCTTCCAGAAGACGCTGAACATTTCGCGACGTGAAGTCCTGACGACATTCCTCAAGCAAACGATCTATGAACCCGAGCCGTTGGTCGCGCGGAACCTTCTGCTTGAACTGCCTTTCAAGGCTATTCGCGGCCTTTGGAACGAGTACTTGGTGTGCCCCAAATTGTCGATCTTCAGCTTCGAGAACGCAGAAGCATGGTTTAAGACTATCATCGGCGAGATATTCAATTTTGTTGAGCGGCCTGCCACTTATGCGAGCATGCCTGACCGGGGAGTTCTGACGTACCTCCCGTCGCAATCACGAGCCGGCATTATGGAATCGGCGCGCCTTCGTCGTCTTCTGCGGTTCATGTATGAAGGACTGGAACGGGTTATTGAGCCTTATGCACTTGTATTCAAACGGCGAAAGGACGGCGTCGCGCGAGAGTATCTCTACGGATGGGACCTTGGTGGGGGCAGGAGCGGAGAAGTTGGCATCAAGTCCTACATCGCGGACAAGGTTCATTCCGTCGCGATTCTGAATGAGACCTTCGAGCCGCGCTTCCCGATCGAGCTAACGAAGTCGAGCGGATATTTCGCGAGGCCTTTCTCGTCAGGTAGGACCGGGCCGTTTGTATCGCGGCGGCCTTCAAGTAGGACCAATTTCGGAATCGAGTACACAGTCGAGTGTCCATATTGCAACAAGCGCTTTAAACGGACGAAATACGACACCAAACCGAACGAGCATAAGGACCAGTACGGAAATCGTTGCTACGGGCAGGCAGGGTATATCGTCTGACACAGCGGGACCAGTGAAAAAAAGCAAGGCGCATAAATCACTCCGGGCGGCGCTGTAACCGCCTTGCTACTCCGCGCGGCGGGACTAGGAAGTCAGCCATCTAATTCAGTGTCCATCGACCATGCTTGTTTACATCTCAACTGAGGCGAGTTGCCGCTTTTCCCGGGAGCTCGTGCAGATTTTCTGGTGGGACCCTGCGACGGCGGACGAACGGGTCGTGGATCGAAAGCTGCTCGCGGCTATTTCGATTCAATCACTTTGCCGCGCAATTCAACCAGATTCCGGTTTAGCGTTGCCGGGTCCAATTCTTTTTCCCACCGCGCTACTACGATTGTCGCCACGCCGTTGCCGATCATGTTTACCAGCGCGCGCCCCGTGCTCATGAAACGCTCGATTCCCAGCAGCAACGCCATACTTGCTACGGGAATGGCTGGCACGACGGTAAGCGTCGCGATCAGAGCGATGAACGAGGCGCCCGACACGCCGCTCGCGCCTTTTGAGGTTAGGGTCGCGACTGCAAAAATCGTCAGTTGTTGGGTCAATGTCAGGTGCGTATTGGTCGCCTGAGCTACGAACAAGGCAGCGAGCGTCATGTAGAGACCCGTGCCGTCGGTGTTAAATATGTATCCGGAGGGAACCACAAGGCCGACCAGCGGACGCGAGCAGCCCAGCCGCTCCAGTTTTTCCATCAGCGTTGGCAGCGCGGCTTCGGAAGTGTTTACGGCGGAAACGATCAGAATTTCCTCCCGGATAAAAGCAAGGAACTTAAAAATTCCGAATCCGGCGGCTGCGGCAATTGCTCCGAGCACGATGAGGACAAATGCGATGCACGTTGCGTAAAACACGGCAATCAACTTCACCAGAGGACCGAGAGCTGACATTCCGTACTTGCCGACCGTGAACGCCATTGCGCCAAACGCCCCAATCGGGGCGAATCGCATGAGCATGTTCACGATTTGGAATATCGTACGAGTCAAGGAATCCAGCAAATCGAGGATCGGCTTCGCTCGCGCGCCAATTACCGATAGCGCGAAACCAAACAGGATCGACACGAGAAGAACCTGCAAAATGTCGCCCTTCGCAAAGGCGTCAACGACCGTAGTCGGAATGATATGCATCAGGAATTCTGTCACGCTCTGCGCTTTGGCTTGCCCCGCGAAATCCGCGATGGCTTTCGGGTCGAGGCTTGCCGGATTAATGTTAAAACCCGCTCCGGGCTTCACCACATTGCCAACAACGAGCCCGACGAATAGCGCGAAGGTGGAGACGACTTCGAAATATAGGAGAGCCTTTCCTCCCAGGCGGCCTACTTTTTTGATGTCCTGCACATTGGCGATGCCGGATACAACCGTGCAGAAAATGATGAGCGTGATCACCATCGCAATCAGCCTTATGAACGCGTCGCCCAGCGGCTTCATGGCGATTGCTTTCGCGGGGTAGAAATGGCCGAGCAGCAACGCGAGAGCGATGGCCGCGAGCACTTGAATCCACAGGTTTTTGTAGAAAGGCTTCTTAGGCTCTGCCACGCGCGCGCGATGGGAAACGTCGGGAAGCGCGGCGTCGACCGTCATAGTTGTGAGCCTAAATGTTCTTGGGGCTTGCTAATTGCGTTGGCCAAATCATCCAGGAAGAGTGCGCCGCGTGCGCCATCCACCACGCGATGGTCGCACGATAGCGTGATCGTCATCATGCTGCGGACTGAAGGCTGCCCATCGATTGCCACCACGCGATCGGCAATTGCGCCCACAGCCAGGATGCCGGCCTGCGATGGCGGGATAATCGCGGTAAATGAATCGATATTGAACATGCCCAGGTTGCTGATCGTGAAAGTCGCGTCGATTAAATCCTGCGCGCGCGACTTCCCGGCCTTTGCTCGTTCGACCAAGTCACGGCGTTGAGTCGCAATTTCCGTGATGCTGGCGGTTTGCGCATTCGGAATCACCGCCGCGATTACCCCGTCATTCACCGCAATCGCGATCCCCATGTTCACGCCGGGGTGAACGCGGATTCCTTCCGGCGAATAGCTCGCATTCATGCGAGGGTGGCGCATCAACACGCGCGAGACAATCGCAGTCAGCAAATCGGTGGCGGTGATTTTGACGTCGGAACTCACTTTGGGTGATGAGACGAGCGCGTCGCGCGCGGTGAGCAAGGCGCTCGCGTCAACCTCACGCATCAAGAAGAAATGTGGCACAGTTGTCCAACTTTGCGCTGTGCGCTCGGCCATCAATCTGCCGATTGTGGTGAAAACCTCGAGTGTTGCGTGATCTGCGGAGGGCGCTTCCGGAGCGGACGCCGGTGCCTTAGCTGCAGCTTCAACATCCGATGCGAGAATCTCGCCGCCGGGGCCGGAGCCGCGCACATTGTCCAGATTTACGTTTAGTTCGCCAGCGATTCTCCGCGCCTTTGGAGAAATCATTAGTTTACCGCGGGAAACTAGGTCGCCCGGGGAAGCAGCCTTCGCCTTTTCAGGCCGCGCAATTTTTGTGTTAACACTTTGGGTTGAAGCCGCAGTCGATTCGTTCTGAGGCGGCGCCTCACCTTTCGCGACGATCCACGCAATGGTCGTGCCCACGGCGATCACTTCGCCGTCCTTTGCCTTCACACCTGCCAGAAATCCATCCGCCTGGGCTTCCACCTCGACGACGGCCTTGTCCGTTTCCACTTCCATCAATGTCTCGCCCTTGGCCACTGCTTCGCCTTCCTTTTTGCGCCACGAGACGAGTTTTCCGGTCTCTTGGGTCAGCTCAAGAGCCGGCATAACCACACTGATAGCCATCATTCCTCGGGAGTAAAACTGGACACAAAACTTTTAGTCTGTCACCCCGACTCGTTCCGTTCTCGCGCTAGCCGCCACCATTTCCTTCACGCGCTTGCTTGGAGCCGCTTCTGTCTCGCGCGTCGTCGCTAGCGGCCCGTTTACCGTGAAATAGTGAGCACCCGCCACGAGCAGTTCCTCGGCTGGAAAACGAGTGATCACCTCGTGGCCTGCTTCGGTGACCACGATTTCTTCTTCAATCCGCGCGGCAGCCCATCCGTCCGTTGAAGGCCAGAACGTCTCGAGGGCAAAAACCATCCCCGGCTTGATTTCGTACGGATGATCGAGCGAAACCAACCGGCTAATCACCGGCTTTTCCCAAATCGCGAGCCCTACGCCGTGGCCGTACTGCAGAGCAAACGCAGCTTCTTCATTCGGAAACCCGAATTCCTGCGCCTTCGGCCATAGCGCCGCTATTTCGCCCGTAGTGCGGCCGGGACGCACCAGGGAAATTGCCGCATCCAGATATTCGCGGCAGCGTTTGTAAGCATCAATCATTGCGTGCGACGCGTAACCGATCGTGAAGCAGCGGTAGTAGCAAGTGCGATAGCCCATATAGGAATGAAGAACATCGTAGTACACAGGATCACCGGGACGCAGCACACGATCGGAAAACACGTGCGGGTGCGGATTGCAGCGCTCGCCGGAAATTGCATTCACTGCCTCGACATATTCTGATCCCATGTCGTACAGAACCTTACTGACGAGACCCACGGCTTCGTTTTCGCGCATTCCCGGTTTCATCGCGCGATACAGTTCGTCGTAGGCTGCATCCACCATCATCGCGGAGTGGTTCAGCAGCGAAATCTCATCCT
>Ga0210401_10006908_pt1 | contig 11472 bp, 2 predicted proteins | sample IncBWH32MmetaG_FD_150866 | JGI IMG/M metagenome (GOLD analysis project Ga0210401, IMG submission 150866) | Forest soil microbial communities from Barre Woods Harvard Forest LTER site, Petersham, Massachusetts, United States - Inc-BW-H-32-M | ecosystem: Environmental > Terrestrial > Soil >... | reverse complement strand
AATTTGGAGAACGCGATCCGGTTCGGAGGCGGGCTTCCAGCCCAACCGGTTGAGGCCGCGCACCGCGATACCGCGGACTATTGGATCCACGTCGCGCAACAACGCAACGAGACCCGGTATTGCTTTGGTGTCGCCGAGGCGGCCGAGGGTTTCGGCCGCGGCGGCGCGCGCCAAAGGAACCTGGTCCCGTAAAATGGTGATGAGAGGTTCGACGGCCTTTGGATCGTTATAGCGCAGCAGAGCACGCGCAGCCATGCAGCGGACATCCGGATTTTTGTCTTTTAGGGCAAAAATCAGCGGTCCAACTGCGCTTGCGCTGTATTCAAGAGACAATTTCTCCACCACGGCCAGTCTTGTTTTTGGACTGCCGATGCGCAATTGTTGATACGTCCACCAACTCATTATGAAATTCTACATAGAATCTTTGGCACTCACGGTTGGCGAATGTCGCTGGCCGGAGTTTTCAGGGCGTCCCATGCCTTATTTTAGACCCGATCCTTCCGCCGCAATAGGCGCATAGCGTTGCCTATGACGATCAGGTCCGATAGACCCATCGCGGCGGCACATAAAATCGGACTAACGAAGCCCAAAGAAGCAAGCGGCACGCCAATGGAATTATAAAAAAATGCCCAAAACAGGTTCTGTTTGATGGTTCGGAGGGTTGCCCGTGCCAAAGCCAGGGCTTCGGGTACCCCGGTAATTTCGGACTTGATCAGAATAATGTCCGCCGATTCACGGGCTATATCACTGGCCCGGCTGACGGCAATGCCGAGGTTGGCCTGGGCCAGGGCAGGCGCGTCGTTGATGCCGTCGCCTACGAAAGCCACGCGTTCGCCTTCGGCCTGCAATTTTTCTACAAACTCAGCCTTTTGGATGGGTTGTGCTTCGGCGAAAACGTGATCTTCCAGTATGCCCGCCTGCGCAGCGATGCTGGCGGCCGTGCGCGCAGTGTCTCCGGTTACCATGAATATTTTCAGCCCCAGGCCGCCAAGCTGCTTGACAACGTTCACAGCATCCGGTTTGAGAATGTCCAACATGGCAAAGAACGCCAGGGGATTTTTATCGGCAGCCAGCCCGGTAATATTTGCGCCGAGCGCGGTCCATTTGGCAATAAATTGTTCGGCGCGAGACAAATCAACGTCATTTGCAGCCAGCCAGCGGAGCGAGCCGAGGCGGACGGTGCCCGGAATGTGCCGGACCTTGGCCTCAATGCCGGACCCGCCAATTTCGCGCCATTTATCAAGTTCGATTATTTCCGCAGCCAGGCCGGCAAGAGGCCGGCTCAGAGGATGGGAGGATTCCCGCGCCAGGGCAGCAGCCAGGCTTTGGGGCTTAAACCGCGCCTGTTGCATTTCCAAAGTGCTGGCGACCTCTGGCCGGCCAATAGTCAACGTCCCGGTTTTGTCGAAGACGAGGGCGGTAATTCGGCCGGCTTTTTCGAGCGAGACGCCATCCTTGATCAAAATTCCGCGGCGGGCGGCGGCGTTTGCGGCGGCCATAATCGCGGCGGGGGTGGCCAGTCCCATGGCGCATGGACAGGCGATGATTAGCACAGCCGCGGCAATGATGAAGCCGGCGGCAATTCCAGTCGGCGCGTGAGCCTGCCAAAGAACGTGGCCGAGCAAACGGTGGACTGAGTGCGCGGATGCGGGCGCCAGGCCCCACCAGAGGCCGGCTCCCAATGCGACCAGGACCACAGCTGGAACGAAGATGGCACTGACGCGATCGCCGAGGCGTTGGATTTCGGCGCGGCTGCTCTGGGCGCGTTGCACGGCGGCGATGACGTGTGCCAAGGCAGTTTCCTCGCCAGTGGCCGTCACGCGCATAACGAGACGGCCGTTCAGATTTACCGTTCCAGCGAACAATTGGCCGCCGGTCGTCTTTTCCACTACCCTGGATTCGCCGGTGAGCGCGGACTCGTCCACTGATGATTCGCCTTCCACGATGGCTCCGTCAACGGGAATACCGTCACCGGGCCGCAACACGATTTCATCATTGATTCGCAATTCGGAAACCGGAACTTCATGGACCCTTTCCGGCTGGCGAAAGAGTATCAAGGCCGTTTGCGGGGCAAGATTCAGCAGGGATTTCATGGCGCTGCCGGCTCGGTCACTGACCCGGGCCTCAATCCAATGGCCGAGACTGACAATAGTGATAATGGCCGCAGCCTCCATGAAGTACAGATGAGCGCCGACGCCCCTGATGAGAACCCATGCGCTGTAAGCGAATGCCGTCGTGGAACCCAGCGCGACGAGCGTATCCATGTTCGTGCTGGCAACCTTCAGTTGCCGCCATGCGCCGCGATAGAACTGCGCGCCGGAATAGACCTGGACAATGCCCGCCAACGCGAAGGACATCCATTGAAACCAGTGGTGCTTTCCGAAATTGGAAATCCAATCCCCGGCCATCAAAACCGCCGTTACGAAAACTCCGACCCACAATGCCGATTGCCAATCGGTATGGGCAAGCTGGGTCATACCTGTCGTTTCGCGTGCTGCATAGCCGGCGTTTCGGACCGCCCGCAGCACGGCAGGAATGTTCTCCGAGCCGTTCCAGCGAACCACGGCGGTTTTCCGCTCAAGGGAGACCGCGGCGCTTTTAACCTGGGGGACAGATTGGATGGCATCGGTTACATGCCATGCGCAGTTGCCGCAGGTCATCCCGTCAATTGTAAATTCTGTCGCCATATTACCTTTAACCATTTCGATACGCCGTGAGCCAGTATTTACAGCCGTTGAATAATCAAACATTTTAGTGCACTTTGCAAAGCGATTTGCAATTTGCAAACGATTTTCCAGATGAAAGCATTTCTCTTTCCATGATTTTCGGCCAAATCGTGCAAAAAAGCTACTGGCATATTTTCTGCCATTATCGCTGGCTTGTTCAGTTTATTACACGGTCAGAAGTCGCAGGCTACTCTGGATTTCACGCCTCGTGAATTGAAATAATGGGCGAAAAGCAGGGCGACATTCATCGTTGGGATTTTTGTATAGAACATGAAAACAGAAACAGATTTAGCAGCACGGACTAAAGCAACTTCCAATGGAAATCAAAATGGCAATGGGCTGGGCGATGATCTCTTCAAACGGCAGCTTCTTGCCACGTTGATGGCTTTGCGAAACGGAGATTTTTCGGCGCGGATGCCCGGAGATTTGACCGGCCTGGACGGGAAGATTGCGGACACGTTGAATGAAGTCGTGGGAAAGACAGAACGGTTTGGCAATTCTTTGAATCGATTGCGAAATGAAATCGGCCGGAAGGGAAAATTCAACGAGCGTTTGGCAGTGGGCGATGCCGTGGGCGGTTGGTCCGATTCCGTGGAAGCGGTCAATTCGCTGGCGGATGACCTTTCGCGACCCACGCTGGAAATGGGGCGCGTCATTGGCGCGGTGGCAAAAGGCGATTTGTCTCAATCGGTTCCGCTGGAAATTGGCGGGCAGCCGCTTCAAGGCGAATATCTGCGCACCGCTAAACTGGTCAACGGCATGGTGGAACAGCTCGCGGGTTTTTCCGTGGAGGTCATTCGGGTGGCTCGCGAAGTCGGTATCGAAGGCAAGCTGGGCGGCCAGGCGCAGGTCAAGAAAGTTTCCGGCGTTTGGCGTGAACTGACCGAATCGGTGAACCAGATGGCCGGCAACCTGACGGCGCAAGTGCGCAATATCGCCGACGTGACGATTGCGGTGGCCAACGGGGACCTGTCCAAGAAAATCACGGTGGACGTGCGCGGCGAAATCCTGCAACTCAAGGAAGCCATCAACACCATGGTGGAACAACTGCGCTCGTTTGCTTCGGAAGTGACGCGCGTGGCGCGTGAAGTGGGCACGGAAGGCAGGCTGGGCGGCCAGGCATTTGTGCCCGGCGTCGCCGGTACCTGGAAAGACCTGACCGACAACGTCAATTCCATGGCCTCGAACCTGACGGCGCAGGTCCGCAATATCGCGCAAGTGACCACCGCTGTGGCGCGCGGCGACCTTTCCCGCAAAATCACCGTGGACGTAAAGGGCGAAATCCTGGAATTAAAAGACACCATTAACGTAATGGTGGACCAATTGAACTCGTTCGCCTCGGAAGTGACGCGCGTGGCGCGTGAAGTGGGCACCGAAGGCAAACTGGGCGGCCAGGCAGTGGTTCCCGGCGTGGCGGGGACCTGGAAAGACCTGACCGACAACGTCAATTCCATGGCCACAAACCTGACATCTCAAGTCCGTAACATCGCGGAGGTTACGACCGCCGTTGCCAAGGGCAGCCTTTCCCGGAAGATCACCGTGGACGTCAAGGGCGAAATTCTCGAACTGAAAAACACCATCAACACGATGGTGGACCAATTGAACGGATTCGCCTCGGAAGTGACGCGCGTGGCGCGCGAAGTGGGCACTGAAGGTATTTTGGGCGGCCAGGCCGAGGTGCCCGGCGTCGCCGGTACATGGAAAGACTTGACGGATTCCGTCAACGCGATGGCGACCAACCTCACCGGGCAGGTGCGCAATATCGCGGAGGTGACGACGGCCGTCGCCAAAGGCGACTTATCCCGTAAAATCACCGTGGACGTCAAGGGCGAAATTCTCGAACTGAAAAACACCATCAATACAATGGTGGACCAATTGAACGGGTTCGCTTCCGAAGTGACGCGCGTGGCGCGCGAAGTGGGCACGGAAGGAAATTTGGGCGGCCAGGCTGAGGTCCGCGGCGTGGCCGGCACGTGGAAAGACCTGACTGAGAATGTCAATTCCATGGCGTCGAATTTGACCTCACAAGTCCGCAACATCGCTGAAGTGGCTACCGCCGTGGCGCGCGGCGACCTGTCCCGCAAGATTACGGTGGACGTGAAGGGCGAAATTCTTCAGTTGAAAAACACCATCAACACGATGGTGGATCAGTTGAACGGATTTGCATCAGAGGTGACTCGCGTGGCTCGCGAAGTGGGCACCGAGGGCAAGTTGGGCGGCCAGGCGCAGGTGCGCGGTGTGGCCGGCACGTGGAAGGATTTGACCGACAACGTGAACCTCATGGCGGCAAACCTAACTGGCCAGGTGCGCAATATTGCTGACGTGACGACGGCCGTGGCCAAAGGCGATTTGTCCCGCAAAATCACGGTGGACGTGAAAGGGGAAATTCTCGACCTGAAAAATACGATAAACACGATGGTGGACCAATTGAACTCGTTCGCCTCTGAAGTGAGCCGCGTGGCGCGCGAAGTGGGAACAGACGGCCGTTTGGGTGGCCAGGCAGCGGTCCCCGGCGTGGCCGGCACGTGGAAGGACCTGACGGACAACGTGAATTTCATGGCCAACAACCTGACTGGCCAGGTGCGCAACATCGCTGAAGTGACCACCGCCGTGGCCCGTGGCGATCTCTCGCGCAAAATTACGGTAGACGTGCGCGGTGAAATATTGGAGTTAAAGAATACCATCAACACGATGGTGGACCAGTTGAACTCGTTCGCCTCTGAAGTGAGCCGTGTGGCCCGCGAAGTGGGCACCGAAGGCAAACTGGGCGGCCAGGCGGTAGTTCCGGGCGTGGCCGGCACGTGGAAGGACCTGACCGATAACGTCAATTCGATGGCCAACAACCTGACCGGCCAGGTGCGCAACATCGCTGAAGTGACTACGGCCGTGGCGCGCGGCGACCTCTCGCGCAAGATTACGGTGGACGTGAAGGGTGAAATTCTCGAACTGAAGAACACCATCAATACGATGGTGGACCAATTAAACTCGTTCGCCTCGGAAGTCAGTCGCGTGGCCCGCGAAGTAGGCACGGAAGGCAAGCTGGGCGGCCAGGCGGCGGTCACCGGCGTTGCCGGAACATGGAAGGATTTGACCGATAACGTCAATTCGATGGCCTCAAACCTAACCGGGCAGGTGCGTAATATCGCCGAAGTGACCATCGCCGTGGCCAACGGCGACCTTTCGCGCAAAATCACGGTGGACGTGCGTGGCGAAATATTGCAGCTCAAGGAAACCATCAACACGATGGTCGAGCAATTGCGTTCATTTGCCTCTGAAGTGACGCGCGTGGCCCGTGAAGTGGGCACTGAAGGGCGCCTGGGGGTGCAGGCCGTCGTGCCGGGAGTGGCGGGAACCTGGAAAGATTTGACGGACTCGGTGAACGCGATGGCTGCAAACCTGACGGCCCAGGTCCGAAATGTGGCTGAAGTGACGACGGCTGTGGCGCGCGGCGACCTCTCGCGCAAAATCACTGTGGACGTGAAAGGTGAAATCCTTGAATTGAAAAACACCATCAATACGATGGTGGACCAACTGAATGCTTTCGCCGCGGAAGTGACGCGCGTGGCCCGCGAAGTCGGCACGGAAGGCAAATTGGGCGGCCAGGCGCAGGTTCCCGGAGTGGGCGGCACCTGGAAGGACCTGACCGACAGTGTGAACTTCATGGCGGCCAACCTTACCGACCAGGTGCGCGGCATCGTCAAGGTGGTGACCGCCGTCGCCAATGGAAATTTGCGGCAAAAGCTCACTGTGGAAGCCAAAGGAGAAGTCGCGGCGCTGGCCGAAACCATCAATAACATGACGGACACGCTGGCTATCTTTGCCGAACAGGTCACAAACGTCGCCAGGGAAGTGGGCGTGGAAGGCCGATTGGGCGGCCAGGCAAACGTGCCGGGCGCGGCCGGCACGTGGAAGGACCTCACCGGCAACGTAAACTTGCTGGCGGCCAATCTGACCACACAGGTGCGCGCGATTGCCGAGGTGTCCACGGCTGTAACCAAGGGCGACCTGACGAGGTCCATCACAGTGGAAGCGCGCGGCGAAGTGTCCGAACTCAAGGACAACATCAACACGATGATTAACAACCTGCGTGAGACCACGATGCGCAATGAGGAGCAGGGCTGGCTCAAGACCAACATTGCGAAGTTCACCGGCATGTTGCAGGGACAGCGCGATTTGCTCACTGTCGGCCGGATGCTGCTTTCCGAACTGGCGCCGCTGGTTGGCGCGCAACAAGGCGCGATTTACCAGATGGAAGTGGGCGACGAGAACAAGTGGATGTTGCGCCTGCTGGCGGGATACGCCACGCGGCCTGAGCAACCGCAGCGCATTCTGGTCGGCGACGGGCTGGTCGGTCAATGCGCCCTCGAAAAGGAACGGATTCTGTTGACGGGCGTCAGGTCGGACTATACGCGCATTGCTTCCAGCCTGGCGGATGCGCCTCCGGCGAGCATTGTTGTGCTGCCGGTGCTGTTTGAAGGACAGACCAAGGCCGTGATTGAATTGGCCTCGCTCGCGCCATTTAGTGTTACTCACCTGACGTTTTTGGAGCAATTGACCCAATCCATCGGTGTTGTGCTGAACACCATTGAAGCGACGATGCGCACGGAAAACCTCCTGCAACAATCCCAGCAACTCACCGTGGAGTTGCAGTCGCAACAAAAGGAATTGCAGCAGACCAACGAAGAACTGGCGCAGAAGGCCCGTCAATTGGCCGAGCAAAATGTCGAAGTCGAGCGCAAGAGCCGCGAAGTGGAGCAGGCCCGGCGCGCTCTCGAGGAAAAGGCGGCGGAACTGGCGCTCACGTCCAAATATAAGTCTGAGTTTTTGGCGAACATGTCGCACGAATTGCGCACACCGCTGAATTCGATCCTCATTTTGGGACAGCAATTGGCCGAAAACGTCGCCGGTAACCTAAGCGGAAAGCAAGTTGAGTTTGCCCGCAATATTTATTCCTCTGGTTCTGATTTGCTCAATCTCATTACGGACATTTTGGACCTGTCGAAGATCGAATCGGGCACCGTGACTGTGGACGCCGAGGAGGTGGCCTTTGCGGCCATGCGCGACTCGGTCGAGCGCAATTTCCGGCACGTAGCCGAGGCAAAAAACCTTCCATTTAATGTCGAATTCGAACCGGCATTGCCACGCTCGATGACGACGGACCCCAAGCGGTTGCAGCAGATCCTTAAGAACCTGCTGTCCAACGCCTTCAAATTTACGGCGCACGGCCACGTGTCCATTCGCGTGGCGGCGGCGACCGCCGGCTGGAGCCAGGATCACAAGATCCTTAGCAAAACGCAGAATGTCGTAGCATTTGAAATCAGCGATACCGGCATCGGCATCGCTCCGGAGAAGCAAAAGTTGATTTTCGAGGCGTTTCAACAGGCGGACGCCGGCACCAGCCGCAAATACGGCGGGACCGGGTTGGGCCTGGCAATTTCCCGCGAACTGGCCACTTTGCTTGGCGGGGAGATTAAACTGATCAGCGCCCCGGGCGAAGGCAGTTCTTTTACGTTGTACCTGCCGATGTCGTATTCCGGCGGAACAACAAAAATTTCGCGCCTGCAGGAAGCGCAACCGGTGGTTTTGCCGGCGCCGCGCGAGGAAAATATTCCCGACGATCGCGACAGCATTCAATCGGGGGAGAGCGTGCTGTTGATAGTTGAGGATGATCCGCACTATGCGCGGGTGCTGGTGGGATTGGCGCGGGACAAGGGATTCAAGGCGCTATCGGCCACGCGGGGACATGCGGCCATAGCCCTGGCGCGGCAGTATTTGCCAACGGCCATTACCCTGGACATTTTCCTGCCGGATATGCTGGGCTGGACCGTGCTGAACAATCTCAAGCTGGATCCGGCCACCCGGCATATCCCTGTCCAGGTCATTTCGATTGAGGAAGAGCGCCAGCACGGACTTTCTCACGGCGCTTTCTCGTACACGATCAAACCCGCCACAACGGAGGGCCTGGAACAATGCTTCGACCGCATTAAAAACTTCGTCGCTCCACGCGCGAAACGCCTTTTGGTGGTCGAGGACAACCAGACCGAGAGAGACAGCATCGTGGCATTGTTAGGGCACAACGACATTGAAATTGAGACCGTTGGCACGGGCGGCGAAGCGTTTCAAAAATTGATGGATGCTCAATTCGATTGTTGTGTACTGGATTTGCGCCTTCCAGACATGAGTGGCTATGCCCTATTGGAGAAAATGCAGGCCGAGCCGGCGCTGCGCGAGGTGCCAGTTGTAGTCTTTACCGGGAAAGAACTCAACCCGGAAGAGGAGAAACAACTCCGCGCTCTGGCGAAAAGCATCGTTCTGAAGGATGTGCAATCGCCGGACCGGTTGTTCGATGAAACTGCGCTGTTCCTGCACCGCGTCGTGGCAAATTTGCCGGAGGCCAAGAGGGAAATGCTCGCGCGCCTTCACAATTCCAATGAGGCGCTGCGTGGACGCAAGGCCCTTGTCGTGGACGATGATGCCCGCAACATTTTCGCCCTGACCACGGTTTTGGAAAACCACGAGATGAACGTCCTGAGCGCCACCAACGGCCGGCAGGCGATCGAAATTATCAAGAACACGCCGGATTTATGCGTTGTGTTGATGGACATCATGATGCCGGAAATGGACGGTTACGAAACACTTCGGGAAATCCGAAAAGACGCCAGGTTCCGGGCATTGCCCATCCTGGCCCTGACGGCCAAAGCGATGAAAGGGGACCGCGAAAAATGCCTCGAAGCCGGGGCGTCAGATTACATCGCCAAACCCGTGAATACGGACCAGCTTGTTTCGCTTCTCCGGGTTTGGCTGCATCGGTAGCAACAATGCAACAATACGACGAATATCGAAGACGTAGTGGGGGCCATCCTTCTTGATGCGCGCAAGACAGGACGGTTTCAAGACACCTCGCCGGCCGCGCATTCGGCTGGCGAGGCTGATTGGCCACGGACAGGTAAGCGTTTGGAGCAGCCGGAATTTCAAAAGTAAACATGCAATTGACTGAGACAGACACAACGATAGTGCGAAGGCCGGAGCTTGACCCGGTCAATATTTTGCTCGTAGACGACGAGAGCAGGAACCTGGACGCTCTCGAAAGTGTCCTGGAGTCGGTGAAGGGATTGCTGCTTTTTCGCGCTTTGAAGGCCGAGGATGCGCTGCTGGCGCTGCTCCAAAACGAATTTGCCTGCATTGTGCTGGACATTCAAATGCCGGGGATGAGCGGGCTCGAACTGGCCCGCCACATTAAATCACGCAAGCGAAACCAGAACATCCCCATCATTTTTCTGACGGCCTTTTTTCTCGACGAAAAGGACATGGTGACCGGTTACGGCGTGGGTGCGGTGGATTATTTGACCAAGCCGATCAACCCGGAAATTCTCAAATCGAAAGTTGGCGCGTTCGCGGATTTGTTCCGCACGACGCGCGCCCTGGCTGCGGCCAATGTGGCGCTCGAGTTGGAAGTGATCCAGCGGAAAAACGCCGAAGAAGCGCTCAGGCAATTGAACAACAGCCTCGAAGCATCCGTTCGCGACCGAACTTCTGAACTACGCCTGAGCCAGGAGCGTTACGAGCAGGTGGTCCGCAATCTCCCTTTGGCCGTTTACACGACCGATGCCGAGGGAATAATCACTCTTTATAACGCGGCGGCCGCGGAATTATGGGGACGAAACCCAAAAGCCGGACAGGAAATCTGGTCCGACTCGTTTAAACTTTACAGGATGGATGGATCGGAATTGTCGCCGGACGATTCTCCGATGGCGGTGACGCTGAAGACGGGCGAACCGGTACGGGGACAGGAAATCATAGTTGAACGTCCCGATGGCGCGCGCCGGAACGTTTTGCCCTATCCGACGCCTATCCGCGACTCGACCGGAAAAATTAGCGGCGCTGTCAACATGCTGTTGGACGTCACGGACCGGAATCTGGCGCAGTTGATGACGCAGCGCTTTGCCGCCATTGTCGAATCTTCGGACGACGCCATTATAGGTAAAGACCTCAACGGGATCATCAACAGTTGGAATCATGGCGCTGAACGGATTTTTCAATATAAACCGGGTGAAATCATCGGCAAATCGATTACCGCCCTGATTCCGCCGGATCGCCATTCCGAAGAACTGGAAATACTGGGGCGCATCCGGAAGGCGGAGCAGGTGAAACATTTTGAAACCGTCCGAAGCCGAAAGGATGGAAACCTGATTGACGTGTCACTGACCATTTCGCCGGTGAAGGACGCCAGTGGAAAAGTTGTGGGCGCGTCAAAGATAGCCCGCGATATTAGCGAGCGCAAACGGAACGAAAGGCAACAACACGCCCTTTTTGCGCTCGTTGCCAGGGTCAATTCCGCTCCGTCGTTGTCGGAAATCTGCGAGGCTGCGCTGGAAACCATCTTTCAGTGCCAGGATGCTGACCGGGCGGCGCTGCTTTTGACTGATTCGCAGGGCATGATGATGAAGTTCAAAGCATGGCGAGGACTTTCGGATGAATATCGCCAGGCCGTTGAAGGGCACTCACCGTGGAAACCGGGGGATTCGCCCCAACCGTTGGCCATCGAGGATACGGCGCGCGCCGAATTGAGCGACGAATTAAGAACCGTCATTGAAAAGGAAGGGATTCGTTCGCTTGCGTTTATTCCCATTAGCTTTGAAAAGCGGTTGCTGGGCAAATTGATGCTTTATTTTAATAAGCCGCATGTGTTTGCCGCGGACGAGTTAAAGCCGGCCCAAACCATTGCTTCGCAAATCGCCTTTGCGAT
>Ga0210401_10006907_pt1 | contig 11472 bp, 13 predicted proteins | sample IncBWH32MmetaG_FD_150866 | JGI IMG/M metagenome (GOLD analysis project Ga0210401, IMG submission 150866) | Forest soil microbial communities from Barre Woods Harvard Forest LTER site, Petersham, Massachusetts, United States - Inc-BW-H-32-M | ecosystem: Environmental > Terrestrial > Soil >... | reverse complement strand
TCCGATCTCTCGTAACTGGAATCGTCACGGCTTCAGGCGGCGCATGGAATGCGAGCATCGTCGCGGAGTACTTTCATTTTCAGGGACAAACACTTTCCGTGCGTGGCTTGGGCGCAGCCATCAGCCGCGCAACCGATACCGGCAATTTGCCCGTCCTTCTGACAGCAACCGTACTCATGTCCGTAATCGTAGTCACCATGAATCGAACTCTGTGGCAAAGGCTCTATCGTTTGGCAGCCACACGTTTCAAACTGGAGACCTAGGTTAGCTCTGTTGACATCCTCAACTCTAGTCCGGTCCACCGTTGTTCGACCTGCTGTAGCCCGCCTCTTCAGAGGCGGGCGGGTGGGCCAGACTTTGAAGCGGGTTTTAATTTCCGCGTGGCCCACGCTTCCGATTTTGAAGCGCGGGACTTCCGGTACATCGGCACTTTTTCCTTGAATTGATGAATTGTCTGCCGATCTCGCTATTTTGTGCGAGCTATGCGCCACATTGCGGGCGCGCAACCCAAAAACAGACCCTGCGACTATTGCTCGAGAGTCTTAGCGCGATAACACTCCCGAAAAACGCCAACTTAGTGTAAATTCTTCTGTGGCAGTTTTTCATTAATACTGACAAACGCCATGAATCCAACTAAACCTGAAACGCAGGTAGCCGCAGAAGGGATCACCCGCATGAGCCGGGATACTCTTTCCATCACTGATAACCGCACGGGGAAATCTTACGAAGTCCCCGTCAAGAACGATACGATTCGCGCCACCGATCTACGCCAGATCAAGGTGAATGGCGACGATTTCGGGATGATGAGCTATGACCCGGCTTTTAACAACACGGCCTTGTGTCAGAGCAAGATTACTTTCATCGACGGTGACAAAGGGATCCTGCGGTACCGCGGCTACTCGATCGAGGAACTGGCCGAAAAAAGCACCTATCTCGAAACGGCTTATTTGATTTTGAATGGCGAGCTGCCCACGCGCGCGCAGCTGGACGACTGGTCCTATCACATCACGCACCACACCTTCATCCATGAATCGGTGAAGAAATTTCTGGATGGATTCCACTACGACGCCCATCCGATGGGCATGATGATTTCGGCGATCGCCGCCCTTTCGACTTTTTATCCCGAAGCGAAGGACATTTTTAATAAGGAATCGCGCAAGAAACAAACGTATCGCCTGATCGGAAAGATGCCGACGCTGGCTGCGTTCTCTTACCGGCACAGCCTGGGCATGCCTTTTGCCTACCCGGATAACGAACTTTCTTATCCCGGCAATTTTCTGAACATGCTGTTCAAGACTTCGGAATTGAAGTACCGCCCGAATCCCACGCTTGAGCGCGCCCTCGACGTGCTGTTTATTCTGCACGCGGACCATGAGCAAAATTGCTCAGCGAACGCCATGCGCTGCGTGGGCAGCTCGCACGTGGATCCATTCTCCGCCACGGCCGCTGCGACCGCCGCTCTCTATGGCCCGCTGCACGGAGGAGCGAACGAAGAAGTCCTGCGCATGCTGCTCGAAATTGGCTCGCTCGCCAACGTGCCCGCCTTTATCAAGCGCGTGAAGGCCGGCGAAACCAAGCTCATGGGATTCGGCCACCGCGTGTACAAAAATTACGACCCGCGCGCCCGCATCATCAAGCATGTTGCCGACGGCGTCTTTGAAATCATGGGGCGCAATCCGCTGCTGAACATCGCACTGGAATGCGAGCGCATTGCCCTTGAGGACGACTACTTCGTTTCGCGCAAGCTCTACCCCAACGTGGATTTCTACACCGGCCTGATCTATCAATCGATGGGCTTCCCCGTAACCATGTTCCCCGTGCTGTTCGCCATTCCGCGCACCAGCGGCTGGATCGCGCAGTGGGAAGAGATGCTGCTCGATCCCGAGCAGAAAATCGCCCGCCCGCGGCAAGTTTACACGGGCTACGATTTGCGCCCGTACGCGCCGCTCGACCAGAGAAAATAAATCGATTTTATTAATTGATTTAGGACACCTGTGGCGAGCTATTTTTTCTTTGGCGGATATTTGTCGATTGATTTTTTGACCATATCGTTGATTTTTCCCTGAATCTTGCTGGCGTCGCTTTTGTCTTCCGCAGCAATCGCGCGCCAGACAAGCGACTTTGTCGACGGGTCGCGCAGATCGATCACCAGCGTTCCTTCGGCATAGGGCACTCTGACGTAGCGCGTGCCCATTCCATACCAACCGGCGGGATAGGCTTCCAGTTCGCTTTTGCGTGCAGCGCCGAACGTATAGCGCACGTTGAGATCCGCCGGGCCGCTCGCAACCATCGTCAGGCCCTTCGAGGTTAAATCATTTTGAATGTCGGACTCAATCTGTTTCTTCACGAGTTCGCCGCCCAGCGCGGGATTCCTGCTATTCAACTGGCCATCGCGGATCGCGAACGTTTTGTATTTGCCGAAGTCGGCAGTTTGATCGAACTCCATCGTTATTTTTTGCGCGCGTGCACTTTGCGCGATCAGGGATCCTAGAACAACAAAAGCGATGCCGCGCAATACGGGAGCGGCGAACCGGAGCAGCCGTCCAGCTTGAAGTTGCACAAAAATAGATTGAGACACACTCACCTCCGTGAGAAGACTGCCGTAGTGTATCAAGGCTGGTTGAAATTTCAGCAGCTATGGATGAGCTGTGTGGAGTTTAAGTAATCTGTTTTCAAAACAGAGAGAGAACATGGCAGCGCGTAGTGCATCAATTTGAAAATGTCGCATTGCGGCAAAAAGGCTGCCCGCCCGAAAAGACGGGCGGCCTCTACAAAAGCAAATGCAAGGCACTGCCCGGCGGCGAACGCTTTTGCCCCGCCATCCCATCCGACTTATAATAGGCCCATGGCAAACGCTGATTTTTATTTCGATGCTTTTGCGGCGGCGCGTCGCGCCATGGTCGAAACACAAATCCGCAGACGCGGAGTTTCCTCGGAGCGCGTCCTGGAAGTCATGGCCACCGTTCCGCGCCACGAATTTATTCCCCGGCAATTCCTGAACGATGCATATGCCGACAAGCCATTGCCGATCGGCGAAGGCCAAACGATATCGCAGCCCTACATGGTTGCGGCGATGACCGAGGCATTGGACCTTAAGGGCAACGAACGGGTCCTCGAAATCGGCACAGGGTCGGGATACCAGGCAGCGGTTCTTTCGTCGCTCGCGAGCCAGGTGATTACGGTGGAAAGCCACACATCGCTGGCGCTTGCCGCCCAGGAACTCCTTACAAAACTGGGTTACGCGAATGTGCATGTGCACAACGGTGACGGCTCCGCCGGCTTGCCCGATGCAGCGCCCTACGATGCGATTCTGGTGACGGCTGGCGCTCCGCAAATTCCCCAAAGTTTTGCAAAGCAGCTGCGGGAGGGTGGGCACATCGTCATCCCCGTGGGTGATCGCGAGAATCAGAATCTGGTGTGCGCGCAAAAGAAAAACGGAGAATTAGAATCGCGTGTATTGTTCGGCTGCAAGTTTGTGCTTTTGCTGGGCCGGTACGGTTGGAACCGGGTTGAGCGAAAATTTCAGTAAGATTTTTCTATATCAGTAAGTTTTAAATTTAAGGGGCCGGGCTCGTGGGGCTTTCCGGAGCCAATCTTCGTTCCTGCGCACGAGCAAACGCTTTCCTCAGTACGCGTTTCACGGCCACGGTCACATCAAACTTCACTAAATCGTCTTCCCGCGCCCATGCAAATTCCAAGGCATCGCTCGCTGCGGCAATCGTTCCCCCGCGAATTTCGCAAAGATAATCGAGGATGACGAAATGGTATTGCGGACGAGCCGGATCGCCAGGAGTGCCATCGGCATTGGGAGGGGCGGGGAAAATTCTCTCAAAAACCTCGATGAGTTCGACAACCTGGACATCAAGCCCAGTTTCTTCGGCAAGCTCGCGGACAACCCCTTGCTCGATGGTCTCGCCAACTTCCAGCAAACCGCCGGGGATGGACCACTCTCCTTTGAGCGGAGCGCTCCCGCGGCGAATCAGTAAGGCGCGGCCGTCGTGGATCACCACGCCGCCGACTCCGATCATCGGGTGTTCCGGGTATTCTCTTCTGGGTGCCATAGTCGTTTTTGCCCGCTTCCCTCTCGGGCCGCTTCGCGTTATATAATACTTCAGCAGTAGATGTGTCTTGTAACTGGCGGGCTTCGACTGAGCCTGTCCCCAATCTCCCAGGAGGTTTTCGCCGTGGTCCGGTGCCCAAAGTGTTCAACTGAAATTGATGTGGACGAAGACGAAGTCGAGGAAGGCGAAATCTTGGCCTGCCCCGAATGCGAAACTGAAATGGAAGTTGTACAGATCCATCCCGTCAAGGTGAATGCTATTTCGGAAGACGATGACGACGAAGAGGACGAGGAATCCGAGGACGGGGACGACCTTGAGGACGAAGACGACGAAGATGAGGAAGAAGAAGAGGACGCTTGATTTGAAGTTGCGCTTCTTCCGGCATCCCATTCCCTCTCCCAGGAATCTTAGTTATGTGCGATTGACGATTGCGCTAGTAGGGCTTGTGTTGCTGGCGAGCACACCATCCGTATATGGGCAGCCCGGTGCACCGCAGAGTTCGAGTAAATCGCATGCTCACGATTTCATCATTTTCACGACGGTATTTACAGAGAAAGGATTCGCACTGCCAGGTGCGCGCGTACGAGTTCGTCGCATGGATGAAAAGAAATTCCGGTGGGACGCCATTTCCGATCGTCGCGGCGAGCTTGCGGTCCGGGTTCCGCAGGATTCGGAATACGAAATGACGGTGGAAGCGCACGGTTACAAATTGCAAACGCGCAAAGTGGATGCGAATGACGGGAATCGAGCGGACCTGACGATACGGATGGAACTGCAATCGGAACCGCATTCCGGTTCAGGGGCCGGAGGGAAATTATGAAATTGCGCAGAACGCTCGGAACGATTGCTTTGATCGGCTTGGCCGCCGCAGTTGTTTTCGCTCAGGGAAATCCCAAGGGTAAAGAATCGCAACTACGGACTGTGCGAGGTACCGTTGTGGACAGCACGGAAAATCCATCGGACACGGCTGTCGTTTACCTTAAAAATACACGCACGCAAGACGTGATTACGCACCTTTCCGACAGCGACGGCACATTTCGCTTCAGCGGGCTCGACCTCAACGTCGATTACGATATACATGCAGAGAAAGATGGGTGGACGTCCGCGTCGCGATCGATTTCAAATTTCGATACCCGCAAAGAGTTTGTACTTACTTTGAAATTGGACCATAAGAAGGGCGGAAAGTAGTCACGGTATTTTGGGCTACTATCGCAACCGATGCTGTAGCTGGGGCAGCTTGTTTCCAAGGAGATGCATTCACCTATTTTCCTGTGACTCAGCTGCCTGAATTGCAGTAACATGCTGGCCAGGAAAAAGTGGTCGGTTATTGGCCAACTGGCTAAAGCCCAACTGATTCAAACACCGGCACTGAAATTGGAATTTTTCCGCGGAGGGCTCCCATGGCAATCCAATTCCTGGTTAATGGCAAACCTCAATCGGTCGACGTACCGCCGAACATGCCGCTGCTCTGGGTTCTGCGCGACACGCTGGGAATGACGGGCACAAAATTCGGGTGCGGCATGGCTCTGTGCGGAGCCTGCACCGTGCACATTGAGGGCGAAGCTACGCGCTCCTGCATCACTCCTATCTCCAGCGTCGCCGGGAAAAAGGTAACGACGATCGAAGGAATTTCGCCGGATCGCAGCCATCCCGTACAGCGCGCGTGGATCGAAGTGGACGTGCCGCAGTGCGGCTACTGCCAGTCGGGGCAAATTATGTCCGCCGTGGCTCTCCTGGCGAAAAATCCAAAACCAAACGACGCCGAAATCGATGACGCGATGCGGGGAAATATCTGCCGATGTGGAACCTATCAGCGAATTCGCGAGGCTGTGCATCACGCAGCGGATTTGCATAAGGCCTCTGCCGCTGCTGTTTCTCTCGATCGCACAGGCGCGGCGGCGGATGCGCGGAACGAATATGCCTTGGAAGTGGGGACTTCTGTTTGAGCTTGGAAACGTTGCTTAGTTACGTCTCCGCAATTTTTGAAAATAAGTGCGTCTCGCCTGGAGATTGTTTTTACCTGCCGGAATAAGTCGAACGGATTTTAGTTCTTTCCAGGGCTAACCACTTCCGGTTTTAGCGCGTGCAAAGATCAAACCGCAACATGCTGAAGAGTATGTGTGAGAACCGCAAAATTGGAGCCTCAGCGGCTAAAGCCGAGCTCATTTTGCTGAACTTATGTCGTGGCTAAAGCCACGACCCACAATGAGTTTGCAGTTCTCACCCAGACTCTTCAGTCCGCGCTAGTCCTAAACCCGCACAGGCTGAAGCCTATGCCACAAAACACAATTAAAAATCCTTCAGCAGAGCGGGGAGATCGCGAATCGTTTCAATCAACGCATCTGCAGAAGCGGCGCGCAAACGCTCCGGCACTGGCGAGCCGCCCAGCACGCCGATCGCGCGCACTCCTGCTCGATGCGCCATTTCTATATCTTCAGGAGCGTCTCCGATATAAATGCTTGTTTGCGGGCGCGCGCGTAATTTTTCAAGAGCCATGCGCAAGGGCGCGGGGTGGGGTTTGCGGCGCGGAGCATCCTCGCTGCACACTTTTGTCAGAAACATGGCAGAAACTTTGTGGTCGCGCAATTGTTTTCGCACGCGAGCGCGGCTTCCGCTCGAAACCAGCCCCAGTTTAAAATAGCGGTCGAGTGTTCGCAGGACATTCATTACGCCGGGCTGCAGTTTCGGCAATTGTTTTTGATAATGAAACCGCCACAGACGATCCGCTTCGTCCCATTTCGTGCGCGGGATTCCCGCTGCTCGATAAACCATATGCCAATTCGGCGAATAATGACGCTTCAGTTCGGCGACGCTCCATTCCATTCCCAGCGCATCGAACATATACGCATATGCGTTGGCATCCGCCTCAAATGAATTAAGCAGCGTTCCATCCCAATCGAATAGAACATGCTCAATCGCAATTTTATTTTTAACTTTCATATTAGATGGATAAAGGTAACACGAAAATTGTTGCGCAGAAGTGATGTTGGAAGGCAAGCAGGATAGCGATGCGCCGCTATCCTCCCTTCGAGATCAAGTCCGGCGATTCGCCACGGGTGAACCAGGAAAAGCTAGTGGCGCTGGAAGCGCGATGGCAATGGCTCTTCGCGCTCAAATGTGATGTCGTCAAAAGTTGCTGCGAGCATGTGCCAACCGGGACGCATCGCGGAATCGGCGCGAACGACATGCGCCTCCGTCAACATTTTCACGGAACCTCGGCCGAGGGGCCTGTCCACCAGACAAATTTCCAACTCCACCGGCGTGCCCGGCTCAATCAGCTGCGGGCAAAGGAAAAGGACTCCGCTGGAACTGATATTCGTCGTGCGCAATGTTTCCGCGTCGTTTTCGCGCTGGCCAGCGATGCGCTTCACGCGCAAGGATAAGGTGAGCTTTGCGCGGGAATACGCACGGCGTTCCTCAGGCGGACGAATGGTGTGCGTGGGAACGCGCGCCATGCCTTTCGGCTTGGCACGCGAAATCCAGAGCGGCGCGTCGACTACCTCAGTAGCCGAACTCGCCGACAATTCTTTGAAGCGGGGATTTCCCCTGCTGGGTTCGGATTGGTCCATGAGCTTTTGAGTTCGAGTAGTGCGCATAGGTCTCCCTTTGTTTCAGGCGCCTCTGGCACTGCAGGTCGCAACTATCCTCCGCGCGGCCATCCCCGTCAATTTGCGTTCGTTCCTTTGTTGTCTTACTGGATACTTCCTTTGAACAACAGTCAATATTGGCTAGCAGCTGATGAGGCGCGGTTGGGGGAAGACGGCTGGATTTGACCGCAAGATTCGGATAGCGCAGCGCGAACCACTTTGGTTATTGTGGTTGAGAAGGAAGTAAGCAAGAAATGGCGACACACTTCAATCCGGCAATGCGCGACCTTCCAACACTGACGCGAAAACAATACCTCGCGGCGATCGCTTCGCATGACGCTCAAATGGATGGCGCGTTTGTGTACGCTGTTCGCTCGACTGGCATTTATTGCCGTCCGTCATGCCCCTCGCGGCGGCCAAGGGAAAATCACATTTTATTTTTCAGCAAGCCTGATGAGGCCGAGCAGGCCGGCTTTCGCGCTTGCCGCCGTTGCCATCCTAAAGAAGTCCGCGGCAGCCGCAAAACACAGATGGTCGGGAAAGTATGCAAGGAAATCGAAAGCGATCCGGATAAATTGCCTTCATTAAAGAATCTTGCGGAACTCACGGGCCTGAGCCCCACACACTTGCAACGAACGTTTCGAGAAGCGATGGGCATCACGCCGCGCCAGTATGCGGATGCACTTCGTATGACCCGCTTCAAATCGGAATTGAGAAAGGGGAGCGACGTGACAACCGCTCTGCACGAAGTATCTTATGGCTCGGCGAGCCGCCTTTACGAAAAGTCTGACGCGCAACTGGGCATGACGCCGGCCACTTACCGCAAAGGAGGACAGGGTATGAATATTTCCTACACGATTGCTGACAGTTCCATGGGGCGCGTTCTAGTCGCCGGTACAGAGCGCGGAATTTCCGCAGTGTACCTGGGAGACAAGGACGCGGAACTCTCCGCTGCATTGCACGAGGAATATCCGCAAGCCGAAATTCATCCCGTCGCAGAAGGAAGATCGAAGTGGGTGCGGGCAATCATTGCGCATCTGGACAAATCGAGTGTACCTCTGGACTTGCCCACAGATGTGACGGGTACCGCGTTTCAGCGCCGAGTTTGGCAAGCGCTTCGGGAAATTCCGCTGGGTGCCACGCGCACGTATTCGGATGTGGCCCGCGCCATCGGCCAGCCAACCGCAATTCGCGCTGTTGGCCATGCCTGCGCAACCAATCCTGCTGCCATCGTCGTGCCATGCCACAGGGTGATTCGCTCGGACGGGACAATGGGAGGCTACCGCTGGGGCCTTGATCGCAAAAAATCCCTTCTGGAAAAAGAACGCCGCTCTGTGAAGGCAAAGTAGCGCGGGCTGAAGCCTGCGGAAGTTTCGGCTTTGTAGCGCCGGCGCCTCGCCGGCGGGTTTCAGCCAAGGCGACTCATCGCAAAACCGCCGGCGGGACGCCGGCGCTACACGGACCAACGCGCACAGGCTGAGGCTTGTGCGCTACATAAGTAAAAAGCAAAAACTTTGGCGGAAAAATCTACGCCTGCGGCTGCACAACCGTCGTGCCGTGCGGCCAGTGAGGTTTGAATTCGCCATCCGGGATGCGCGCATTGCGGACGATGTTTCGATAATGAATGATGAAGTAGTCGCCCGAACCAGTCTCAAAAAATTGCTGCTGCAAAGGCAGCCACGTGGATTCATCCAGCCACAACTGAATTTTGGAAAGTTGTTTCCGCACATCGTCCGTCCTGGGCAAAAGCTCCAGGCGAACAACTTTATGACCGTCAAACGTCTCTTCGCCCTGCACGGTAATCGTGTAACTCTCTTTTAGAGAACTGCCGGAAGTTCCAAATCCCAGCAGCAGAAACTGATCGACGAGAGATCTTTTCTTTCCGATGTTGTATTCCTCGACTCGGTGAATTTTCGGATTATAAATATAGAAAATATCGCCATTGCGCAGAATCGTTCGGGCGTCTGGCTGCGTCACTTCGATCAGCATCTTGTCATCGCGCCGAACGGATATTCGGCCGGATTCCGTGGATTTGTCGTTCACGACGACTGTTACCTTGGTGCGATCCATGTCAGCCGTGAGGCTGCGGAAATCCGCGGCCTGCGTGTCCATCTGCTTCAGGATGTTGTCGAGCGTCAAAGCGGCTTGCGGTGCCGCGGAAAGTGACGGGGCGGAAAAAAGCATCGCTGTTAGCGCCATCGCGCAGCATAACGCACACAATTTATAAATTGCAGATGGAACTTTCATTAAACCGGCTTCCCCCTGATCGATTTGAGTCGCCCTATTATGCCTTCTTTGCGGAAAAACATTTTCCGACCGTGCGGCCATCGTACCATACACGTTAAGATGCCAACTCTTCATCCGGCGTTACGATTTCCGCAATTCATAACCGCACGACCACTGCGAGTTCGCTTACACGCGCGTCGCGACTTTTTGTATGATGTTTCCCCTATGTTCCATCGCAAACGTTTTCGATTGCGCCTGCGCTCGCGCACGCTGCACCTCGGGAAGCGCACGCTGGTCATGGGCGTTTTGAATATCACGCCGGACAGCTTTTCCGATGGCGGAGCATTTCTCGATTCGGAAGCCGCCATCGCTCACGGGTTGCAGCTGGAAAAAGATGGCGCCAACATTCTGGATATTGGCGGCGAATCGACGAGGCCCGGCGCATTACCGATTAAGCCGGAGGAAGAACTGCGGCGCATTCTGAAAGTGATTGAAGTCTTGCGCGGCAAGCTGGGCATTCCCATGTCGGTGGACACGCGACGGGCGGAAGTGGCAAAACAGGCTCTGGATGCCGGGGCCGAAATCGTGAATGACGTTTCGGGATTGCGGACGGATCCGCAGCTCGCCGAAGTTGCGCGCCGCGCACGCGCGCCATTAATTTTGATGCACATGCGAGGAACGCCGCAGACCATGCAGCGCGGCCCTTTTTCGCGCAACGTGATTCGCGACGTGAAGTCCGAGCTGCGCGATTCGATGGCTCGCGCACAGCGCGCGGGCGTGCCCAAAACGCAGATTCTAGTTGATCCTGGAATTGGTTTTGGGAAAACGTTCGAGCAGAATTTTGAGCTGCTCGCTCAGTTGCCGGAGTTCGCGCGGCTCGGCTGCCCCATTATGGTTGGTACTTCGCGAAAAGCGTTCCTTGGCAAAGCCCTCGCGGAACCGGGCGGCGCAAGTGCTCCCGCCGGGGAACGTTTGCTGGGAACCGCCGCTACGGTTACAGCGTCAATCCTTGGGGGCGCGCATATTGTTCGCGTGCATGACGTTGCGGAAATGGTTCGAGTGGCTCGCGTGGCGGACCACATCGTGAATGCCGACCGCTCATAATTGGAATCTGCACGGCGCAAGACGCGCCAAAGCAATCGCACAACTCCTCCGCTGGGTTATAATTCCGTTCAGCGATTGTGCGATTCACAATCAGCTGGATGAAACGCTGCAAGATGCAACTCAACAAACACCTTCCGGCTTTTTTGGCATTTTTCGTGATTGCATGCATACCTGCGTCCGCGCAATTAACGCCGGCAGAGCCTGATCCGTTGGCGCGCATACGCGACGCGGCCGCCGCGAATGTGCAAGTCTGTTCCGCAACCGGGGAAACTTTATGCGAGCAGGTCGCGCCGAAAATCATCGCCAACGCACAGGGTGATTCTCCGCTGGCTGAAAATCTTCGCCGATTAAAAGAAACGCTAGCCGAAAGGAATAAATCAGATACAGAAAAACATGCGGTTGCATGGGCCCTCGCAGCCTTTCGCGAGGCCGGACTCGACCCGAGCATCGAGAAGTACGCGAATCCCAACGGCAGCGCGGGTGAAGTACAAAAT
>Ga0210401_10006906_pt1 | contig 11472 bp, 11 predicted proteins | sample IncBWH32MmetaG_FD_150866 | JGI IMG/M metagenome (GOLD analysis project Ga0210401, IMG submission 150866) | Forest soil microbial communities from Barre Woods Harvard Forest LTER site, Petersham, Massachusetts, United States - Inc-BW-H-32-M | ecosystem: Environmental > Terrestrial > Soil >... | reverse complement strand
CGGTGGGGGGATTTTGGCTTGATGTCTCGCCGCGTAATCGATCAGTTGAGGCGCATGCCGGAGCATCACCGGTATTTGAGAGGGATGCGCAGCTGGGTAGGCTTCCGGCAAACCGGACTCGACGTCGAACGCGAAGAGCGCCACTCCGGAAAGAGCAAGTACAGTCTGCTGCGCCTTCTAAAGCTCGCCACCGACGGGATTTTCGCCTTTTCCATCGTTCCGATTCGCGCCGCGGCCTTGCTCGGAGCGGCCGTGATTGCAGCTTCCATGCTTTATGTCCTATACGCTCTCTATTATCGATTCTTTTTGCAGCAATCGCCGCAAGGATTCACCGCTTTGATTGCTACGGTTACCTTTCTCTCCGGTGTGCTTCTTTTTTTTCTTGGCGTAATTGGCGAATATGTCGGCCGCATCTATGAAGAAACCAAGGCTCGTCCCATCTATGTCATCGGACGCGTCGGTGGCGGTTTCAAAGCCAGCGGGACGGAAAAATCAGCCGGCGAAGTAACTCGGAGTGATACTTGAATCGCGAGCATCTTCGTTGACCTGGCAATGATCCTGGACGCTGCAAACTAGAAGCCATTCGGGAGCGCTCTTGGAACCGGAATATGCCCGGCAGTACCGCGACCTTTACACTCGCCACTGGTGGTGGCGTTCGCGGGAGGAAGCAATTCTAGAAGTGCTGCATCGGCATTTGCGAGCACGCACCGATCTTAAGATACTGGATATAGGCTGTGGAGATGGCCTCTTCTTTGATCGGCTTGCGGAATTCGGCGACGTCGAAGGCGTTGAACCTGACGCCGGACTCGTCGACCCGAAAGGCCCACACCGCGCGCGAATTCGAATCGCTTCTTTTGACGATAACTTTCGCTCAACAAAGAGTTATTCCCTGATTCTGATGCTCGACGTCCTCGAACATCTCGATAATCCAGGCGATGCTTTGCGCCATGCCTATTCGCTGCTCGCGCCCTCAGGCGCGCTGTTGCTGACTGTTCCGGCGTTCCAGCTGCTTTGGACGAACCACGACGTGATAAACCACCATCGTAGACGCTATCGGAGTAAATCAATGCATCCATTGCTCCAGCAAGCCGGCTTTGCAACTCTCGAAGAGCGGTATTGGTATCAGTGGACTTGCCCAGCAAAGCTTGCGATTCGACTTGTCGAAAGTGTCTTCCGACGTCCTCCAACGGTTGCGCGAGTGCCCCCGGCTTGGATGAACTGGCCACTTTATTGGATGTCACGAATGGAGCAACAAACTCTCGGAAAGATCGGCATTCCATTTGGGAGTAGTCTCATGGTTTATTGCAAGAAACAGGTGGCGTCTTAAAGCCAGGCTTATGCGTCGACTCCTCATCCTTTTTTTTACCCTTAATGTGACCTCGGCCGCTTTGTTTATCGGTTTTGTCAATCGTCCGGTGTACGACGATTCGTTCAACATATTCGATGTCCATAATTACGCTACCAAGGGTTTGTCGAAGGATGCCCTTCGATTGCATCGGAACCCGCCGGGCCCCACGAGCTTTGTCTGGATGGCTGCTGGAGTTCGTCTACTGGGGGGCGACGAGTTGAGGGACGCCCGCGTTGCCATACTCGTGAGCTGGATCTTACTGTTTGTGGGTATTCTGACGGGTGCGCGATATAGCCATTTCCCGGAGATGTGGTATGGCGCGCTGCTAGCTGCGCTGGTATTTCCGCACGCGGTGGAAGCAACGGCGACGCTGCCAACGGAAGGCTGAATTCGCGTCCCGGCCGAATCCCACCATTGGTGTTCTAGTGCTCGGCCTGCTTGGAGGATCGTCAATGGGGCTGGCGGTCACCTGCCGTCAGTACAATCTGGCTCTTCTGCCGGCGGCTGCGTGCTTTGCGATTTACCAATGGCGAAAGCACGGCTTTGGAAAGGAATTTCGCTGGTTGGTCAGTGCGATTCTCTCGCTGATTTTGGCTGCGGCCCCTATCCTTTTCATGGTGTTCGCTTGGAAGGGAGTCTCCAGTCCAGGCATGGCAAATGGCATGTCCTATGAGAACTGGAAGGCCGGCGTGGGATTGAATTTGTTCAGACCGCTGGTGACTAGCTTTTACACTTGTGTTTATCTGATCCCGCCAACCTTCCCGGCGATGCAACGATTGAAACCTCCCCAGCGCTTGCCCGCATTCCTGGCGGCGTTGATAGGAGGGCTTTCGGCTGCACTGTTTGGGGCTTCGTTGTTACAGCCGGGCCCGTTGCTTTCTCTCATTCACAGTGCTTCACGAGTGCCCGGAGGCGACTTCGTAGCCTTCGGACTGATCGTGAGTGTGACCATCTTCAACTCCATTGCTTTGGGTAGTCTCTTGTGGAAGGAAAGATTCACGATCTTATCGAATCCACATGCGATTTTGTCGGTGCTGGTAGTCGCATTTTTCATCGCAGAGCAGCTCGGCGTCGGAGGTAATCTTCCCCTCTACGACCGATACATCCTTCAGTTTGCTCCCTTTCTTGGAGTCATTGCATTCGCGGTTTTGCCTAAGCTTACTTACTCACGCGTGGCCTGTCTGGTAGTTTTATCCATTGTTAGCCACTTCATTCTGTGGCGAAATGCGTTTTGAATTGTGATCCAGTGCGGTTACCACACATTCTAACTTAACGATGCGTTTTCTGCTCTAACTATGATGTTAGAATCCGCCGCACGATGAAAATTTCTACTCGAATCCCGGAGCTTGATGGATTGAGGGGAATTGGCATCGGATTAATTCTAGTTTATCACTATCTTCTACTGGCTATCCTTCCCGCTCCGGGCTCCCTGCTCTGGTACTTTCAGGCGAGCGGACGGCTTGCATGGACAGGAGTGGACCTGTTCTTTGTACTATCAGGATTTCTCATCGGGGGAATCCTCCTTGACGCTCGGGAATCTTCCAACTATTTCCAGGTCTTCTATATGCGAAGGTTTTACCGGATAGTACCGTTATACGCAGCTTGCCTGTTCATCGTTCTTGTTCTGACCAGATTTATCCTTCCGTTAGTCAGCCCGAGGATTCATTGGGTGGCGGTGGAACGCATTCCCTCGTATGCCTACGCGCTATTTATCCAGAATTTTTGGATGGCCAAACAAAACACTCTAGGCGCCTTCGGCCTGGCGGTTACATGGTCCCTCGCCATAGAGGAACAGTTCTACCTGACGCTGCCAATTCTCATTCGCTTCTTCGCCACCCGCACCAGATTGGTCCTGATCGGGATTGGCATCCTTGCCGCACCGATGCTGCGAATCCTCCTGTTTCATTACTGGCCCGAGAATTAATGGGCAACGTTGTCCTCATGCCGTGCCGAGCCGACGCATTGCTATTCGGAGTGCTCGGCGCATCCCTCTTGCGCTTCGATAAGTACAGACAATGGTTGGAGCAGAACGACCGGCTGCTGCAAGCCCTGCTGGCCATTTTTGCTATGAGTACAGTGCTTTTCACTGTTTTTTTCTCAGGCCCTCATAGCTTTTTAATGATCAGTGTCGGTTACACATGGATAGCAGCGCTCTATTTTTTCGCCCTGCTTTATGCCGTTACCCAGCCCAAGCGATGGTTCGGCGCTGGCTTGCGATGGAAATGGCTGGGGTGGCTGGGGACAATCGCGTATGGAGTCTATCTGTTTCACTATACTGTTCTGGGAGCTTTCAATTTGCTATTTTGGTCTTCTCCTTTGGCCACACTAAATACTATTCCTAGATTCTTCACCACACTAGTCGCGTTACTTAGCACGTTGATGATCTGTCGTCTCTCATGGAAATACTTCGAGAAACCACTCGTGGATGTCGGTCATCGAAAGCGGTATGTCTTTCAGACAACGCGATAGCCAGCGAATGCACAGAGAGAGGCGCTTAGTCGTTGTGCGAGGGCCAAACGGCCCTGCGTGCACGGCCAAAGATCCGGCTCCCCTACTCCGCCCAGGGTCCGCCCGCCGATAGTCGTGATGGCAATAGAGGGCGAGGAAAAGTAGTTCCGCTTCCATTAACCAGGAGTTTGCCGAGTAGCCGTGAATGACGACCCAATTGGTGCGCCGACAAGCTCCGGCGTAGATTGGGATGATGTTGTCTCCGTCGATTCTGTGAACCGATAATCTGAACGGTGACCGAAGCGGATCAGGGGGCCCTCAAAAAACCGCCAAGAGAGGCGAGCGATCACGAGCGTCAAGAAGAGCGCCGCAAGTGTTGTGATCAATCTGTAGCCGCTGGTTATTGCCGGAGCCCCTCCCCAGAAATACGCGAAGAGCAACCATTGTATTGGCTGATGAAACAGATACGTGCCGTAAGCGATCAATCCCAGCCAGCCGAGACATTTGGATCGCAGTGCCCGGCTCATGAGACTGTTCGGACGCGTCAGGGCGTAGAGAAGAAGCAGGGTATATGACAGAGCGAGCCAGGTATACCCGGCTTTCCCCATCAGAGGGCTTTCCGGGGCCCAGGACTCCAAACCCAGGAACACGACTCCTGCCGAAAAGACTGGCACCAAAATTGGAAAAAAAAACTTGCTGCGCTCAATCCGCTCTCGCCACCGAACATCCCGCATGAGTATCGCCGCCAACACACCCAAGAGCAAGGCGTCCGCCCGGCACGGCATAAGGACGAAACTGGGCATCCAATTGTCAGGCCGGAAGAAATGGAGGGTAACGCGGAGAATCGGCGCCGTGCAAATGCCCAACAGGACGCATCTGATAAACCAGCGAGGGGACAATACGCGGAGAAGAAGAGGCAGGGTCAAATAGAATTGCTCCTCCACCGCTAGGGACCAAGTCATCCATAGACCGTACCCACCGAAGTTCCCGGCGTGTGCCATCCAAAAGTTCTGAATGAAGGTCCAGTAGGTATACAACGGAGCTGAGGATCCGAGGAACCAAGTGAAATCACCGTGATGTGCCCATAAGCCAAAGGTCGTCAGGTCAGGAAGAAAGATCAAGACCGCAAAGTAAATAGGGACAATGCGGAAAAAACGGCGTGTATAGAAGACCTGGAAGTAATTCTTGGCAGCGCGAGCGTCTAGAAGGATACCGCCAATGAGGAAGCCCGACAAAACGAAGAAAAGGTCTACGCCCGTCCATGTCAATCGTCCGAGGGCGCGCGCGTAAAAGAGAGGCGTGGCGGGCTGGGCAATGGTGGAAGTCACAAAATAATGCCAGATCACGACCATTCCGATGGCAACGCCGCGGAGGCCGTCCAGCTCGGGAATGCGGCGGGTGGTCAATGTAGGGTTCATAGCACACGACGGTTCATATTCTTAACAGTGACAAGCGTAAGGACCTCCCAGCCTTCACCGAGTGTCCGGTGCAGGAAGTTGCTGACTTTTGACCTTCCCATTTGACTTTGCTGGTATCGTGCCTGCAACGTTTTTGAATGTTCCACCACCGACTGCCAAGGACATCACAACACGCATATTGACCGCTCTCATGGATTGCCCTCGCCATTCTTGACAGTGCTAGATGAATTTCAGTTCCACAAGAGTACCAAAGTATTTTTGTGTCTTTCCGGCATATATACCGTCACGTAAACATACTATTGGAATAGCCCCAAGCTTCGACATTCGGGTGCAGTGGCCCCGCGGTGGGCGTAAGCTTCGATGGGGCGCAAAAAAGATCTCCCGGCGCGCATGGGGCTACGTCAAGTCCGGTGGGTTGTCGGCATCTTCCCAATCGGGTTTATTACCACTCTTGCGTCTCGGATCTTTGCGCTGGCCGACGTATCCGTCCTGAGCCACTTTATGCTTTGGCGCTATGCGTTCGGCGGATGAGGATTGCCGAAATAAAAATAAGGCTCAGTCGTTGTCTGACGGCCGAACCGCGCTGCGTGCGCGGCCAAAGAGGCGGCTCCCCCACTCCGCCCACGGCGCGGCTTCGAACTCCGCGAGGTAGGAATATGCAACCGGCACGACCAGCAGCGTCAGCAGCAAGCACAGCGTCTGCCCTCCGATAATCGTAACGGCAATCGAAGCGCGCTGCTCCGACCCCGCGCCAATGCCGACGGCCACGGGGATGAGTCCAGCGATAATCGAGAGCGTGGTCATCAGAATGGGCCGCAAGCGCACGCGATTAGCTTCCAGGATGGCTTCTCCCACCGGCATGCCTTCCGCGCGCAGCCGATTGGTGTAGTCCACCTGCAAAATTCCATTCTTCTTGACGATGCCCAGGAGCAGAAACATGCCCAGCGCGCTCCACAAGCTCAGAGCGCGCCCGGTGATCCACAACGAGAACAGCGCGAACGGCACACTCAACGGCAGCGTCAGCATGATGATAAAAGGATAAGTAAAGCTTTCAAACTGCGCCGCCAGGACCATATACATGAAAATGGAAGCGAGCAGCATCGCCAGCACAAGATTCCACGTTGTCTCTTCGAGAACTTTTACCTGTCCGGAAAAGAGATAGTTGTAGCCGGCCGGGAGGCCTACTTCCTTGATGGACTGCACGGTGTGCGCCGCGGCGAGGTCCAGCGGATAGCCGGAAGCCACGTTGGCATACACGCTGACTTGAAATTCCCGATTATAACGCCACAGTGTCGCAGGCCCAACCCCGCGCGCGATAGACGCAACATTTTCGAGACGCACTTGCCCCAGCTTCGCCGAAGGCACCATCATGCGCGCAAGAACGTCGGGATTGTCCCGCTGCTCCTGCAACAATTGCATGGTGACCGGATACTGCTCCGAGCCTTCCTTGAATCGCGTGATTTCGTCTTCGCCGGAATAAAACAGCCTCACGGCGTCGCTCACGTCCGTCATGCGGACCCCGATATCCGCGGCGCGCTGGCGGTCTACTTTTACCTGCAGCTCCGGCGTATTCAGATTCAAGCTGGGATTGACGTCCACCAGGTCGGGGTATTGCATCATTCGCGCGGCGATCTGCTTACTCGTTTCTGCGAGCTGGGTCAGCTCCGGCCCGCGAATCACCGCGGCAATCGGGAAATAAGTCTCGCCGCCGAGGACGGAGGGCAGCCGCACGTTGTACGTCATGTTGCGATACCCGGCGAGAATGCCGCGGACGGCGGTCGCCATTTGGGTGTGACTGCGTTTTCGCTCGGAGCGCGGCACCAGCACGACGAACAGATGCGCGTGATTCGTCGGGCCATGCGTGAAGGATTGCACCAGTGCGACTTCCGGGAACGCCGCCACGCGCTCCGCGATTTCCTGTGCAAGCTGCGTCGTCTTCGCAAGCGAAGTACCTTCCGGAAGCGTGAAGGAGCTGATCAGCTCGGACTGGTCATCGGCGGGAATCCAGTCGCGTCCCACCAGCCGATAGAATCCAAACGTCGAGAGGAAGGTGAGGACGCAGATCACGATGATGGTGCGGCGGTGCGCCAGCGACCATCGCAGCATCTTCATGTAAGAAACTTCCACGTAGTGCAGAAATCCGCTGGAGTGGGCCTTTTCATCGCTTTCTCCCAGCTTCAGCAAGCGCGAACTCATCATCGGCGTCAGCGTGAACGCCACCAGCAGCGAGACGAGGATGGCCATGGCCATCGTCCACCCGAAGGAGTTCACATATTTCCGTGCGTAGCCGGTCATGAATGCGATGGGCAGAAAAATAATGACCAGCGAAAGGGTAGTCGCCATCACCGCAAGCCCGATCTCGCGCGTCGCTTCAATCGCGGCCATGACGCGGTCGCGGCCCTTGTCCTGCATGTACCGCACGATATTTTCCAGCACGATGATGGCATCGTCGATCACGATGCCCACGGCCAGCGTCAAAGCCAGCAGCGTAATATTGTTCAGCGAAAAATCCATGCCGCGCATCAGCGTAAAAGTGGAGATGATCGAAGCGGGGATGGCCACGGCGGCAATCAGCACGGCGCGCCAGTTGCGAAGGAAGAGCCAGACGATCAGGCTAGCGAAAATGCTTCCCAGAATCAGGTGCTCGATCAGCGAGTGCACGGAAGCCTTGATGAAATCGGAAATATCATGCACCACTTGCAGTTGCACGCCGGGAGGCAATTGCGCGCGCAATTCATCGAGCTTGCTCCGAACGTCATCGGCGACACGGACCGTGTTACTGCCCGATTGGCGCACGACCTGAATGCTGACGACGTCCTGCGCGGGAGTGCCTTTGCGGAATAGTCCCGACCAGGTGCGCAGTTCCTCCGCGCCATCTTCAACCTGCGCGACATCGCGGATTCGAACGGGCGTCCCGCCGCGCGTGCCGATCACAATCTCGCCGAACTGTTCCGCTGATGTGACGCGTCCCAGCGTCCGCAAGCCCAATTCCTGCGGCCCAGTAATCATGCGGCCGCCGGGCGCCTCGATGTTTTCGCGCTGTAGAGCAGTGCGTACGTCCAGGACGGTGAAGTTGTGGGCCGTCAGCTTTTGCGCGTCGAGCAAAACGCGAATCTGCCTTCCCTGCCCCCCGTTGAGATCCACACTGCCGACGCCGTCCACGGTCTGGATCGCGCGGCGCACCTGTTTATCGGCGATCTCCGTCAGTTCGCGCCGGCTCATGGGACCACTCACCAGCAGCGTCATGATGGGATCGGATTGCGGATCGAGCTTGGTGATTACCGGCGGCAAAGTATCGCGCGGCAAGCGGTTGATCGCAGCAGCCACTTTTTCCCGGATGTCTTGTGCCGCGCCTTCGATATCGCGTTCCAGCACAAACGTGCAGGTGATGTCCGCGTATCCTTCCGACGAATAGACGCTGATCTCATCAATCCCGCTGACGGAGGAGATCGCATCCTCCAACGGAAGCACGACTCCCGTGATTACCTCTTCGGGAGTTGCGCCAGGCAACTGCACATTGACGTTTACTGTAGCGGGATCAGCTTTGGGAAAAAGGTCCACCGCCAGACCGCGGTAGGAAAACAGGCCCAGCGTCACAAGAAAAGCGATCAGCATCACCGTGAAGACGGGATATTTTACGCAAGTCTCGGCTAGCTTCATCGCCTCATCGCTCTATGGCTTTGTGATTCGACCGGCTGATCTCTAAGTCCACGTTACTTCGCAGTGGGCATGCTCCCGTCGGTCTGCTCTTGAACGGTGGCGCCGTCGTGCAAATCCCCGCTGATAGCTACGGCCACGCGATCCCCCGGCTTCAGCCCCTCAGCCACTTCGAAACGCCGCCCGCGCTCATCTTCCGTTTGTCCAGCCGGACGAATCTGCCGCTCCGAAACGTGATTCCCGTTTAACAGGAAAACTTTGTAGACGCCGTAGCGATAGTTTACGGCGCGCTCCGGCAGGAAAATTGTTTTCTCTTCCTTCTCGCTGGGGATGGAAGCTTGCACAAAGAAGCCCGGCTTCAGTCTGCCGTCGGGGTTGGCGATCAGCGCTTCCGCCTCAAAGGTGCGCGAATCCTGCGCTACCGCCGGATTGATGCGTGAAATTTGCGCCTGAAAAGTCTCGTTTGGAAAAGCCTCCACGTGCAAATCCACCGTCGCTCCGTTTTTCACCCAGCCCGCCCAGCGTTCCGGCACAGCCAGGCGCACACGCAAGTGGTCCGTTCGAACGATCACCATCACCGGGCTCTGCACGCGCACATATTCGCCGGGATGAACGTTCCGCGTCTTGATGGAACCCGGGAAAGGCGCGCGGATGGACGCATCGCGCAATTTTTTCTCGGCCAGATTTTCGCTTGCTTCACTGGAAATCAGCAGCGCCTTTAGACGGTCCACTTCCTGCAGCGCCACATTGTAAGTTGCTTTTGTGCTCTGGAAGCGGCTGGCGGCCTCGTCCAGTTGCTGCTGCGAAATCAGCTTGCCGGCGAACATTTCCTGTGCGCGGTTGTATTTATGGTCCGCGTCGAATAGGTCCGCTTCCGCCCTCTGGACCGAGGCAATCTTCTTCGGGTCCGTTGGCGGCGGATCGTTCGGGCCGATTCCCAGTTGCGCGCGCACCTGCGTTACAATTCCGCGTTGCCGGTCCACCTCAAACTGCAGTTCCCGTGGATCCAGCGTGATTAGCGGCTGGCCTTCTTTCACGCTATCGCCTACGTCGGCCAATACGTCGTCCACGCGGCCGTCCACTTGCGAACTCAGGGTGCTCTCTTCCAACGGAAAGAGCGAACCCACAGCTTGGATTCGGCGGCGCGCGGTTTCCTCAGCCACCGTATAAAAATGAACCGGCGTGGGATGGGCGGCATCTCCCAGCACGCTGGCCGCAGGGGATTTCGAACACCCACCTGCCACCACGGCAGCTAAGCCCGCAACCAAAGCGAAGCGACGCGCTTTCCGCACGCCGCGGGATTTCTTTATCGTTTTTTGGCGCACGACCACCCGATCGCCTCCGTCATTCCCTTTTGACGCGCCAAAACAGGTCATCGTTTCGAATCCCGTGGAAAGATGTTGGATACAATCGAACGCAGCCAGTACAGTTTATATCAGAAGCGCGGTTTGAGGTGCCCCAACTCGGCCCAGCCATCTCAGAGGATGCTGCAGTTTGGGATTTGCGACGCAGCCTCCTCACGGCGGTTTCCCGGCGCCACTTGCTAGGCCGGAAAGGGTGTAATACGTTGGGAGCCGTTTCGGGGGTGGGCGTGTGGGATCGCGGGGTCTTGCAGACGTTTACCGAAGAAAAAGAACACCACTAGTCCCATTTCAAAGCGCGACGGAGAACTCTTGCAACCGATCATAGATATTCACGTTCACATCATGCCGTATCACATGGTGAAGCCGGCGGCGCTGGAATTGATCAAACACGGGCGGAAAGATTATGCGGATGTGGAGCGCTATTCTGCGGATCCAAAAGCGTTTCTCGGGCTGCTGGACAGCCTGGGTGTCGAGCGCGCGGGGCTGATCAATTATGTAGCTCCGCAAATTATCGGGTTCACGCCGGAGGTGAACGATTGGAGCGCGAAGTATTGCAGCGCGGCGCCGGACCGGCTGATCGCGTTTGGCGGCGTGCTTCCCGGAACGGTTCCTGATCCCGGCGCGGAAGTGGACCGCATCGCGAAGCTGGGGATTCGCGCCATCAAGATGCATCCTTCGCACCAGGTGCTCTCGCCGAATGATTACATGGATGGTAACCGCGGACTGGCCGCCATTTACGAACGGGCCCAGGCCAACGGAATGCCCGTCATGGTGCATACGGGAACTTCCATTTTTCCTGGCGCAAGAAATCTCCATGCGCAGCCGATGCTCTGCGACGACGTGAGCATTGATTATCCCGATCTGGTCGTCATTCTCGCCCACGGCGGACGGCCGCTGTGGATGAATGAAGCGTTCTTTCTCGTGCGGCGGCATAAGAATATGTATATGGATATTTCGGGCATTCCTCCGCAGAAACTGATGGAGTATTTTCCGCGCATCGAGGATATCGCGGATAAAGTGCTGTGGGGCACGGACTGGCCCGGGCCAGGTGTGCCGGCCATCAAGGGCAACATCGAGAAGTTCAACGCGCTGCCGATTGGCGCCGAGGCCAAGCGCAAGATCCTGTACGATAATGCCGCGCGGCTTTTCCCACGCTGAGGCCGGGCAAAATTCACTCGCTGTCGGCTTTTTGGTAGGCGGCGACGAGGCGCGCGACGGTGATCGCGATGTAGAGCAC
>Ga0210401_10006905_pt1 | contig 11473 bp, 11 predicted proteins | sample IncBWH32MmetaG_FD_150866 | JGI IMG/M metagenome (GOLD analysis project Ga0210401, IMG submission 150866) | Forest soil microbial communities from Barre Woods Harvard Forest LTER site, Petersham, Massachusetts, United States - Inc-BW-H-32-M | ecosystem: Environmental > Terrestrial > Soil >... | reverse complement strand
TGTCGCGCGGCAGAGATTCAATCCATCTTGATTTTGCACGAGAACTCGGCCGATGAGCTTGCGGTATCCCAGTTTTCCGGCGGCTTCCTGGATGGCGCGCATCAACTGGCGGCCCACGCCGTAACTGCGGAACGCGCGACGCACATAAATATAGATCTCTCCGATATCGTCTAAAGCGATGCGGCCGTCGTATGGGGCCAGTGTAACCCAGCCTGCGATCCAGTTGCGCAATTCGGCGACGAGAATGGGATGTTTCGGATCGTGCTCAGCGGCCTCGAGACTCAAGCGCTGGTCTTCCACTGTGCGTGACTCGGAGTCAAATGTTTCCAGATGGTCTTGCACCGCTTCGTTGAAAATTTCACACAGGGCAGAGGCGTCGCCTTCCTGGGCCTGGCGAATCTGAAGTTGCGGCCTCGCGCTGGCGGTGCTCATGGTCGTCATTTTATCACTAGGGGAGCATTGCGGTCACCGCAACTCAACGCAACTTAAGGGATTGGCCATCCGTCTATGCCTATGCGTGCTTGACGCCCGAGTCGAGGGCGTGATAATTGAAAGTGCACCCAAAAGTCGCAGCCGTCTGTGTGTGCCCAGAGCATGAAGTCTATCTAGGTCCGGGTCCGGTCAGGGCGGGAATTCGGGATCGATAAGGGATTAGGGGGCAAATCTTGGCTGTACCTGAAATTTTTAATACCATCGAGCAATCCGGAATCAGCACGTGGCTTCGGGAGTCGCAATCGATCTTTGGGTTTTATTTCATCCTTCTGTCTCACACCATCGGCATGTCATTGGTGGTCGGGGCAAATGCCGTGGTGGACCTTCGCATTCTGGGCGTCGCGACCGACATTCCCCTGCGCCCGTTGAAGCAACTCTTCGGCATCATGTGGACGGGTCTCGGAATAAATGTCACGACGGGCCTGCTCCTTTTGACCGCGTACCCGACCAAAGCCCTGACGAACCCTGATTTTTATGTCAAGTTATCGTTCATCGGGCTCGCCGTTTACACCATGCGGAAGATGAGCATCCAAGTATTTGGCGATTCCAGCCAGAGCGAAGCGGCCATGATCGCAAAAGGGAAGACGATGGCGATGTGGTCCCTCGTTTTTTGGGTAGGAGCCGTCGGGGCGGGACGCCTACTTTCGGAAACAGCCAGATATTTCTTTTATGGCCATCCGGCAGGGGGATGAATTCGGATCCTAATGAATAGAGTTTTGAATGCTTGGCCGCGCCAGGCCGTAGGACCGAACGAGAAGTGTTTTGATCGCCCAGGGAGTCTTTTATGAATTACGCGCACTTACATCTTTTACTGAATCATTTTCCGATCATTGGATCGATCGTCGGCTTCGGACTATTTCTTGTCTCCTTTTTCGGAAAAAATCAGGACTTGAGGAGAGCGAGCTATATCGTTTTTGTGGGCATCGCCCTGATTACGATTCCGGCGTTTCTGAGCGGCTTTGGCGCCCAGCAAATGATCAAGGAAGGGCCGGGCGTGTCCGACGCCTTGATTCGCAGGCACGAAAGTTCCGCTTTGCTTTCCATGTGGTTTATGGAAGTGACTGGCGCATTGGCCTTGATCGGCCTTTGGCAATCCCAAAGCAACGCGCGCCCTTTGCGCTGGAATGTGACCGCAGTTCTGATTTTCTCGCTTCTTTCGGTAGTCCTTATCGCAAGGACCTCGAATACAGGTGGGGATATTCGCCATCCGGAGGATCAGACCGGCAAAGCTGCGCCTGTAGCGGAAGGAACCATGAAGGACGGAGCGATCGGGGTGTTCATTCAGCATTTCGAGCCCGACCCGGACAAATTCAGCGAGGTAATGACTTTCAGCAAGTGGTGGTGGACGTTCATGATGGCGGCGCATTTCCTGGGCCTCATCCTGATTGTGGGCACGGTCGGGCTGCTGGACATTCGCATCATGGGGTTTCTGAAACAGCTCCCGGTCGCACCCTTGCATCGGCTCCTTCCCTGGGGCCTTACTGGGCTGGGCGTCAATGTCGCTACCGGGCTTATGGCGTTTGCCGGACGGCCTGAAAATTATGTTTTTAGCGCCGGTCTTTGGCTGAAAATCTTGGCCTTAATGCTGCTTGGACTGAATGCGGTAGCGTTTTATTTGACCGGCATTTTTGGCCAAGTAGAGAAGCTGGAGGCCGGGGAAGACGCGCCCTTTTCCGCGAAACTTGTCGCGGCCAGCGGACTGTTCTTGTGGTTCGCGGTGATCACCATGGGCCGCTACATCCAACCGTTGACAGATACACTTCTTGGCAGCAACTAAATTCAATTGAGAAACCCGGGAACGCCAATCTCCCGATTGGCGGTTTCGGTCACGCCAATCGGGAGATTGGCGTTCCCAGGCAACACACCACAGCCCTACAGCTCTCCAAGTTCCTTGCCGCCGGCCAACACGATTTTTTCCAGGCGCATAAACGGCGTCCCGTTCTTGGTCCGATGTCCGTAGAACGTAATCACATCGCCGACCTTGATCGTGTTCTTGTCCCATCCGCCGTATCTGGAAAGCATCGCGGGACTCCGCGCTTCGCCAATCCACTTTTCGGTCTCGCCCTTGTCATTTTTGACGTCCAGGCTGATTTGCACGTGGGGATTGACGAATTGAAAATCCGTCACGGTTCCTTTTACGGAGACAGTCTTCTCCGTATCGTAGTTGGCCTCTCCGTGGTGCGCGGGAAGCGGCGCGGAAATAAGAACGGCACAAACCATCGTGGCCAGAAACAGCGCCAGCTTTTTCATTCTGATCCTCCTGAAGGCCTCATGAATTTCAGAAAACGCCCGTCAAAATACTTGTCCTGCGTTAGAAGTACGAATGATTGAAAATATCTGCTTCGGTCCGATGTCTGTCAACGCCAAAAACCGCGCGTTACGTAGCCTCATCGGAGGCCGCCGGCTTTGCCCGCGGAATACAGCAGCAAAACTACTTTGACCCTGAAGCTTCCTTTTTTTCCAGGCCCATGAAGCTTTCGCCATCTTCACAAAACTGCTCGGTCAGCTTCCAGGGCCTCAACTTGAATTCCAGGCGCGCCGACCAGGGTTTTGTATACGCCTTAGGATCGTCAATGGTGATGTCGTCAACGAGATGATCGTGGGCCGTGCGGCGGAAACGCTCGATCACATGCAATTGGTCGCTGTGCGGATGGCCGATACGGTCCAGCCAAGTACGATCGTTAAAGTTAACCGTGTCGACGACCAGCGTGTCTCCTTCCCAATGCCCGATCGAATTTCCCATCCACAAGGGTACCAGGCCGGGCTCACGTGCTTTCCCATCCGTGTATATTTCCCGACGCAATGAATCGACCTCGAACAACATCACAACTTCGTCCGGCGTCTGAATGAATTGAAAAGGGAAGGGGTGCATGTAAACGCGAGGCACGCCTGGCGGGAAGCATTTGCGCAGTACCGGATCGTTCGTTTCCTCCAGCGGATATTCATGTGAGCCGAACGAGGATTTGGCTGCTTTGAATTGCTCCAACCCCCAGGACGTCATCGGCGGTTCTTCTTGATTGAGCTCGTAAATCCAGTATTGCGCCGCCGTAGCCGGAGGGGCATCGCGCATCCAGACTCCAGACAAGTCCGGTGGCTTTCCTGAGTTCGTGGCCTTTGCCGGGGCTGTCGTTTCTTTGACTTGTGCAGAAACGCTCGCGGAAAAACACAATAGGATCAAGAACTGAAGAAAAACACCCAGCGAACGATTTCGCATTTCGAAACCCCTCCCTTACATCGGAAAAGCCTTTATGAAGTTATCTTTGGCCGAAATTATACACTGTGGGTCAAGCGATTCGGACGGGCGTTTTTGGCAGGCCCCTTGACAATCTCGCCTTGCCCCGACAGACTAAATGCATGAACTCATTTTTCAAGCGGCTATTTTTGGCTGATTTCTGGAAAGGTCTGATCCTGACCTTCCGTACGCAGAATCCAAAGAACGTTTATACCGAGCAGTATCCGCAGGAGCGCCCGATGGTTGCGGAGCGCTACCGCGGTGCGCCGCGCCTCAACATGAATCCAGAGACCGGCGAGACGCTTTGCATTGCATGTAATCTCTGCGCTCTGGCATGCCCGGAAAACTTGATTGTGGTCGGCTGGCATCGCGATGACGCGACTCGCCGCAAAGTGCTGACCAACTTCACTTATGACACTTCGCGCTGCATGTTTTGCGGGCTGTGCGAGGATGCTTGCCCGACCGACTGCCTCGAGCTCACGCAGGACTTCGAGATGGCCTCCTACTCCCGTGAGGGCGCGATTTGGGACCGTCACCGCCTGGAAGAAGGCCCGACGCCTGCCCGGTACACGCGCTAGCGCCGCCCAGGCGTTGTAGCGCCCGCCTTTCAAGCGGGCACGCGCTGTGAAAGAAACAGCGAGCCTGCTCTCAAAGAATCACAACCCATGCTGACTTGAAAGATCAGCGCTACAACACCTGAATGAATCCTTCTGCAATCCGCCGCCTTGACTTAGAATTTACACATGGAACTTCGTAAAGATCCGATCACGCGCAGTTGGGTAGTCGTCGGGCATCGGGAAGACACTTGCGAAACAACCGGCGGCTGTCCATTCTGTCCCGAAAAAACGACCTCCAAGAATGCCCTTTTCCGTCTCCCTGCTCAAGGGCTCTCTCAAGTAATCGTATTACCGCACCCGGACCCGCTCTTTCGCGTGGAAGGTGATCCCCAACGCCGGGCCGACGGAATCTACGATCAGATGCAGCCGGTGGGCGCCGACGAAATCGTCGTGGAGACACCCGAACACAATCGCAAGCTTGAGGATTTGAGCGACGACCAGGTTCTTCTGGTTCTGGAAGCCTGGAGGCAGCGCGTCGAGGATTTGAAGCGCGACCGCCGGTTTAAATATGTCTCTGCCTATAAGAATTACGGCCCACTCGCGGGCCAGGAAGGCTCGCACGCCCACTCCCAAATCACTGCCACCACTTTCGTGCCTCGCAGAATTCTTTATGAACTGCGCGCTGCCAGGGAATGGTATCGAGAAAAAGAACGATGCGTTTTTTGCGACATCTTGAAACAGGAAGAGCGCCAGGGAAAACGGATCGTGGACACGCAGGGCGAATACGTCGCGTTCTGTCCCTATGCGTCCCGTGTCCCATATGAAATCTGGGTGCTCCATCGCAAGCACAATCACATGTTCGAGCAGCCGCGGCCGGGCGCAAACCGGAGGCATCTGGCGGCATTACTGCGCCGCATTCTCAGAAGAGTTCGCCAGATCGCGCCGGCCTATCACCTTGTTGTACATACTTCGCCGAATATCATTCACCCAAAAGGCGAAACCTCCACTCAGTATTGGAGCACCATCGCCAACGATTATCACTGGCATATCGAAATCCTGCCCATCGTGGAGACGCGCAGCAAGTCTTACAGCATCAAAGAAGTGTATTTCAACGCCACCATGCCGGAAGAGGCCGCTGAGCGGCTGCGAAAATTGGACTCCATCTCGTGAAGCGCCGCGAATACGGCGGAATCTTTTTCCGGTTGTTGTTCCTGTTGCTTTTCCTGGGATTTCTCGCCGTTCTCTATCTTGCCAGGCACCCGCTGCTGCGGTCCGCCGGCGAGTTTTGGGTGGTGGACGAACCCGCCGTGCCATCCGAGGTGGTGATTCTCCTCGGCGACGACAACTACGCCGCCGATCGCGCTTTTCATGCCGCGGGACTGTACCGCGAAGGGGTAGCTCCCGTGGTCGTCGCCAGCGGCCGAATGCTGCGCCAGAATGTCAGCATCGCGGATGTAATGGAACATGACCTCGAATCGTTTGGAGTGCCCGCCAAATCGATCGTAAAGCTGTCGCACCGAGCCGAAAACACACATGAAGAAGCGGTCGAAGCTGCGCGCCTGATCCGAGCCCGCGGGTGGAAGCGCGTCGTGGTTGTGACCTCCAACTTTCATGCGCGGCGCGTACGGTTCATTTATGGCCGGATTCTTCCGCCGAGCGTCAGCTTTCGCGTAAGTGGCGCGCGCGATTCCGAATTTGATCCGTCGCGCTGGTGGGAAACGCGCCAGGGCCAAAAGCTCTTCCTGGTCGAATTGGCGGGCTACCTGGATGCATGGTGGGAATTGCGGACGAAGCCGGCGCTTGCGGGTGTAAGTGCATTCATAATTTCACGCGCCCATTCGGATGGCCAAGGATTTTCGCCAATCACTGGCAACTCCCGCTTCTCGCCCACCGTATCTGATTGGAAACACACCGCGCCCGTGAGGTTCGCCGTGATGGCACCCTACATACTATAGTTCGAAAGTTACCGTCCTCTCCGGGCTGCTTCGGACAATCCCCAGCCTTGCGGTTACGGAGTTTTCGGTTGGGGGAAAACATGTGGAAAAAAGAAGAATCAAAGCCGGCGGCGCCTGCCGCTGAGGCTCCGGCAACGACTGCGGGGCCGACATCGGCGCCTCGTGTGGAGACGCCGGTTGTTAGAAGCGTTGCGGGGCTGACTGCGGAAGTAGTACAACCCTCTGGGGGGATCATTACATCGACATTATTGATTAAAGGGGAGGTGCGGGGTAGCGAGGACCTGTACATCGATGGCGAGGTTCAGGGTACCATCCACCTTTCGAACGGTCGCGTTACTGTCGGACCGCATGGTAAGATTTCGGCGAACGTCGATGCACGCGAGATTATTGTCCGCGGAAAAGTGCAGGGTGCATTGCACGGCCGCGAGCGCGTGGAAATCGGGTCAACCGGAGAAGTCCGCGGCGATATCTCCACCTTGCGGATTGCCATCGGAGAGGGCGCGCAGATTCACAGCAAAGTGGAAATCGCCCGGGCCGATAATTCTCAGAATAGTCGTTCCGCCGGGAAGTCTTCCGGTGGTACAACGGTAGTGGCGCAAGCTGCGGCGATGAAGGCCAGCGGAGACCACGGGAACTAATGAAATGAATTTCTTCAGTAAATCGAGGCCGGGTCAGGTTCCCGCAACGCCGCAGAGGCCTGCGCCTCCGGGACCGATCCGCGCCGCGGCATCGGTGGCCCTGGCAAACGCCGGCACGCATTCTGCCTCTCCCGGCGTTGCTTCGAATTCCGCGCGCCAATCCAATGGGCTCAAGGAGTTTCTCTGGCAACTCGAAGGAATTGGCCACGGCCATCTGCTGGATCTCGGGCCGGCCCGGCAAACCACGATTACCTTTTTCATTGAGCGTGGCTACAAGGTTTACACCGAGGATTTATTGGCTACCTGGCAATACTTCCTCGAAGAGGATAACGTTCGCGCCAAAAAGATTCTCGAGGGTGCGGACAAGTCTGAGTTTTCGCCGGAAGCCCGTGCCAAGAGGTTTCTTGAGACGACCATGCTTTATCCGGATGAGACTTTCGATGCCGTGCTCATGTGGGATCTCTTGGATTACCTCGATACCGAACTCATGACGAAACTTGCCGCCCGCATTACGGCGCTCACCCGCGAGGGCGGAGTTGTCTTTGCGATGTTCCACACGCGGAAACCGATCATCTTTCACCGGTACCGCGTCCTCGACGGCCAAAATCTGGAATTGATTCCCGCAACCTGCCCCTTCCAGCCGCAACGCGTTTTTCAGAACAGGGAGATTTCCAATCTGTTCTCCCGCTACCGCTCTTCCAAAATGTTTGTCGGGCGCGATCAGCTTCGTGAAGGCCTCTTCGTCAAGTAAGCTGCCTGCCTCGTATTTGGCGTAACTCCCAGATGATTGCAACAAGCGTATTGAATCGCCTTTCGCAGGATTGCCTCCCAGGGAAAATTACAAAGGCACTCTTGCCAAATTTACCGCACAGGGGTAGAAGGGAAGTGATGTTCAAAAAGCTGCGGAGGCGAGGATGACTCCACCGGGCTTAGAACACAAACAGCTACCATCACACCGCCCATGCGGTGCGTACCGTCAAAGGCGCTGAATAACGCCATGACGGCGAAGACAAAAGCGCTGAAACGGGGAGCCGCCAGGTTCCCCGTTTTGGTTTTTTCCCGGGAACGCCAATCTCCCGATTGGCGCCAAGAAAACCGCCAATCGGGAGATTGGCGTTCCCGGGCAAGAAACGTAGGTTAGGCCGGCCTACGGCTGTGTTTGCCACGGTGGCCCTTCAGTATCAATTCCTTCCTCTTCTTATTTCTACCTTTGGTTTTCTTTTTGGCGGGCGAAGCGACGGTGGGCTTTGACTGCGCATGAATACTGGGAACGAAGAATGACGCGGGCTGGCCGGAAAGCAGGCCCAGAGCGGAAATTAGTGCGAGATGGCGGAGTAGCCTCATGGTAGTAATGTGTCACGAATGATGACTGCATGTGAATCATACACCATTTCCCGCCTGAGGTAGTCAGTTCGTTTGGGAGTGACTCACCGCACAAAAAAAAGCGGCGCCGCGAGTACGGCGCCGCTTTTGCTCATTCCCCCCGGAGGGAAAGAGTAAAAAACCATCCATGCCAGATCCTGGCGGGGGACTATCCAACGCCGCCGAAGCGAGCCATCGACCGGACTTTTATGAGTTGGCGCTGCTCGTCAGTCGCCAGCGCCGCTTCGATACTAGGATCGCCGCGCATTCAAAATGTCATGGCAAGTCTGGGGCCGTGCCGCAGCGCGCCAATTCAAACCCGTAAATCCATGCAGAAGCGTGACTTATGTTCTACCTTCCGGGACTATTGAAGCTGAGCTTGCCCACAAATCAGCGCAAAAGGGCTACTAAATTACCACGGGCCGAAAAAGCAATACGGCAGTACTATAAATACTGGCACTAGCCGATAATATTCAAAATTGCTTCGTTCCAGCCGGCTGGACCGGGCAATTCACTCTTGACCATAGCCTTCCTTCGGCTCGGGGCTGCCTCAATCCCCTTTGAAGGCCTGTCAGGTCCCCGGGAACCCGGCAGCAGGATGGCTTGATCCACCTCGCGGAGCCACGGAAGATCATCTTCGCCAGCCCCAATACCGACTAGACGTAACTTAGAGCGAGCGGCTTGACGGAATAGCTGGGCAAGGGTACGCACCGCGCGCGCGGCGTCGCACCCGGCAGAAAGATGCCAGAATGTCGGCCCTCGCCTGGTGTCGAAACCTCGCTCGTGAGCTGCTTCAACGAACCGGGCGATGGCCCGATCATCGTCGGAAGTGAAATAAAAGGGTTCGTCAAACTCGCGGGCGCGCGCGAGTTCAGCGCTGCGCGAGCGCAGGCCCGTGTTTTCAGCAACTTCACGAAGGTTCATATGATGGAAGCCGGCGACCCCAACGGCGGATTCCTCCGCAATATCATCGAGTGCTTCGCAGACTTCCGCGTAGGGCCGTCCCAGGGCAATGCTGAGATAGCGCGCCGTGCGCACTACGCCGGGAATTTTCAAACTGAAGTAACCATCAGGAAAGAAGATTCCCCCGCCATTTTCCGTGACGAAGGGGTGATTGTGCCCCAGCTTTCGCCGGATAGGTTCGATCTCATCCCGCGTCCGGGAGGTAAGCAAAACGAACGGTATTTTCCGCCTTTCGAGTTCCGATAAGCTCTCTTCCGCGCCTGCAAAGGCATCTGTGCGCGGATCTATCAGGGCGCCGTCGAGCGCCGTGAAGATCAGATGTCGAGGGGCAAGCAAGGCGCTAAGGAGTGTAACTTGAGATGGCCATGCTTGGAAGCGTGGTGCCCTGCAGGGTAGCCGCCCATGGCTGTCCCGGAGAGTCCTGGTTGGGCCAGCGGGGACAGCCATTTTAGCTGCTTACAAACGAAAACGGCGGGCAAGGCACCCCCGCGCCTTGCCCGCCGAGATACAAGTCCGAGCGGTAAAACGCGCCCGGACCATTTTCCAGCCCCGCTAGTCGCTCGATGCGGATTGAGCGCCAGCGGCCTTGGGGACGCTGATGTAGCCGGTCACCTTATCCTTGGCAACGGTGTTGACGACCAGTTCCAGCGGGCGGCGATCGCTGCCCTGATGGAAGAAGATCGGTTCATTGACCGGCAGATTCTTCCTGTCGATGCGGGAATCATCCACGATCAAGGAAACGTTGTAGCGCTTCTTGGTCGGGTTGGTCCCGCGCAGTTCAACCACAAAGGCGCCTACCTTTTGCGGCTTGTTCTTGGTGTCTATGGTGAATTCGATGTAGTCGCGCTCGCCGAGGCGGCGGAGCTGTTCCACATCTTCATGATTGCGCGCGATCAGGGTACCAAGCTCGCTGCGCGCCATTTTCAAGTCATTTTGAGTGCCAGTAAGATCCGTGCGGACGACATCTACTTTTCCGTCTACGCCCTTAACTTCCTCCGTGCTGGCCTTGGTGGCCAGTTCGGTCTTGGCGTTCGCATCCACTTCGGCAATTTTCTGCTGGTCTTCCGTGCGGATTGCTTCCGCTTCGTCACGCGCCTTCTTCAGGTCGCTCTGAGTGAGACGCAGCCGCTTGGTCACCACAGTCAAGTCGCTCTGCAAACCGGCGTTGGCCGTATCTGCCTGCGCCGCATGTTGCTGCAAGGTGGCGATCTGGCCGGTGAAATCGGTTTGCATAGCCTTCACTTTAGTGTCGAACGCTTGTTGAACTTCCGTGGTCTGTGTCGAGGCGTTATGCGCCATGACCAACCCTACCAAAGCCACAACCCCAAGGACAGCAACCGCGGCGATAATCCATCCAGGCACGCCTCGATTGCCGTTAGCGGAACGATCCATATCTTCTACCATTTTTCCCCCTTTTAATTACCAACTGTATTAAGGAAAGAGCACGCCAAACGCCAAGTGGCCAAAGGGACAGGTGCCGTGTATCGAGATGAAAACTAAAGGGATATTACCGTGCCAGTTTTTGGGTTGAGTCCCGGCTCCATGCAAACTTTACGCGGAACGGGAGTTTTCTGGATATTCGCCGAGGATTTGCATGTATACAATGGAATCCGAACGTTTTATTTCTCGCGAAGATTCGACCTACCCAAACTTGGAGGGTGACCGCAGGCCATGGATCTTTTAACCCATTGATAGCCAGCACTCATCTTTAACCTAGCACTTCCGATTTCCAGATTCCGAGGCGCGAAAATTCGCCCAAGAGATCATCCGCGGAAATGAAGTGGAAGGCGTTAATACCGAGGTTGGCCGCAGCGAGTACATTTTCATGCAAATCGTCAATGAATATAGTTTCGCCAGGCGTAGCGGCGACTTCTCGCAGGGCGCGGTGATAAATGGCGGGTGACGGCTTACTCAATCCTACGCGGCAGGAGTAGACGCGGACAGGGAAGTGACGCACAAATCGATAGCTGGCCTCAATGTGTGCCACATGGATGGGGTCGGTGTTGGAAAGCATGCCGAGGCGGCAATTTGTAGCGAGGCGCTCGAACAAGGGTTCCGGCAAGATCGGCTCGGGATCGAGCACGCTGTTCCAAATCGCGCAGAATTCTTCAAAAGCATATGAAAAATGGAGTTTCTGCGCGAGGTGCGCATGCCAGTCGCGCGGCGCCAGGCGCCCTTCCTGCCAATCTTGCCAGTGTGCGTCTGTTTCGAGTTCCCGGACGACCTGAAGATGGGACAATCCGTCGCGCTTTCCGAGAGTTCCGAAAGCACGGG
>Ga0210401_10006903_pt1 | contig 11475 bp, 13 predicted proteins | sample IncBWH32MmetaG_FD_150866 | JGI IMG/M metagenome (GOLD analysis project Ga0210401, IMG submission 150866) | Forest soil microbial communities from Barre Woods Harvard Forest LTER site, Petersham, Massachusetts, United States - Inc-BW-H-32-M | ecosystem: Environmental > Terrestrial > Soil >... | reverse complement strand
AGAACGCAACAATACCACCTAAGTACAACAATCTTCCCGCCAGCCTTGTTTTCTTCCATGCAGCGGTGGGCTTCGACGATTTCATCCAAGTGAAAGACCCTGCCCACCTGAACCTGCAAACTGCCGGCAGCGATCTGATCCACCGGTTCCTCGAGAGGTATGCTCTTAAAATCTTCAGCCTCCCCCGCATGGCTTGTAAGACAAACAGCAGTCGGGATGAACTCCATTGGATCGAAGTTGTCAAAGAACCGTTTGTTTCCCACAATGCCGGTCATGCAAACGATTCCTCCCGATAACGCCGGGCCAAACCGGCAGGTTGTTGTGAATGAAATAGTCATACGGAGAAGGCGTAACGAACCTTACCGACCTTGAGCCAAGTGCGGTTGACCGTGAGGCCAACCTCGAAGCGTTGACAAAGGCATGTACAGGCCAGCCGACGGTCGAGAGAAATTCGTGCCGTTGATGATTATTCCAAATTTGAAACTCTAATTCTCGAAATTACCGGCTAGTACCCCGATCGCTTCTCGAATAGGTTCAGCGGGATCGGCTTTGCCGGACATTTGGGATTGGCGGGCAGAGCGTTCGCGATCATGGCAAACAGGATCGAAACACGGCCGCAACAACGCGGCAATCCCGTGGATCGGTCGGTTGTTCTCCGTAAGGTGATGGAGGTTTTGTCCGTGAAGGGCTTCGCCAATGCATCGATGGCGGACTTAACAAGCGCGGCAGGGGTTGGCTACGGCGCGCTCCAGAAGGCCTTGGGAACCAGGGAAGAGATTCTCAGCGCCGCGATCCGGTTTTGCGCCAATGCTGAGGCATCTCTGGCGCACGAGCCCTTGCGCGTATCGTCGACCGGAAGAGAAGCAATTCTTGCGATGCTGGAAGAGAATGCGCGGCTACGTCGGCGTTGGCCCAGATACTGCGGGTGCCTCTTTACGTTTAACGCATTCATCGTTCCTCCTGGAGACGCCCGTCTGCATGAATTTTTGACGGAGAGGCGTCGTTCGCTTTCCAAGCATATACGGTTGCGACTTACGCAATCCGTAGCCGAAGGAGAGCTTCCCGAAGACGCCAATTGCGAGGCGCTCGCGAACCTCTGTCTCACTCTCCTGAGCGGCCTTATGTTTCGCGCCTTGGATGGCACGCCTCCAGGGCCTCTGTTCCGATCTCTTGAACTATTCGTAAACGCGCTCGGATTTACGCCCCGTCGCGGCCAAGCCCGACCACGCGTGATTCGACCCGCAAGACCTCGTCGAGGAAGAAATTGATGATTCATAGACTGCTGCCAGGCCGTGAAGGAACGATCGAATTTGGATCATAGGCGGTGCAGTTGAGATGGTCCCATGTCAAAACAAGATCCGATTGAAAAGAGTTCGAGACCAATCGTTTGGTCTGGATCTCGCATAGGGGGTATGACTCATGAAAGCAGTCGTAATCCATGCCTACGGTGGCCCTGAACAGCTGAAGTTCGAGGAGCGCCCCGAGCCAACGGTCGGCCCGGGAGACGTGTTGGTGAGAGTTGCCGCAACGAGCGTGAATCCCTTCGACTTGAAGATCCGTTCAGGCGCAATGAAGGACTTCTTTCCTCTTGCCTTCCCAACCATTCTGGGAGTCGATGTGTCCGGTATCGTCGAGGCCGTGGGACCCGGCGAAGGGACCTTTGCACCCGGCGATAAGGTCTTCGCCAATGCCATGCAGACCTATGCCTCGCTATGCCTTGTCAAGGCATCCGATCTTGCGAAGATTCCCGACCATATGGACACCATCAAAGTCGCGGCCCTACCCACGGTCACAACAACGGGAGCGCAACTGGCGGAACTCGCTACTCGCGGAAAGCGCGGTGGAACTGTCTTTGTGACAGGGGCTGCCGGCAACGTCGGACGTTCAGCGGTGTTTACAGCTAAAGGGAACGGGTGGACCGTCATTGCTGGGGTCCGGAAAGAACAGATGGAAGAGGCTAAAGCCACCGGGGCGGACCGTGTGGTTGCGCTCGACGACGGTACGTCGCTTGACTCGGTGGAGCAGTTGGACGCGGTAGCCGATACCGTTTCTGGACCGATCGCCAACAAACTCATTGCTAAAGTGAAAAAAGGGGGAACCTTTGCCTCCACACTCGCTTCCCCGAGCAACGCAGCGGCGCATCCGGATGTGAGAATCGAGACCATGGTTGTGAAGCCCGCTCCCGCGACATTGGTCCATATGGCCGAAGCGGTGAAAGCGGGGAAACTGGTAATTCCACTCGGGCAGCGATTCGCTCTAGCCGATGCCAACAAGGCTCATCTTGCTGCGGAGAAAGGTGCACCGGGAAAGCTTTTGCTGCTCGCTTGACGAGAAAAAACGAATCGTTCCAATCCTCCTAACGGGATTACCGAAGTCGTATAGAGGCAGAAATGAGCCGCGATCCGAAGGAAACTGTGCAGGCGCTTTTGCACGGCGTCCGAGATCCAAACGTCGTGAAAAAACTATGCGCACCTGACGTGATCTACGTCTCTCTCAACTACACGAATCCTGACCTCCACAAGATCATGCCCTGGTGCGGCACAGGCCGAGGAGCGGAGGCTATCCTCAAAACCTTTCATGATGTGGCGGACTTCTGGGTTGTCGATTCGTTCACGCCCGAAGAGATTTTCGGGGAGGCAGAGAACATCGCCGTGTTTGGACGGTTCACGTACACCTCGACAAAGCTGCACAAGACAGTGACCTCGCCCTTCGCCATTCTGTTTAAGGTGGTGGACGGCAAAATCACTTACATGCAGTTCATGGAGGATACGTTCTGCACCGCTTCGAGTTTCCGATCGGGTGGAAGCTGGAAATTTCAAAGTGATCCTCACGGTACCGAAGTCGAGATCTGACGACTGAAGTTGCTGATGGCTCTGCCCCAATGACGCTGGATCGCCTTGAGAATTGGACTCTGGTCGCCCGGCATACTCGCGAGTTTCGGTGACGTAAATCAATGCAAGGAGAATCGTATGTGTGATAAATCAGCATCCGGTGGCCACTCAAGGCGGGATGTTTTGCGATTTGCCGCTGCGTCTGCCGTTGGGTTTGCTCTGCCTGACGGCCTCTCTGCTACGTCCGATGCACCTGTTGGACCCGGTGGTGTCTCCGGACCACTCCGCTCAGCAGGCGTGCTCACTTTCGGACCTAACAATGTCCTATTTGTGGGCGACATCACGGGCGCCAAGATCCATGCTTTTGCACTCCGGGATAAGGATCTCACATCACAGAAGGATGTGATAAACGGCAACTTTCACAACTTTGAGGGCCGAGACCACGTGCAGGGTTTGGATCACAAGCTGGCAGCGGCGTTGGGTACAACGACTGACAAAATCGTCATCAATGACATGGCCGTTCATCAAGCTACTGAGCAGATCTTCATTTCGGTTGAACGCGGCCGAGGGACGGATGCCATTCCGGCGATCGTGAAGGTGAACCACGGTCAGGTAGAGATTCTAGAGTTGGACAGTATTCCGCACTCTGAAGTTTCAATTCCAAACGAACCCGATTCCAAGGCCACGCTGGAGTTTGAACCTCAGCAGGTGTATGCGATTACGGATGTCAAGTACTATAACGGCGAAATATTTGTGACAGGGATTACCAACCAGCGGTTTGCCTCGACACTGCATCGAATTCCATATCCCTTCAACTCCAACATGGCAACATGCACCATGGAAATCTGGCACCCAACACACGGACAATTTGAGACGCGGGCGCCGATTATACGGCAACTCATCCGCGAACTGAATGGCGAGCAATATCTTTTCGGGGTCTATGGGTGCACGCCACTTGTGCGCTTCCCTTTGTCCGCGCTGAAAAACGGTGCTCACGTTCGCGGAGATACGATCGGAGAATTGGGTTATGGGAGCAATCCGCTTGACATGCTTACGTTCACCAGCCCTGCCGATTCCAAAGATTATTTGTTGGTTACCATCGACACACGGGGCGCCGCGCAAATCGCAGTCTCCGATTTGGCGTCCGCGCCGCCTGAGCCGACGGGAGGAGGGATTGATTTCGGGCCAGATGGCCTGGGTCGCACACAGCGTAATCTTCCGATCAGGGCCGAGCACATAGCGATTCTAAACTCCAGATGGGCGGTTGTAATTTGGCGGCATCCGAGGACCACCTACCGGTTAGACCTTAGTACGCTGGCGTTGCCTTATTTCTTCGAGCGGAAAGACGGCATGTCCGAGATGAACTGGCCCAACGGCCCGGACCCGTTCCAGTACCGAGAACATCGGAACGACTTAAGCAATCAATGAAGAGGCTTGCGTCGCCCCACCCTCACCTCTCCATAAGGTCGTTCGCGAGGAAAAGATCTCATGAAGTCTGGAGGATTATGCCAACCAACACTTCGCGTCAATTCTGATGCTCCGCACGGACCGGGCAGCGTGAGTGCTTGCCGGCTCGGTCGAGATTTAGTCGCTTTCCTTGCGGGTCGCAGGCGACATGGTGATTTGCTGAAATCTATCTTCCGAGTGACCGTCGCTCGAGTGCCTTCGACAGAAGACGACAATCTTCCGGATGTGTCAGGCCGCTACCTTCTCTTGGAAGACGAGGTGCAGTTTGTCCCGCACTTTCCTTTTGAAACAGATGTGAAATATCGTGCGACCTTCGATCCGACACCGCTCGGTTTCCCCATCACGGCAGATTCGTTGATGCTTGAGTTTGAGATTCCTGCAGAGCGGAACGCATCCGCACTCACGGAAGTCACACATATCTTTCCGTCGTGCGATCTCCTCCCTGAAAATCTACTTCGATTCTATGTTTGCTTCTCGAACTCCATGCTGCGCGGACGAGCGTTGGAAGAGATCTCGCTCCGGGATTCTCATGAACAGCCAGTGGCCGATGCTCTTTACCGGCCTCCTGTCGAACTCTGGGATAGAACCATGCGGCATCTGACGGTGCTGCTGGATCCTGGCCGACTCAAACGCTGGGTGGGTCCTAACGTTGAATTGGGTCCGCCGTTGAAGATGGGCCAAGAGTACACGCTTGAAATTGGTTCAGGGATGATCGACCTGTATGGTCGTGCGTTACGTGAGAGTTTCCGTAAGTCGTTCGTTGTCGGCGATGCCGTTCGGAAACATATCTCACTTGAGTATTGGAAGATTCTTCCTCCCATGACGGGTAGCCGACAGGCTCTCGTTCTCGTGTTCACAAGTCCACTTGATTGGGCACTGCTGTTGCAGGCGATTACGGTCCGATCCGCAGATGGGGCGGTGATAGGCGGACAAGTTGTAGTCGATCAATCCGAAAGGCAGTGGAGCTTCACACCAAAGTCACCTTGGATTCCTGGGGTATATCACATACGCGTTGCATCTAGTGTTGAGGATGTATGCGGCAACAGCATCACAGCGGCATTCGAGAGGCCTCTTCGAAAGGGACCCAATCTCGTAACCGAAATAAACGGCGCTTCGTTGATCTTTCAATTGATATGACGGCCCGTTACAAACCTGCGCGTGTTTACTATTATTCCCGAACGCGGTTGTCCCACGGAGCCGTTTTCGCTGTTGTCGCTCGCCAAAATGCTGCTCGGCTTTAGAATCAAGAACTTAGAGCGAATCGAATGTTCCCGCCTTCCGGCTATACGTGAGCCATGTTAACGCTCATCCGGCTCTGTTTGAGCACCGTCGCCCGTTTGTTTTGCGCTCGTCGCCGGCTTCTGCTGGAGAATCTCGCTCTGCGGCAACAACTCGTTGTGTTCAAACGTCGGCGTCCGAGGCCAAGGCTGAACATTCTCGACAAATTGTTCTGGGTGACCGCCCATCGAATCTGGCAAACGTTCCAAGTTTCGACGTGGATCACGTTTATCTTTTTGATACCTACCAATTGTGATTTCGCTGAGATGATGAACGCTCGCTCCGGCAAGTTTAGATTAAAGAATTCAAGCGACTTCTAAGGGTCGCGCTTACCGCCGAACACACAAGCGTGCGCGTGGCCGGGCGGATCGGTTCTTGCCCATCCCAGACAGACAGCGATTGGGGCCCATTGGGGGTCCGAAACGGTCCGTTTTCAAGCTGGATTCAGGTAGGTTAGCCGTGTAAGGACCATAGAAACATCGTGATTTTGGAGCGGGCGATGGGAATCGAATTGTATCCCCAATCTACAAGTCTTGTGATTCGATGGCGTTGCCGCTCGTCCCGGAGTTAATTGGAGCTAAAAGGCGTCAAATTGAGTGACCATGCGCCGGAGCACATCGCCGGCCGTACAGCAAGCACGCCCTGGCGAATCACCAGTCGAGGCGCCGGAGGCCGGAGACAAGATCGAAATGGCGGTCCCGGCTCAGGAGCGGAAGAGAATGTTGGCGGCAAATTGCGGCGACCCACAGATCGTTGACGGGAATGGGCCTCCCCATCTTTTTCAACTCCAGGCCGATGGCCGCGTAAGAGTGAGTAGTTTCCTCGTCAATCTCGAGAACCTGCACGGCAGCAATCCATTGGCGGAGCCAACTCTCATAGCTTGCCTTCTGGCGTGACTGAGCAATGCCAAGCCGATACTCGCCCAAGACGATCACGGGAACGGCGAGTCGTTCGGCGCGGGCGACAAGTTCGATGGCCGAACCTTCGCCGTCGGCAACAGCGGATAGCGCATTGGTATCCAAAATCAACGCCACATCTCCGCATCGATTTTCTCGGAATCGTCTTCAATGAGGCGGCTGATGCGAACGGTCTCCTTGTGCAAATGCTTCAGCTTGCCCATATGTTTCAGCCAAGGCCTTTCGCCGGCCTTGGTCTCGGCTGCCACTTTGTCTTTGACCGCTTCGGTAACAAATGCACGGAACGGAATCCCGCGCGCAGCGGCCGCCGACTTGGCGCGGCGAAATACAGCATCGGGAATTTCTAGCGTGGTCTTCATGAAGCCATGCTCCCATATTTATGGGAGCACGTCAACGAGCGCGCCGTTCGCTGCTGAAGCGTTATATCGCAGCCGCCAGGAACTCGAGAAAGGACGGCGGAAGGGCTCTCTTCGACCAACCGAAGATGGCACAAGAATTGGCTGGTCAACAAGGATCGCAACCGTAAAGCCCGAAGCGTGGCGGATGGCGAGGGCATAATCTTGGCGGCCCGTAACCTTGCAGTGGCATGCGTCGGTGGAAACGAGCTGCGAAATCGCTCCCCTGCGAAACGCAAACGCCTCCTTCGCCGCTTCCAGAATACGCTCGCGATTCAGTTGCGCATCTATGTGGGGCTTTCGCCGAGCGGGTTGTGAACGGTTCGCAGGTATGCCAAAAATACGTGCAACCGGAGACAGTCCCCGGTTATCTAATTGTGTTGCGGAGACACTCTCCGTTTTATGGAAGTCGTGGCGGTTCGTCAATATGGTTGCGTACGTACGGCAACACGAACCGCCAGCACAAGGAGGAAGACAATGGTGGACGTATTCGGGGCGACCTCAACAACAGAAGAAGTTTTGTCCGGCGTAAATCTGCACGGGAAACGGATCCTCGTCACGGGCGTTTCGGCCGGGCTCGGCGTGGAGACGGCGCGGTCTCTTGCCGCGCACGGCGCGCAGGTTGTGGGTGCGGCTCGGGATTTGACGAAGGCCGAAGCGGCGACCACGCAAGTCCGAAAGGACGCAGCATCTCACGATGGGAGCTTCTTGCTGGTCGAGCTAGATCTCGCCAATCTCAAAAGTGCGCGCACGTGCGCTGACAAACTGCTGGCACAGGGTGAATCTTTCGACGTGGTCATCGCCAACGCCGGCGTGATGGCCACGCCGTTTGGCCATACCGCAGACGGCTTTGAGACGCAGTTCGGCACCAATCATCTGGGCCACTTTGTTCTGGTCAATCGGATTGCACCGCTGATCCGCCCAGGAGGGCGGCTGATCAATCTGTCTTCTTCGGGGCACCGCTACTCGAACGTCGATCTCCAGGATCCCAACTTTGAACGGACGCCTTATGAGCCCTTCGTTGCCTACGGCCGATCGAAGACGGCGAATATCCTCTTCGCTATTGCTTTCGACGAGCGGCACCGTAAGCGCGGTGTGCGCGCAGCGGCAGTGCACCCCGGAGGGATCCATACGGAACTCGGTCGCCACATCGATCCGAGCCGCATACAAGGGATCATCGACCAGATGAATAAGCAGCTGGCGGCCGAGGGTAAAGGGCCCTTCCAGTGGAAGACCGTTCCTCAAGGAGCCGCAACTTCGGTATGGGCCGGGGTTGTTGCTTCCGCCGCCGAGATCGGCGGCCGATATTGCGAAAACTGCCATATCGGCAATGTCGTTCCCGACGATGTGACCATCAGTGCCATAAGCGAAGGGGTGCGCGGTTATGCGCTGGATCCAAACAATGCCGAGGCGCTCTGGAAGAAAAGTGAGGAACTGGTCGGAGAGTCCTTTTAGCGATCAAATTTGAGAGTCGTGGCCTAAGCCGACCTCGCCAACTTCGTCGCTGACTCTGACACGAGGGCAAGCGAAGGTGAACTCTACACCGCCTCGCGCGACCTTAGCGGCCTCATTGGCCATCCAACCACGACCCTAGCTGCCGCCGTGGCCGCTGCGCTACCGCGCTAGGTCTACCTCGAACGCTTGTCTGAGCATCCCCCTTCCGCCAGGGCACGGCGGAAGGAGGGCTCAGACAGGGAGGACAACCCGCTTCATTCGGCGCGTCGGCTGCGGGGCGAGGTTTTTACAATCGAACTAAGGTCCCAAACGAATTTTGCACCGGTCCCTAGGACCGTCAGCGCCGGTGAAGCCCGCACCAATACTGATCTTCACCGTAGCCTCGCGCCTACAGTGATCCGTGTAGTTACTTCTGCGCCTCGACTCGTCCGGGCGTGGCCAAGCGACCAGTTCCGTTCGGCGCGATAGATGGATACATTGTTTGGGAGAGCGAAGTGCCTTTTCCAAGGGTTTGGGCCGACCGAATGGGTGGCGGAGCGGCCCTCACTATTTCTTCAAAATTGCTGGCGCAACAGGATGCCTGGTTACCGTCGAAGGAGAAAACAGTTGCATCTGGCCCGTTCAAAACCGCGCGCTCTTCGTTACCCGTTTGTAGCATCCGCCGAACTCGTGAATTTGCAATCATCCGCGCAATCGAGAGCCGAAACGACGGACTTGAGTGTTTTTGGATGCCACGTGAACAGCGCCGACTTGTGGCCTGTCGGTGCCAAGATAAGAATTCGGATCGTTCACAACGGCGCGGGCTTCGCCGCGTTCGCCAGGATCGCTCACGCGCGTCCCGAGTTGGGAATGGGAATCGTCTTCACGAAAGTAGAGCCACTCGATCAGGTGGTACTGGACGCCTGGCTCGCAAATTTGAGAATCGGGCAGCAATAAGCCTTCCGCGTTGGGCGAGCTTCGCCTTGGCCACATGAATAAACCTGTACTTCGAATGCCGGTTGGGGGATCTCTGCGTTCCATCCATTCCAAAAACCACTTCAAAGAAGCAGGTGTCTGGGCCGCGTTGGGCTTTGGCCGGGCGGGTCTCTTACGGTAGGGCTTGTATCAATTGATGAAACCTCGCAGTTCTCCATTACATGCCACGGAAAATATTTGCCGGGCTTCCCCTTGGCAATCTGCTCCATCATCGCTTGAGCTTTTTCTTTTCCGTCCACGCAGCCAGCGATGGACTTGTTGAGGCGGTAGATCGCGGGATTGGCGCAGGCGGTAACAAAACCACAACAGACTTAGGACCCTGTTCGAGCGGTCTTGTGAAACATTGGGAGTTCCGGCGAGCTACGAAGGAGTTCCTTGCGGCTCGCCCTTCTCGCTTGGATGATCATCCATTCGATATCGCTGGAGCGGCAGGGCGACGGGATCACGTCGAACAGACCGAGGCGTTTAGCGCGCTGATAGTCTTCCGGGTTGTGGAATTCGGACATCATCACGACTCTCGGATTGCGCGGTGTGGAAGCGGCTGCGGGCAGGACATCACGGTAATCGCCATCCTTCATTTGCCGGTCGCAGAACACTAACCCAAAGTCTTCGCGCCCCGGAATTTCCCGGAACTCGTCGACAGTCGAAACGCAAATGGCATCGATGCCGAGCCGAAACAGTATTTCGGCCACGTCCTGGCGTTTGTCAAGACTTGACGACACCACTGCAACTTTCCACGGGTCTTCCATGTCGTTTCCCCTTCGGTTTTGATTCTCTCGCTCGATTGGATGCGTGCGCTTCCCAGGAGGCAACAATTTATTTTTCATTTACCGATTGCGGAGTTCCTGGCGTTCACTTTTCAACGCCAGCCTGCATTTCGGCAACTGTCCGACGAACGAGGTTTGCTGCCGGAAGGGCGCGCGTGACTCCCTGTCCGACCCACGGCGAGACGTCGTCGCCTTGGGTCAAACGCTTGGGCTCCCGGAGTTGGCGGAGGCCGACGACCATAAGGGAAGAAACATACGCGGGTCATGGCAAATTCGGCCCCGCTCACGGCGTCGATGCGTTGCTAATCACAGTCTGCACGTCTTTGCGCCGCAATCCGAGAGCGATACAACGTAGCAGGTTCCGCTCGCCTCCGCTCAGGCGCGAGAACAACGCTGCAAATCCCGATAGTTCCAGCAAATCTCCGTCTGCTTGCGGAACTTCGTAAAGCAGGGCGAATAGAGGAACCCATCAGCCGCATCTGGTCTTTGGTTGGATTTCCATCTGCGCGCGCTTCAATGTCATATCGGTCCGACGTCACCCACTTCGGCAATTGATCGAAGAAGGTTTTCGCATCGTTGCTGGTGAGTTTGTATGCGAACGCTATGTACGCAAGTAGCGGAAAATCCGTAGCCCTGAACAGACCGCCATTCGGAGTGTAATAATCGCCGGGACCCAGAGGGAAGTTAGAGTACACCGTGTCCTGGCTCATGGCAGCAGAATCCGGCTTTACCGACGCAACACTGAACTCCATCTTCCCACCGGCAGCGGTCTGCCACTGAGGTGCGGGCACTTGCGTTGGCGACGGTTGCATCGTTGACTGGCCCGAAGGTGGTTGGGCATATAGCGGCGTTGCCGCCCCAACAACAAACGCCCCCGCAACCATCGCAAAGACCACGGCCGCGATGCCGATGACAACGAACGTTACCCTTCTGCCCGAGCCCAGATCGCTCGCGAGACGGTGCGTCATGACGACCTCTCCTCAACCGATATTTCGACGCGAGAATAGCAGCAGAATTGCCGCTCGACAATTCCGATGAAGACGCCGCGGGCAGGGTTGCACGAGCAATTACTTATAGCCTGTGCTCTAGTTCGGAGAGGGCTGTTTGATGTGGTCGATGACCGAACCGGGAATGACATCGTGCCTCCGCGTTAGTTTGCCCAGAGCATTTCGGTATGATCGATCTCCCGGAAATGGACCGGGCCATGCGACCGAACCAATTTGAGCCCAAGCTGGTCGCGGATCGCTCTTTCCAACGGCGGCCAGCACGATCAAAGCTTCTCTGACGATGTTGAACCACATTGATAATGTCCCCTAGTGTCCTCGTTAAAAATGTCCCCTTAATGTGACCTCCGAGAGGAGGTCAGATTGGGGCGGACGGGGATGAGTAA
>Ga0210401_10006900_pt1 | contig 11478 bp, 7 predicted proteins | sample IncBWH32MmetaG_FD_150866 | JGI IMG/M metagenome (GOLD analysis project Ga0210401, IMG submission 150866) | Forest soil microbial communities from Barre Woods Harvard Forest LTER site, Petersham, Massachusetts, United States - Inc-BW-H-32-M | ecosystem: Environmental > Terrestrial > Soil >... | reverse complement strand
GCTGACTCACCCACCCGGACATTTCCTGCCCCACCGTCAGCGGCGTCGCATCCATCAAATGCGTGCGCCCGATCTTCACCACGTCGGAGAATACGCCGGCCTTCGTGGCCAGCGCGTCGCGCAGGCGTTCCACCGCAGGAATCAGCACTTCCTCCACGCGCGACGCCGCCGCAATGTGCATCGCCGTGGGAAAGGTGTCGTTCGAGGATTGCGACATATTGACGTCATCATTCGGATGGATCGGCTTCTTGCTGCCCAGCACTCCGCCGGCAATCTCGATCGCGCGATTGGAAATCACTTCGTTCGCGTTCATATTCGTCTGCGTGCCGCTGCCAGTCTGCCAGATGCGCAATGGGAAATGCTCGTCGAGTTTTCCGGCAATCACTTCATCCGCCGCCTGCACGATCAACTTCGTCTTCTCCGGCGAAAGCTTGCCCAAATCCTTATTCACCAGCGCCGCGGCTTTTTTCAGCACGCCGAACGCGCGGATCAATTCCGGAGGCATCGTCTCGCGCCCAATGTCGAAATGAATCAGCGAACGCGCCGTCTGAGCGCCATAGTAACGATCATTGGGAACTTCGATCTTCCCCATGCTGTCCGATTCGATGCGTGTCTGCGCCTTCACCGCCGGCGACGCTTTGGCGTCCACATTCCCTCCCTGACTATCCATGCATGCGGCAAACCGTCCGCCGCGACCTACATAGGTATGTCCGCTCGTATAAGGATACTGCGGAAAGCCCCGCCACGCAGCCGTCAGTTCCAGCTCAGGCCGTCAACCGCGCAAGCCTCCGGCCCCATCGCGCGAAGCTTTCAGTGCAGCCAAATCGCGGTCCTGAAATGACTTTATCCACAAGAACCCGCGGTCAGCTGTACCGCTCTTGAACTATTGGACAGGCATGTTTTCGGAAACCTTCGCGCTACCATCTTCTCTGGCGAGCTTGAAAACAGACTAAAATACTGAATTGCGCGCACGGGACTAGTTCCCGCAATTGCGCTGCAGTTCGGCTTCATTTCTGGGGGCGTGGTTTATCCGATGGTGTCTCTTTTTAAGTCCGTCTTTCACAGCGGGAAAACGGCGGTTCTCAACCCTCCGGCCGAAGTGCATGCGGAAGTCCCTGCGGAGGCGCCTGCCGATCTGAATCTAGCACCGGCGAAATCTTCCTCCGCCGACGGCGCCGCCACGGCCGCTGCGCCAGCGATTGCACCATCCACCGAGCCGGCCGCGAACGACGAAGCCGTGCTGCAGGATTTTTTGCTCAAAAATTTTCTTCTCGATGAGCCGTCTGCGCAAACGGTCACGGCGACGCCAGAACCGCCGCCCGTCTACGCGCACATTCCCGACCCGCTTCCCGAGCTGAGTTCCCACGCCGACGTCAATCCGAAAGCCAAGTCGGAGGGCAGCCCCAACGACCCTCCGGTCGACACTGCGGTCGCCGTTCCGCAAGCGAGCCCGGACGCCAACACGCACGCGGAGGCAGACGCTGGCCCGATCGCGATGACGCTGACCGAGCCCGAGCAAGAAGTCGTCGCGAATTCCGAAGTCAAGGCTGCCAACACCACGCCATGCTCTCCCAAAGTAGATTCGAGCGAATGGGCGCTCGAAGAAACTCTGGCCAATCACAAAGAGTGGCTCGATTCCCACGGCGCCACCGGCGGCAAAGCCGATCTGCAAAATGTCCAGTTTGAAGACCGCGAGTTGATCGGCGTCAATCTGCGCTACGCGGATCTACAGGACGCGAATTTGAAGTCCGCCGACCTGCTGCTCGCCGATCTACGCGACGCCTGCCTGGTGCGCGCGAATCTCCAGGAATCCTGCCTGGTCGGCGTGAACCTCGAAGGTGCCAATCTGGAAGGCGCCGCGCTCGAATCCGCCATGGGCCTGCTACCTCGCCAATTAGCCGGCGCCAATCTTCACGAATCTTCGCTGCCCGCCACAATTTTGGAATTCAACGCCCTCGCGGAATTTCAACGAACTTCCACCACTGCGGCGCGCTTGTTCGCCACCACGCTGGTCGTCAGCCTCCTCTCCTGCCTCACCATCTGGAAAACGAAAGACATCCAGCTGCTCACCGATTCCGCCATCATTCCGTATCTGCATTCCTCCGCCGCCGCGGCCGCCGCGCCCACCGATGAAATTTATCTCATCGCGCCGGCTGCTCTGCTCGCGATTTATCTTTGGTTTCTGTACAACCTGCAGCGCGTCTGGGATGCCGTGCTCGAATTGCCCGCGGTTTTCCCAGACGGTCGCGTGCTCGGCCAAAAAGGCCCACGCATCATCACCGGCCTGCTGCGCACGCATTTCCGCTGGATGAATCCCGATGCGCCCTCGACGCGGTGGATCGAAAAAGGAATTTCGGTGCTGCTTGCGTATTGGATGGTTCCGCTCGTCCTGCTTTTCTTCTGGGCACGCTACCTGACGCTGCAGGAGATGCACGGCACGATTCTGCAGGAGGCACTGATTCTGATCGGCGTTGCCGCGGCGCTCTACTGCACCACCAGCACCGGCCGCCCTGCCGAACGATGGGCCGAGCAAGGGAAACCGGATAGCCCCGTGGTGGCGCGGTTGAAGCGCCTGAAACCCGCCAGCGTCCTGATTGCGCTTTTCGTGGTGCTCTCATTTTTCTCCATCGGCACGATCGCCGGCGTTCCGCACGATCAGCTGCGCGCGCCGCAATACGCGTCCGCGAGTATTCGCCGCTGGGCGCCCAGCGTACTCTGGCTGGTGGGTTACGATCCTTATGCGGATTTGACGGAGGCATCCATCTCGCTCCGCCCTCCGAATTGGTCCGGCTCGGATGACCAAGTTTCCGCGCTACGCGGCGCGCACCTGAACGGCACGAATTTCCGTTACGCGCAGGCCTACGGCGTTTTTCTGGCGGGCGCGCATCTTTTCCGAGCGAATTTTCAGGGTGCGTTCATGTCCGAAGCGGATTTCCGCGGCGCCGATTTGGGCCAGGCCAACTTGAAATTCGCGGTGCTGGATCGCGCGCAAATGAATCACGCCAATCTCGATCGCGCCAGCCTGGACGGCGCGAACCTCACGCGAGTGGATCTGCGCGGCGCCAATCTTTCCTATTCTTCGCTCGCCAATGCGGAACTTCTCGATGCTCGACTGGACGGCGTCAGCTTCTACGGAGCGCACGCCGAAAATGCCTCACTGGTTCGCGGCAATCTGGAAAAAGCTGATATGCGCGAGGCGCATCTAGAAGGCGCAAATCTCGATAGCGCCGATCTGCAGCAAGCCTACCTGTGGTCCAGCAAGCTCAGCGGCGCGAATCTGCAGAATGCTCAGCTTGCCACTGCCATATTCATTGACGCCGATTTGCAGGGCGCCGATCTGCGCGGCGCGCACTTCAACGGCACGGTGTTGAACGGCGCGAATCTGCAGGACACCAATCTCGATGGCGCCGACCTGCGCGGCGCGCTGCAACTCGCCGCCTATCAGGTATGCTCCGCGAAATCCCGCCGCGGCGCCACTCTCGACGACACGCTGCAAACCCAAGTGGACGCGCAATGCGGCAGCGGCAGCGTCCCGCACCAACCGTAATCGCGTCATCCAGTATTAGTAGCGCCGGCGTCTCGCCGGCTCCTTCCCCTCACGCAGCATCGCTCGAATTCGCCATACCAGCGCCGCAGGCGCGGCACAAACTTAGCCCAGGCCGGCAGGCCTGGGAAAATTGGCAACAAATTCCGGAGCGCCGGAGGCGCGACTCAAGCCCTGCACGCACGTCCCGACACGCGCATCAAAACGCTCAACGATTTCGACGCTTCTCCCCACCGTAACTTAGCTACAATTGCTCCTGGAGGAATTTCGATGCATCCATGGCACGACCTCAGTCCCGGCGAACACGTTCCGAACGAATTTCAGGCCATCATAGAAATACCACTCGGCTCCAGCGTCAAATACGAACTCGACAAGGCCAGCGGCATCATCAAAATGGATCGCGTGCTGTACTCCGCCGTGTACTATCCCGCGAATTACGGTTTCATTCCGCAGTCGCTCGCCGAAGATCACGATCCGCTCGACGTTCTGGTCCTCTGTCAGGTGCCGGTGACTCCGCTCACCATCATGAACGCGCGCACCATCGGCCTGATGTCCATGATTGATTCTGGCACGATCGACCATAAAATTATCGCCGTCGCCACCGCCGATCCCGAATACAACTCCTATCACGAAGCCAGCGAGCTACCGCCCCACAAGCTCGCCATGGTCCGCAGATTCTTTCAGGATTACAAACAGCTCGAAGGCAAAATCGTCGAAGTGGACGAAATCCTGCCCGCGGCCGTGGCCTACCCGGTCATTGAAGCCGCCCTGGCCCGCTACGACAAAAAACGCCGCGCCGGACACCACAAAAAATAGACCACAGCGCGCCTAATAACGCCTCCACCCCAGCGGTTCCCTGCAACATGCCTCCGCACCCCAAAGGCGATGAAAAGGTGAACTGTCCCGACCTGACCCATTTCTAGTCGTTCGGTCAGTTGTCCCGGAGTTTCGCTTGTCCCCATACTGGAACTGCAGGTTTGGGCGATTTTCGAAGCGGTGATTCTTGGGGAGCGCCGTGCACCCTCTATCCCTCGCTGATTCCGCGATTCCGCAGAAGCAGCGTGCCGCTCAGCCGCGTCGCCTGTTTACGCGCCGCTGCTCCGCGCACCATTCGCGCCAGCGCTATTCCTATTCGCGCCGCGCCCGGCCACGCCAGCAATCGCTAGTCTCGGAGGCAAAATGATTCGCACGCCCGGAATTCTCTTCGCGCTTCTCGTCGTCGCTGCGGTTCCCTCTGCAAAAGCGGGTGGCACCGTGAATATCAAGTGCGGGCCGAACGAAGATCGCGTGTGGGTGTACGAATCTTTGACCGATTTCAACGTCGCTGCAAAGCTCAAGTGCGGCGACCCGGTGCAGATTGTCGAGCGCGTGAAAGGCTACGTGAAGATCGAAACCGCCAACGGCACCGAAGGATATGTGCTGGACACTTCGTTCCCGAAATCCGCGCTGCCTCCTGCACCGGTCGAGAAGCCGAACGACGTGGAATCCGCAGCCGCTGCCTTCGCGGCCCGCCGCGGTGTGCGCGCGCCGGACAATTCCGTTGCCGCGCCTGCGAGCACACGCTCGAGCGCTCCGGCATCAGTCGCGAGCGCCGCACCTTCCGTCGTCGCAAGCGCTGCCTCGCCGGCGGTTGTAACGCCAGCCGCATCCAGCCAGCCCGCGCCGCAAACGACCGTCACGCTGTCAGCCGCTGCTGCTCCCAGCGAAGTAAGCGAACCCGTCCGGAGCGCGCCAACAGCATCACCGGCGCCAAGCGCACCAGCGATCGCGAAGAATTCAGCGCCGGTTTCCAGTCCCGGTGCAGTTGCGCCCGCGGTCGTAGTCGTCGAGCAACCCGCGGCGACCAAGGTCGCCTACAAGACTCCTGAGCCTGCAGCAGCACCTAAAGCCGCTCCCACCCCACAGCCAGCGCCAGTAAGCGCCACAATAGCGGCGGCCCCGCGCGCGACTCCAGTAGTCGCAGTCTCTGCGCCCGCGCCGGCTATAGCCACCGCTGCGAAAGCTCCCGCAATAGTGCCGGTAAGAACTCCCGTCGCACCAGTTTCAACTGCCTCCGTTTCTGTTCCAGCGCCTGCGCCTTCCGACGCCAACGACACCAGCAGCATGACCATCGAAACCACTGCAACATCTGCAAGCCTGCAACCCGTCGCCGATGCCACGCCACCGCGCGCCACTATAATCACCGTGAAACCCCCGGCGAAGCGCCCCGTGAATCCAGATGGCGACGTAGATTCCGAGGTGGACGCGCTGAATACCGAAACAGCCAATTGCAGCCAATACTTTTCCGCCTACGGCCTGTCCGCCAACCAATACAAATGGCTCGCGCAGAACCGGCAAAAAGCGTTTCCAAGCGTCTGCCCCGCGCCTTCTCCCGCGCAGGTGGATTTCGTCGTGATCTTCACGCACGACGTGCCCTTCTATAACGCCACCATGCCCGATGCCGTTCATACTGACGTGAATGGATTTTCCGATTGGACTCCGCTCACCACCGTGGACACCGCGCAGATTTCCGCCTCCGACGCGGACAAGAGCCATCACGAATACGTCTGGGTTTTTCACACCAATCGCGGCGCATTCGATCCCGCGAAGTTTTCCGCCCGCCGCCGCCCGCTCTATTCCAAAGCCGAAACTAACATGCTCGGCTCCCGCGGCGGTTTCCGCACCGTGATGGACGCGCTAACCTTCATCGAACAGAACGGCACCAATCGCTGACGCGCGATCTGCTCCCGGCGTATCCGCGCCGCTGCGTCCAATAAACGAGGAGTGTCATCCCAAGGCCGCAACAGCGGTCGAGGGATCTGCGTATTGCGCAGCTGCCGCGACGACGTGGAATCTGCGAGCGATCGAAAACCCAGTTCTGCTGTATCCGTGCGCTATCTCTCGCATCGAACCGCCCCCGCTCATCTCCCTTGAAACGAATCCGCCAAGATGCGATAAGCAAAGCATCCCAGATGCCGATGGCCCGTTGCTCTATCTCGGAGTTTTCCATGAAAATCGCCGCACGTGTCTGCTTCGCGCTCGTTGCCGCTGCGCTGCTGCTGCCTGCACAGGACCACCGCGCTTTGAGCCCCGACGAATCACTGATCCTGACCCTCGAGAAGGCCTGGAATGTGGCCGAAGAGACCAAGGACGTGCGCGCGCTGGATCAGCTCTTATCCGGCACGCTGGCCTACACCGACTACGACGGCTCGTTCATGAGCAAGGAACAGTTTCTCTCCAGCGTTAAGTCCGCCGGTCTGGATGCCGATCAGATTACGAACGAAAACATGAGCGTGAAGATGTACGGCGGGAGCGCGATCGTAACCGGCGTGTATCACGAAAAAGGCACGCAGAAGGGCAAAGCGATTTCGCGCCGTGGACGATTCACAGATTCTTGGGTAAAAGAAAACGGAACATGGCTCTGCGTCGCCAGCCAATCCACTCTGATCAGCCATCCGCAGGACTAGTGCGAATCCGCGCTCCGATCTTCCGAAACGATGTCCTGTACCGCCGGCGTCACCTCTGGCGTTCTTGAATCTCTCGGCAGCTCACTATCCAACATCGCACGCCCATCATCTACATCCATCACAAGGCCCAGCTGGCCCATGCGCCGCGATGGAAATCGCCCCTAAAACATTCACGAAGCTGTGCCAATCGCGGACGATCCTGTGTTATAAGAGAGTTAGGTTACCCCTTCGGCTTACAACCATCTGTAGAATTGCGTCTATCCGTGGGGCTCTGCGAGGGGCCTGCATCATGAAGAAAAAGCGGTTGGGAGAAATCCTCCGCGAACGGAATCACGTTTCCGTCGAAAATCTGGATAAAGCGATTCAGGATCAGCAAGGCAAGCTCGTGCACCTGGGCGAGTTGCTGCTGCAGCGCGGAGCTGTGTCCAAGCCGGATCTGGTCTCCGCCCTCGTCGAAATCTCACACATCCCCTACTTTGACTGCCACTCCGTCGAGGTGGACGCCGAAACCTTGCAATTGATCAGCGCCTCGATGGCTCGCAGCTGCTGCGCTCTGCCGTTGGAAACCATTGGCAACAAATTAGTCGTGGTGATGGCTGAGCCGCAGAATCTTCGTTTTCTGGACGAACTGCGCTTCAAATCCGGCCTGCAAATCTCGCCACGATTGGGATTTCGCGCCGAAGTCGAAGCGGCCATCGCCATAAATTACGCGTCAGCGGAATCGGAAGCCGCGGCGGCAGTGGCCACCTCAGCAGCCTCCAGGGTCGTTTCCGTGAAGGAAATTGTGCTATCTGCGGCGGACGCCGAGATGGAGTTCATCTCTTCCAGCTCGCAAGAACGCAATGTCGAAGCCATGCGGGAAATGCAATCCGAGCTCCTGCAGAAATCCAGGACCACTCCCGCCGTCATGCTCGTCGCCTCCATGATCAAAGCCGCAGCCGAACGCCGCGCCAGTGACATTCACATCGAGCCGCACTCCGACGACACCGCGATCCGTTTTCGCGTGGACGGCATGTTGCGTGAGTACCAGCGCATTCCCAAAGTCTTGCAAAATTCCGTCGCCTCGCGCATCAAGATCCTTTCGGACATGGATATCGCCGAGCGCCGCGCTCCACAAGACGGCCGCTTCCTGGTGAAAATCGGCGGCCGCCGCATTGACTTGCGCGTTTCCACTCTGCCCACGCAATACGGCGAAAAAGTCGTGATGCGCCTGCTCGAAGGCGACGCGCCTCTGCAGGATCTAGCGCGTCTGGGTTTTCCTCAGTGGATTGAAGAACGGCTGCGCCCGATGTTGCGCCTGCCGCAAGGCATGATCTTGGTCACCGGCCCCACCGGCTCCGGCAAAAGCACCACGTTGTATTCCTCGCTGCTTTTGATTCGCCGGCCCTCGATCAACATCATCACCGTCGAGGATCCGGTGGAATACGCGGTTGCAGGGTTAAATCAGGTGCAGGTAAACACCAAGGCCGGGCTGACGTTCGCAGCCTGCCTGCGCTCGATCTTGCGCCAGGATCCCAACGTCATCATGATCGGCGAAATCCGCGACAAGGAAACCGCCGAAATTGCACTGAAGGCCGCGCAGACCGGCCACCTGGTGCTTTCCACGCTGCATACCAACGACAGCGTCTCCGCCGTCACGCGCTTGCTGGACCTCGGCGTTCCCGGATTTCAAATTGCCACCTCGCTCACCGCCATCATCGCGCAACGTCTGATCCGCCGTCTGTGCGTCTGCTCCAAATCAGTTCCCACCACGCCGGAATATGCTTCGCAATTGGTGCTCGCCGGAATTCCGGATCCGCCGCCTTTCCATAACGCGCCCAACGGCTGCGAAATCTGCGATCTCACCGGCTTCAAAGGCCGCATCGGAATTTACGAAATGCTCGCGGTGGATGAATCCATCCGCGCCGCCATCCGCGAAGGCGGCAACAGCGATGAAATTCGCACGCTCTCGCGCCAGAGCGGCATGAAACTCATGCAGGAATACGCTCTCGAGCACGTGCGTGAAGGCCTCACGACTCTCGAAGAAGCGCAGCGCGTGGTTCCCTTCGCGCCGGTGAGCACCATTTCCTGCATTTCTTGCGGGCGCGAACTTTCACCCGCCTTCCTGTTCTGCCCGCACTGCGGCAAAAAAAGAAATGACGTCAAGACCGTAAAAGGCAAACGCCTCGCGTTGGTTCCCCAAGGAGCGGTAAACGAATGACGTTTAAGAGAGTAAAAAAAGACTGGGACACCGCGCGCCTGGCGCTGCGCATCCACAGCATCCGCCAAATCGCCGTGCAATATGAAGGCACGGATGAACGTGTCATCTCGCGCGTCCCGGACGTCAGCACCAGCGGGATGTTCATCAACACCAGCCGGCAATACCCCGAAGGCGCCGTACTGAACTTGAGTTTTTGTCTGGCTCTTTCCGGAGTCGAAGTGCAAGCACGCGGCGAAGTCCGTTATACCCTTCCCGGAGTCGGCGTCGGCGTGCAATTCATTGACATCAGCGAGAACGCCATTCATTCCATCGAGCAGGAAACCCGGCTCTCGCGCCGCCTCCAGCGCCCAGCGCGCAAAGTGACCGCTCGCAAATTAGGTCGCCGCAAGTCCACTCCGCGCAAACGATCGAAGCCCAAGGCAAGGCCGCGAAAAATCAGGTGACGGGAATCCGTCCTGCATTTACCCTCTTCCTTGTACGCCGCTTTTTTGCAGCGGGCGTATAATGGCTTTCGGAGGAGGTTCACCTCATGTCTGACGGATCAAAGAAAGTCCCCTCGCAAGCAGAAATTGAATTCCTGGCATATCAAATCTTCCTGGAACGCGGCGGCGAGCCCGGCCATGATCTGGCCGATTGGTTGGCAGCCGAAGAACAACTAAAAACGCGGAGCGAAGTCGAAGCTCCTATCGCGCAACGCACTGATACCATTCCCATGCGCAAGAGCGCTGTCGGTGCCTGAACAACTTAGTGAAAATCGTGCGACGTGGTTTCCGCCCTGGTGACGGACAAAGCCTGAACACTTTCCACTTTCACGGAAACCACGTTGTCCTGATGCTGTAGCTGCCCTTCAATCAGCAGAAATTGCTGGTGCACGATCGTAACGCGGTGCTCTTCAAATACCCGCGGCGTCACAATCGCATTCGCAATCCCCGTTTCATCCTCGATGCTGAGGAACACAAAACCTTTCGCGGTGCCCGGCCTCTGCCGCGCGATCACCCCGCCGGCCACCCGCACATGCGTTCCGTCAGGCAGACGATTGAGTTCGCTGGCCGTCAGAACTCCCTGCCGCTTTATGCTCGCGCGATGATATTTCATCGGGTGCGGGCCTACGGTCATCCCCGTGCCGCGAAAATCGGCGACCAGGCGTTCTTCCGGCGTCATCTGCTGCAGCGGCGAATTCGTTGCCGGCTTTTCCGCTGTTGTGGTCTTTTCCATCGATGTCGTCTTTTCCATTGCTGTCATTGCGGAATCCGCCGCCTCCTGCTCGGCGCTCGCAGCGCCATCCGTCTGCTCGCAGCGTTCCAGCAGCGGTCCGGCACTACGCGCCGCGCGTTCCACTTGCCACAACGCATCCCGGCGATGCCCTCCGCGCGTCCCGCCGATAAAATTTAACGCGCCAATCTCCGCCAGCGCCGTCAGCTCCGCTTTGCGTATCGCCGGAACGCGCAATTTCAAATCCTCCAGCGAAGCAAACGCGCGCACATTCCGTTGGCGCACGATTTCCTCCGCAAGCTCGCCGCGCAATCCCCGCACGTAACGCATCCCCAGCCGCACGCTCATCTCCTCGCCATGCTTTTCAATCTTGCACAATCGATCCGAGCGCGTCACATCAATCGGCCTGATCCTCAATCCGTGCCGCTGCGCATCCTTCACCAACGTTGCCGGCGAATAAAATCCCATCGGCTGATTGTTCAGCATCGCCGCCGTAAAAGCCGCCAGGTAATGGCATTTCAAATACGCGCTGGCATACGCGAGCAGCGCAAAACTCGCCGCGTGCGATTCCGGAAATCCATACAGCGCGAAGGAAGTGATGGACTGCACGATGGTGTCCTGCACCTCGCCCGTGATCCCCTGCTTTTCCATCCCGCGCCGCAATTTCAGCTCGATGTTCTTCATGCGTTTTTCGGAGCGCTTGAATCCCATCGCGCGGCGTAGCTCTTCGGCTTCGCCTCCGGTAAATCCCGCGGCGATCATCGCCATGCGTAGCAGCTGCTCCTGAAAAAGCGGCACGCCCAACGTCCGCGCCAGCACCGGTTCCAGCGACGGATGCAAACAAGTGGCCGGCTCGCGCCCCTGCCGCCGCTTCAAATACGGATTCACCATTTTTCCCACGATCGGTCCCGGCCGGATAATCGCCACCTGCACCACAATGTCGTAAAAACGCACGGGCCGCAGCCGCGGCAAGCAGGACATCTGCGCGCGGCTTTCAATCTGGAACATGCCCACGGTGTCCGCCTTGCGCAGCGTTTCGTAAACCACGGGATCGTCCGCGGGCAATCGTCCCAAAT
>Ga0210401_10006899_pt1 | contig 11479 bp, 9 predicted proteins | sample IncBWH32MmetaG_FD_150866 | JGI IMG/M metagenome (GOLD analysis project Ga0210401, IMG submission 150866) | Forest soil microbial communities from Barre Woods Harvard Forest LTER site, Petersham, Massachusetts, United States - Inc-BW-H-32-M | ecosystem: Environmental > Terrestrial > Soil >... | reverse complement strand
CGCTCTCGGCCTCGGCGACGTCCTGTGTTCACGTCTCGATCTTCACATATTCGAAATCGCCGGGCTTGTTGTCGATACCGACCTTGGGCGGCGAGATCCACGGCGCGAACTTGCCCGCCTCGGTCACCGGCGTCATCAGCGATGCGATGAAATCGCCGTCCGCGGTTGACGGCAGCCATTCGCCCCGGCGCTTGTTCCAGCTTGCGTCATCGATCAAGACCCCGTCGGGCGTCGCGTGGATATCCCTGAACTCGCCGATCGCGCGATGGAACGCGACGTTCGGCAAGCTCAGCTTGAAGCCGTAGCCGGCACTCGCGATGATCTTGTTCCAGCGCAACATGCCCTTGGCGCAGTCCTGGGTGTAATCGTCGCGCAGCCGCATGTTGAGCGCGGTCAGAGCCGGCTCGTCGACGCGCTTGATCGCGCCGTCGACCAGCTTGAGCACGGGATAGGTCGCGTTCGGCAGCCGGTGATCGTCCTCGATCTGGGTTTCACGATAGCGGCCCTTGATGCCGGCATTGAACGCATTCGCCGCATTGGTCGAGACTTCCGAGCCGAACAAATCGAGCGACAGCGAGTAATGCAGGTTTAATTTCTTCTGGATGGTCGGAAGGTCGATCACGCCCAGCGCGCGCACTTTTGCGATATCGGCGGGATCGGCGATCCCGGCCTCTTTCATCGCCTCGCAGGTCCGTTGCACCACGCGGCTGATGCCGGTCTCGCCAACGAACATGTGATGGGCTTCCTCGGTCAGCATGAAGCGGCAGGTGCGCGACAAGGGATCGAAGCCGGACTGCGCCAGCGAGTGCAGCTGCATCTTGCCGTCGCGGTCGGTGAAATAGGTGAACATGAAGAACGACAGCCAGTCCGGCGTCGCCTCGTTGAAGGCGCCCAGCATGCGTGGGCTGTCGGCATCGCCGGAGCGGCGGCGCAACAACTCGTCCGCCTCCTCGCGCCCGTCGCGCCCAAAGTATTTCTGCAGCAGATAGACCATCGCCCAGAGATGGCGGCCTTCCTCGACATTGACCTGGAACAGGTTGCGCAGATCGTAGAGCGAGGGCGCGGTCTTGCCGAGATGGCGCTGCTGTTCGACCGAGGCGGGCTCGGTGTCGCCCTGGATCACGATCAGGCGGCGCAGCATGGCGCGATGTTCGCCCGGCACCTCCTGCCAGGCCGGCTTGCCATAGTTTTCGCCGAACGGAATGACGCGATTTTCTTCTCTTGGCGCAAGCAGGATGCCCCAGCGATAATCCGGCATCTTCACATAGTCGAACTTGGCCCAGCCGCGCGGATCAACCGAATAGGCGGTGCGCAAATAGACCAGCGATTGCTGGAAGCCCTCGGGGCCCATGTCGCTCCACCAGTTCATGTAGCCGGGATGCCAGCCTTCCAGGGCTTTAAGCACCTGGCGGTCCTCGGAAAGATTCACGTTGTTCGGAATCTTGGTCGAGTAGTCGACGTGCATGTAATTCATCGCCGTGCTCCTTGAGTAGTTCGTCATGCCCGGCCGTAGCAGTCAAGTTTGCGCAGACTGCGTAAACTTGTCTGCGCTGCCGGGCATCCACGTCTTCTTTTCATCGAGCGAAAAGACGTGGATGGCCGGGACAAGCCCGGCCATGACGCAGCAAGATTTTCTAAACCCGCGTCATATCGAATTGCGGCCTCTCGCCGGTGCCGTAGCGGCGCAGCGCGCCCTCTTCGCCGACCGCGTTGGGGCGCTGGAAGATCCAGTTCTGCCACGCTGTGAGGCGGGCAAAGATTTTCGATTCCATGGTCTCGGGTCCGGCGAAGCGCAAATTTGCTTCCATGCCGGTGAGGCTGTCGGGCGAGAAGGAGGCGCGCTCCTCGAAGAACACCCTGATTTCGTCGTCCCAGTCGATATCGTCGAGCGCGAAGGTGACAAGCCCGAGCGCTTCGGCCCCCTCGGCATCGAGCGCCTTGCCGATCGACCCGCGCGCGCGTTCGACATCCGCAGGGTCGGCCTGGAAGCGCGACTGCAATCGCGTCAGGCCGTGGCTCATCGGCAGCGGGCCGAAATTCATCGCGGAGAGTTCGATCGACGGGGCTGCGCGGTTGTCACCCTGCCGCGAGCCGATCAGCATGTAGGAGCGGTCGGCGGCGAACACGAGTTCGGCGAGCGTCCCGGCAAAGCATGACCCCGGCTCGACCAGGGTGACCAGGGTGCGGGAGGTGACGTCGATGCGCTTTAGCACCCGCTTCCAGTAATGCCTGATCTCGTTGACCAGCCAGTGCGCCTTGTTGGATTCGAGGAAGGCGTCGTGGCCAAGAACATTGGCGCGCTCGCCATGCGACTTGAACACCAGCATCGCGATCTCGAGCTCGTTGATGCGCAAATGCAGGATCGCGTCGTCGAGCTCGCGCGCCACCTGCAGCGGCCAGAATTTTGCTCCCTGCGCGATCAGATCATCGATATCGGCGGGTGGAGCTTGCTCGGGCGCATGAATCGATATGGTGGCGATGCGCTGCGCGCGATCGATGTCGACGCTGACAAAGCCGTAGCGCACGCTGTTTTGGTCGATGGTCCGGGAAAGCGGCGTCAGCGCGATGCCCTTGCCGCCTGCGTTACGCCTCGAGCTTGTCGCGAATTGCCTGATGCGCTCGGCGAGTTTCGCCTCGAGCTTGCTGTTCGGCGCGATCTCGTCGACCAGCCGCCACGCGACGGCGCGCTTGCCCTTGATGCCTTCCTCGATGGTGCAGAAATAGTCGGCATGGTCGCGGCGCACCTTGCGCTTGTCGACCACCCGCGTCAGCCCGCCGGTGCCGGGCAGCACGGCGAGCAGCGGCACTTCCGGCAGCGCCACGGAGGCCGCACCATCGTCGGCGAGGATGATGTGATCGGTGGCGAGCGCCAATTCATAGCCGCCGCCGGCCGCGGTGCCGTTGACGACGGTGATGAAGCGCTGCCCGGAATTTTCGGATGAATCTTCCAGCCCGTTGCGGGTCTCGTTGGTGAATTTGCAGAAATTGACCTTGTGGGCGTGGGTAGCACCGGCCAGCATGCGGATATTGGCGCCGGCGCAGAACACGCGGTTCTTGGCCGAGCGCACCACCACCACCTTCACTTCCGGATGCTCGAAGCGAAGCCGCTGCACCGCGTCGGCAAGCTCGATATCGACGCCGAGATCGTAGGAATTGAGTTTGAGCTGATAGCCTTCGAACAGCCCGCCATCCTCATCGACGTCCATGGTGAGCGTCGCGACCTCGCCGGCGACGTCGAGCTTCCAGTGCCGGTAGCGCGACGGATCGGTCTGAAAATCGATGTATGTCGCGCCGCCCGCGAGCGTCCGATCTTCACCGGCCATGAGCCATCCTTGAGACTTGTTCGATGATGCAATATAATGCATGTTTCGAGAATAGTCTAGTCCATAAAGCCGAGGATATGCATTTTGTTTCATGTTCGGGTGATGGCGGCCCGAAAACCCTCGTCGCGCAAAACCGCGTTTGCGAATTCCGAGATCGCAGCAAGCGTCGTCTCTGGCGCCTCGCGATGCGGTGAATGCCCGGCGTTCGCGATTTCCATCACATCGACCGGACAATAGCACTCTTCCCGGGCAATCTCGACTTGGCGGATGGTCCCATACTCATCATTCACGCCCTGCAGGATGGCCACGGGAACGCGGATATAGGCGAGGTATTCGGAAATATCCCAGTTGCGGAATTTTGGGTCGAGCCAGGCGCCGTTCCAGCCATAGAAGGCGTTGTCGACGTCGTTGTGCCAGCGCGCGAGCTTCGATCTCAGGTCCGTAGTCTGATAGGCTGTCTTGATCGCGGCAATCGAAGTGACCGAGATATCTTCGACGATGAAATGCGGCGCGATCAGCGCGAGGCCCTGGATGCGATGATCCTGCACGCTGCCGGCATAGATGGCCGCAATCGAGGCACCGTCGGAATGCCCGACCAAAAGGCCGCGGCGAAAACCGATCCGCTCCAAGAGTTTCGGCAGCACCTCGAGCGCCTCGATGTGCATGTAGTCGAGCGGGCGCGGCAGTTTGACGGGTGTCGAGGCGCCGTAGCCGGCGCGCGAATAGACGAACACACCGGCGGAGGTGGCGGCTTGCAGTTTCTCCGGGAAATCGCCCCATAGCGCGGCCGAGCCCAAGCCTTCATGCAGCATGATGATGGTCGGCGCGTGCTCGGGCGGCGGCCCGATCATGCGGTATTCGAGATTCTGCGCGCCGATGGTGAGGAAGCCGGTGGGGGAGAGCGTGGTCATGTCGTGCTTCACTATACTCCGTCATTCCGGACAGGTCGCGAAGCGGCCTGATCCGGAATCGCGAGATGATCGTTCGCCACTCGAGATTCCGGGTTCGCGCTAACGCGCGCCCCGGAATGACGGCGTGTCATTCGTTACGCCCCATCGCGCAGCTTAAACCGCTGGATTTTCCCCGTAGCGGTTTTCGGCAGGCTATCCACCACGTCGATCCAGCGCGGATATTTCCATGGCCCGATCTTCTGCTTGACGTGCTCCTTCAGCGCGTCGTGAAGGCCGGCGGTTTTGCAATCGGCCCGCAGCACCACGAACGCCTTCGGCTTCAACAACCCTTCCGGATCGGGCTGCGGCACCACGGCTGCTTCCAGCACGGCGGGATGGGTGATCAGCGCGCTCTCGACCTCGAACGGCGACACCCAGATGCCGGACACCTTGAACATGTCGTCGCTGCGGCCGCAGAAGGTGTAACGGCCATCGGCGTCGCGAATATATTTGTCGCCGGTGCGGGTCCAATAACCCTCGAAGGTCGAACGAGTCTTGCTGCGCTGATTCCAGTAACCCTCGCCGGCCGACGGCGCGTGCACCAACATTTCGCCAACTTCGCCGTCGGCGACGTCATCGCCGGCCTCATTCACCAACCGCACCGTGTAGCCCGGCACCGGCCGGCCCGAGGTGCCGTATTTGATATCGCCGGGCGCGTTCGACAGGAAAATATGCAAGAGCTCGGTGGTGCCGACGCCATCGAGGATGTCGACGCTAAAGCGCGACTTCCAGGCGTTGCCGACCGATTCCGGCAACGCCTCGCCCGCCGACGTGCAGACGCGCAGGCGGTTGCCGCAGCGCATCTGCTTCAGCGTCTCATCGTTGAGCATCGAGGAGAACAAGGTCGGCACGCCGAAGAAGATCGTTGGATTATATTTGTTCATCAGCGCGAACATCAGCGCCGGCGTCGGGCGATCGGAATTGAGCACGGTGGAGGCGCCGACCGACATCGGAAAGGTCAGCGCGTTGCCGAGCCCGTAGGCGAAGAACAGCTTTGCGGCCGAAAGGCAGACGTCATCCTCGCGAATCCCCAGCACTTGCTTTGCATAAGTGTCGGCGGTTGCCTCAAGATTGGCGTGCAGGTGCCGCACGCCCTTCGGCATGCCGGTCGACCCCGACGAATACAGCCAGAACGCCGGCTCGTCGGCGTGGGTCGCCGCGGTCGCGAATGACTCGCTCTCGCCCGCAAGCTCGTCGGAGAGTTTCTTGTGGCCGTGCGCGTCGTTGCCGGCGACGACGACATGCTCGAGATCGGGCATCCGCCCGACCATGTCCTTCACCACAGGCAACAGCGCCTCGGAAATGAACAGCACCCGTGCCCGGCAATCCGCCAGGACATAGGCATATTGATCCGAGGTCAAAAGCGTATTGAGCGGCACCGGCACTACGCCGGCACGGATCGAGCCGAGAAACACAATCGGGAAGTCGACAGTGTCGAGCATGATCATGGCGACGCGCTCTTCGCGGCGTACACCGAGACGGCGCAACAGATTGGCGAGACGGCGCGTCTTTATTTGCAGATCGCGATAGGTCAGCTCGGAAACAGTATCGGTAAAAGCGAGCTTGCCGCCACGCCCTTCCTCGACATTGCGGTCGAGCAGCCAGGTCACCGCGTTGTAAGAACCGGACATGCCGCTCACGACGTTCTCCCCAGCTTTTAAGAATTATAATGCATAGAAAGGCATTACACGCGCTTGCTGTCAATCCTCTCCGGCACTATGTTTCCGGAAAATGACCGAACATCCCGATCCCGAAACCTCTTTTCTCGAACAGCTCGGCCAGCGTGTCCGCACCATGCGCGCGTTGCGCGGCATGTCGCGAAAAGTGCTCGCAAAAGTCTCCGGCATTTCCGAACGCTATATCGCCCAGCTCGAGAGCGGCAAGGGCAACGTTTCGATCATGCTGCTGCGCCGCGTATCGAACGCGATGGGCGCCCACCTGGAAGACCTCATTCCCGCTTCCGACCCGGCGCCGGAATGGCAGGTGATCCGCGATCTCCTGCGCAAAGCTTCGCCGGGCCAGATCGCGCAGGCCAAGGACATTCTCGCAGGCAGCGCATCGGCGCAGCGAAAGATCTCGTTTTCCGGCATCGCGCTGATCGGCCTGCGCGGCGCCGGCAAATCCACCCTTGGCAAGATGCTGGCGAAGAAAATCGGCTGGAGCTTTGTCGAATTGAACAAGGAGATCGAACGCGAGAACGGATTGTCGGTCGCCGAGGTCATCGCGCTCTACGGCCAGGAGGGTTTTCGCCGCCTGGAGCAGGGCGCGCTCGGGCAGCTGTTGGCGCGAAAGGAGCTGATGGTGCTCGCCACCGGCGGCGGCATCGTCTCGGAGCCTTTGACGTTCGATTTGGTCCTGTCGTCGTTCTACACGATCTGGCTGAAGGCCGAGCCGGAAGAGCACATGGCGCGGGTGCGGGGCCAAGGCGATCTGCGGCCGATGGCCGACGACCGCTCCGCGATGGCCGAGCTGCGCAACATTCTCGCAAGCCGCGAGCCGCTCTATGCGCGTGCATCGACGACCGTCGATACCGCCGGCCTATCGGTAGACGCCGCGGCGGCGCGCCTGATCGATGCGGTGAGACCCGTGCTGCAAAACGAGGCGCGCGCCTTCGGCCTGCGCAGCGTCGCGGTGTAGTCGCGACAAGGAAACAGCTTGCTCAAAACGGCGAGCCTAGTAATTTGATTTGAAACGACATTCAGCGCGCGTCGGCACAAAGGACACCCCCGGCCATGATGAGCCAGGAACAGAACGACCTGATCACCCGCACCGCTGCGAAAGACCCCTGCGGGAAACTGATGCGGATGTACTGGCAGCCGGCGGCGCTAGTCGACGAGTTGGAGGGCCCGCGGCCGGTCCGCCCGGTCAAATTGCTCGGTGAGGAGCTCGTGCTGTTTCGCGACCAGCAAAACCGCTACGGCCTGATCGCGCGGCATTGCGCGCATCGCGGCGCCGATCTCGCCTTCGGCCGGCTGGAGAACGGCGGTCTGCGCTGCGCCTTTCACGGCTGGCTGTTCGACGCCTCCGGCCAATGCCTGGAAACGCCGGCCGAGCCCAAGGGCTCAACGCTGTGCCAGGGCATCAGGCAGCGGTCCTATCCGGTGATCGAGAAGAGCGGCATTCTCTGGACGTATTTGGGTGAAGGCGAGCCGCCGGCGTTTCCGGAAATCGACTGCTTTGTGGCGCCGGACAGCCACATCTTCGCATTCAAGGGGCACATCAACTGCAACTGGCTGCAGGCGCTCGAAGTCGGCATCGATCCCTCGCACGCCTCCTTCCTGCATCGCTTCTTCGAGGACGAAGATACTTCCGCGAGCTACGGCAGACAGTTTCGCGGTGCTTCGGCCGGCACCGATCTGCCGATGACAAAGGTCCTGCGCGAATATGATCGGCCGATCATCAATGTCGAGCAGACTGAATATGGCTTGCGGCTGATTGCGCTCCGCGAGATCGACGACGAGCGCACCCATGTCCGCGTCACCAATCAATTATTCCCCCATGGCTTCGTCATCCCGATGAGCACGGAGATGACGATCACACAGTGGCATGTGCCCATCGATGACGAGAATTGTTACTGGTACGCGATCTTCACCTCTTATTCGACGCCGGTCGACAAGAACAAGATGCGGGACCAGCGGCTCGAACTTTACGAATTACCCGATTACAAGTCGCGCAAGAACAAGTCGAACGATTACGGCTTCGATCCGCACGAGCAGGCGACCGCGACCTTCACCGGCATGGGCAGCGACATCAATGTCCACGATCAGTGGGCGGTGGAATCGATGGGCGCGATCCAGGATCGCACACGCGAACATCTAGGCACCGCCGATAAGGCGATCGTGCAGTATCGCCGCTTGCTGCGGCAGGAGATCGAGAAGGTTTGTGGCGGCGAGAAGCCATTCATGTTCCTCGATGCGGCGCATGCGAAGAGCATTCAGGGTCCCGCCACCATGGACGGCATCGGCCCGACACGGGGATGGGAAGCTTTCTGGATGGAAGTCGACGTCAGGCGGCGGCGCGGCGCGCCATGGGCAGTACCAGTGCCGGAAGAGATTGCCGACAAGATTCGCCATCTGAAGGCAGTGTGATGGCAGTTCTTCGTCATTGCGAGCGGAGCGAAGCAATCGATCGAGCCGCGGCAAGGAAGAATGGATTGCTTCGTCGCGTCGCTCCTCGCAATGACGGCCAATGAGGGAGTGGCGTGTTGAGTTTTGTTGAGCGTCACGCGCTCTGGTCGGCCGAGCAGAAAGAGGTGGCGGGACGCCTGCGCCGCATTGTCGAGGAGAAAAAGCTCGAAGTCGTCAGGCTGTCGTTTCCCGACCAGCACGGGATTTTGCGCGGCAAGACGCTGGTCGCAGCCGAGGCGCTCGCTTCGCTGGAGAGTGGTTGCACGCTCACCACGACGATGCTCGCAAAGGACACTGCGCACCGCACGGTATTTCCGGTGTTCACCTCCGGCGGCGGCTTCGGCATGAAGGAAATGGAGGGCGCCGCCGATCTGCTGATGGTGGCCGATCCCTCAACCTTCCGCGTGCTGCCTTGGGCGCCGACGACCGGCTGGCTGTTGTGCGACATTTATTTTGCCGACGGGCGGCCGGTGCCATTCGCGACGCGAAATCTCTATCGGTCGGTTCTCGAAAAGCTCGGCCAGCGCGGCTACGATTTCGTCGCAGGACTCGAGGTCGAATTCCACATCTTCAAGCTCGACGATGCAAAAATGTCGCCGGAAGACGCGGGTCAGCCCGGCCGGCCGCCATCGGTCAGTCTTCTCTCGCACGGTTATCAATACCTGACCGAGCAGCGCTACGACCAGATGGAGCCGGCGCTCGAGATCATCCGGCGCGATGTCCTCGCGCTCGGCCTGCCACTGCGATCGGTCGAGGTCGAGTTCGGCCCGAGCCAGTGCGAATTCACCTTCCAGCCGACCAGGGGCCTGACTCCAGCCGACCATATGGTTCTGTTCCGCTCGGCAGTGAAGCAGATCGCGCGCCGGCACGGTCTTCATGCGACCTTCATGTGCCGGCCGAAATTACCCAACGTATTCGCGTCCGGTTGGCATTTGCATCAATCGATCGTCGCGCACTCAAGCGGCGAGAACGCGTTCGCGGCCAAAGATAGCGGCGAGGTGCTTTCCTCACTCGGCCGCGGTTACCTCGCGGGACTGCTGGAGCACGCGCGGGCGTCAGCCGTGTTCACGACACCGACCATCAACGGCTACAAGCGCTACCGCTCCTACTCGCTGGCGCCGGACCGCGCGATCTGGGGCCGGGATAATCGCGGCGTGATGATCCGCGTGCTGGGCGCTTCGGGCGATGCCGCGACGCGGCTTGAGAACCGGATCGGCGAGCCCGCTGCGAATCCCTATCTCTATATGGCCTCGCAAATCCTCTCGGGACTCGATGGCGTCGATCGCAAGCTCGATCCCGGTCCATCCGCCGATACGCCTTATGAAACCAAGGCGGCGCTATTGCCGAAGAGTTTGCACGAAGCGGTGTTGGCGCTCAACGACGATCCGTTCTTCCGGAAGGCGCTGGGCGCCGAATTCGTCGATTACTATGTGCACATCAAGAACGCCGAGATTGAGCGGTTCCAGTCGGAAGTATCAGATTGGGAGCATCGCGAATATTTCGAGATGTTTTGAAGGATGACTGACGACATAGCGCCCTACCGCGCGAAATTCACCGGCGCGACGTAGCTGTCCTGCGGGCCGGGTTTGACCTCGGGAAATCGCGGGAAGGGACTGGCACGGCGGAGGATGTCGAGCGCCTCGCGATCGAGCACCGCGTTGCCGGATGACTTGGTCACCGCGCTCTCGATCACCGCGCCCGCGCGGTTCAACACGAACCTCACCACCACGGTGCCGGACGCACCCTGCGCCGACGACGGATAGCGCTTGAAGCGTTGCAGATGCCCGAACACCAGCGCGTTATAGGCATTCGCGCCTGCTTCGGTGAACTGCCCGAGGCGTTGGCTTTTCGGCGGCGCGCGCGTCTCCGGCGCGGGAGGTTGAAATACCGGCTTCGGCTTCTCCACTTCCTGCTCGACCCTCGGCAACGTGACCTCGGCCTCGCGCGGCGGCGGCGGCTCCACCTTTTCCGCAGGCTTCGCTTCGACCTTGGGCGGCTCTTTCGGCGCCGCTTCCGCCTGCTGCATGGTCGGCCCGACGGCGATATCCTGGTCCTGAATTTCGGGCGAACTGCTCTCGACCGGTGCCAGCGTCACCGCGATCGCCGGAAGGATGGTCGGTTCACCCGGTCGAGGGGCATACCATAACGCAACCGCCGCCACGATCGCCGCGTGCGCCATCAGGATCGCCACGCCGGCCAAGGTCCAGCGGGAAAGCCCGCGCCCTTCCGGCAGATGCAGCGCGAACGCATTCATCGCTTGGCCGCCGGCGTTTCCAGCCCGACCAGGGCGAGCTTGAGATAGCCGCCGTCGCGCAAGCTGTTCATCACCTCCATCAGCTCGCCATAGCTCAGCGACTTGTCGGCGCGGACGAAAATCGTCTCATCCTTGTGGTTGTTGGTGGCGGCGTCGAGCGCGGCGGCGAGCGCCTCGCGCGACACCACGGTTTCGCCGACCGCAATGGTCTGGTCCGGCTTGATGGTGACGAACACCGGCTTGTCCGGCCGCGGCTGCTCGGGCGCCGTGCTGGCCGGCAGATTGACGCCGATATCAACGGTGGCGAGAGGTGCGGCCACCATGAAGATGATGAGCAGCACCAGGATGACGTCGATGAACGGCGTGACGTTGATCTCATGCTGGATCTCGAGATCGTCGCTGTCTGTGCGTAAACCGGGACGGAGCGCCATCGCCGTCACTCCGCCGCCCGCGGCAGCGTCACGGCGCGGCCGCGCTGCCCGCGGCTGATCATCAGGAGGAGTTGCGCCGAGGCGTCGCCCAGCAGCGTGCGATAGCCGGCGATCACGCGGGCGAAATGATTGTAGATCACGACCGCAGGAATCGCGGCGACAAGCCCGAGCGCGGTGGCGAGCAAGGCCTCCGCAATGCCGGGCGCAACCACCGCAAGATTGGTGGTGTGGGATTGCGAAATGCCGATGAAGGAGTTCATGATGCCCCACACCGTGCCGAACAGGCCGACGAACGGCGCGGTCGCACCGATCGTTGCCAGAATGCCGACGCCGCGCGAAACCTGCCGCGTCATCGCTGCTTCGACACGCTCGAGCCGCAAGGCAACGCGCTCCT
>Ga0210401_10006897_pt1 | contig 11481 bp, 9 predicted proteins | sample IncBWH32MmetaG_FD_150866 | JGI IMG/M metagenome (GOLD analysis project Ga0210401, IMG submission 150866) | Forest soil microbial communities from Barre Woods Harvard Forest LTER site, Petersham, Massachusetts, United States - Inc-BW-H-32-M | ecosystem: Environmental > Terrestrial > Soil >... | reverse complement strand
CGGCGCGCTGGGGATTGCGTCGGCGGAAATAAATTGTCCGTTGGTTATGGCGCCGAGGCGGGCTATATGAATCCGATGCTGGAAAAAATGTGCGCCCGTTATTGCCGCCGCTCCTTGATCATCACGCGAAACGAGGAATCGCAGGCGGTGCTTAGCAAACTGGGAGTGGCTAGCGAAGCCGGCACGGATACGGCATGGACGTTCGAGCCTCTTCCTCCTGAATATGGCCGGAAAGCTTTGGTCGATGCCGGCTGGGATGGCCAGACTCCGGTGCTGGCGGTGTGCCCGATCAACCCCTTCTGGTGGCCGGTCACCCCGTCCACGCCGAAGTTTTTAGCGCATGCTTGTTTCGGCGCATACAAGGAAAGCCATTACCGCACGATTTATTTTCACAAATCGGGTGCCGCGGTGGACGCCGCGTACAAGAAATATCTGGCCTCGCTGGCGCAAGGCATAAAAGCGTTTCGCGGCAAGCACCGAGTCTTTTTGATTCTTGTGGCCATGGAGAGACTGGACGCGAGAGCGTGTGACGAACTGGCGCCGCAAGTAGGCGGAGCACCGGTGTTCAGCTCCGATCAATTTGACATGTACCAGATCGTGAGCATCTTGCGCCGCTCCAGCTTGATCGTTTCGTCGCGCTATCACGCTATGGTTACGACGATGCCTGCGCTGATACCTTCAGCGGGAGTCACGATGGATGAGCGCATCCGAAACTTGCTTCGGGAGCGAGGACACGAGGAATTGTTGCTGACCGTCGAGGATGCGGATCTTGGGGAGAGGCTCGCCAGTGTTATGGGTCGCTTGGCGGCTGAGGCGGATGCCGTTCGGGACGGTATCGCCCGCTCGGTCGTTCGCAATTTGAAAACAATGGCACGGATGGGCGTATTCCTGGAGCGCGCCGTTCATCAGCAATATCCTGAATTTCCGGTACGCTCAGGGGTGCGCGGGTGGGAAGAGTATTTGCCGCCGCTCAGTCCTAATTTGGAGAGCCTGCTCAACACATACGAAAGCGCTGCGGCCGCTGCGGCTGGAGATTAAGCTAACCACTCGCACGAGAATTTAGTAGCGCGGGCTTTAGCCTGCGGGTTTTGGTTGGACCCAGGTGCGACGGATTCGCTGCCAACTCCCACAGGCTGAACAGGCTGCGGAAAAATGGTTCCACTCTTTTTGTCATTCCGAGCGAAGCGAGGAATCCCTCTTTCTTTTCATGCACTCAAATCAAAGAGAGATTCCTCGCTTCGCTCGGAATGACAAAATAAATTGCCTTTTCCGCAGCCTGCGAAGCCTGTACTACCTAAAGCCATGAATTTCCTCGAAAACATTTTCTCGCGCTTGCAGGCGGCCGCGGGCCGCGTGGTTTTGGCCGAAGCGCATGCTGAGGGCGACCGAACCGCGACCGGCTCGGAGTTAATGACGCAAATCACCGCCGCGCGCAATTTCTTGCGCGCTTCGGGACTGACAAGGGGAGACCGCTGCGCGCTGGTGGCGCCGAACAGCATCCGCTGGGCGGCGCTCGATCTCGCGATCATCGCGGAGGGTCTTATCGCGGTTCCCATGTACGCTCGCCAAGCCGCGGGAGAATTGGCTGCGATGCTGCGCGACGCGGGGCCCGGCTTGATTTGCTGCAGCGATGCGGCGCTTCGCGATGCGATTTCGGCGGCATGGCCGGACGCGCCGCGATTTGTCTCATTTGACGAAATATTCAGCGCCAACCCGCCGTCCACATCTCTCGCGCCTCCTCCGCCTACTGCTCTTTCGCCGCAGGATACGGTCGCTATTTTGCACACCTCCGGGACTTCCGGAGAAGCGAAAGGCGTGATGCTAACGGTGGGCAATTTGGATCACATGCTTTCCTGCACCAAGGCGCGCCTTGACCAATTGATGGGGCCGCGCAGTGTGCCGGACCGCGTGTTTCATTACACGCCATTATCCTTCGCAGCCTCGTGGATTTTGTTGCTGTCGTGTCTCTCGCGGGAAAGCGTCGTTACGTTTTCGATGGACCTCACGAAGCTGGCTGACGAAATCCGCGCCGCGGCTCCTAACTACTTTCTCAACGTTCCGCTGCTGCTGGAGCGGATGCGTGCCGCCATCAAAGATAATATTCGCAAGCGCGGCGGGGCCATCGCAAATATTTTCAGTCATGCGGAGGAATCCTGGTATCGGCTGGATGCCAAAGCGCCGCATGCGTGGGATTTTTTCTGGCTAGGTTTGGCCGGCCTATTCATATTTCCCTCCATCCGTAAACGTCTGGGACTGAATTTGCGCGCGATGATTTGCGGCTCGGCTCCTCTGGCGCGTGAAACGCAATTGTTTTTCATGATGCTAGGAATCCCCGTGCTGCAGGGGTACGGCCTCACGGAAACTACGGGCATCTGCACCCTGGACGATCCGGGGCATGTTGAGCCGGGGCGCGTCGGCCCCGCCATTCCGGGCATCGAAATGAAGGTCGGCGAGAACAGCGAAATTGTTGTCCGTGGCCCAAATATTTTTTTCGGGTATTGGCGGCGGCCGGAACAAACGGCAGCAGTGCTGCGCGATGGGTGGTTCCACACCGGCGATCAGGGCGAAGTCGATGCGAACGGTAACTGGCGTATCACGGGAAGGCTCAAAAACCTTATCATTCTCAATTCCGGACACAACATCGCGCCGGAACCTATCGAGGAAGAATTATCTCGCGCCGTTCCCGGCGCGCAACAGGTCATGCTTGTCGGGAATGGACGCAGTTTCCTTGCCGCCATCATCACAGGCACGGCTGCTGACGCGGAAATTAATTCGCAATTGGAACGGGTGAATGCGCCCCTGCCGCACTATCGCAAGATTCGCAAGTATCATGTGGCGCAGGAAACGTTTACCATCGAAAATGGTTTGCTTACAGCGAACGGAAAATTTCGGCGCGAGACCATCGCCGCGCGCTTTGCGGCGGAGATTGAACGGATGTACGCAAAGCCAGACTAAATGTGATTTCGGAGGTCGGGGCTTCAGCCCCGACGTCTAGGTTTGCGTGTTCCTGGGCTTTAGCCCCTGAAGTTTCAGGGCCTAAAGGCCTTTCTGTTGCGTTGGTGAATGTCCGACCTAAAGGTCGGGCCTCCTGCGCAGCAAGTTCAAAATCGATTGCGTCGGATTGCTCGAACTTAGGACGGCGCAGATTTTCGTACTGGCATAGACTGAAACTATGGACGAGTACAAGGGAAAAACACTTTCGTGGCGGCTGTGCGACAGCATCGTCGAGCTTGTTCTCGATCGACCTCCGGCCAACGAAATCGGCCTCGCCATGGTTGAGGATCTGGAAAGCTTCGTCTCTTCGCTTCCCGCACTTGAATCGAAGGCCAGCGCGCTGATTCTTTACAGTGCGCAGAAAGCGGGCTTCTCCGCCGGGGCGGATTTGCGTGAACTTTATGACCAGGCGCAAAAAATGGATGCCCCCTCCGCCCTGAAAGGAGTGCGCGAATTCCTCGAGCGGATTCATGCCGTGTTCAACCGGCTGGATACTTCGCCGCTCACGACCATTGCTGCCGTTCACGGCGTATGTTTTGGCGGCGGATTCGAGCTGGCGCTCACTTGCGACCTCATCCTTGCGGACAAGATGGCGCGCTTCTGCTTTCCCGAATTGCGGTTGGGGCTCATTCCCGGATTCGGCGGAATTCCGCGGCTGAAACGCGATATCGGCAATGGCGTGGTGCGCGATCTTCTGCTCACCGGGCGCAGCATCAATGTCACGAAGGCACAATCGGCGGGCCTTGTGAGTCAAGTAGCCGCGGAAGGCGAAGCCTTGCGCCTGGCACGCGCGACCGCCGCGCAGATTACTAAATTCAATCGCGTGACCGCAGCAGCCGCGAAGTGTTTCATCAAACCGCTCCCGGCGGAAGAATTGCGCCACGAAATCGATATTTTCTGCGAGCTCTTCACGCGGCCCGCGGTCATGGAAGGTCTGCGCAAGTTTGTCGAAAACGCAGGGCCGCATCCGTATCTTCCTTGAGTTATGCGGGGAGTTGTAGGACAGCCAAGAGCCGCTGTCCTAGCCCTGGCTCGTCTTCCTCCACCGGTTCGGCTAAGATGTAGTGCTTTTTACTCCTAGGAGACACTGACAGAAAGTATGTCCACGGATTCAGGACCATCGGGAAAACAAGCTGGCGAAATTCGTGTGAGGTTTGCACCCTCTCCGACCGGCTATTTGCACGTGGGAGGCGCGCGAACGGCGCTGTTCAACTGGTTGTTTGCGCGTGGCCGGGGCGGCACGATGATCCTGCGCATCGAGGACACGGACATCGAACGCAATCGCCCGGAACTGGTTGAGGGCATCCTGGACGGCTTGCGCTGGCTCGGCGTGGATTGGGATGAAGGGCCTTACTTTCAATCGCAACGCCTGGAATTGCATCGCGAAGCTGCGTTCAAGCTGGCCGCCTCGGGTGCGGCGTATTTTTGCGATTGTCCGCCGGAGAAATACGCGGGCGGCGACGCGATCGATGAAAATGAAGACGACAAGAAAGAGCAGGGGCCGCGCCGCATTACTCGATGCGCGTGCCGCGGCGGTAAACCGGGATTAAGCGCGGAAAATGCGGCGATTCGTTTTCGCGTCCCACTCGGCGCAGTCACCCGATTCGAGGACGCCGTTTTTGGTGCGCGGGAAGTATCGAACGATGAGATTGAGGATTTCGTTCTTCTGCGCTCTCCAAAGGAAGGCCAGGCGCGTGGCGGGCCAACGTATCAACTGAGCGCCGTGGTGGACGATATCGACATGCGGATCACGCATGTGATTCGCGGTTCCGATCACATCTCCAATACCCCGAAACAGGCGCTGCTGTATCGCGCACTGGGCGCCGCGCCTCCAATTTTTGCGCACGTGCCGCTGATTCTAGGGCCGGACCGCACGCGGTTGTCCAAACGCCACGGCGCAACGAGTGTGGGATCGTATCGCGACGAAGGCTTTTTGCCAGAGGCGTTTCGGAATTTTTTGGCTTTGCTCGGCTGGTCGGCCGGCAATGAGGAATTCATGCGAACCGCCGAAATTGTGGCGCGATTCTCGCTCGAAGGAGTGAGCCGGACGAATGCCGTCTTCGACCGCCCAAAACTCGAGTGGTTCAACACGCAATTCTTGCAGAAACTCCCGATCGATGAGCTTCTCCCTTTCGTGCAAGGCGAGTTGGAGCGCTCGAAGCTGTGGCAGCCGGAATGGGCGGGAGAAAAGCGCGAGTGGTTTTCAAAAACGGTGGATTTGCTTCGTCCGCGCACGCGTTTACTGCCGGATTTTTCAACCTGGGCGCGCGCATTTTTCAGCGATTCGTTCGAGGTTGATCCACAGGCACGCGAGAAATTCTGGAAAGATGAACGCCTCGGCGCGATGCTCGGCAAACTGGCGAACGCCCTGGCGGCGCTGCCGGAATGGAATCACGACGCGTGCGACCACGCCCTGCGCGAGTTGGCTGCAGCCGAAGGGGTGAAGGCTGGGCTCTTGATTAACGCCACGCGCGTCGCGATTGTGGGGCAGGCCGTCGCGCCGCCGCTTTTTGAAACGATGCTAGTGCTTGGCCAGGAACGCGTGGTCAGCCGTCTGCGCCGCGCCGTCGAAGCGTTCCCTCCGCGCTGATTCTTCCCGAAACAATTTCCCTGGAATTTAATGTTGGGTAGGAGGCTTTTCGGCCGCAGCTGAAGAGAAAATATCCGTGTGCGCGGGGCGTGCAGGCGCGTCCACGGCGGCGATTTCCAGGTCCGCCGTCACGGGAAGTTTTGTCGGCGGCAGGCAGGCGTCCTGATTGCAGGCCTGGTAGCCAAGCGTAAGCGCGATTTTTTGCGGACCGAGCGGTGCGGAACCATTCGCATGCAGTTTCATCAGCACCGTGAAGGATCCTTCGTACACACGCAGGGGCGTCTTGGAAAAACGGAATGAGCGCATCACGCCGTGGGGGTACGTCGTTTCCACGAGAAACACTCCGGGAGCAAGATCCGCCGTGACTTTCGTGGGGATCAAATAGTCCTCCGAAGGCATGTGCGCATTGATGTGAAAACCCGGAGAAATTTTAGCGACGATCGCAACCTGGAAGGCTCGACCGCGCGGCACGGGCTGCAAGGAAACATATGCCTGGGGCTGGAGAATGCTTGTCGCGGGGGGAAGGGCGCCGTCCTGCGCCGACGCATTGAGAGCGATGGCGACAAGCGCCAGGAATACCATGCGCGCAAGAATACTTAGCGGGCGGTTGCGATGATTTCTCGCCGGCAAGGTCGCTTGCGCGCTTGGGAATTGCATGACGCATTTAAGGAATGATTTCATATGATTTAGACTGTTACCGGGCTGCCGAGTTGCTCGGTGAGGATACGTCCCATGAGTTGCATCAGCGTCTCACCGGTTTTGTCCAGGACGAATGTTCCTGCCGTATCCGACCATGACAGCTTGAAACTGGTTGTCAGCGCCGAGATCCAGATTTGGCGGACCGGCGTGTTCGGGCTGATCACGAATCTGGTTTCGTCCGGATCATCGAACAACACTTCCAACTTCCCGCTGCCGCCTTCCACCTCAAATCCGTGGGCATCGCCGGCCTCCTGCAATCGGCGGCGCAGCGATTCAAAGGCCGCGTCACATCGTTTCCGAAATTCCTGTTCATCCATGGCAGAAACAGAGTACCGCGAAGCAGGCGGAGGGGCAAGGAAGGTAGCGGGTGGCAGGTGGTAGGGGGCCTGTATTGCGAAGTTTTCGCCGCAATGCTGTTTGCGAAATGTTTCTTTCCATGATACACATATGGTGATTGGCACGTTTCATGTCTTCTCTACCGAACATTGCGCCGAATTTCGCGAGAGCGAAGATCAGCAGCTATCGCGATCTCATTGTTTGGGCTCGAGCGATGGATTTGGTTGAGAATTGCTATAAGCTCTCGAAGCGGCTACCGAATTCGGAGACATATGGATTGGTCAGCCAAATTCGGAGGGCGGCAGTTTCCGTTCCGGCCAATATTGCGGAAGGGCACGGGAGAAGGAGTCTTGGTGAATATGTTCAGCATCTCTCGATCGCGAACGGTTCTCTCAAAGAATTAGAAACCCATTTATTGATCACAGGTAGGCTCAACTATATTGGACAAGATGAGCTAGTCGGAGCCCTCGAAGCGTGCGAAGAAATCGGCCGAATGCTCTCCACGTTGATACAAAAACTGCGCCAAAAGCGACTCTGAACCACGCCGCCCGAGCCCTGTTCCCCGAAACCTACCACCTATCACCTGCCACCACTACCAGCCGCCCCCTCCGCCGCCCCCGCCACCTCCGCCTGATCCGCCACCCCCTCCGCCGCCACCGCTACTCGAACCCGGAGCAGATGACGAAGAGGAAATGGCGGAGGAAAACGAGCCGCTTAGCGAGCTGACGAATCCGCCTCCTCCCAAACTGTTCCAGGAATCACCGGAATACCACGAGGGTGAATAGGTGGATGAACTTTGCCCGTTCGTGCCGGCCCGGGCCAGAACCCCCGAAAATTGATTGGCCCAGGCTTGTTCCACATCCAGCGCCAGCGCATACGGCAGAAACTTTTCAAACATTTCGGGCGTTTTTTCGGAGGCTGCGCCGCGGCTGATGCGGTCGCCATCGACGGCGACGAGGAAACGTTTGAAGCCCTCAATATTATCGAGGGCGGCGCGACCCGCGCGAGTCGGCGCCCTCAACAGATGGTGGAAAAGTGCGTTGCAGATTAAGGAAGCCACGAGCGCAACTACGAGGATGAACGATACCGAGGTCGCCACAAGCACAAGCCCCAGAACTTCAAAGCTCAGAAGAACCAGGGAAATCACGGTGATAAAAATTGCTGCAGTTGTGGTGATGCCTCTTTTCACCTGGCCGCCTGCAAGCGCGGTCCTCCACAACTGGAACGAAAGCGAAAGCGAACCTGAGACGCCAAGGCTCCACATTGTCAGCCATACCGTCATAGCCGCGGCCATGCCGATTTTCGGCGGCGATTGCGAAGATATAATGGCCAGCATCATGAGGATGGACAGCGCGACCGCTGGGACCACGTATACGCCGTTCGTGACGAAATAGGTTTTGTACTCCGTGTTTTTAAGCCATTTTTTTAGCGCCGCCATCGCCGCGCTGATCTGGGTGTGGTTCTCGTTGTGCATCAGAACGGATGATCGGCCTGCGAACAATTTGTCCGCAGCCGCTTGTTCCTCGGGACTGAGGGCCGCGCGTCCTTTTCCTGTGAGGGCGAGCGTATAGTTTCCAGCTTCCTCCTTGATCAGCAAATAGCCTTTCACAGCCATGTCCAGTATCGCGGAAGCGAACGCTTTGTTGTCATAGGACATTCGCACGAGATATCGCATTCCCGCGGGCGTGAGCCCAGCAGGCGGCTCGTATCGCGCGACGATTGGGCCGGGCGCAGGGTCGCGTCCGACGGCCAACCACACGATCACATAGTAGAGAAGAATCGCACTCAAGCCCGCGACGGCCACAGCCGCGTCGTGGTTATCCTGCAAGAAGTATTGAAGCTTTTCCTGACTCGTTGGAGCGGCCACAAACCCCTTCGACCAAGTCAGCAGAATTGTCAGTCCATCGTTGGCGCGGAAGGGTCCCGCCGCCGCGAAGGCATAGCTGCCATCCTCTTGCCTGGAGAAGGTAAGGTTCTGAGCAAGCGATCCCTGCGGCCCCGTGTAACCGCCGAGGTGGACCTGGTCAGCAGGGATGTTTGCTGGAAGACGTACCTTGGCAGAAACGTGGTCCATGTAAAAAATCCAGCCGTTGCCGGTAACGTTCCAGAAGAGCTCTTCGTGGTCGGCGAAGAAACCGATTTGGCGGGTAGTGGTGTAGGAGAGCGTGTAGATGTGTTCTCCCGAGGAAACAAGAAAGTTGGCGCGGCCGAGGTAAATGCGTTTCCCGTTGGCGTAGTCCTCGACTCGAAAGTCTTCCCGCACGTCATCGCGTGTTGCCCCGAGAACATCCAATCCGACGACGTAATGGTTTCCGAGCCTGTCGGCATAGCGTGTGGGAAAATCTCGATAAATGCCGTGTCGTATTTGATTGCCGGCGCTCACGACGTGGATGGTTTCAACCACTTGCATGGTCGCGTTATCCTGCACGCGAATATCGCTGTGAAAATCCAGAATCCGTTCGCCCTGCGCGTGGGCAGCCATCGCGCACAAAAGCGCGCATAGGAATAAGAAGATCCCGCGGCGGATGGCAGGTTTGAATTTCATATTCTCTTCCGATGGCGTTAATTTTATCAGCGTTCTTGATTTGGCCTTCAGTTGCGCTCCGATGAGAGACGAAACGGTTATCAGGCAAGAAGGCCGGCCGTAGAACATCTTAAGAATTACCAACGTGATAACTCAGATGGGGTCTCTGCGCCAAAAGCCCAATTAGTTCTAGCCAATGATTGTCGCGGCTGACCAGGTGGCGGAAAAACTCAGATTGTTGTCATTCCGAGGCACGCTGCGTGCCGAGGAATCTCTCCTTCTGTTGACTTTAGAACCCAGAGAGATTCCTCACTTCGTTCGGAATGACAAAATCGCTTACTTTTTCCGCAACCTCTGAAGCCGCAAAACACAAAGATCATTAGTGAGTTGACTTTTATTGGGGGGTGATTGGACGCGGATGTCGGCGGAATCCGCGCAGGAAGGAATCGTTAGAATCTGAAATTTCAAATTTGAGATTTCAGATCCAAGATTATCTATTTACTCATAACGCAACGCATCCACAGGGTCGAGCCTTGCGGCTTTCACCGCCGGATAGATGCCGAAGAACAGGCCGACGGTCATTGAAACGATCAACGCCAAAAGCACCGCCCACAGCGGCACGCTCGAAGGCAATCTGGGGAAAAACACATGGATTAGGGTGCTGATGCCTATACCGAGTATTACGCCAATAACGCCTCCCGAGCCCGTGAGCACAACCGCTTCGGTCAGAAACTGCCAAATAACGTCCCGACCCCTCGCCCCAATCGCTTTGCGCACGCCGATTTCCCGCGTGCGCTGCGTGACCGACATCAACATGATGTTCATTACGCCGACTCCGCCGACGAGCAGGCCGATCGAGCTGACCACAGCGGTCAGAAGCGCCACCGAACCGGTGATCTGCTTGAACTGGTTGCCAATTTCCTCCGCCGAAGACATGCCGAAATTTTCCGGAGCCGAATAGGGAACGTGGCGCGTGCGGCGCAAGACCGCGCTGATTTCGTCTTTCGCTTCCGCCATTTTCCCGGGTGCGGCAAGGGCGCCGATGAAGTGTTCGTCGTCGGCGGGATGATGTTTGCGGTAGGTAAGGTAAGGGACCAGAACTTGTTTTTCCGCGGCGGGATTCTGGAACAGCTGGCCCTTGCGATGCTCGAATACCCCAATGACGCGGTAGGGAAATCCTTCGACGGAAACAATCTTGTCCAACGCGTTGCCATCCGGAAAAAAAGTTTTCCCGAGATCGTACCCGATTACCGCAACATCCTCGCGATGCAAGCTTTCCGCATCGGTGAAGTAGCGGCCAATGTAGGTTCTGGCGTTATAGACATCCGGATAGTAGGCATCCGATCCGGAATAATCCAGGCCGCTGACTTCCTTGTCCTTGTAGCGCGCAGTGATGGCGGGCTCGCGATTCAAGTCATAGACGCGCCGCATGACCGATGCGGACACTTCCCGCACATCGGTGCATTGCTCACGTATCGCTTGCGCGTCTTCATAGGACAACGGCTTGCGATTGCGCTCCTCGGCGGTCATTCGGCCGGTGCTGATCCCCGGAGATACTTTAAATAGCCAGATTGTGTTCGGACCCCAGTCGTTCAGATTTGCCGTAATATCCGCGTAGAAACCTACCAGAATGGACGCCACCGTAATCAGCGCGGTGATTCCGATGACCACGCCCAGCACGGTAAGAAACGAACGCAGCTTGTTCTCTCGCACCGTGTCCAGAGCCATCTTCGTGTTTTCGCCGAGCGCAATTTGCATCGATATCCGGCCCTACCTCAAATTTCCTGCCGCAACGCTTCGATCGGATTCAAATTCGCGGCCTTGTTGGCGGGATATAGCCCAAAGAACACGCCCACGGCGGTTGAAACGATCAGGGAAATGACCACTGCGGAAATTGGGACATGCATGGGCACGGGGGTGTTGGCGGCAATGATCACCGCAAACGCATACGCCAGGGCCACGCCGATCGCGCCGCCGATGGTGGACATTACGGCAGTCTCGGTCAGGAACTGCAACAGAATGTCGGCTCGGCGCGCGCCCAGGGACTTGCGCAGGCCGATTTCGTGCGTGCGTTCCGTCACCGTCGCCAGCATCACGTTCATGATCACCACGCCGCCGATCACCAGGAAAACGGCCACGATCCCGACCATCGAGGCGGCCAACGCGCCGGTGATACGCTGGAACAATCCCACGAGCGATCCGGTGTCCAGAATGCCGAAATTATCAGAATCGCTCGGATGCAGATGGCGGCGGGCGCGCATCAGGGTCTGCGCTTCCTCCTGCGTGCGCGACATCCACCCCGCGTCACGTGTCTGTACGTTGATGGCAATGCTGGTCG
>Ga0210401_10006889_pt1 | contig 11489 bp, 5 predicted proteins | sample IncBWH32MmetaG_FD_150866 | JGI IMG/M metagenome (GOLD analysis project Ga0210401, IMG submission 150866) | Forest soil microbial communities from Barre Woods Harvard Forest LTER site, Petersham, Massachusetts, United States - Inc-BW-H-32-M | ecosystem: Environmental > Terrestrial > Soil >... | reverse complement strand
TTGGCCGCGGACGGGGCATCTGAGCGGACCATCGGACTTATTGAGCAGAAGCTCGGTGAATGTTTTCAGGGCAAAGTTGTCCAGTACGAAACGAAGTACACCTATCCCAAGGTGGGAGAGAGGAACATCCTTCTGTCGTACTTCCCGATCGAGGGCACGGCCGGCGTAGATCGCATAGCCTGCATTGTCCGGGATATCACGGACCGCAAGCGAACCGAGGATCGACTTCGGGAATACGAGCGGGTGGTCGAGGGTCTGGAAGAGATGATCGTAGTGGTAGACCGCGATTACCGCTATGTGATCGCCAATCGCGCCTTCCTCAACTACCGCAGCATGACGAAAGAAGAAGTCATTGGACGGCGGATCGACGAGGTGTTGCACAAAGACATTTTTGCCTCGCAGATCAAAGACAAATTAGACGAATGCTTCCGCGGTAAGGTGGTTGCCTATGACATGAAATTTACCTATCCGAAACTCGGTGAGAGGGAATTGTACGTGACCTATTTCCCCATCGAAGGTCCCAGCGGGGTGGATCGAATTGTAGCGATCGTGCAGGATGTTACGGCGAGCAAACAAGCGGAGCGGATGTTGCGGCGCAGCGAAGAAAATTACCGCATGTTTGTCTCGCAGAGTTCGGAGGGTATCTTCCGAGAGGATCTGGACGAGCCGATTCCCATCGACTTGCCGGAGGACGAACTGATCTATCGCATCCTTCATGACTCCTACCTGGTGGAGTGCAACGACGCAATGGCCGCCATGTACGGATTGAAATCGGCAGATGAGTTGCGGGGCAAACGCTTGACGGAAATGCTGGTGGCCGATGATCCTCACAATATCGAGCTCACCCGCCATTACATCCGCTCGGGGTTTCGAGTGTTAGATCGGGAGTCTCACGAGATCGATATTCACGGCAATCCGAAAGTTTTCGTCAACAGCCTGATCGGCTCAGTAGAAAATGGAATGCTGGTCCGGACCTGGGGCATCCAGCGGGACGTAACCGCAAAAGTGAAGCTTGAGGAGTTTCGTCAGCAGGCCGAAGAAGCCTTGCGCCGGAATGTAGTTCAACTCGAGGGAGTGACCGAGGAACTCCGGCTGGCCAAGGAGAAACTCTCCGAAGAGAAGCTTTATCTGGAACAAGCAATCGATACGGAATTGGGATTTGGAGAGATTATTGGACGTAGTGACGCTTTGAAAGGGGTGATGGAAAAAGTGGCGAAGGTCGCTCCCAGCGATGCCACGGTGCTGCTGCTGGGCGAGACCGGCACCGGCAAGGAATTAGTCGCACGCGCCATCCACCGTATGAGCAAGCGCAAGGACAATAGCTTCATCAAGCTGAACTGCGCCGCCATTCCGTCGGGCCTGCTGGAGAGCGAACTGTTTGGCCATGAGAAGGGCGCCTTTACTGGCGCGGTCGCCAGGAAGCTGGGCCGGATCGAACTGGCCGACCTGGGCACTCTCTTTCTCGATGAAATCGGAGAGATTTCCTTGGATTTGCAGCCCAAACTGCTGCGGGTGCTGCAGGATCAGGAGTTTGAGCGGCTGGGCGGCACGCAGACTTTAAAGGTAAATTTCCGCCTCGTGGCCGCCACCAACCGGGAGCTACTGGACAGTGTGAACCGAAGAGAGTTTCGCAGCGACCTCTATTACCGCTTGAATGTCTTTCCGCTTCGGACGCCGCCACTGCGCGAGCGGCGGGAGGACATTCCTCTGCTCATCGAGCACTTTGTCCGGAAATATGCGAATCGGATGAACAAATCCATTTTGAGCATCCCGGCCAGAACTATGGAGACGCTGGTGCGGTGGGCGTGGCCGGGGAATATCCGCGAACTGGAAAATTTTGTCGAGCGTTCGGTCATTCTCACTCCCGGGCTGGTTCTGCAAGTGCCGCTCAGCGAACTGCATGCGGAGTCGGAGTCGGAATCGGATTCCGACGAGAACGAGACGCTTCGCGACAAGGAACGTCAACGCATTCTGCGCGCCCTTCGGGAATGTAACGGCCAACTCGGCGGCCCCAACGGGGCGGCGGCCCGCCTCGGCTTAAAGCGCACCACGCTTCAGTCTAAGCTGAACGGTTTCGGAATCAGTCCCGGAGGGTATCGCGCCTGAATGGTCAGCGAACACCTGACACAGAATTTAGAAGTTGGCGTATTCTTTCCTGATGACGACGCGATTTAAGCGAATTCTCGAAGCGGCAGTCTGGTTTGTCATCGGCTTCGTAGCTCACATGTTGCTAGTTCATTTTCACCACAACGCGGGATAGGGCTTGAAAGCGGAAAAACCGACCCTGGAAGATTCTGCTCACTAAACGAAAGCCCCGCGCTTACGCGCGGGGCTTTTCGTTGGGGGAGGGGACCTGAGCGAAGCGCTCTTTGCCCCGGCTAAACTTCCAGACTACTTTGGCTGCTGTTGCTGATCCGGACTGGTGCTCGGAGTGGAAGAACCGCTCGATGCCAGTTGTTCCAGATCATTCTTCAGCAGGCTGATTTCGACGCGGCCGCCGCTCATGTGTTTGGTTTTCCCATTATCGTCTGTGCTGGCCACCGGGGCATTTCCCATACCAACCAGATAAATCCGGTAGACAGGAATTTCGCTGTTAAGCACCATGTAGCGAACCACCGACTCCGCCATCTTCTGCGAGTTTGTAATTGCGATCTGGCCCTTCCCGGAAGAGAAACCCTGCACTTCGATGATGTAACCGCGCTGCCCCTTCACGCCGTTGGCCATTTCGTCCAAAGCATCCTTGGCGTTCTTGCTCAGTACGGTCTGCCCGGGTTTGAAGCGGATTTCAGTCTGATTCGAAGCCTTGTACTGGTCGATGTTGCCGACCACTGTCTCCACCGTCTGGATGCGTGTCGTCGCCTGTTGTGCGCTTTGCTGCGCCATCGTCGCTTTGTTACCGGCATCGACGGCATGCTGATCCGCTTCATTGGCTTTGTCGGAAGCCAGCTTGATGCCAGCCTGGGCACGGGCATCGGTATCTTTAATCGCCTTGCCGTTGGCTGCGGTCAGATCATCCAGTTCATTCACGCGGTCGCGAATGGGATCAGTTTGACGCTTCACATAGCTTTTGCGGGCGAACGGATTCACCCGGCCCCAGAATCCCTCGCGCGCGGGCGCCTGTAGAGGCTGCTTGCCCGAACCGTTCATGTTATCGGACTGGCTGGTCTGCGACGACGCCGGCGGGTTGGACTGATCTTGGGTGGTTGGTGACGAACTTTGCGCGAGAGCCGGAAATGCCAGCACTGCGGCCAGAGGCAAAGTAGCGAGCATGCGAGTGTTCATAGAAAACTTCCTCCATTTTGGGGGGAGCATCGTGGGCTCCACTCCAGCACGCCAAAAATCGGCGTGTTGCGGGTTTCTAGATTGCGTCCCCTAAAGCCACTACACTGAGAGTGCGCTGACGCTACGCACCTTGAAACAAAACTCAGGTACCGAATATTTCTCAGTACCCGCTTATCCCTACTACAGGTCAGATGCCAAAACCCACTTTCGGGTTGAGATGCCAAATGCTTGTATCCAAAGACATTGTATCTTCATCGGAAGCCGTGAGTCCGCCTGCACGGGTTTGCGCACGGTAATTTTGGCAAACCTGATATAAAAACTGCGTAGAGCGGCCTGTTTTCAGGGAGAGGAACCTTGGGATTGTCGACCGTTGGAATTTTCAGCTGGATACCTCTACGCGCAGAGATACTCAATGGAATCTTGCATTTACTGGTAGTAGCGGCCTTTCTGAGCGGGGGCAAGGAATCGGCCGAGGCCCTAGTCACGGCTGAACTGCCGGACGCCACTCTGGCTTCCACTAACATTTCTGCCGACCATCTGCAGCAATATTCCGATCTCGCGCTAACCTGGATGCAGGAGTACTTGCGCATCGACACAACGAACCCGCCCGGACATGAGATGCGCGCTGTTTCTTTTTACAAGAAGATTCTCGATCAGGAAGCTATTGAGAATCGCGTTTTCGAATTTACCCCGGGCCGCGGCGATGTTTGGGCGCGCATACCGCATACCACGCCGGAAGCGAAGAAGCCGATCATCCTGCTCAACCACATGGATGTGGTCACCAGCGATGCCGCCCACTGGAAAGTTCCGCCCTTCAGCGGCGAGATCAAGAACGGCTGGCTCTGGGGACGGGGCGCACAGGACATGAAAGATGAAGGCCTCGCGCAGCTGGTCGTGATGGTCATGCTGAAGCGCGAGAAGCTCGAACTTGACCGGGACGTAATCTTTCTCGCTGTAGCCGACGAAGAAGCCGAAGGCACGGGCACGGACTGGTTCATCGCACATCAGCCGGACTTGCTGGAGAACGCGGAGTTCCTGATCAACGAAGGCGGAGAGAACCTGCTCGAAAACGGCAAAGTGAAGTATGTTGGAGTTGACGTGGGCGAAAAGACAACTTTCTGGTTGCGCGTTGTAGCTCATGGAAGACCAGGACATGCTTCGCGCCCTATTCCCGATTCCGCCCCGAATCGCCTGGTCCACGCGCTGGACCGCATTCTTGCTTACCGCACACCGCTGAAAGTTCTACCCGTGGTCGAGGAGTTTTTGCGTGAGATGGCGCCCTACGAACCGCCTGAACGGGCGCGAGAATATCGCAACATCCGCAAGGCCATCGAGGATACGAAGTTTCAGCAGGACGTGGAAAAAGACGCGTCGCTAAACTTTCTGCTGCGCGACACAATTTCGCTCACCATGATGGGTGGGTCGGAACAGACCAACGTCATTCCGCCCGAGGCGTGGGCGAATCTGGATGTGCGTATTTTGCCGGGAGACAATCCCCAGGCACTGCTGGAGCAGATCCGGAAAGTGGTGGACGATCCTAACGTAACCGTCGAACCGATGAACGCTGAATTCCACGAGGCCAATTACTCCCCGACCAATACAGCACTCTATGACGCCATTCGCAGAGTCACCGGAAAATATTTTCCCGGTACACCCGTGGTGCCACACATCACCAGTGGGTACACGGAGAACCAGCGGTACCGGCCGCTGGGCATCAACGCTTACGGTTTTAATCCCTACACAGCCACGGAGGAAGAAGGCAACACCGAGCATGGAAACGATGAACGGATTCGCGTCGAGGAAGTGCGGCGCGGGCCGAGGATTCTGTTTGATGTGGTGACCGCGGTGGCGGCTGGGAAGTGATGTGCCGCATCACGTGCGTTACTTTTCGCCGCAGTGCTTCTCATATTGCTCAACGATGAAATGATCAGTCATGCCCGCAATGTAGTCGCAGACCACACGCGGCAACGATTCTTCCTCGGCTTTTTCCTGGTAATAAAGGGGCAGGGCTGAGGAATTTTTCATCCAGAAAGCGAACAGCTCGGTAACGATGCGTTCAGCATCGTCCTTTTCTCCTGCCAGCGACGGACTGTAGTAGAGATTTTCATGGAGGAAGTCTTTGATCTGCGCGCATTCTGCTTCGACCTCCTGGCTAAACGCAGCGAGACGGTCTTCATAGGCGCGCACTTCAGCCAGAGTTTCGATTTCCCCTTCCTTCAGCCGTGCCTGCGTGTTCGTAATGAGGTCGCCGGCCAGACGGTTGAACACGCGTTTGAGCGCCTCGTTAAATTGCAGCTTGTCAGCTGCATCCGGATAAATCCGCTCGACCTCCCGCAAGAACCGTTCGAAAACGGGCACGCCCTCTCGAATTTGCTCGAGCGTAAGAAGATGGGCCTCGTAGCCGTCGTCGAGGTCGGCGGTGTTATAGCCGATCTCGTCAGTGAGATCGACGAGTTGGGCTTCGAGCGGCGGGCGCTGATCGAGCAAGTACTCGGCCAGTTCCGGATACTCCGCCGGATCGTAATCGCGCGAGTGTTTGATGATACCCTCGCGCACTTCGAAGCTCAGATTGAGTCCGCGAAAAGCGGCGTACCGCTGTTCGAAATCTTCGACGATGCGCAGGGCGTGCAGGTTGTGATCGAAAAACAAACCTTGCTCACGCATAGCACTGTCGAGCGCCTTCTCACCGGCATGGCCGAATGGAGGATGGCCGAGGTCATGCACCAGCGCCAAGGCCTCCGCCAAATCCACGTTGAGAGCGAGTGCTCCCGCGACAGTGCGGGTAATCTGCGCCACTTCGATGGTGTGAGTGAGTCGGTTTCGGAAGTGGTCGGAGTAGCGCCGCGTGAAAACTTGAGTCTTGTCTTCGAGTCGCCGAAAGGCACGGGCATGAATGATGCGGTCGCGGTCGCGCTGGTAGTCGTTGCGATAAGCGTGCGTCGGCTCAGGGAAGCGGCGTCCGCGGGAATGTTCCACCTGCACCGCGTAGCCGGCCAGCATGCTCGAAGTTTAGCAGGTACGAGTACCGAGTTGCGAGTACCTGGTACCCAATATGCCGAATAGACGGTACCGAGTAAACGAGGACGACCGTCCTGCCCGGTACTCGTCGCTCGGTACGCGGTGCTAGTTACTGGTTCTGCGATTCTTCCTTTGCCAATCGTACTTTGGCGGCGTCGAGTTTCCTTTGCGTGGCCACCAGCAGATCGCCGTCAACCTCCGCCGGCACAGTCTTATTCCATTCTTCGACCGCGCGTTCCCAATGAGCGGCTGCCAATTTAAGGCGCCCCGTCTTCTGAAACAGATCGCCCAAGTGATCCTGCACCGTTGGATCTGACCCCATCCTCAGGGACGCCTTGTTTAACGTCTCCTCGGCCAGGTCGTATTTGCCGAGCTTGAAGTAGGCCCATCCCAGAGAATCCAAATAGGCTCCGTTGGTGGGATCGAGGCTTACCGCCAGTTTGATCTGGCTAAGAGATTCTTCCAGTTGCACGCCACGGTCGGCATTCATGTATCCCAGATAATTCAGGGTTACGGCGCTCTGCGGATTGGCGGATAGCACTTTCTTGAATTCCGTTTCGGCCTGCTCGTATTTCTTCTCGCGCTCGTAGGTGGATCCCCGCAGGAAGTAGATGTTCTCCTTGTCCTCGGCCTTGGTGCAAAGCAATTCGGCTTTATTGAGAGATTCCTCCGCTTCGCTCCAGCGCTTGAGGCGCGTATACATGATGGCCAGCCGGACGTAGACTTCACGATCTTCGGGCTTGCCCGTCAACAGGGAGCGCACGTCAGCGAGAGGCTTCTCTGGATCGCCAGTATCGGCGAGTTGGGCGTCGAGCACCATCCTAAGCTCGTGATCGTCAGGCATCTTTTGTACGGCTTCTTTGGCGGCCGCGGTGGCTTGCGGCCACTGCTTGGCTTCGCGGTACGTGTCGATGACATCCTGATAACCGGTCTTGGCATTCTCATCGCCTAGCGGAATCATTTTGCGGAAGGCTTCGACTGCGGCAGGATAGTTCTCCTGATCGCGATAGACCATTCCTAGGCGCTCGACAAAAATTCCACGGTTGTTGCGGTCCGCCTGGGAGTAGCTATTATCGGCCTTCTCGGTTTTCTTTAGCAGATCCTGCAGAATTTTGATGGCTTCGTCATACCGCCCCTGAGCCTCGTAGACCACGGCAATGTTGTAAGGCACTTCCAAAGCATCCGGCACCATAGCCTCGGCTTTTTTCAGACTATCGAGCGCCTGATCGTACTTTCCCTGGCGGCGGTAGATTTCCGATATGCGGAGGTAAGTCTGCGCGTCTTCCGGATTCGCGTCGGCGATGACTCTGTATTGATCAAGCGCCGCATCGATTTGGCCATCGTTCAAAAGATTTTCAGCCAGGCCGCGGATGGCGTCGAGATTATCGCGATCCAAGCGGATAGCGTGTTTGTAAGCGTCAATCGCGCTCTTGAAATCCTTGCGCTGCTCATAGGTGGCGCCGAGCGCAGCATACAGCTTGGCGGAGCGACCCGCATCGGGCACCGCGCTGAGTACCTGCAGAGCGTGAGCCGTGTCGCCTTCATCGGTGTAGAGCAGGGCAAGCGTGGTCACCGCCTCTTCCGAATCAGGGTCAAGCTTTACCGCAACCTTCAATTCATTTTCCGCCTTCTGCAGATCATTGTTCAGGCGGTAGAGCCGGCCGAGCAGCAGGTGATCGTCCACATTGTTAGGCTCGATCTTGACGATCTCTTCATACTGCTCGATCGCCAGTTTCAGCACGTTCTCGGAGCCGTTACCGTTGCCCGGCATATCGCCGAGAGAGCGCAGATAAATCCGCCCCAGCAGCTTGTGCGCTTCAAGATTGCTGGGATCGCGCTTGATGATCTCTTGCGCCTGCAGCACCGCATCGCGAATGCGCCCGGTTTTAACGTAGAGCTCCGCCAGGCCGGCGGTTAAGAATTCGGAGGACGGATCGGCGTCGATGGCGAGCCGGTATTCCTCCATGGCTTTATTCGCCAATTCACTGCGGCCATAGGCTGTGACCTGTTCTTCGTATAAGTGCGCCAGCGTGTAATGGTAGTACGCGGCGGCATGGTCGACTTTACGGGCCGAGGCCTGCGCCGGTTTGGTGTCCACCGGCTTGGATTCAGCATGCGCGGACGGGGCGGTTTGCGCGGATGCTGCCGCGGCGAAAAACGAGAGCACCAAAGTGAGGCGGAAAATTCGATTCATGCTCGACCTGACGACGCTGGAATTGATTGCAAGAAAACCATTAGAGCCGAACCCGCTTACAGAATACATGTCCATTGGATGCAAGACCACCGGGGCTGGGGTGCTCTAATTCTAACCTGATTAGACGTTTGATTGGGAAAAACAGTGGCAGGCGTTGTGACACGCGCACTCCCGGAAGTACACGGACTGCGGGGTCTTGCACAAGAAAAATTGTCAAGTTTGGTAAAGCCTTTAGTGGAGGAAGTGGCGCACGCCGGTGAACAGCATGGCGAGCCCCAGCCGATCGGCGGCTGCGATGACTTCCTGATCGCGCTGCGAGCCGCCGGGTTGAATGATAGCGGTAGCGCCCGCCTTGGCAATTTCCTCCACTCCATCGGGGAACGGAAAAAATGCGTCAGAGGCCGCGACCGTTCCCGGCAACGGAAGTTTCGCTTTCATGGCGCCGATTTTGGCCGCATCGACGCGGCTCATCTGTCCCGCTCCGATGCCCACAGTCTGGCCTGCGCGCGCATAGACAATGGCATTCGATTTGACGTGCTTGCAGACGTTCCAGGCGAACAGAAGCGCGCGCGTTTCTTCGACCGTGGGGCGGCGCTTGGTCACGACTTTGAGGTCGATATCGAATAAGGGACGGAAGTCAGTTTCCTGCAGGAGAACGCCCCCGGAAATCTTTTTCAAGATCCATTTATGAGGTGCCGCTGTAACTTTCACCAAGCGCAGATTCTTCTTAGTCGCAAACACGGATTTTGCCGCTTCTTCGAACTCCGGGGCGGCGATCACTTCCAGAAAAAGTTTGTGCATCTGTTCGGCAGCCGGGGCATTCAGCTCGCGATTCACCCCTACGACGCCGCCGAAGGCGGATACGGGATCGCACTCGAGGGCGCGCAGGTAGGCTTCCGCAATCGTCTTCCCGACCGCAAAGCCGCAAGGGTTGGTGTGTTTGACGATGGCGCAGGCCGGTTCGTCGAATTCCTGGGCCAGATCCCAGGCGCATTGCAGGTCGACGATATTGTTGTAGGAAAGTTCTTTGCCCTGAATCTGGCGGGCATTGGCCACGCCGAGGCCCGAACCATCGGAGTACATTGCCGCCTTCTGGTGCGGGTTCTCGCCGTAGCGCAGGTCGCCGGTCTTCTGGAATGAAAGCCGAAGAATTTGCGGGAAGGAGTCGTTCGCGGGCGGCACTTGAAAATCGGTGGAGACGCGCTCGAGGGTGGAGGCAATCGCGGAATCGTATGCAGCCGTGGTGGCGAAAGCTTTCTGGGCAAGCTGCCATTTGGTTGCGAGCGAGAGCGTGCCCGCGGTGCGGCTAAGTTCTTCGGCAACCGCGGTGTAATCGGAGGGCGACGTAACGACGGCGACATCGTGAAAATTCTTGGCGGCGGAGCGGATCATGGAGGGTCCGCCGATATCGATGTTCTCAATCAGCTCTTCCAAAGCCACTCCTGGCTTGGCGGCGGTTTTTTCGAAGGCGTAAAGATTTACGACGACCATGTCGATCGGCTGGATGCCGTGCTCGGCAACAGCTGCGACGTGCGCGGGATCTTCACGGCGGTACAGGACGCCGCCATGCACTTTGGGATGCAGTGTCTTAACGCGGCCACCGAGCATTTCGGGAAAGCCGGTGAGCTCGGAGATGTCTTTGACGGAGATCCGGGAATCCCGCAGAAGTTTGGCCGTGCCTCCGGTAGAGATGAGCTCGATGCCGAGGTCGGCGAGTCTACGGGCGAAATCGACGAGGCCGGTCTTGTCGGTGACGCTGAGAAGGGCACGCTGAATTCTGGAAGGGCTGGAAGACATTAATCGATCCGGAATTTAAAGAGAAAGTAATTAAGGCAGAACAGCAAGTTTATCAGCAATCTCGCTACTTGACTGTAAGCCGACGCGCACACCAGAAGAATAGGGGTCGCACGACGATTCTGCAGGCACTCATCGCTCCAGGATTTCCTTAGCGGCGTTCAGCACGACCTTCTTCGGCGAGGCAGGGAGCAGCACATCGACATTGCGGGTGGAGTTACCCGAAATTCCTACTTGGCCAATACGAACCATCCCCTTGCCAAAGTCCGCAGAGATTGGAACCAACATGGCAAAATGCTCGTCTACCTCACTCTGCGTAAGGGCGAGGTGGAGTTTCACTCCGCCGCCATCCGCAGGAGAAAGCTGGTACTCCAAATGGTATCGAGGTATTTGAGTGCCATACACCCACTCGTCAAAGAACCAGTCCAGCCGGCCATTTCCCTGAAGATCCATGATCTTCGTCATGTGTTTTTCCGCAATGGCCTTGAAGGACTCAGTGGTTGCCGGGCGTTCACGATGGCTATCTACGAAGTCGTGCATCATGTCGATGAAGGCTATGTCCGTATCTTTGGCGTTATTGCTGCGCATCATCGAACGCAGCATTTGCAGCACGAAGGCGCCCTTAGGATAGGTGACGTTTTGGTAGGCGTTTTCAGTGCGGGGAGAAATTAGACGCTCTCCCATCCAAAGCGGCCCGGCGTCATTGGGGGCGGTGCCATAATTATTCTTTTCCAGAATACGGTCATGTAAACGGCTCCAAAATTCGACGTAGTCTTTCCGCGAGTCACCCGCCACGGCCTGCTGTAGAAAAAGTCCAGCCGAAAACTCGGCAAAACCTTCCGAAAGCCACTGATCGTGATAGGATGCCCATCCCACCGCATGTCCCCACCACTGGTGGGCTACCTCGTGAGGCGTTACTTCCTGTACAAAGCCGGTGAATTTGGCATTGATCTGTCCGAACAGCATCCATCGCTGAGTCGAATCGGTGTATGCGGAGAGGGGGAGATAAACAAGGCTCGGCCAGGATTGGCCGAAATTAAAATTCGGCTGCTCTGAGATGTGGATCTCCTCGTAAGGACTCTTGCCGAAGTAAAGACTGCAAAGCTGCATTTGCGCGCGGGTTTGCTCGAGAGCATATTTTGTCATGCTGCGTGGAGCCATCGATTGCAACGCTCGACTCCCTCGCAAATTCTCGGGTAAG
>Ga0210401_10006888_pt1 | contig 11489 bp, 11 predicted proteins | sample IncBWH32MmetaG_FD_150866 | JGI IMG/M metagenome (GOLD analysis project Ga0210401, IMG submission 150866) | Forest soil microbial communities from Barre Woods Harvard Forest LTER site, Petersham, Massachusetts, United States - Inc-BW-H-32-M | ecosystem: Environmental > Terrestrial > Soil >... | reverse complement strand
TGGTGGTCACCCGGTCCCACGCGCACCGGAATGTCGCCTACGATTCCGGCCCAGGGGGCGATCACGTTGTAATAGTGAAGCTGAACCTGTTGCTCGCGGACCTGGGCGTCCATCGATTGCAGCTGCGCCTGGGCTGCGTCGAGGGCGGCCTTCGCCTGATCGAGGTCTTGCTTGCTGACCACTCCCGCAGCATAGAGCCCGTTGCTCCGCTCGTATTGCTGTTGGGCCCACTTCAAGTTGGCTAACTGCGCTGCCTTGGCGTTCTCCTGGCTGGTCACGGTAGCTTGCTGTTTAGTGGGGTCGATTTCCATGAGGATGGCGCCTGAGGAAACCCGGTCCCCGGAGTGAACACGTATTTCGGTGATCTGCCCTTCGACCTGCGGCATCAGAATGGCCGAATCACGGGATTTCAGCATAGCCACGTATTCGGTGGTGTCGTTCAACGGCACCGAGCGAGCTACTTCAATCTTGACGGGAATGCTGGGTACCTCCTGCGGGGATGCGCCTTTGGCTGACGAGCCGCTGCATGCTGCCAAAACGAAGTTGGCAACCAGCGCGCAACTCAGCCGCAGTATGCGAGCAACGCCGCTTCTTTCGGCGGAAATGGCAGAGCTTTCGGGCATTCCCCAGTACCCTAACACGTAACCTTGATCCCTGACCAAAGGCGGGAGGTCAGGCCAGTTGCGATACTTCCCGAGCCTTGAATTCATGCTAACCAAGCTGGATTAGACTCGAAAGGAAAGGGAAAGTTATCGCGCTCCGGGACGAGGGCAGCCTCTGCTACATTGTTGGTGCCATGAAACCTGTCCGCAGCTTTGCCAGTGACAATAACGCCGGTATCCATCCCAAGGTCCTGCAAGCACTTGCCCAGGCGAATACCGGGCATGCAGTGGGTTACGGCGACGATTCCTACACCCAGGCGGCCATCGGCAAGTTCAAGCGGCACTTCGGAGCGGACGTAGAAGTTTTTATCGTTTTCAACGGTACCGCGGCCAATTGCCTCAGCCTGAAGGCGTTGACACAGTCCTACCAGGCGGTCATCTGTACGGAAGCGGCCCACATCTATACCGACGAATGCGGCGCACCGGAAAAATTCACCGGCAGCAAGCTGATTCCCGTCGCCGCTCCGGATGGCAAGTTGACGGTCGAGTCGGTGAGCCATGCCTACCACGGCATCGGCGACCAGCATCATGTTCAGCCGAGGGTTGTTTCTATCACTCAGTCCACTGAAATGGGGACGGTATACCAGCCCAAAGAAATCCGCGAACTCGCACGCTTTGCCCACGATCGCAAGATGTTTCTGCACATGGACGGGGCCCGCATCGCCAATGCGGCCGTCAGTCTGGGACTGAACCTGCGGCAAGCCACGCGCGATTTGGGCGTGGACGTGCTTTCATTTGGTGGCACCAAGAACGGGGCCATGGGCGCGGAGGCAGTCGTGTTCTTCGATAAAAAGCTGGCTCAGGATTTTCTGTACATGCGCAAACAGGGGATGCAGTTGGCCTCGAAAATGCGCTTCATCTCAGCGCAGTTTGAGGCGCTCTTGTCAGGAGACTTGTGGAGAAGGAATGCGCAACACGCGAACCAAATGGCAGGTCTGCTGAAGAAAGCGGTCGAAAAGATTCCGCAGGTGAAGATCGTTTATCCGGTTGAGGCTAACGGCGTTTTTGCGCAGATCCCAAAGCGGGCGATTGCCAGGCTCCGGAAGCGTTACTTCTTTTATGTCTGGAACGAAGAGCGGTCGGTGGTGCGCTGGATGTGCTCGTTCGACACCACGGAAGCGGATGTCAGGCAGTTCGCTGGGTTTGTAGCGGAATGTGTCGAAAAATGAGAGCAGTCGCGGCCCGTCACTGCATGGCTATTGATTTTTCCAGTTAGTTTGAACTAAATTGGCGCGGGCTGGAATTGGAAGTAGGAGAGGGTATGAAGAAGTGGCTTGGGTTGACTGGGGTTTGCGTCGCCGGACTGACGTTGCTGAGTTGCAGCACGGGACAGCAGCTTACGGCGATCAATATCACACCGGCAGCAGTGGTTTTTGGGTCCGCCGATCCCGCCCTCTTTGCCCAACTTACCGCCACGGGCGTGTATTCTCATCCCCCAGCAACGAAAGACATAACTAGTCAGGTTACTTGGTCGTCCTCGGTTACCCTGGTGGCACAGGTTACGGCTACAGGGAAGCTCAGCCCAAGCACGAACTGCGGGGTTTCCAACATCATGGCAAGCCTGATAACCAACAGCCCGAGCGGAAACGTGATTACGGGCACGATGAACGTAACGGTCGATGGACCTACTGCAGACAATTGCCCTGCGACAGTGCCAACGCCCTAACCCGCCGCGCTGAGCGGCAACTCAGTCTTTTTCGGACAGGAACCGTGCCATTGTTGGCTTGTGTTTTTCTTTCTTCTTCTTTCTGTCCAACACGATCCTTGACGCCTTCGGTGTGCCAATCCGCTCCCGCGCCATAGCTTTCACGGCTTCGACTGCGCGAAACTTCTTCGGTTTCCTCTTGCGCATAATTCACATCTTGCCACACCTGACCTGCGGCTGACGTGCAATAATCAAAGGTAGGCGTTGGGGTTCAGCCAACGACCAACGACTAACGATCAACGACCGCTATGGACGAACGCGACTTTTTCGACGAACGCCAGGAAAAGAAGATGGCGAACCTGAACTGCCCCCATTGCCAGCAGTCTGGGGAATACGAAATCACCTGGTTTGTGCGCACCAAGAAAAGGCAACTCCCCGGCCGTGGGGACGACCGCGATCGTGCGAAGTTCGCCAAAGCCCGCTCCTATATGCTGCGCAAAGATGACATGATGGCCTGCAAGAACCTGCGCTGCCGCAAACGCTTCGAGATTTCCGGCGTGCAGTCGGTTGTGTTCACCGAGTAACCCGGCGTTTCCTCTGTTTCGTTCCACTCATTTATACTGACTGGTTTGCCAACGACTGTGTATCTGTAGAGACCGTTCTTTGCAACGTCTCAGGAGTGTTCCTTGAAGATTCTGGTCTGCATGAAGCAGGTGCCGCAGAAAGACGCGCCGCTCAAGTTGAACGAGTCGGGCACCTGGATCCGCGAAGACGTTTCTTACGAAGTCAACGAACCCGACGCCTATGCGCTGGAAGAAGCGCTTCGCCAAAAAGAGAAGCATGGCGGCGAGGTTGTTGTGATCACCTCCGGGCCTGCCCGCTCACAGCAGGTTTTGCGGGAGGCATTAGCCAAGGGCGCGGACCGCGCCATTCATCTCGAAGACAATGCTTTTGTCGGCCTGGACGCGCTCAACACTGCCCGTGCGTTCGCAGCTGCCATCAAGGAGGAGCAGTTCGACCTGATTTTCACCGGTCTGCAATCTGACGACTACGGCTACGCACAGACTGGCGTCGTGCTGGCCGAGTTGCTGGGCTGGCCGCACGCCACCATCATCATGCACATCGAAAAGAACGACACCGGAATTCGCGTGAAGCGCGAACTCGAAGCCGGATTCTTCCAGTTCGTGGACATGCCGCTGCCGGCAGTGCTGACAATTCAATCCGGTATCAACAAATTGCGCTACGCGACCTTGATCGGCATCAAGCAAGCTAAGAACAAGCCACTGCGGAAAGTCGCGTTAGCAGAGGTGCAATCGGCGTTGACCGCAAATCTACAGAAGATTGAGCGGCTCTACGTCCCGCAGAAGACCAAGCAAACGCAGTTTCTGGAAGGCCCGGCCGGCGAGGTAGCGAAGAAGCTGGTGGACAAACTGCGAAACGAAGTGCGCGTACTCTAGCGCAACTGAGAACTGAGAACCGGCAACTGATATCTGGTTTTTGAAGAAAAGGCATTCATGGCAGATAGCATCCTCGTAGTCGTCGAACAACGTGAAGGCAAACTGAACCGTGTTTCCTGGGAGACGCTGGCCGCCGGCCAAGCCCTCGCCGCCGATACCGGCTGGCCGCTCGAAGCTGCCGTGATAGGCAGCGGAGTTGCGGGTTTTGCTGGCGAAATCGCTGCCAAGAAAATTTCCAAGGTCTATGCGGTCGAATCGCCCAAGCTCGAGCCTTACACTCCTGAAGCTTTCTCCGCTGCGCTAAAGCAGTTCATCGAATCGAAGCAGCCCAGGCTGGTGCTCATGCCGCATACCTACCAGGTCCGCGACTTCGTTCCGAAGCTGGCGACCGCCATGGGGCGTACCGCCATCAGCGACTGCGTTGGTTACAAGAAAGATGGCGCCAAGCTGCTGTTCACTCGCCAGATGTTTCAAGGCAAACTGGCCGCCGACGTGAGCTTCGCATGCGATGCACCCTGGTTTGTGACCTTCCAGAACGGAGCTTTCCGCGGCGACAAAGTCGAAGCCGGGACAAGCGCGGCTCCGGTTGAGACCGTCAACGTAAATATTCCTGACGGGGTCGTACGCAACAAGCCCCAAGAAGTCTTCAAAGAAGCCAAGCAGGCGGTTGACCTGACCCAGGCCGAGATCATCGTTTCTGTCGGCCGCGGAATCAAAGAACAGAAAAACATCGAACTGGCCAAGCAGTTAGCCGAGGCTCTGGGCGGCGAACTCGCTGCTTCCCGTCCGATTTGCGACTCGGGATGGTTGCCCATGGACCGGCAAATCGGATCGTCCGGCCAGACGGTTGCGCCCAAGCTGTATCTCGCTCTCGGTATTAGTGGTGCGATTCAGCACATTGTCGGTATGAAGGGCTCACGGACAATTATTGCTATCAATAAGGATTCAGAGGCGCCGATTTTTGAGATCGCCGACTATGCCGTAGTGGGAAATTTGTTCGATATCGTGCCGCCGCTGATTGAAGAAGTGAAGAAGGCAAAGGCGGGCGGCTAAGGCATCGAAGTTGCATATTGACCATTATATTGACCATAGGTAAAATAGTGGTCATGCATGACATTTCCATTTCCGAATTCAAGGCCAAGTGCCTCGGGCTGATTGAAAAAGTTCAGAAGACCCGCCAGCCCCTGCGCGTCACTCGCCATGGCCGCCCGATGGTGGAGGTAATTCCCGCCGGACCCGACCGCAAGCGAAAGTTCCTGGGGGACATGGTGGGCACGGGCAAGATCGTAGGAGACATTGTCTCGCCGGTGATCGATGTGAATGAGATCGAGGCTTATCGCGATTGAATCTGCTCCTTGACACACACATCTGGATTTGGAGCAAGCTGGAACCCCGGCGACTGGGTCCGCGAATAAAGTCCGAGCTCTCCAACGACACAAACGAGTTGTGGCTGTCTCCGGTCAGCGTGTGGGAGGCTCTGGTTCTTATGCGGAAAGGACGGATTCAAGTCGAGAATCCTTTCGTATGGATTGAACAGGCCACGGAGCAGTTGCGGGAAGCGCCACTCACTCGCGAGATTGTCAGCACAGGGCTCGGACTACCCTTGCCCCACGGTGATCCGGTGGATCGTTTCCTCGCTGGTACCGCAAAGGTGTTGAAGCTGACCCTGGTGACTGCCGACAAGAAGTTGCTGGGGTTGCGCGAGATCGCAACTTTGGCGAATCGCTGATTCCTCATGCTGATCTTTCGCAAACCTCTCGAAGGCATCGAACGGCCGCAGATGCCGGCCGACGTAGTCATCGTCGGCGGCGGGCCGGCCGGCATGGCTTGTGCGCTACGGCTTTCTCAGTTGATCGATGAACACAACGCCAAGCATCCCGATTCGCAGCTGAGCAAAGAAAACATCTACGTTCTGGAGAAGGCGCGGGAGATCGGCCAGCATTGTCTTTCCGGCGCGCTGCTCGATCCCCGATCCATGCGCGAATTGCTTCCGGGCTTCGAGAAGGAAGCTCCGCTCGACGCCGAAGTGAGCAAAGAATCAGTCTACTTTTTCACCGAGAAGAGCAAGCTGAAATTTCCCATCACTCCGCCGCCTCTGCGCGACCACGGAAACTACGTCATCTCGCTCAACCGCTTTGTGAAGTGGCTGGGCAGCAAAGTCGAAGCCACCGGAATCACCGTCTTCACCGGGTTCGCGGGCTCGGAACTGCTCTTCGACGGGGACCGTGTCACCGGCATCCGCACCGACGACAAGGGCGTGGACAAAGAGAATCACCAGAAATCCAATTTTGAGCCTGGATACGACTTGCATGCCAAAGTCGTGATTCTCGCTGAAGGCACACGCGGATCGTTGACCAAACAGCTCATCTCAAAGTTCGACCTTGCCAAAGACTGTAATCCGCAGACCTATGGCCAGGGGGTGAAAGAGCTATGGGAGGTCCCTTCGGGCCGCATCGCGTCCGGGGAAGTCATCTACACCATGGGCTGGCCGCTGACTTCGAAAGAATACGGCGGCGCGTGGATCTACGGCGGCAAAGACAACGTCGTTTCACTTGGCTTCGTGGTCGGCCTCGACTATCCCGATCCGCGCCTCGACCCGCAGCGCGTGTTGCAGGATTTCAAGCAGCATCCCTTCGTGACCAAGTTGCTCCAAGGCGGAAAGATGATCCGCTATGGCGCCAAGTCGCTGCCTTACGGCGGCTGGTGGTCGATTCCACCAGTAGCAGGAAATGGCTGGATGATTCTGGGCGATTCAGCGGGATTCCTGAATTCCCAGCGTCTGAAGGGAATTCATCTTGCCGTCAAGAGTGGCATGCTTGCGGCTGAAGCCGCTTTTGAGGCTCTGACAAACGACGATTCGTCAGCAAAGACGCTCAGCAGCTTCCAGAAGAAAGTCGAATCCAGCTGGATCAAAGAAGAGCTGTGGAAGGTCCGCAACTTCCATCAAGGATTCGAGCATGGCTTTTGGGCCGGCATGTTCCATGCCGGTGTGCAGCAATTCACCGGCGGCCGTGGCTTACACAATCGCTATCCGGGCACGGCAGGCTATGAGCACCTGAAGAAGCTGGCCGAATTGCCCGCCGATGGCGGCGCAGAGGCCCATCTACTCGGCCCCGCGAAAGGCGACGGCAAGCTGAAGTTCGACAAGCTCACCGATCTTTATCACTCAGGAACGAAGCACGAAGAAGACCAGCCGTCGCATCTGATCATTTACGACACCAACATCTGCAATGCTCGCTGTGTGAAAGAGTTCGGCAATCCGTGTCAGAATTTCTGTCCGGCGAATGTGTACGAAATGGTCGATGACTCGGAGCAACCAAACGGCAAGCGCATCAGCCTGAATCCGTCGAATTGCGTGCACTGCAAGACCTGCGACATCGCCGACCCTTATCAGATCATTACCTGGGTTCCGCCGGAGGGTGGCGGCGGACCGAATTACGACGGCATGTGACCGCGACCGCATATAAGAAAACCTTCTTCCCGTGCCCTCCTTGGCTTGACGGCTTATAATGGCCATGAGTTTCCGACTGCCGCGGCCTTCGGGGCATACCCCGGCTGCGGCGGCGAGGGATGTGGTCTGCGGGTGGGACGCCCGCAGGGCAGCCGCCGAGGACGGCGGCGCTACATCTCGAAGGTGCGGCTGGAAACATCCGCGCCTCCCGGCTCCGGGAGAAGCCATTGGAAAGGAAACGCTGCCGGGGGTGTTCCCGCCTGCGTACCTTTTCCGTCGAGCACAGCACTTAGCTAAGAGCTAGAAGCCAGGAGCCAGAAGCTGGTTCTTTCCGACAAATACGGCCGTCCGATCACAGACTTGCGGATCTCCATCACCGACCGCTGCAACTACAAGTGTGTGTACTGCCGCACCGGCAACGAAGGGGCGCTTTACGGGGATTTGCCGTTTGCCGACTACCTACGCATGGCCCGTGTGCTGGCCGGGATGGGAATCAAGAAGGTTCGCCTCACCGGCGGTGAGCCGCTGTTACGCGGGGGTGTAGTTGAATTCGTCCGCGAGCTCGCCCAACTGCGCGATCTTGACGGTGATCCTCTCGACCTCGCCCTCACCACCAACGGCCACTTGCTCGCCGACATGGCGCAGCCGCTCAAAGACGCCGGCCTTCAACGCGTGACCGTCAGCATGGATGCGGTCGATCCCGACCGCTTTGCCCGCATCACCCGTGTGCCCAATGGATATGACAACGTGCTGGCTGGCATTCGTGCCGCGCGGCGCACCGGTCTGTGGCCGGTCAAAGTGAACTGTGTGTTAATGCGCGGATTCAACGAAGACCAGATCATTCCCTTCGGTATGTTCGCCCGCGAAGAAGGCGTGGTGGTGCGCTTCATCGAATTTATGCCGCTGGAAGAAGATCGCACCTGGACGCCAAACACCGTGGTCACGCTCGACGAAATTGTGCAGAGGATGGCGGAGTATCGCCCGCTGGTCGAGATTCCTCATGCTCGTAGTGAGACCGCGCGGCGTTACCGCTTCGATGACGGCATTGGCGAGATTGGGATCATCGCTCCGGTCTCGCATCCGTTCTGCGGCCACTGCAGCCGCGTCCGCATCACCTCCGATGGCAAGATTCGCACCTGCCTGTTCTCGGTCTGGGACCACGATCTGCACGCGCAGATGCAGCGCGGGGCATCGGATGAAGAACTGGCGGAGTTCATTCGCGGTGTGATTCTCAGAAAAGAAGAGCGTCATCACATCGGCGAGCCGGATTTTGTGCCGGCGTCGCGGACCATGGTGCACATCGGGGGATAGCTCTCGGCACACAGTTGTCACCAAAGCCATCTATCTTCGAGATCGCTGAGTGCACGGAGAAAATGAGATAACATTCTTGGCGTGAAACTTCGTGCTTCGCTATTCTGTGTGCTCGCTCTCTTCGTCTCGGAATCCCTGGCACAGACGCCCGCCGCCTACCTCGGTTTCGATCGCAATAACTATCCCGGCGACCAGAACCTGAAGGCTCTGCACCAAACATTTTCATTCGCCGGATACTGGCTCAACCGGCCGCCGAGTGCGCGCATGAACACCTGGGCAGGCAAGCGCTCCAAGCTTCAATCGGCTGGGCTTGGATTCCTGGTCCTTTTTAATGGCAGGCTCTACGCTGATCTGCAAACCGTTTCACGCGCGACGTCTCTCGGCAAATCCGATGCGACCGCCGCCGTTGCTGCTGCTCATCGCGAAGGATTTACCGGCGATACCATCATCTTTCTGGACCAGGAACAGGGCGGACGCATGCTTCCCGAGCAGAAGGCCTACATCTATGCCTGGGTTGACGGTGTGAACGCTGCCGGCTTTCGCGCCGGGATTTACTGTTCCGGCATTGCCGCCGAAGAAGACCGCGGCACAACCATCGTCACGGCAAACGACATTCACCAGAATGCCGGCAGGCGCAAGATCGTTTACTTCGTAACCGACGACGCCTGTCCTCCCGCGCCGGGATGCGCATTTCCCAAGAAGCCGCCGAGCCCGGCAGAGAGCGGAATCAGTTTCGCCGAGGTCTGGCAGTTTGCCCAATCGCCGCGCCGAGAAGATGTCTCGGCGGGATGCCCGGCTACCCACAACCGTGACGGAAATTGCTACCCGCCGGGAGTGGATGTTCAGCAGAAGCTGCATGTGGACGTGGAAACCGCAACATCGGCCGATCCGTCGCAGGGCAGAAGTCGCTAAAACCTGAACCACAGAGGACACCGGGAAACACGGAGGAAGCCGGTTCAAGCTATTTGCCTTTTGCACCCTCAGAAGTGCACAATATCGACAGGTTACCCAGTCACTTGCGGGCCTCACTTCGGTTCGACAAAAAGGCGAACCTTCTCCCGCCGCTGGGCATCCTACTATAAGTGAAGATTCACTGACGGCTTCAACATCCCCGCCGGTTGGGCGCGCCGTAGTTTCAAACGTCGCGTAGTGAACCGGCTGCAGCCGCTGAGTTGCTTTCAACATCCCCGTTCCAGTTCGAGCGAATGCGCGCAGGCGCGTTGTCTCTTATTTGGAGCTGAAGGCGAGACATGACAATGGCTACCGCAACTGAAGTTTGCAGTCTTGAAAATTACCTCGTTCTGCCCGATAGCACCATGGACGAGCGCATTGCCGCTGCCCGGGAAGCTCTGGGCCGCGAGTGCGTGGTTCTCGGCCACCACTATCAACGCGATGAGGTCATCCGCTTCGCCGACTACCGCGGCGATTCCTACAAGCTGGCGCAGGAAGCCGCCCGCGCGGGCGGCAAATACATCGTGTTCTGCGGCGTGCACTTCATGGCTGAAAGCGCTGACATTCTCAGCCGCCCCGGCCAGGTGACGGTCCTGCCCGACCTGAACGCCGGCTGCTCCATGGCTGACATGGCCGAGATTACCCAGGTGGAAAGTTGCTGGGAACATCTGACAACGGCGGGTTTGACCGACGATTCCGGCGCCGGGGTGACGCCGATTACGTACATGAATTCCACAGCTGCCATTAAAGCTTTTTGCGGTGAACGTGACGGAGTGGTTTGCACATCATCCAATGCCGATGGCGCTTTTAGATGGGGCTTCGCCAAGACTCCGAAGCTTCTGTTTCTCCCCGATCAGCATCTCGGCCGCAACACCGGTTACAACCTCGGCATTCCGCTCAATGAAATGGTGGTCTGGGATCCGTACTTGCTCAACGGCGGTCTGGATCCCGAGCGTCTACGCCGCGCTAGAGTGATTCTCTGGAAAGGCCACTGCTCCGTACATCAGCGCTTTCTGCCCGAGCATGTGGACAACGTTCGCGCAAAATATCCGGGCATTCGCGTGATTGTGCATCCCGAATGCCGTTGGGAAGTCTGCCAGAAGGCCGATGGCATCGGTTCCACCGAAGGCCTGCTTAAGCTCATCCGTGAGGCGCCGTCGCACACCATGTTTGCGGTTGGGACTGAGATTCATCTGGTCAATCGCATGGGCAAAGAATTCGTAGCAGACGGAAAGAAAGTCATTACTCTCGACGATTCTGGTTGCCTGTGCACGACCATGTTCCGCATCTCACCACAGCATTTGTGCTGGGCGTTGGAGAATCTTGCCGAGGGTAACATCGTGAATCAGATCAAAGTGAAAAGCGATGTGAAGCGCTGGGCAAAGGTGGCGCTGGATCGGATGCTGGAGATCCAGTAAGGCGTGGTTGGTCGTCGGTCCTTGGTGGGAGAATGACATGACCGTATATGTGCTCGGCGCGGGTGCTTCGAAGCACGCTGGATATCCCCTGGCGTCCTCGATGGGAAAAGATCTAATCGCATGGATGAAGTCTCGTGCCGCTTCGATTCTGGAATACTCGACGGTAGCGGCACAGATAGAGGAGACATTCCCGCCATTCGAGGACCTCGACGACCTTTTCGAGCAGATGTCGGAGGTAGTTCAGAAATTTGTCAGCGGCACCGTCGAGCAGAGAATGACGCGGGCCTTGGTTGCCCGTCAGCGATACGTTGCGACCGAGGCAATTCGGGAGTGTTTCCTTGACATCCGACGTGCCGAACAGCAAAGAGCCTACGAAGCATTCGCACAGTACATTTTCCAGTCCGGCGATTGCGTGCTGACTTTCAATTATGATGTGTCGCTCGATCGGGAGCTTAAGAAGGCGAGCAGGTGGGATGTTGGTGACGGATACGGTTTTATTGTAGATAGCTTTCCGACCACGCCAACAAGACTGCTGAAACTGCATGGGAGTACAAATTGGCTGGCTCTGATGGATGGGCTCCCCGTCGAGGCTTC
>Ga0210401_10006886_pt1 | contig 11489 bp, 7 predicted proteins | sample IncBWH32MmetaG_FD_150866 | JGI IMG/M metagenome (GOLD analysis project Ga0210401, IMG submission 150866) | Forest soil microbial communities from Barre Woods Harvard Forest LTER site, Petersham, Massachusetts, United States - Inc-BW-H-32-M | ecosystem: Environmental > Terrestrial > Soil >... | reverse complement strand
CGTTCCTGCCGCGACATTAGCTCGGCTATGAGTCGGCAAATGAACGCAGAACGCCCGAAATTGACCCTGAAGGGAGCGGACGGCGCGAGGCCGTGGGATCATCGCAGAGGCCCCGGCGAGCCGCAATGACCAGACGACGACTCAGTCTTGCCGCAACGCTACAAGTGGGTTGACTTTTGTGGCTCTTCGGGCCGGCAGATAACAAGCCAGTAAAGCGATCATTCCCAGCACCAGTATTACCGTCCCGAAGGTTTCTGGATCGTGTGTACTGACTCCAAACAGCAGACTGCCCATAAAGTGCATCAAGCCCAAACCTGCGACAACGCCAACCAGCACGCCCGCGCCGGCTAACCGAAGCCCCTGGCCAACCACCCAGCGCAGCACCCCGCTCGGGGTGGCACCGAGCGCCATCCGAATTCCAATCTCGCGCGTCTGCTGATTGACGGAGTAGGAAAGCACGCCATAGACACCGATGGCCGCGAGGGCAAGCGCGAGGCCGCCGAATAATGTGAGCAGGGCGGCTGCCATGCGAGGCGCCCACAATCCCTGGTTCAACACGTCTTCTACCGTCTGAACATTCGTAATCGCGAGGTTTGGGTCCAGTCCTTGGATCTGGCTGCGCACTGTGGCGATAACCGCCCGTGGGTCTCCCGAAGTGCGTACCTGCACAGTCGCGGCCGGGGGATAGTCCTGGGTCAGTGGAAGATAGGCAAGGGGTTGAGGATCTTCACCAACCTGGTTGATCACCGTGTTGCCCACGATCCCCACGACCTCAAGCAATTTGGGATCGCCGAAGAAGTGGAAGCGCTTGCCAATCGCATCCTGATCCGGCCAGAAGTGACGAGCCATGGCCTCGTTGATCACTGCCACGGGTGTGGTCTGATTTTTATCGAGATCGGTGAAGGATCGCCCCTTCGTCAGCGGAATACGCAAAGTGTCAAAAAACCCTGGGGAGACGTCGTTAAGTTGCGTCAACGTGCCCCGGTAGCCGGATGTCTCGTCCTTTCCTTCGGGAAATACGGTACGCTCAAGGCCGCCGCCTAGGGGGAGGTTTGAGGCAACCGCCGCCGCTTGCACCATGGGAGGAGCGTTCACCCGCTGAATAGCGTCACGATAAAACTGCTGCCCGTGTGCTTCATCGTAATGAAGCGCACCGAGATCAACTGCCATCACGAAAAGACGTTTCGATTCAAAGCCGAAATCCGTTCTCTGTGCATTCTCCATACTTCGAATGAACAGTCCCGCACCGACGAGTGTGATCAGTGCAAGCGCGACTTCGGAAACGATCAATATGCTGCGCAGCGGACCGCGAGTCCAGGTACCACTTCCACCCCGGCCGCCGGCTTTGAGCGCCTCGGCGACGTCGGCCCTGGATGCCTTGATAGCCGGGGCGAGGCCGAAGATGATCCCGGTCAGCAGCGCAAGGCCCAGGGTAAAGAGCAGCACGTGGGAATCGAGCGCAAGGTCGAGATCATTATTCTCTATGAATGGCGGACGGAAAGCCCAGAGTAAGCGCCGCCCGGCGAACGCCAGCACGAGTCCGGCTGCGCCACCGCTTAGCGATAACACCAGACTCTCGGTCAAAAGCTGGCGGATCAGGCGTACACGGCTGGCACCTACGGCGGTGCGGATACTCATTTCTCGTTCCCGGCGGGCTCCTTTGGCCAGCAGGAGATTGGCGAGATTGGCGCAAGCGATCAAAAGAATGAGTCCGACGACCCCCATCATCAGAGCTCCCGCCAGTACAAATTGGTCGTGTTGATTGATGCCCACCGCCGCGTCAGCCAGCGGGGAAACCGCCACGCTGCGTCCGGCATTCTCCTTCGGGTATTCCACTGCAAGCTGTGAGGCGATCGTCTTCAGAGAGGCTTCCGCCTCCCCCTCGCTAACCCCCGGTTTTAATCGCGCTACTGTAAATGTATTCAGAAATCGTCTTTCTCTGAAATTGTCCTTTACAAATCCAGCCAGGACCTGACCGTACATGCTGACGGGAACCCAGACTTGGTCGGCGGGACCGATTGTGAACGTTCCCTTGAAGCCTTTCGGGCCGACTCCAATGACCGTGAACGGCGTCGCGTTGAAGGTCACGCTCCTGCCAATCAGGTTTCGGTCCGAACCGAACTTATTGGCCCAAAGACTGTAGCTCAGGATGGCCACATTGTTGCCGCCCGGCTTGGTGTCTTCGTCCGGAAGGAAGAAGCGTCCGGCAGCTGGTGTCAGGCCGAGCACCTGGAAATAATTCGCGTTCACCAACTGGCCGGCGACCTGCTTGGGTTCTGCTTCTCCGCTCCAGGTCAACGCAGTGCCCGAATTACACGAGAGCCCGTCGAACACCTGGCTCTGCCGCTGGTAATCCTCGCAGTTGGCATAGGACATGCCCATCTTCGTGGCGCGCGCCTGTGTGACCATGGTCTTGCTGTCAACGGTATCGAGTTGCACCAGGCGAGAGATTTCGGCGACTGGCAGAGGGTGGAGCAGGACGGCGTTGATGACGGTGAAGATCGTGGTATTCGCCCCGATGCCCAGCGCCAGCGAAAGAATGCAGATCACCGTGAAGCTTGGACTCCTCAACATCGAACGCAAGCCGAAACGAATGTCCTGACCGATCCACTCAAAATTCATCATGGCACCCCGCAGGATTGTAGGCCTGTTGGTCAGACGCCGTCACGGCCGTTTAGGAAGCGGGTTTTTGCGAACGATCCCGACGTCCCATTTGACATCCCCGCCACTGCCCATTACTCTCGATTCCGTTGCTCCGATCTTTGTCATCCTAGGAAAGCGCGTTTTCGCCTCTCGGCGAAGACAGGGAAGCGGGTGCAATTCCCGCGCTGCCGCGCAACTGTAAGCGAGGACACTGCCCTCGGCCACTGGGAAATTCCCGGGAAGGCCGCGGACGAATCCGGATCGAACTCATCCTCACTCGCGAAGCCAGGAGACCGGCGCGATCCATCGACCTCAACCTCTTTCGCGTGCCAAGGAGGATGGAATGCGCACACTCACGGTTTTATTCACCCTGTTTCTCCCCACATCGGCTCTCGCCGCTGATCTCACCGTTAAAGTCGTCGATCCACAATCCGCTGCGGTCGCGGGCGCTCAAGTGTCACTGTTGTGCGGCGTGGACAACAAAACTGTCATCGCCACGCAAACGACCTCTGCTGAAGGCACTGCAACATTGCCCACAAAGCGGAATGAATCCTGCCAGATTAGAGTTCTCGCTCCCGGATTCGCAGAGGACTTCGCCGCTGTTCCAACCGAGCCGCAACTCAAGATCGTCCTGCGCCTGGCCACGGCGTCGCAGACCGTTGTCGTGACGGCCACACGCACGCCGGCGCCCGGTGAAGATACCGGCGCAGACGTCGCCGTGCTCAACGGCTGGCAGTTGACGGCGATGCAGCCCACCGCAGCCGCCGATGCTATCCGCTTTCTTCCCGGTGCGATCGTGAACAACGCCGGCCAGCGCGGGGGCCTCACCTCGCTCTTCGTCCGAGGCGGCGAGTCCCGATACAACAAAGTCATCGTGGACGGCGTAACCATCAACGAACCCGGCGGCACCTTTGATTTCGGCACGCTCCCGCTCGATCAGGCCGATCGTTTGGAGTTCGTCCGCGGTGCCCAAAGCACTCTCTACGGCTCCGACGCCATGACCAGCGCGGTCCAGGTCTGGACGCGCACCGGCAGCACTCGTGTCCCCGAGCTCCGCTTCGGCGCCGACGGCGGGAACTTCTCCACCGCTCACGGATTCGCATCGCTCTCCGGCGCCCGCGGCCTCCTCGACTACAACCTGTTCGGCAGCCAATTCAACACGCAAGGCTCTGGCATCAACAACGCCTACTCCGATTCGATGGAAGGCGCCAACGTAGGAGCCGCATTGACCGATCACGCCTCTCTGCGCGTTCGCGTTCGCCACTCCAACAGCCATACCGGCATTCCCGGTGAATGGAGTTTCAACGGCTATACCCCCATCGTCTCGAACGGTGGGCCTTCCTACCCGTTGCCTCCAAATCCCGATCAGGCGTCCCATCTCAACAGCCTGCTCGGCGATCTCGACCTGGCGATCGCCGCTCCCTCCGGATGGCAACATCGCTTCAGCGGATTTGATTACCTTTACCGCTATGACGAACTGAATCCCGGCGACCCGGATCGCGTAAGCCCTGTTTTCGGCCCCATCGATTTTCCCTCCCACGAAGTCGATCGCATTAACCGCGTGGGCTTCGAATATCAGGGTGACTACTCCGAGCGTACCTGGGCACACACCACGTTCGGCTACCGCGTGGAAAACGAAAACGGATTTGTCGGCGACATCAGCTTCGGCCAAACTCATGGCCAACGGCTGAATCAGGATGTCTACCTGCAGCAACAACTCACGCATGGTCCGTTTGTGCTGATTGCCGGTGGAAGATTTATTCACGACAGCGCCTACGGCAACACCGCTGTCCCGCGAGTTGCGCTGACTTGGCAGGCATGGCGCGGAAATGAGATCTTCTCCGGCACCCGCTTCCGCTTTTCTTATGCCACGGGCTTCAAGGAGCCTCGCCTCGAAGAGACGTTCAACGGAATCCCGCCGAATCCTTTCAATCTCCCCAACACAGCTTTAAAACCGGAGCGTTCCCGCTCCTTCGAAGCAGGAGTGCAGCAAGAGCTTGTTCGCGGAAAGGCAGTCTTCATCGCGACGTACTTCAACAATCTCTTTCATGACCAGATCAACTACGTGGAAGTCGATCCAGTCAACTTCGTCGGCAAATACGTCAATGTGAACAAGTCCTTGGCCCATGGCGCCGACGTGGCTCTCCAGGCGACGTTGCGCCCGCGCCTGCTTTTGAACTCCGCCTACACCTACACGTCTACCCAGATCCTCGACAATCCAGCTCCCATCGACTCGCAGTTCAACCCGGGCCAACCCCTGCTTCGCCGCCCAAAACACTCCGCAACCGAAACCCTGTCGTATCTCGGGTCCCGCTGGGGCGGGAATCTTGGCGCAAGTTTCGTGGGCCGCAGACCGGACGACGATTTCTTTGGTTTCAACATCACCCACGCCGCCGGCTACGTCCGCGCCGACATAGGCGGATGGTATACGGTAAACTCCCACGTCACCGCATACGCAAACGTCGAGAACGCCCTCGATCGCCGCTACAACGAGGTAGTTGGCTATCCCGCCCTGCCGATCAACATCCGAGCCGGTGTACGTTTTCGCCTGGGCGGAGAGTAGCGCGCGAGGGTGCCCCACCCTTGTCCTCCGTTGTTTGGAGGACAGGGTGGGGATTTTGACTTTCGCTGTCCTCTTGAGTCGAGTTCGGTGGATGATTCATTCCTGCGGGAATGCAGGATCAAATGAAAAAGGGCCCCGAAGGCCCCTGCTTTTCGCGAACGACAAACGACCAACGACGGTTTGCTCAGCCCACCTTCTGCGGAACCCGCGGCAGCGGCATCGCCGCCGCAATCTTCGCCCCAAAATACTTCGTCCGCGCGTTCAGCAACTTCTCAATCTCCACTTGCTTCAGCGGCTGCTGCCGTCCCAGCAGATGCGTGACCAGAGCGATCTGCGCGAAGTGCTCCACCGTCTCCATCTTCATGTACGCATGTTCGAGCGTATCCCCATAGGCGACCACGCCATGATTCGACATCAGAATCGCATCGTAATCCGGTACGTATGGTTCTAAAGTCTGCGCGAGTTCCGAGGTCCCCGGCGTCCCGTATCGCGCCAGTGGAATGCATCCCAGCCCCATGACCACTTCACACACCAGAGGCTCAGTCAACGCGATTCCGGCAGCGGCAAACCCCGTTGCAGTGGGTGGATGCGCATGACAAATCGCCCGCACGTCCGGCCGCAAGCGGTAAATCAGCAGATGCATCCCGATCTCGCTGGTCACATTCCGGTGTCCGGAAACGCGCTGCCCTTCCATGTCGACGATCACCAGATCGGCCGGCCGCATCGCCCCTTTACTCAGGCAGGTCGGCGTCACCAGGACCCGGTCATCCTTCAGCCGTACCGACAGATTCCCGTCCATCGCCGCCACGAATCCCCGTTCGTGCAGCATTCGTCCGTACCGAACGATTTCTTCCCTGTATTTGCGTTCTATAGGCATCCACACCTTAAGGGGAGTTGAGAAAAAGCAGGCCGCACGTCGGGCACCCGCATAGTATCAGCACTGCAGCGCCCGAAACAATCCAAAATTTGAATCGAAAAACGTCCTTGCAGAGGCCCTGAAATGTCCGCGGATCGGCCTTCCTCCTTATAATCGGCTCAGTGCTCGTTTCGGATTTTCACTACCACCTTCCCGAAGAATTAATCGCCCAGCAGCCGCTGCCCGATCGCGCCGCCTCGCGCCTCCTTCATCTCTCCGCCGCAAGCGGCAGCCTCGCTGACCGCCAATTCCGGGATTTTCCCGACCTTCTCCGCCCCGGCGACCTGCTGGTATTCAATAACACGCGCGTATTTCCCGCCCGCCTTTTTGGCCGACGCGCCGGCCTTAAGTCCCAACCTCTCAGCCCGCAAAACCCCGCCTCGCGCGACTTCCTCCGCGGCCGCGTCGAAGTCCTGCTCACACGGCAACTGCAGCGCGAATCTAACGGTTGGGAATGCCTCGTCCGTCCAGGGCGCAAGATCGGCGTAGGCGAGCATCTCTTCTTCGGCGACAACGACGAACTCCAGGCCGAGGTCATCGCCCGCGGAGAGTTTGGCGAGCGCCAAATCCGCTTTACTCCGGTCGATGACTTCTTCGCCCGCATAGAGAAAATCGGCCACGTCCCTCTTCCACCCTACATCTCCCGCGCCGATTCCCCCGCCGATCGCGACCGCTACCAGACCGTGTACGCCCACGAGCGCGGATCCGTCGCCGCCCCCACCGCCGGCCTCCACTTCACTTCAGAAATTCTCTCCCGCCTCCGCGACCGCGGCATCGAGACCGCGGAAGTTACCCTCCACGTCGGCCTCGGCACCTTCCAGCCTGTCCGCGTCGAGAAGGTCGAGGAGCACACGCTGCACGCCGAGGCTTATTCGATCTCGAATGAGGCTGCCGCTAAGATCGGTCAAGCACGCCGCGAGTCCCGCCGCATCGTAGCCGTAGGCACCACCACGGTCCGCACGCTCGAATACGCCGCACAGCAAGCAGGTGAGCTCCAAGCCGGCTCCGGCGAAGCCAATCTCTTCATCTATCCCGGCTACAAATTCCAGGTGGTCCAGGCTCTACTTACTAACTTCCACCTGCCCCAATCGACACTCCTGATGCTGGTCTGCGCCCTGGCAGGAAAGGAAAACGTCCTCCGGGCTTACCACCACGGCGTTGCCGAGCGATACCGCTTCTACTCCTACGGAGATTGCATGTTTGTTGAGTAGGGTGGTGCTGGGATTGTTGGATGCCGCATGCCACAGCACTTCTTGAGAGAGTCTGTCAAAGCGTGTTATCGCTGTTTTCGACAGCTACCTCCAAAAAATGAAGTCTCAGGGCGTGGAGGAGTACCATTCCTGGGGGAGAATATGCGCTTCAGTTTGGCGGCAACCCTTCTCATTCTTACTGCCTCACTCAGCTTCGCCCAAAATCAAGTCAAGGAGAACTGCTGCGACGCAGCGTCAGCGACCACGGTTGGCCATGACGCCGGAGTGATCATTCAAAGCGTGACACTCAGCGGCAAGTGGGGCAGCAACAGTGCTAGGGTTTACCTTCCTGACAAAGAAACTGCCGAAGGCGCAGTGCTATTCTCACATTCCGCGATTCAGGCGGATGGTGGCCTTTCAGTTGATTTGCTCCCCTTCGCGTTGACTCTTGCTCATGCAGGTGGGGTGGTGATCGTGCCGGAACGCTCTTTGCTGTGGCTGCCGACGGGTCGATCGACGAACCGCGAAGGTGCGGTGGTGATCTGCGCGGAGCATTGGCTGATCGACCACAACAAGGTATTCAACAATGGCGAGCCAACCGTAAATGATGACAACAGTGTCGTCCGGTTAGGCTACGCCTACGTCGGCCCACGACTGTGTGATCCAGCGGCGCCTTCTGACTGCGACTATATGAGTCCATTTGCTTCCGAGGACTGCTTCCTCAAGCATTACTGCCACGTCGGCCTTGACTTTTATGACCTTCTCATAGAAGTGTAATCGCCTGGTTTCGTCAACTGAGTTCGCGGGGCGGCGAATCAGTTTCAGTTTTTCACACTAAGCTCCTGAAAACGTCCACCGCTTCCCATCGCGCCCGATCAATCGTCGTCCGGGTCTGTCGGCGGCCTGCGGTCGTTGAGAAAATACTCTGCGCTCAGGGGAGCGGCGATTCTCTGAAACGGGGAGGGGGGCTGGCTGAAATTGAAGCAGTCGGAAAGATCGTCTGCTCGTTCGTCGGCGTATCCCAAGGACGGCAGCCCATAGATCTCTTCAACGAATTTCAAAATGCTCCCAAAGTCGTGCTGGACGTGCGAGACATGGGCCTTCTTCGCGTAGGGCGAAACGACGATTAGCGGTACTCGGAAGCCGTAGACGTAGCCGGAACCCCAACTGGTGCCGTCGCTGATGACTTGGGGAGGAGGAACGTGGTCATACCAGCCACCCCAGTCGTCCCAGGTGATGATCACGACCGTATTGGACCAGTAGGCGCTGGCGCCGATAGCGTTCACCACCGAGGCGACCCAGGACGGGCCACTTCCGTCGTTAAAGCCGGCGTGGTCGGAGGCCTGTCCCGTAGGGATCACCCAACTCACAGCCGGAAGATGGCCCGCGCTGATGTCAGTCAGGATCTGACTGTTGTGCAGTACGACATGTTTGACCCACAGGGGACCCGCGCACTCGGAACCAACCGGGCCACAAAGATGCTGGATCGCGTTGGGCGCAGTCCAAGGGCCCGAGCCTGGAGACAGGGTGTAGTACTTCCATGTGATCCCTGCTCTGTCGAGCCCGTCCGGCAGCGTGGGATGCTCGAAGCAGGGATACATGGTCGACGATTCCTTGCCGCGGGGATCGATCAGCCAGACCCAAGCGGTGGACGGGGCAGCGCAGCCAGCGCCCCCATTGGGATTCTCGGCCGCAAACAAATCGCTGGTCGCGGTGGGCGCAGACGTGCCGGCAAGAATGAACTGGTGTGCGGGGAAACTCGGTCCCTCGTTGGTTTGGAACATGCGGTCGCCGAAGGTATATTGCTTTGCGAGTTGGAAGTAGGGCTCTACGTCCGAAGGCTTCACATACTGGAACTGTGGGTTGGTCGGGCATCCGGAAGTGCCCGTTTTGCAGGCCGTAACTTTGTCCGCGCCGTCCATTTTTCCGTTGTCGTACATAAGCACGAAATCATGGTGACTGTGGCCGAGGTCATAACGGTTCGCCAGCGAAATCGGCGCAAGAGTGATCGTTTTCCCATGCGAGTTCACGCCCTTGTTGGCGATGTCGGCATTGGGTAGTCCGTGGAATAAATTATCGGGAGTGCGGTTTTCTTGGAAGATGATGACGACGTGCTGAATTAGTCCCTGGGGAATGGTGGCGGGAGGGTTGCTGCCTCCGCTCACATTCAAATTCAGCAACAGACCGCTAGCGCAAAACAGGAGTACCGAGAGACACCAGAATGCGGTTCGGCTCATGGGAAACTCTCCCGAGGCGGCCCAATGAACCCCTCCTGCGGCGAAACGTCCGATCTCTGCAGGTGGACCACTTCATGCGCAGGAGTATAGCGCGTTGGCATCCTCTGGGCGAATCGTTGGCGTTAAATCTTAGATCCCTATAAATCTCTCCAGGAACAAGCACAATGATTTTCGACCCTGGATTTCTTCCAGCATCTGTTTGCGTAGTTGGGTCAGCGGCTTCGTACAAATCCCCATAGCACTCATCAACCGTCAGTCAAAACAATTTTCCTCGTGCTCACTTGTGAGGACGCCCTGATTTCGCCAGCTACCCAGCCGGTGATCCTGACCACTGAGCCCTTGATAATCGCGCATCAGGGGCGTTTTGATCGAATACAAGCTTGGGGTCTTCTTATGGCGAATTATGGCGAAACCGATATGGCGTGAAGGGCGGATCACTAAGAATTGCAGAGACTGTGGAGCGCAGACGACTGGTTATGTGGACACAGGCAAAGAGCCTGATGCCCTGTGCATCAACTGTGCCAAGGCCAAGGGCCTGCTGATCGATCAGAAAGCGGGATAGAAGCTTCATTGCCCAACTCGGCGCGGAAAATTCTTACGGTTACCTCCAATTCGGTTCTCATGGTTCTCACGCTCGTGGTAGTCCTGTACCTCCTAGCGTGACCTCGGTGAAGAATTACGATCCCGACTTACGTCCGTTAGACCCTTAGTAACACCACGTCAGAGCCATTGTCGAGCTGCGGGCTTTGTTTCAGACTGATAGGTGATAGGGGAGCGAGCGATGAGAGCAAGCAGGCGAAGAGTGATGGCTGATCCGAGTAGAGACTGGTATTCCTGGTTGCTGCCAACACTGTGCCTAATCCTGCTCGCGGGTCTCTTGTTGAACCGGTGAAGCTGGACATGTGCAATTGCCACCCCGCCACGTTTATGGGGCATCCAACATATCCCCACCCTAAGCTCTGCCAGACATAAATAAAAAGTTAGAGACTCTCGAACGGTTCCAATTCATTTCGTAAGCTGGAGACGTCCAAATGACATCTGCATGCAAGGGCGGTGGCAAGTTCGTCGGAAAGTGGAGCGTCAGCGTTCGCAACACTACGCCATGCCCAGTCTGCCGCTCGTCTCAACCGGTAAGACCGTATGGCGGTCGCTATAAGATAGCTGACCACCGAGAACATGAACCTGAGGCCGGAACAGCACAGGCAGGTCAGAGTTGATCCTCCTCTTGTCGCCAACTTTCGCACGACTGGTAGGGGTGAACTGTCGAAATATCTCGATTTCACTCATCTACCCTGAGTCAAAAATGCTTTCCTCGTGCTCACTTGTGTAAATGATAACGTCAAGGGCCGCCGGTCACGGCTAGTGCATCATGCGCTACGTTTTCGGCAGCACTATCAGGTTCTGTAAGCTCTGAATGGTATATGGAGAACCGGGAGCCTGGCTGTGGCTCGTTGGCGTCACGGTGAACACGTATAGCTTGCCCGCCTTGTTGCTAATCGCATAGAGATGATTGGCATTGTCCCAGAAGACCTGGTCGATCTCATTCTTGGTGAGGAGTCCGGTGTAAGGCTTGATCGGGTTGGAACCATTGAAGTGAAAAACCTGTAGCCCGGTGGTCCCCGCCACGGCAAGCAGTTTGCCAGATGGAGACATCCAAATATCCGTGACGGCCGTCACCTGTGTTTTAGGCATGTTGGCGGACGTGCTGGTTGTCGTTAAGTTTCCAGAACTGTCTTGGGTATACACGGCCAGCTGAGGCGGACCGACTTGGGTTACGAAGTTCAGGGGAGTGAGCGGTATGGCAACATGATTCGTTGTGTCGGCAGCGGCGAGATAGGGACAATAATTGTCTCCATTCGGCCCCGCAGGAATGGATGGGTTGATGTTGAGCAATGACAGAGAGCCATCGGAATTGCGTCGATAGCGGTAGATTCCACCAC
>Ga0210401_10006885_pt1 | contig 11491 bp, 9 predicted proteins | sample IncBWH32MmetaG_FD_150866 | JGI IMG/M metagenome (GOLD analysis project Ga0210401, IMG submission 150866) | Forest soil microbial communities from Barre Woods Harvard Forest LTER site, Petersham, Massachusetts, United States - Inc-BW-H-32-M | ecosystem: Environmental > Terrestrial > Soil >... | reverse complement strand
TTCGTCATATGAAAGGCGAACTCGGGGAACGGCTCCTCGGCTTCGGCCACGATGCGATGGTTCGTTAGCACGGAGTGAGAAATCACGGCCACGTCCCGCTTCGGCATGTGACATCCGGCGCAGTCATCGGGAGGCGTCTTGCGCTGTCGCAGGGCCAGCGGCACCGCGCAACTTTTCTCCGTATGACACGCCAGGCACTTTTTTCGAAAGTAGGCCGGCGCCTCCTGCGGAGAAGGCTGCGCATGAGGATCGTGGCAGCTGATGCAACCCAGGTGGCCACCACTCTTCTGGTAACACTTGCTGAGGCGCATCGAGAGATAGTGCTCCAACAGATCGTCCTTGGGCGCCGACTGACGATCAAATGGAACCATGAAGATGCTGACCGTTTCGTTCAGTTCAGAGCCGGGCCGAAAATCGCGGTACGTCTTTCCCGGCTGCAGGACGCGCGCGTCCCCAGTTTGGTGACATGACATGCAGATGTTGTCTGCCAGCCACGAGGACAGCTTGCCGGGATTGGTAATCGAGTCCGGACCGGATCCCAGCTGCTCTGAAACGGCATGTCCTTCTCCGGGACCGTGACAGTTCTCGCAGCCGATCGCGAGTTCCGCAAACGGCGGTTCGTGGAAACGACCGTTCCCATCCAGAAATGGACGCGGTTGCCCGCTGTGGCAAGCAATGCAAGCAGGGAGAATTGGCCGACTGAAACCATAATCACCGAATTGGTAGCCTGGCGAGAGCTCCCACTTGTGTGGCTTGGCATAGAACGAAAGGGGCGCTTCGAAGAGATATTCATCCTGCTTGACGATCGCACCACTCCCGTTCGCTCCCGATCCGATGATCCATTCCACATTACGGGTCTCGCGGAAGACGTCCTGTCCGCTCGCCGAGGTTGCGTACTCGCTCTGATAGAGATGGCCATCGCGGGCATAGACCTCGAAGTGGCGATTCAGCTTGGGATCAAAGACGCTCGCGGAGGACGGTATTCGCTCGAGAAGTGCGGGCGCGATCTCAGACATGGAGCGGCCCATGTCGGTGCGCAAGAACGATTCGTAGATACTGGGATGACACTTCGCGCAAGCTCGCGATCCAATGTAGCCTGCGTCTGTGCTGCCACTCTCTTGCGCCGACACGATTGTTCCCGGCACGCTGCCCTGGGAAGTCAGGAAAACCAAAAGCAGCAGCGTTCCGGCAAGAGATCCGACCCCTTTCGCGATTCTATGTCCTGACATTCACCCAGTGTACTGCGACACTTTTAACACTGCCGGACTGCTTCCAAACCCAGCATTTCAGTACTCTCGAGTCGAAGGCAGTTGTACCAACCAACGATCCGAACTCTTGCAGATAACAACGGAAAGCGTCTACAAGTCCTTGAGCGTGCAGTTCTCTATGAAATCCCAGTCCCAATCGACACCTATTCCAGGACTCGCCGGTACGTGAGCATACCCCTTGCATCGATGTCGATCGCGTTCCTCATGCCAAAATTGGGTAGAGCAGCTCAGGAACTCGCAATTCGAGAGGGCCCCGCAGCAGTGCAGATTCACAGCCTCCACTGGATGATAGGTCGCGGTGTGAAGCTCGCTTCGCACTCCATCTGTGCGCTTCAAAACAGTGGTGACCATACAGAATAGCCGGTTGAAATTGGTGGAGCATTCTGACCCCGCGGGCTGTCGACGATGATTTCCCTTGACCTGCGAGCAGAGGTATTTCATTTTCTCCGCTCACCCTTGTTCGGTTTTGCTGTGCCGCAGAGGTTCAAGCAACGGAGACGAAATGAGCGGAAACGTTGTATCGGGACTTGTCGTGGTCATTCTTGCCGGCATTCTCAACGGAAGTTTCGCCGCGCCCATGAAGCGTGTGACCGGATGGCAATGGGAGAACACTTGGCTGGTCTTTGCGGCCTCTGGCCTACTCGTGCTTCCGTGGATCATTACTTTGGCCACTGTGCCGAATGTGGCAGGTGTATACGCGACGGCATCGCCATCCGTTCTGATCAAAGTGCTTCTCTTTGGATTGCTATGGGGCGTGGGCGCCACGTTGTTTGGACTCGGGATCAGCCGCGTCGGAATGGCGCTCGGGTTCGCCCTGATCCTGGGTATCACTGCTTCTTTTGGTTCGCTGCTTCCATTGGCGATTCTCCATTCGGACCAGTTGCTTACGAAGCGAGGCCTGGCTCTAATCACCGGGACCGGCGTTATGCTTCTTGGGTTGGTCTTGCTTGCGCTTGCCGGACGCACGCGTGAACGTGAATCGGAAGTTGGTACGGGTGGGCGTTCCGGCTTCACTTTGGGACTCATCATCTGCATCTTTTCTGGAATTTTCTCGTCGATGTTGAACTTCAGCTTCGTATTCGGCGACGAGCTTCGGTTGCACGCCCTCCAGTTCGGAGCCAGCACCGGAATGGCAGCCAATCCGATCTGGGCGCTCACCGTAACCGGTGGTTTTGTCGCCAATTGCATCTACTGCGTGTATCTGCTGAACCGGAACCGCACCTGGAGCGCATTTCGGGAGGGCAGTCTTGTCGCCAACTGGCTGCTCGGAACCTCCATGGGGCTGCTATGGTTCGGTGGAACTCTGATTTACGGGGTGGGTGCAACCTCGCTCGGCGCGCTTGGTGGTGTCGTGGGCTGGCCAATTTTCATGACCATCGATATCATTGCGGCCCTGTTCTGGGGCGCCGTGACCGGAGAATGGAAAGGGGCCAGTCGGAGGGCCTTGCTCTACAACTGGACGGGCGTCGGAATACTCTTACTCGCGATCGCAATAATCTCCGCGGGCAACGCAAGCTAACAACTCGCGATTCACTATCTGCCGCCGGTCCTCAGCTGGTCGATTCGCACTGGACTCACTCCGTGAGTCTTGCTCTGGTCGACTCCGCTGCCTTCGCGTACCACATAGTACTGATTCACGGGCAGATCGGAGAGTGTCTCAATCTGCCCGCTCGGCCAGCGAATCACAACCTTCTCCGCCTTGGAAGAGGTGCCAAGCCCGAAATGCAACCGAAGATCGCTCTGCGATATGAAACCGTCGCCGCTGCGCACTTCCTTCTCAACCGGACTGCCGCCCTGAATAAGCGTCACCACGGCGCCCAACGCGGCACGATTCGATTTCACGCCCACTAGTTGCAGGCTTATCCAATTCCCAATCGCCGCCGTGTTGTAGTAGAGCGACGGTGTCTCGTTCATGTTGTTCACCAGCGCCTCCTGGCGACCGTCATTGAAGAGATCACCAAGAGCCATCCCCCGACCGGAGTGGAGTTCACTCAAGACTGAGCCCGCGTCAGCGGTAATGTTGGCGAACGTCCCGTCTCGGAGGTTGTAGTAAGCGACCTTCGGCTCACGATAGCTCGTTCCGAGCCCCTTGCCATCGACCTCGGGATATACATGGCCGTTGGTGATCAGGATGCCGGGCCAGCCACTGTTGTCGAAATCATAGAATTGCACACCCCATCCCAGCCAACTCTTGATCTTCCCCATGCCCGCATCGTAGGTGACGTCATCAAAATTGTTTTGCCCGCGGTTCCGGTAGAGAGTGGGGGTATCATCGCTGAAGTTCGTCTTAACGATGTCCTGATAACCGCTGTGCGTAAAGTCGCCGGCAGAAAGGCCCATACCCGCCTGCTCGGAGCCATCTTCGTTGTAGGCCACCCCTGACTTCTTCCCGATCTCGTTGAAGGTCCCGTCATGGTTGTTGTGAAATAGAAGGCTGGCGGTGGAGTCGCAGGCAACATAAATGTCGGGCCAGCCATCGAGGTCGAAGTCCGCCGTTAGAGAAGTAAATCCATAACAGCCGGTCGCCCGGAGAATCCCCGAACTCTGTGAGACGTTGGTAAAGGTACCGTCGCCGTTGTTGTGATAAAGGGCGTTGGCGCCCGGCTTGAGCCCGCGCGGCCCGCACATGACGTTAACCCCTTTCCACTGACACCAGGGGCCATGCCCCGGTCGCGGCACGGAGTCGTAGCTGAAATCCACGTAGCGCACCAGGAGAATGTCAACTTTGCCGTCGCGATCGAAGTCGACAAAGCTGCAACCCGTGCTCCACTCATCCCGATCGGTCTTGAGTCCTGCTTTGGCGGTCACATCGGTGAACGTTCCATCGCCATTGTTGCGATAGAGTACGTTCTGTCCCCAGTAGGTGACGAGTAAGTCGAGATACCCGTCGTTGTCGTAGTCGCCAACGCACCCCCCTTGCCCCCAGCCCGAGCGTACTAGTCCGGCACGCGAGGTGACATCGCTGAAGGTTCCGTCATGGTTGTTGTGATACAAGTGACCGGTGGGTGCTTTATCGTTGGGGAAACCCTCCACCGTCGAACCGTTCGGAAGGTAAATGTCCGGCCATCCGTCATTGTCGTAATCGAAAATAAGGGCGCCGTTGCCAGTGGTTTCGATGATGAATTCTTTGTGCTGATCCCCACCGTATACGTTGCGTGGCGTCAATCCCGCCTGTCGGGCGATGTCCTCGAAATGAACTTGACCTGGCTCGACTCTGGATGACTTCGTCTTGGTGGGTTGCGTTCCCTGCGCGACCAGCGAGATCGTCAACAAGAAAAGCGTCGCATAAAAAGCGAGAACGCGCGACCAGTTGGCCTCAGGAAGCTGGATCACCAGGACTATCTTAAAGCAGAACTGACGATCCTTCGTACGAGCTTATCTCGTCGCGTGTGCAAGATCGGCCGTTATGGGTAGCCACGCCGACACCTTTTGCCGTGATTCGCCCAGCCCGTCGATCCCGAGTTCCACAACATCTCCCGGCTTAAGGTATTGAGGCGGACGCATGCCCAACCCCACTCCAGCGGGTGTTCCTGTGCTAATGACGTCGCCTGGAAGCAACGTCATGAACTGACTGACGTAGCTGACGAGGGTCGCCACGTCAAAGATCATCTCGCGGGTGGAGCTCTGCTGGCGAAAAACTCCGTTTACTTTGAGCCACATTGCCAGGTCGCCAGGATCGGGAACCTCGTTGCGCGTAGCCAGGAACGGCCCCAACGGAGCAAAGGTGTCCGCGCTTTTTCCCTTGACCCATTGCCCGCCGCGCTCCAGTTGAAAGACACGTTCGGAATAATCGTTGTGGAGAACATAGCCCGCCACGTGTTCCAGCGCGTCTCCATGCTCGATGTAACTTCCCTTCTGGCCGATCACAACGGCCAATTCAACTTCCCAATCCACTTTGGACCCATTCTTCGGAATGACCAGATCATCGTTCGGCCCAACCAAAGAAGTGGTGGCCTTGAAAAATATGACGGGTTCCTTCGGCGTCTCCATGTTGCTTTCTTTCGCGTGATCGTGGAAGTTCAGCCCGATGCATACGATCTTGCTCGGTCGAGCGATCGGCGGCCCTAAGCGCACGGAGTCGGCGATCTGTGGCGTTGAAGCTGCATGATCTTTCAACCAGAGCTCCAGCCGGGACAGCCCGTCGTCAGCGAAGAATGCTTCGTCGTAGTCTCGCAAGAAATGGGAGACGTCCCGGCGCGTCGAGTCCTCCAGAATGATTCCCGGCTTCTCTCTGCCGGGATCACCAAAGCGGATCAACTTCATTTTTTCTCCATCCTTCCGCGCCCGCCAGTTGAGCAATCGACCGCGAAAAAGGCGGATCGTACTTGAACAGATGCACGAGTGCAAGCTGACGACGAAAGTTGTTTGTCTGGCGAACGGCGGAGTTTCAAAAGGTAAAACTCTCGCTACCGACGTACGGCTCGCGAAACATAAACTTGTTTTCACCCCTTACGGTTGCTGCTAGAGTTTGGCGTTGTACGGGCGATTGGGAATCTCAACATGACTGATATGTTTCCGCATCTCGATTACAAACCGAAACTTCCGCAGTGTTTAGAGCATGGGATTGGCATTATCGGCGCCGGAGGAATCGTTAACTATGCACATCTGCCCGCCTACAAGAAGGCTGGATTTAAAGTCGTGTGCATCACGGATCGAGATCTTGAAAAGGCGGAGCGTACCGCGAAAGAGCACGGCATCGGGAAAGTCTATGCCAGCGTCGATGAACTATTGAGTCAGTCCGAAGTCGAGATCGTCGACATCGCCGTCTATCCCGCGGAGCAGGTCGCGATCGTTGAGAACGCGACTGCCGCTGGCAAACACTTGCTGTGCCAGAAACCGTTTGCTGATGAGTATTCAAAAGCGGTTCGCAGCGTCGAATTCGCGGAGCGCGCCAAGGTGAAGATTGCGGTCAACCAACAGATGCGCTGGGATGCCGGCATCCGCTGTGCGCGCCTTTTGATGGATGACGGCTGGCTGGGCGTGCCCTCCTACGGTGCGATTCAGGTTCACTGCAAGACCGACTGGAGTCTCTGGCCCTGGATCTATCAGGGCAAGCACGTCGAGATCATGTTTCACAGCATTCACTACATCGATTCCCTTCGCTATCTGCTGGGCGATCCGGCTTATGTTTTCACCAGCGGCAGCCGCGCGCCCGGCGAAACCACGCAGGCCGAAACCAAGACACTGACCACGTGGGAGTACGCGTCGGGGCTGCAAGTACTGATCGATGTTTGTCACACCACCTGGCAGGATGACCCGTATGCCATCTTTCGCTTCGAGGGCACCGAAGGGGTAATCAAAGGAACGATCGGCTTGATGTACAACTACCCGGCTGGCCGCCCGGATACTCTAGAGTTCATGTCGAAGTGCAATCCGGGTTATTGGTTCTCCGCTCGCCTCGACAGCATGTGGATTCCCGATGCTTTTGTGGGTCCGATGGCGTCACTCATGCGGTCGATCGAAGACGGATCGGAGCCGGAAACCAGCGGGCGCGACAATCTGCGCACTTTGCAGGTCGTGTTTGCCGAGTACCGCTCGATGGCGGAGAGGCGCGCCATTCGCCCGGAAGAAATCAGCCCATGAGGCCACCTACGCTCCCGGATGCACGCCTTTGAGGTCGGAAGAACATCCGGGCGCTTGCGGAGTCACGTAGACCCCGCCTTCAATGTGAGCGGGGTTGGTGAAGTGCGGCTGCAGATGCGGGATGCACTCCAGGAATACTGCTTCGTGTCCCAGAGCGATGTGGTTGAAGAGGACCAGGTGCTGGTGAATTTGCCCCATGTCACCCACGTGGGGAACGACCCGCAGGCCGAACTTCCGCGCGAGCAGGCTCACGGTCAGAAATTCGGGAATTCCCGCAACCCGAGTACAGTCCACCTGCACAATCTGTACCGCTCCCGCCTGGATGAAGTTCTTGAACATGATGCGGTTCGGAACGTGCTCACCCAATGCAACGGGAATCGGCCTGATTTTTTCGACCAGCGTGGCGTGCGCTCGAATGTCATCCGGATGTGTAGGTTCTTCCACGAAGAACGGGGAAACGTCCCTCAGCCTCTGGCACATTTCAAGCGCGCGAGGGAGAGACCACTGCTGGTTCGCGTCCAGCATAATCAGTGCATTCGCTCCGGCGAGTTCGCGCAGCATGAAGGCGCGGCGGACATCGCGCTCGCCGTCGCGGGATCCAACCTTCAGCTTGAAAGCGTGAAACCCTTTTTCGATCGCCTGGCGCGTCAGATCCTTCACTTGACTGTCCTCGTACTGGAACCAACCGACGGACGTGTCGTATCCGGGGTAACCGCTGCGTAAGATATCTTCCCGGTCACGGCGAGAACTTTTGTGGTCACGTATTGTTGCTTCGGCTTCGTCGTGTGTAAGGACGTCCTCGAGATAGCTCAAGTCGAGCAGGTCGACAATCTTTCTCGCGTCGAGATCCAGCAGGAGTCGCCACAAGGGCACGCCGCGGCTCTTGGCCCACAAGTCGAAGCACGCATTGGTGAGCGAGGCCAGCGCCAGATGAACCACCCCTTTATGCGGACCCAACCAACGGAGTTGGGGATGTTGCGCAAGTTTCTGTGCGACCGTTCCGAACTCCGACATCAACTCTTCAATCTCCCGGCCAACCAGTTCGTTGCCCAGCCATTCAACCGCTTCACAAACCAATTGGTTCCCCAGGCCGAGCGTGAGCACGATGCCGGTGCCGAAGAGATCGTTGTCGGACCTGAGCAGAGTGGTAGCAAATGCATACTCGGGTCCTGAGTGAACGGCATCGCTGCCCGCGCCTAGTTCGAGCGGGAAGCGCACGTCGCGTGTTTCCAGAGAAGCAATCCGATGTTGTCTCATGTCCTCTAGCTGCGGGCCATTCGAGCCCATGGCAAAAAACTATGGCCAGCTTTCAAAGGCATCGAATATAGTAGGGCGCCTTCGGGAAGTGCAATGTGTAACTCTCATCGTGAATCCGTAGGGGACGCGTGATCCGGCAAACCGAATCGCGAAAGGACATGACATGAAGCGCTACGGTTCCGTGATCAAGGTGAGGCGGGAGTCTCTTGACGCGTATAAAAAATATCATGCAGCCGTATGGCCAGAGGTCCTCGCCATGATCCGGTGTTGCAACATTCGGAATTATTCCATCTATCTGAAAGACGATCTGCTATTTGGATATTTTGAATATCACGGCAGCGACTACTCAGCGGACATGGCGAAAATGGCTGCCGACCCCAAGACCCGGGAATGGTGGGCCCTGATGATGCCGATGCAGTCGCCTCTGGAAACTCGTACCCAGGGCGAATGGTGGGCCGACATGGAAGAAGTTTTTCATTGCGATTGATTTGACGGTTTCCGTCAGCCAACTTATGCAAATTGTGGACGCACACCAGCATCTCTGGGATGTGGATCTGTTCGATTACTGCTGGCTCGCCTCGCTGCCGACCCTCAATCGCTCTTTCCGAATGAATGATTATCTGACAGCGGCGAAAGGACTGAACGTAGTGAAATCGGTGCATTTGGAAGCGGACGTCGATGAGCCCTACATGCTCGATGAAACCCGGCATCTGCTTGCACTTGCGGATCAGCCTGACAATCCACTCGAAGGCATCGTGGCTTGCGGGCGGCCCGAGCGCGATGACTTCAAGTCCTATCTGGACAAGATCGCAGGCCATCCCAAGTTGAAGGGAATTCGTCGTGTCCTGCATACCCAGCCGGACGAACTAGGTCAGGGGAGAACCTTCATCAAGAACGTCGCCGCGCTTTCGGGCTACGGACTTTCCTTCGATATCTGCGTGCTCGCTCGCCAGCTCCCGATCGCGACAGATTTAGTTTCCAGATGCCCAGACGTGGTCTTCGTCCTGGATCACTGTGGAGTGCCACAGGTTAAGGAGAAGAATCTCGATCCCTGGCGCTCTCACATCGCGGAAATCGCCAAGTTTCCGAATGTAAGTTGCAAAATCTCGGGCCTGGTAGCGTATGCCGATCCTCAGAAATGGATTGTGGAAGACTTGCGGCCGTTCGTCGAACATGTGATCGCCAACTTCGGGTGGGGGCGTGTCCTGTTCGGGAGCGACTGGCCGGTCTGTACGCTCTCGGCCAGTTATCATCAATGGGTCGAAGCGTTGAAGACGATCACGCTACAAGCCAGCGAGGTCAATCAGCAGAAGCTGTTCTACGACAATGCAGTCCGTGTCTACCGGTTAAGCTAAAGTCCAAACTCCTTCTGAATCGTCTCAGTGTGTTGTCCCACCTTGGGAGCTAGCGCCTGGCTCGTGAGTAGACCTCCATCCAGGCGAATCGGGAGGCGGGTAGTGAGAATTTCAATCCCTGTCGCATCTCTGAGGGTCTGTAGCATTGCAAGTTGCTCGAATGCTTTACTTGCGCAGAGCTTCGGCCAATCCAGAACCTCGGCACACCAAATGTCCGCGGCATTCAAAATCTCGAGCCAATGCTCGGTGGTTTCCTCTTTGAGCCGTCGGGAAATGATTTGCTTGATCTCATCCCGCCATCGAAATCCGTCTGCCGGATTCGAAATCTCCTGGAGCGCAGGCAATTCGAGCAACTTGCCCAAACTCGGAAGATGTGTCATTGCTAGGGCCAGATAGCCGTTTTCTGTATCGTAGACTCCATAGGGCGCCGCCAGGTAGGCATGCGCATTGCGGAAACTACTCCTTCGCGGCGGCCTTCGACCGTCGTTCAAGTGCGTTGTCAATACCTCAAATTGAAAATCCAACAGAGCCTCGATCAAGCTAGTTTCTACCAATGCACCTCGGCCCGTCACACCGCGTTGCACAAGGCAGGCCAAGATTCCCTCGCAAAGGTTGTGTCCGGCCAGCATGTCAGCGATGGCTAGGGCCATCGGGGTGGGCGGATCTCCCTCGTTGCCACTCAACCACATGATCCCGGAACGCGCTTGCGCGAGCAGGTCCTGTCCGGGTCGATCACGCCAGGCCTCAGCATTTCCGTACCCCGACACAATTCCGTACACCAATCGACTGTTGATCTGCCTCACATGGTCATAGCCAAATCCCAAACGCTCCATTACGCCAGGACGGAAGTTCTGCACCATCACATCGGCTTGCGAGATCAGGTGACGCAGTTTCTCCAGGTCAGACGGATTCTTCAGATCTGCGGCATAGCTCTGCTTGTTGCGGTTGATGGCATGAAAGAGTGTGTTTTCGCCATGCACATCAGTGTCACTCAAGTAAATCGTTCTGCCCAGGTCGCCGGATCCAGGTCGCTCGACCTTGATCACGCGGGCGCCCATGTCCGCCAGTCTGAGGGTGGCCAGCGAGCCGGAGAGAAACTGGCTGAAGTCCAGCACTAGCAGGCCGTGAAGAGGCCTTCCTGTGTTCGGATCGCTGCGAACTGTCGAAGAGGTCAAGGCGGGCTCCTGACTGCGGACATCGGTCACGCACGCTCACAAAATGAATCAAGGGTGCAGTCGATTCGTCCGCGATCGCCAATTCTACTCATAAAATAATACTTTCATTAGAAAAATACTGTAGTAGGCTATGCAAGGTCGCCATTATGACCACCCGGCGTGCCCTCCCAATTCGACGGCAGCTTGCTTCGCGAAGGATTCGCTACGCCGCTCCCGCTCTCGAGAAGGGCTTGGACATCCTGGAACTGTTGGCTTCTGCAGCCCAGGCGCTAACCAACAGTCAGATTGCGAACCGTCTCGGCCGCACCGTCACCGAGGTCTTCCGCATGTTGGTTTGCCTGGAAGAACGAGGTTACATCTCCCGGACCGGTCCTGACGAACGCTATCAACTCACGCTGAAACTGTTTGAAATTGTCCATCAGCATCACCCGCTACAGCGCCTGGTGAGCGAGGCGCGTCCACTCGTGCAGCGAGTGGCAAGTGAAACCGGCCAGTCCTGCCATCTCGCGATGCTGAACCATGCCGAAGTCGTCCTCGTAGCGCAGTCGGACGCCCCGGGCAACATGGGCTTTTCGGTCCGGCTCGGAGCAAATATTGATCTCCTCAACACCGCCTCCGGGCACGTGATTCTGGCATTTCAAAGCGAGGAAGTTCGTGCCCGTGCACTGGGAGCGTGGCGTCTCCGTTCCAAGCAACCAATCCCAACCGGCCTTGCCCGCCACCTGAAGCAGATCCGCAGGCGCGGCTACGAGGAACTGGCCAGCTATCAGGTTCACGGCGTGGTAAACATCAGCTACCCGGTATTGAATCAGCACGGAGAAGCCATCGCGGCCATGACCGTACCTTTTCTGGC
>Ga0210401_10006882_pt1 | contig 11491 bp, 10 predicted proteins | sample IncBWH32MmetaG_FD_150866 | JGI IMG/M metagenome (GOLD analysis project Ga0210401, IMG submission 150866) | Forest soil microbial communities from Barre Woods Harvard Forest LTER site, Petersham, Massachusetts, United States - Inc-BW-H-32-M | ecosystem: Environmental > Terrestrial > Soil >... | reverse complement strand
TGTTGCTCTTAGGCGCCAGGGAAAACCTGCGGATTTGTTCTATTATCCGAAAGGAGAGCATGAGCTGGATACGCCGGCGGAGAGAGTCGCTTCGTTGCAGCGCAATGTGGATTGGTTTCGTTTTTGGATTCAAGGATACGAACGACCGGACCCCGAGGCCAGCACGCAATACGCTCGCTGGCGATCACTGAAGGCCTTGCAAGCGAATAGGCAGGCATCCGCCGCGAAGCCGCACTAAGTCTCTTTGAGCCTATGGTGGGATAACATTATTCAGTTGGGACCTCCTGCGATGTTGCTATTTAAGGGAGAGGGATCGCACCGCGATGATCTTTTGGAAAGGGAGCGCTGGACGTCACAGCGCTCCCACTTCAGTCACTCATCGGCGGCGTAGGCTGCGATGGAGCATGGCAGTGGGTGCCCGTCCACGGAGTCTTGCTCTGACTTGTCACTGAGATTACGCACGCTGGTCAGTGCTGACGGAAGCAACAGGACTTCCGGCTTTTCGTATTTCATGGCATTCACCTCCTTTCGCTTTTGGCATTCTTCTCAGCTGAGAAAATTCTTTGCACGGAACCCCAGGGGAAACTTACCTACTGTAGAGCCCGGTTCGGATCGCGTCGCGGTATCGGGGGCGTCAAGCAAAACCTGCGAAGGTCGGAGACTTCGCAACCACGTCTCGAACGCTAACACTCGCAGGAGAGGAACTACGGGGACTGTTTGAGGCCCCCGAGTCCCTTCGAGAGCTGCGTTGAATTCCGGGATCTTGATTACTCCCAACGAACTGGCCAGCAAAGGCTGATTTTTCAGGCGGCTCCACTCGGAAGTAATCGTCGCGCGAGGACTACGGTTGATGAACGCCTTTCTGCTGCGGTTCAACAGTTCATCGGGCACGATCCCGGCAAGCGCACGGCGCATCAAGGAACGCCGCTGGCCTGGGCGGACTAGCTGATTCCTGGGGATTGCGAAAAGAAATTCTAACAAGGTGCGATCAAGGAAAGGATAGCGGATTTCGTAGAGCGGCCCTGAGGGCAAGGGGATGCACGCGAGTTGTCTTCTCAATGAGTCTAGGGTGCTCATGGCACTTTGAAGACTGGGAAGAGGTCCAAGAAGGTTCAACCTTCTTTCATAGCCCTGAAGAGCCACCCGATTCCGACTGAGGAATTCAGCCGTCAACCATGGTCTTATTTGCGCGCACCGTGAGGCGCTCAGTGCCACGGGGCAAAATCCTCGAACTGTTTCGAAGAGCAGATGGAACCACGGCTTTCTTTTGTTCAGTGCCCAGACCTTCAATTGGTGAGCTAGCGTCTTGAACCGTGCCGTCGCAAAGAGGTCAGCGAGTTCGAGTGTTGGCGCGGGGACGCCTCCCAAAACCTCATCGCCCCCAACGCCCGAAAGGAGAACACGGCTTCCTTGCGAGGTCAGGTAGGCCGCAAAGAGCTCATCCGCTTTTCGAAAACGTTGCATATGACTTGGGGTGGGGGCGAAGTGGTCTGAAGCGAACGTATGAGGTTCTTGAGGGCTTACGTCGATGTGGCAGCCGGTACGGCCGCGTTTCTCTTCCACTTTCGTGAAATAAGGGCGCTCGTTCCAGTTTGGTTCGGAATCATTGAAGTAGGAGACAGTGTCAAGGCGTGGAGTCTCGCCGGAACCGCGAGCGATAACAGTGTCCGCCATGCACACGATAGAAGAGGAATCCATGCCGCCACTCAACTCCGCTAGAACTGGACTGTCGGAACGGAGTCTCCGACAGACGGACTCGGCAAACACGGAACGAAAGTGCTCCTCGTATTCGCCGTCGCTCGAATAGCGGATGTGTTCGCTATCGTCAAAATCCCAATACTTGGTGACTTTGAGTTTGCCCTCTCCTATGAGGACGATCGAAGACGGCGGAACCGAATAGATTCCAACATAGGGTGTAAGGTGGGCTGCGGGGAAGAACGAGAACCATCCTGCAACGTATTCCTCGCAGAGCGAGAATTTTTCTCCAGCGAGGAGCACAAGAGGACCGAGAATCGAACTCCAGGTGACATGATGCTCATCGTGCGAGAAATAGAGGTGGCGCGTACCAATGGGATCTTTGGCCAAAATCAGCGAACGCGTGTTGGAATCCCAGATGGAAAGAGTCCAATCCCCGATGAGATTTGCGAAACAGTCTGGGCCCCATTTTTCGTAGGCCGCGCTGACAATATCGACATCGGTGGTCCCAATGCATTTGACCCCGGTTAGCATTCCCGCAAGTTGGGATCGATTATCTAAATGGCCATCCCAGGTAAGGACACCGCCGGACGGGAGAATTCGTGGCTGCACTTCGTTCCACGATTCCTTGGTTGTGCAGAATGCGCGATAAATAATGCCAACACTGCCGCCAAAGTAGTGGTTTGCATAGTCAGGACCGTAGGGGGCGACGAGCGATTCTGCCTCGTCAAAATACTCCCTGTCCGCGGGCTTCCCGTCTAAATTCCACCTTCCAAATTGGATACTCATGATTGGTCCCTCCGCAAGTAGTTCAGCATCTATCAAGGACGACATACATTTCAGGGGTATACGGTTTGTCGTTGCACACTTGGCCGCCCACCTCGACCCAAGCGTGCGATTTGAACGGAATCTGTTGTGCGCCGATGACCATTTGTGCGTGAACACCATGCTCTTTTAGGAGGCATGCCGTCGCCGCGGATCGTTGCAAGCAGAGAGCCTCTTTCCAATACCAGATGCATGCCACGTCCATGGCGCCGCAAAGCTGCTTGACCGCATCGGGTGCGTTCGGCGGGCTTCCGATTGGATATTCACGAACCGTTTTATACAGCGCAGCAAAGTTGTGGCGGGCGAGATAGATGTCAAACTGAATCAGTTTCAAATAGGCCTTCAGGACAAGGAAACGCATGATGAATACCTCCTGCTTCACGCGGACAGTTGCAATTGATCGCAAAGAAACGCCAAGCGATCCGTGAGCGCGTCGATGCGCACTCCCAGCGGAAGAACAGGCGAGTGCCCGCGAACCGTGCTGTAGTCGAGAAAAATGGGATGCTCAGAGGCGTTTCCCGCCTGCAGCCGAGCTGTCAACTTGCGTGCATGCAAGGAATTGCAATTCGTGTCCGCATCACCGGAGACGATCATTGTGGCGGGATAGCATACGCCCTGCCGGAGCTGGTGATACGGTGAGTACTTCGCGAGAACATTAAAATCGGCGGGGTCGTCAGCTGAACCAAACTCGGAACGCCACATGTGGGCGTTGTCGAACAGATGATAGCGAAGCATATCCGCAATCGGGACCATACAGAGGACGGCACAAAATAGCTCCGGTCGCTGCGTTAACGCTGCCGCAACAAGCAGTCCAGAGTTTGAACCTCCAAAGATGGCAAGTTTCCCTGGCCCTGTTCGTCCCGTTTCGACGAGCCATTCAGCCGCACCCAGGAAATCGTCGTAGGCCGTCTGCCGGTTATGTCTCTTGGCGGCGTCGTGCCACTCAGCACCGAATTCCGATCCGCCGCGAATATTTGGCAAGGCGAACAGGCAACCTCGTTCCATGAGAAAGGCAACGAGGACGCTGAACTGAGGCGTCATTGGAAGGCCATAGCCGCCGTAGGCGGTCATGATGGTTGGATTGCCGGATTTCCCAAGAATATCGCGGCGGCCCACGAGATACACAGGGATCTCGGTGTTATCTTTGGACTTGAACGAACTTTGGATATAGCTATACCTGCTGCCATCGAATGGCAGATTCTTCTTTGCCCAGAGGGTGCGTTGGTTGTTTTTCGTGGAATATTGGAAGATTCGGACGGGTTCGGTAAATGACTCAGTCTCCGCGAGTAGTTCGTCGCCCTCGGTCGAAGCGCCAACAATTCGAACCGTTTCGCCGTCGCTTATGGGCATCTCACCGATCTTCTGACCGTAAGAGTCGAGGATGACGATCCGACGGGTCATTCGTTCCAAGTAGCAGACCACAATCCGATTGCCGGCGAGGAACCACTTGCTAATGCGCGCGTTGCTTTCAGGAACTATGTCTATCCATTCGTGGTCCTCATCGTCCCTAGGGTGGATTTCCACGATACGACGATTGGGGGCGCCACGGTCTGTGATCGCCAATATCCTGTCGCCCAACAACCTTAGACCGAGACTATATTCAATGCCGCGAAGAATCTGTTTCGGTGAATTATCCACTTCCAATCGTTGGAGGTAGATGTCAGTTTGTGTTTTCTCGTGGAACCGATAGACGAAAAGGAGGAGGTGATTGTTTTCACAGGATAAGCTCAACCGCATGTTCTTGTCCTCACCTGCTACGAAAATCTCTCGGTCCTCGCTCGTCGGTGTTCCCAACTGGTGCTGGTAGGCAGCGCGATAGAAAGGGCGATTCGCGTCCAGAGCTTCGTGGACGTAGTAGAAACTTTTCCCGTCCGCCGCGAACGCAAATCCTCGCAAGTACCCGCGAGGTAGAACATCAGGGAGGCGTTTTCGAGTTTCGATTTCGAGCAACTCAAAAGTTCCCGTTCGTTCGCCCCCCTCTTTGACTTCGTACAGAAGCAAGCGACCGTCGGGTGAAATACGGAGTGACTTGATGGCTGTGTAAGGTCCGGTATTTCGCGCAGCAGGGTCGATTAAAATTTCGTCTTCACCGTCTGCACCATCACGCATGCAAACGCAAGGTTGCTCCTGGTTGGGGAGGCGTTTCCGGAAGAAGTATCGGTTTCCAAACGTTTGCGGAGAATCGTAAGTCTCCACGGCGAGCAATTCGTGGATACGGTCTCGAATGACCGCGCGACCCGGAGCCACGTCCAAGTATCTACGGGCATATCGTGTCTGTTCTAGAAGCCAAGCGCGCGTCCGAGGCGAATCTTGTTCTTCGAGCCAACGGTAGGGGTCTGTCACGGGAATCCCGTGGAAAGTTTCCGTTACCGGTTCGACCGCAGAGTGCGGAGGCAATGTTACGGAACACATATGAACCTCCCTCTCAGTGCGTCCGCCTCACGCTTCATCCTCCGCGCCAATGCGCGGAGGTATCCAGCAATCTCTGGGCGGGATGAAAGATCCAAATACTGCCGGGTGAAACGGTGCGCGGTATAAGCGAACACGCCCAAGAGCGGCGAAAGCCCAAATGCCGTATCGAGGTCTCGGGGAGATAGGAAGGGTCGCCATTTATTTCTATAAGCGGAAATCAACCGGAGTTCTTGGATGGAATCATGGGCACGCAACCGACGTAAATGCTCAAGGAGGTATTGGAACGTGAAGAAGGGATTGCCGACACAGGCCTCCGCCCAGTCCAGAAAGACACAGCGTTCCCGAGAAACGAGAATGTTGCCTGGATTAAGATCGAGGTGACCGAGGGTGTTTGGAATATCGCATTTCTCCATCTCCTCGAAATGACATTTGATTTCTGCGCCGAGCGAGACAAGTTCTGCGTGCGAGAGGGGCGGCGGGGAAGTTTTTGTTTGCCGATCCATCAGCTCGCTCATGGACAGAACGAACGGATCGATAAGGCCGACGAGCGAGCAAATCCTTACGTCCCGGCATCCCGCATCAAGGAGATGCAGTCCTTTGCCGAACGACTCAAGCTGAAGACATGCAAGGGCCTCAGCCGCACGTGTCCAGGCATCCGATTCTGCATCTCCGTCGAGGTGAGAGCCTTCGGCTTGCAAACTGAGCCAGGCATTCCATTCCTTGCGCGATCCTATGATGCGTGGCACGAATCCTGTAAACAGGTTCGCAAGTGTCAGAGAGATCGGGAACTCTTGTAAGTTCGGCGCACCCACGGCCTTGAACCAGACGACGGGTCCATCGGTCTCAAATCGAATCAGGCTGAATTCTGGGCTGGCGTTGAGCTGTTGAAAATCGCCCGTGAGATGAAGCCCGAGCTGGCGAATTTGGTCTTGTGCCCATGCCTGGCACTCGGGAAACCATCCAGGCTTGCTAAATGGTCCATCGATTCGGTCCTTGCCCGGGCCTTTGTACACTCCCAGGAATTTGCTTATGGCCACAAGGTCGGATGTTTCTGTGAACGCTTCCGCGGACAACGAGGTAAATGGTTTCCAGACCATGCCATCGGGAGGTTGGGCGTCGGGACACAAAGCTTCGACAACGTGGTATCGAGACCGGAGATCAGAATTTCCGATGCGAGTCGAAGAAAGCGAATAGAGGCAGACGACCTTCCAATCCCACGTCCTTGCAATCTCCGCAGTGAGATTCTGTGCAACGCGACATCTAGGTGGGATGTCCACTTTAGGGAGAGAGAAGTGAGTATCGCCCACGGAAACGAGGAACTCGGAAGCACCGTGTCGCGGTAAGACAATCCGCCACTCATCTCGCTCGGGTTGTTGTGTGACTTGCATGGTTTGAGTTCACGTTAACGATTTCCATCCGATCTAGACCCTTCAACGAGATGATTCCTTTCCATTGAGGCAAGAAATTCGCGCACATCGAGCAGAACGATTTCAGGGCTGGCTCCGAATTCCCTGCTAATCTGCGTCACAATTTGTGCCTCGGCGTATCCGATCTTTAGAAGTTCCAAGATTCTCGATCCGACCAGATTGAGATTGAACATGCGCCCACGCCCAACGTCGAGCACTGTGCCGCCATCTGGGGTGTGAGCACTGCGAATATTGTCAGGAACCCTGAGCAAGGCGTCCTCCCGTTTCCCAAATCGCTCGTTCGAAGCGTTTGTGGAAGTTGTCATAGATGGAAAACGAACTCCAGTAACTCGTGCAATTGTTCGCGATTCGGGAGTTGGGAAAACAAGCCCTTGTTAAATCAATGAGTTCCAACGCCATCCTGTGCGCAAATGACTTGCGTTGGTGTCCGAGAATCGGACATTTTCGACAGGACAACGCTAATCAAGGCAGTTTGCGAACGATGGCGGCGACTTTGCCGATGACCTCGGCATCCAGCGGAGTGCGCATCTGGATCGGTCGCACGGCGCCATCGGAGAACGGATGTACATAGAGGATTCCGTTGTTCGTGCTGCATCCCGTGCAAAGGTAGGTGCCGTCACGGAGGAGCAGGATATAAAGCGGCTGTGCCCAAACCAGCGCCGTATGGGAGGAGGCTGGCCTCTTGTACCGCCGGTTCACGACAACGAACTTGGCGCGTGCCAAGTACGGGTGATGAGAATCCCGTTGGCCCCCAACCCAGAAAATATCCCGAAGAGATAGGCGCGATAGACCAGAGAGTTCGTCCAATGCGTCATAAAGGAAAAGCGGTATCTCACTGAATTCTTGTGCGACTTGGCCAAGAAACCCTCTCTGAGAAGTTTCCGTGGTGTCAATGGAAGGAGGCATCGGCCGTGACAACAGATTGTCTGGAATTGGCTCGGTGCCAATTCCATGAAGATCCAATCCAGCGGCTTGTACGAGGTCGAAGAATTGCATCGGATACAAGATGCATAGCGTCATGATTTTGTGAATGTGGCGTGGCAGTGCGCTTCGTGTTTCGTAATCGGAAAGGGACCCTGACGAGATGAAATATCGGTGGTCGAGCAGAAGTTGAGCGACCCGGTTGCTTTTGGCGGAAGCGTCTCGAAAAGACAGACCCGACAGATTTCTCGCGTTCCGTAGGAAGTCATTCAGTCTCGGAGAATGCAGGGAATGGTCGATCTGGGTTGGCTTCCAATAATGGGCAAGCTCAGGTAGAACTTCGGGCTTCCGTTGATTTATCAAAGGGCGAATCTCTGTGTCCGCCACGCCTAGAATCTTGGCCTCATCTCCGACCTTAAGTTCCACCTGTGCGTATGGGAGTTGCTTCGACCGCAGCGTAATTCGCCTTTTCTCACTTGGGTGAACTTGCGACAAAGTCAAACCCTGACTGTGCTCGATGAGAAAAAGACGATTGGAGGGTTTATTTCTGGGACGGAATGCGAGCGATTCCGCCCTGCGACCATCCACACGAACAACGCTGCCGGGAAGAAGATCAGGAAATGCGAAAGCATCCTGCCATCCCACCTTCGCGTATATATACGGCGAAATCCTCTGGCGGCTGAACGTCCCTGCACGCTGCGGAGCGCCAGAAGCAAGAAGTCGGCTTAGGGGAGCGACACCGGGCAACGAACTCGTAGTGGGCGCGTCGGCATAGCTGCGGACCCAAGCTTCCGTGTCATAGACATTCGAGTCGAGCAAAACTGTTCGCTGGTTGGGCAATGCGGCTTGCAGACGCGGGATCGTGTCCAGGTGAAAGCCGAAGACGGCAAGCCAATCTGCCAACCGGTAGCCCGTGATCCGGCTCAACGCCACAAGTTGATGGAGACTCGGGGTAATGTCGCCGGCGCGGAGATCATGGTAGAGATCGGGCTGAATGTAAAAACGGCTGTCTCGCGGATGCCAACCTCGCGTGGTGCGGCAAACGTCTGCAAGAGTAAGCTGCCGTGAGGCGAGAATGCGGCGAACGAGCTCTACCAGAGTTCGTGGGTCAGACCTGGATGATGGGTCCACCTCCTGGCCGCTCACGACCAAGTGCACCGCAAGAGTGCTCGAATAACAGCCATGAAGCCTCCACGGTTCGATGGAGACGTTGATACGGGATATCTCGCAAGCGGTGAGAAGAAAAACATGAGTGACCGGCCCACCGGACAAGGTTGGAGCGTCTGACCGGAGTACCGGACAAAGAGATTTTGCGATAAGGGCTTCAGATCCCGGATGGGAGGCTGGCTAGTAGAAATAGATTATTTGAAAACGTCTGGACAGTGACGCTAGGGCGACGTACCATACGCGACAATGGGGCCCGATGACCTGCTGCATTCGGCTGGCAAGAAACTCAGAAAGCTACGGTTACGCCTCGGTTTGACCATCCGCGAGGTCGTGGAACAAAGCTGTAAGTTGGTCGAAGAGAAAGGGATTGAGGACTACAACATTTCCCGCAGTTGGTTAACAGATATCGAAAACGGCTGCTATAGGCCAGCGAGCGCTTTCAAGCTATACGCCCTCAGCGTCATCTACGATTTTAGCTGGACGGATATCCTGATGTTTTTCGGGCTGCGCATCTCCGACCTGAGAAGAGATCAGGCCATGTTTGGCACCCGAAGCACGCACCTCATCGGGAATCCCCCCGATGCGGATACGGAAAGGCTGACCCTCCCGGTGCGTTTTCGGGAAGATTTGCGTCTCGATAAGACAAATCTACTTTCTCGGCTGGTAGAGGTGTGGGGAGAGATTCCAATTCCCTTGGTTCAGAATTTGGATTTAAGAAAGTCGATGTATGGATTTATTGGGCTTCAGGACAAAACGATGTTTCCAATCCTGCGGCCAGGTTCCTTCGTACAAATCGATGGGAATCAGACGAAGGTCGTGACGGGGGATTGGCTCTCGGAGTACGACCGCCCAATCTATTTCGTCGAGTTGCGCGATGAATATATTTGTAGTTGGTGTGAAGTCAAAGAAGGTCAACTGCTTTCGATCCCTCATCCTCTCTCGCGGTGCCAAGTTCGTCAGTTCGCGTACCCACACGGTGCGGAGATTGTGGGGCGCGTGACTGGTGTGGCTATGCGCCTTGCGGAAACCGCGGGAGCCTAACGTAAGAAAAGGCTCCGGCTTTCGCCGGAGCCTCCTCGGTTGCGAGATTCAGAAGGGTGCCTCCTCAGGCTGCGGCTCAGGCAATGTTGCGGGCGCTGTCGGGACCGTTTCCTTGCGGTCCAGCTTGCGAATCGAAAACGCCTTGATTTGCCACGCCGTGATCTGCACCTTGCCTTTGTTTTTCCCTTTGCCGATCTCCTTCTCGTAGACGTTGCTCACGAGCGTCCCCGCGACATACAGGTGGTCGCCTTTCTTCAGTTTGTCCGCCGCGTATTCCGCGAGGCCATTCCAAACGATGACGCGGTGCCACTCGGTTTTTTCCTGGGGTTGCTCGTCCTTGTCCTTCCACCAGGTTTTGGTGGCGAGGGAGAGGATGGCGAGTGTCCGTCCCGTCTTCTTTGTGGATTTGCGTTCTGGACTCTTACCCAAAAACCCGATTAGTTCGACGCGATTTTCGTACATTTTTTTCAAGCTCCATTTTCTGCCCTTGTAATTGGGGCACTTGAAAGCGAGAGGGGTCTGCTCCCAAGGCGAGCGTCTGCATTTCGGGAGGGGCACAAAAAGTCTTCGCTGTCGTTTGCGCAGAGGTTTTGGGAGGAAACGGAAAAGCAGAAGACACGAAGCTGCAGGGCGCAGGAATTCCCCCGAAGCCGTGCCCAATGGAGAGGGCGGAATGGAGGCGAACAATGAAATGAGCCGAACGCTTTTTTGTGGGAAACGGAAAGCACAATCCACACGGGACGCTCGCTCTCGCATCGCCTGCTGGTGGATGGTGGACGAGGAACCACGGTGGCATCGCATCGCTGGGATAGCCTCGCGGGAGCGGCAACCGGAAGGGCGAGTCCTGTGTCGAGGATCGTCGAGAGTCGAAGAGAAGAGTCAAAGGGAAAAAAAATGCGCTCGGCGAGGACTAGGCGGTTCGATCTCGCATGGCAAGCTGGACATTTCCTCGGTACCGAGAGCGCCCGTGGCCGTCGAGAGCAGCCGGAGAGTCCAACCCTGAGTCGAACTCGTAACCGAGGGGCTTTCCGTGAGGAAGAGGAATTTTGGGAAGCGCGGAAGAGTGAGGAGAACGGGGCCGTCCGGTGAAGGACGGCCCCGTTCGGTTTTGTGTTTCCGCTAATTGCGAGCGGATTTGGATTTGGACGCGGTTTTCTCCTTCCTGCTGGCCGACTTGTTCTTTTTCTCCACTTTCGCCTTTTCGGCTTTAGCAACGGCGACGCGCAACGCCTTTGTATCTACTTTGTATAGGCTGGCTGCATCCGCCAGCGGGTCGTCGTCTTTGCTTACGGACGCGTTCCCGGCAGGGCTGATGAGCATGGCCTCGAAGATGAGAACGGCCAGCGCCGCCGCATCTGCCTTTTTGTAAAGCGTCCGCGCTTTCTCGGCCATTTGCCAATCGTGAGCGTCTTTCGGGTTTTGCAACCCGTGGCGCTTGGCAAGACGGCACGTGAGATCGTGAGACAGCGAGCGCAAAACAAACTGCGCCACCATGCGTAGCTCCTCCGTTCCGAATTGCGGCTTTACCCGCTTGAGCACGTCGGCTAGAAGGCGGTGCCGGAAGGCGAGCGCTTCTTTTGCTTTCCGGTTGGCAGTGGTCTTTTCCGCCTTCCATTGAAGCCGTTGTTTTTCTTCCTGCTGCCGGTCCCCAAAATGAATCTTGCAGGTCGCGTCTGCGCAAACTTTGACAAGTCGGCCCTTGTCCACGCCGTCCGCGTGGATGGCCGGGGTCAAATGGCCACAGAGCTTTTCTTCGGGCCTTGCTTCCCTGCCCTTCTTGCTTCTCCGAGTCACGACTTCAACATAGTTGCGTCGCGGGAGGATGGGTGCTTCACCCGTCGCGTTGTAGTTCTCCGAAATCTGAACCAGATTCGGCATTTTCGAAACGCGCTGCGTGATATGCGCGTCGAGCTTGCGATTGAAACATGCGGCATCGGCGCACGAATCGGAATCCTCCCGGACCTCGGAAAAAAGCAACCTGTTATATCCGGTGCGCTTCGGGC
>Ga0210401_10006881_pt1 | contig 11492 bp, 8 predicted proteins | sample IncBWH32MmetaG_FD_150866 | JGI IMG/M metagenome (GOLD analysis project Ga0210401, IMG submission 150866) | Forest soil microbial communities from Barre Woods Harvard Forest LTER site, Petersham, Massachusetts, United States - Inc-BW-H-32-M | ecosystem: Environmental > Terrestrial > Soil >... | reverse complement strand
ATACGTGAATCAGCGTGCGCGGCAGACCGGGTTGGACGTGATCCAGCGGCTCATACAGTTCTTCGGGCTTGCCGTCGATGATGTGCTTGCTGGCGGCGCTGGCCGCCAGTGCGACCAGCGCGTCGAACGCCTTCGCCGGAAGCATCGCATCGGTCTTGATGTTGGGATGGGCCTGTTTGGGTTTCTTGGCCAGCTGCATCAACGGCGAGATCGCCACCAGCGCCGCGGGTTGCTCGCCGAACTGCTGCAGCCGCTGGGCAAGCGCGAGCGCCAGGTAGCCGCCCGCGGAATCGCCGGCCAATACGATCTGGTCTGGCTCATACCCGCGTCGGCGCAGCCAGCGGTAAGCATCATGGCAGTCGTTTAGGGCCATCCCGACCGAGTGCTTAGGACTAAGCCGGTAGTTGACCACCAATACCGGCGAGTCGGCGAATCGCGAGAGCGCGTTGACAACTCGGCTGTGCGAGTTGGTCCCGCAGGTCAGGAACGCGCCGCCGTGCAGATAGAGCACCACCCGGCGGTTGCCGTCCGCGGGCAGCACCCCGGGCGCGCGAACCAGCTGCGCGCTGGCGTTGGGCAAACCCACCATCGCTCGGATGGTGCTGGGAGCGGGGCGTAGGACTTGGGACGCGAAGTCAACGAGGCCAAACGGCCAGGGCAGATGCGGAACCCGGCTGCACACCGCCAGGGGTGGGCGGATCGTCAGCCGCGACGCCAGCGACACTAACCGGGCGGCGATACTGGGACCGCTCTCGATGACCTCGACGGGAGCGTCGTCAATGACGGCAAATCTGCCTGTCTTAACGAGGGCATGCGGGCGAACGCGATCTCGGGGCGAGCCGGATACCTTGGCGGTGCGGTCATGCTCAACACCTCCCACGTCGTTGTAGTAGCGGTCTAATGTCGTCTGCGTTGCGTTCTATGAGCAAGCCGATTGTTGGCCCCACAGACCCAGCGGCCTACAGTAGACGCCTACTCGCATTGCGGTCGTGTCTACTGCGGGCGCCCCCGAACCGTTATGCCCCTGGAAGCCAATCGATTTCGCCACTCACCTGCCGCGAGTAGTCCGGCCCTAACCGCCGTGCGGATAGCGACGGCCCAGCGCTGCAGCCGTTCAACGTCATTGTCACCAAGCTGCGCCCGCGGTCACGGATCGTAAACCGTCAGCAAACGATTGGCCGCGCCGATACTCTACGGGTGCGCGACCACTACTCGTCCTGTTTCCGGCGACCACTCTACGGGTGTCAATCCAGCTGGCACCAGCTCACATCCCCATACGCTCCCCGCATGACACATAGTCGGGACACCGTCGCGGCCACCGATGACGGGCCGCGCATTCTGACCCTCGGCTACCTTCGCAGGCTCGGCGCCGGACGGGCGCGCTGTGAACGCAGTGAACCGAACGGACACCTGAACCGTGTCCTCAGCGAGGGGCTGCCGTACCCGGGCGGGCTACAGATAACCCGGGCAGCAAACAGGTAGTGCACTACTCGTGTGCGCAAAACGCTACAAGCGGAACCTGATGCGAAGACAAGCGGAACCCGAACCGAAGTAAGGCAGGTGGTGACTCCATCATGGCTGGGTCTTCTCTCACGGAGCTGCTGCAGGAGCGAGCGATCCGGCAGCCCGACGCCACGGCGTACACGTTTATCGACTACGAAGTCGATCCGACTGGATATGCCGAAAGCCTTACGTGGGCGCAAGTTAACCGCAGAGCGCAAGTCGTTGCCGAAGAGCTAAGTCTTTGCGGTTCGAGTGGCGATCGGGCCGCCATACTGGCACCGCAAGGCCTCGGTTACATCGCCGCCTTCCTGGGTGCACTGCAAGCAGGCTTCATAGCGGTTCCGTTGTCAGTACCCCAGTTTGGTGTTCACGATGAGCGTGTCCACTCAGCATTGCAGGATTGCGCTCCTTCGGTGATCCTCACAACGTTGTCCGCCGCTGCCGAAGTCACCAAGTACGCGGACGGTTGCAATGGCGGTTCAGCCGCCACGGTCATTGAGGTCGATTCGCTAAACCTAGACGCTCCATGCCGGTTCAGACCCGTACGCAACTCGCCTTCCCTGCCCGCGTATCTGCAGTACACGTCGGGATCGACCCGCAAGCCGGCTGGTGTCGTCATTACGCATAAGAACGTCATCGTCAACGTTCAACAGGCATTTTCCGACTACATCCGGAAGGTAGCGCCACCCGGGATAAGTCTGGTCTCATGGCTGCCGTTCTATCACGACATGGGCTTGCTGCTTGGGGTCTGTGGGCCTTTAGTAACCGACAGCAATGCGGTCGTAATGAGCCCTTTGTCGTTTCTTCAGCGCCCGGCCCGCTGGATGCAGATGCTTGCAGCCGATTACCCAACTTTCACCGGTGCGCCCAATTTCGCATTTGAACTGGCTGCACGCCGAACGTCCGACGAGGACATGGCCGGGCGTGACCTCGGCGACGTGCTCGCGATCGTCAGTGGCGCCGAACGGGTCCAAGCCGCCACGATCAAGCGCTTCACGGACCGCTTCGCTCGCTTCAACCTCAGTGAGACGGTGATACGGCCTTCGTACGGTCTCGCGGAGGCGACGGTGTATGTGGCGAGTGCCGACGCGGGCCGCGCACCGAAGAGCGTTCGATTTGACTACGAAAAGTTGTCAAGCGGTTATGCCAAACCATGCGGAAGCGAAGACGCCGGCAGCACCGAGCTGATCGGTCACGGGACTTCCCGCTCCACCACACTTCGAATCGTGGATCCGGAGACGAGAATGGAGAATCCGGCCGGAAAGGTTGGCGAAATCTGGGTGCACGGGGAAAACGTCGCCGAGGGATATTGGCAGAAGCCCCGAGAGACCCAGCGCACATTCGGCGGAAGTCTGTTTAATCCCTCGCCCGGCACGCCGGAAGGGTCCTGGCTGAGAACCGGGGACTTAGGCGTCATTTCCGATGGCGAACTGTTCATCATCGGCCGTATCAAGGACCTGCTGATCGTGTACGGGTCCAATCACTACCCGGACGATATCGAGGCAACCATCCAAGAAATAACTAAGGGGCGGGTCGCGGCTATATCCGTTCCGAACGATCACCGGGAGCAGCTTGTCGCAATCGCCGAGGTGAAGACACGGGGCGAGTCTGATGAAGAGCTGACGCAGAAATTCCGCTCGATGAAGCGTGAAATCATCTCGGCATTGTCGAACATCCACCGCTTGCGGGTTGCCGACCTTGTCTTTGTGGCGCCTGGTTCGATTCCGATCACGACCAGCGGCAAGATCCGACGTTCGGCTTGTGCCGCGCGCTACCGGCGGGCTGAATTCGACCGTTTGGACGTGACCGCATGGCGCGGGTCTAGCCGCGCACCTCATGTTGCTACGGGGATTAGGTGAGTAGATGTCCATGAAGCAGCGTGTGGTCGACTACATCGTCGGGCACCTCTCGGCAATCGGAGTCGACTACATCTTCGGCGTCGACGGCGCCAACATTGAAGACCTTTACGACGCCGCATTTTTCCAGTCGGACATCACCGCCGTGTTGGCCAAGCACGAGTTCTCTGCCGCTACGATGGCTGAGGGTTACAGTCGCGGCGGCGGCGGCTTGGGTGTGGTGGCGGCGAACTCCGGCGGGAGCGCGCTGAATCTTGTTCCTGGCCTGGGCGAATCGTTCACCAACCGCGTGCCGGTATTGGCGTTGGTGGGCCAACCGGAGACCACGATGGATGGTCGCGGCAGTCTACAGGACACCAGCGGTCGCAACGGTTCGCTGAATGCCGAGGCGCTGTTTTCTAAGGTGTCGGTGTTCTGCCGACGCGTGCAGACTCCCGCCGACATCGCCTCGGCATTGCCAGCCGCCGTGGCGGCGGCGCGAGCAGGGGGGCCTGCAGTGTTGTTGCTGCCCAAGGACATTCAACAGTCTGAGGTGCGGATCAACGGTTACATGGGTGAGCACGGTATCGAGCGGCCAGGAAATATTGGTGACCCGCATCCGATCGTGCGAGCGCTGCGCCGGGTGACCGGACCGGTGACGATTATCGCCGGTGAGCAGGTGGCCCGCGACGATGCACGAGCCGAATTGGCGGCACTGCGGGCGGTGCTTCGGGCGCGGGTGGCGTGTGTGCCCCACGCCAAGGATGCTGCCGGCACACCAGGTTTCGGGTCATCGTCGGCCCTTGGAGTCACCGGTGTCATGGGCCACCCGAGTGTGGTGGAAGCGGTGGCCGGTAGCGCGCTGTGCCTGGTGGTGGGTACCCGGCTGTCGGTGACTGCGCGCGCTGGCCTCGACGATGCGCTGGCTGCGGTGCGCACGATCTCGATCGGGTCCGCACCGCCGTATATTGCGTGCACCCACGTCCACACTGACGATCTGCGGGCGTCGTTGCGAATGCTGACGAGCGCGCTAACCGGCCGCCAGCGGCCAACCGGGGTTCGGGTGCCTGATGTGGTGCCGAGCACCGCGTTGAATCCACCGGCATTTGACGGTCCAGGAGTGCGCTATCGCGACGCTATGAGTGTGCTCGATCGCGTATTACCCGACGGGGTCGACATTGTCGTTGATGTCGGCAGCGCCGGCGCGGCGGCTGTCCATTATCTGCCGGTGCGGCGCGGGGGCCGGTTCGCGGTCGCACTCGGCATGGGCTACAGCTTTGGTGCGGGCATCGGGATGGCGTTCGGCCGTGCGAAGGTCCGGGCGCCGGGCGGGCGCGTCGTGGTGATCGCGGGAGACGGCGCGTTTTTTATGCACGGCATGGAGGTGCACACCGCTGTCCACTACCGGCTTCCGGTGACGTTCGTATTGTTTAACAACAACGCCCACGCCATGGGCGTGATCCGCGAGCAGCTGTTCTACGGCGACCGGCACAGCTACAACCGGTTCGCCCCGAGTCGGCTCGGGGCCGGTCTGGCGGCGATGCTTCCAGGGCTAGCATCCGTCGACGTCACCGACGCCGACGGACTTAGCGCGGTGATGCGCACGGCGCTCGATGTCGATGGCCCGTCGGTGGTCAGCATCGAATGCGCAGCCGACGAAATCCCGCCGTTCGCGGCGTTTCTTGAGCCGTCAATGGCCAAAACCGTTATGCACCAAGGTATTACAGAGGAGAACAAATCCGATGTGGCTGTCAGTGCTTGACGATACTGTCGCCCGAACCGGCACCACACGGCCGATCGAGGCAATGGTCCGTATCGAAGCCTTACCACTAGATAAGACCGCTCTCAACCTTCGTGACGAAGAGGCGGTCGGTGTACCCGCACGACGAAGTCTTCTGCCAGTACTGCACGCCCAACCCCCACATCGGCCCAAATAGAGAGTGCATGCATCATGCTCAACTACGGTACGCAACCAGATGTGCTCGGACCATTAACCGCCGCTCAGCGGTCGATATGGGCGGCTCAACAACTCCTGCCTGAAGTCCCGTTCAACTTTGCCGTTTTTCTGGCGATCGATCACGATGTCGACGCCGACAGGCTCACGGTTGCGTGCGAATCGGCGGCAACGCGGTTCGGCACACCATGCGCGCGGCTATCCCTCGATGACGGCGAACCGGTCTTCATAGTCGACCGCGCGCTTCCGCAGACCGTACGCTGCATCGATCTGCGCGGCGAGTGCGACCCGGTAGCCGCTGCCCGCAGCTGGATGAACAACGACTACAGCCGACCAATTGATCTATTCCGTGACCAACTCACCGACTTGGCGTTGCTGCGGATCACCGACAATCTTTCGTACTTCTACTTGCGTACGCACCACGTTCTCTTCGACGGATATGGCGCCGACAATTTCATGCGACACATCGCGGCCGTCTACTCGGGGTCAGCCGCTGCCCACACTGGCGAGGTCGACTTTTCCGAGTTTGCGCTGATCCGCGACGCAGATCAGAAGTATCAGCAGTCTTCGCGCAGTCATACCGATGCCGAGTACTGGAAGACCGCCTTGCGCGGACCTCTGGACGTCACCGACCTGGGCGGAACGCGGCGGTCGGTGGCACCACGCCACCCGCTGGTGCGCGAGCTGGAATGCACGCATCGACTGTCGGAGAACGAGCAGGACCCGTTCGATGTCGCAAGAGTTGTCGCGACAATGGCGGTGTTCATCGCGAAAACAACAGGACGCCAGAACGTCTCGATGTCGCTGGCGGTTTCGGCGCGCACGACTGCGGCGCTGAAAAGATGTGCGGGCATGGTGTCGAACCTGGTGCCGCTGCCGGTCTGCGTCGATGACGGCGACACCATGGGTGCACTGACCGATCGGGTCACAACGGCCCTCGTCGGTGCGCTGCGGCATCAACAGTTCCGGCGCTGGCCGGACCTCATTGCCGATGGAGGCCGCCTCGACACGAACGTCGAGTTCGGCCCCGTGGTGAACGTGATGGCCTTCGCCGAGCCGCTTCGTTTCGGGCCTTCGGAAGTGACGTACAACGCCTTCAATTTCCCCGTACAAGACGTTGCGGTGAACATCTATCCGCGGACGGGCAACGAGAGGCCGCGGATTGAGTTCGCGTGGAATCCGGACCGGTACACCGACGACGACATCGCCAGGCACATAAGCCGCCTGGAAATGCTTGTCGACCGCCTTTTGGTGGCCGATGCGTCGGTGGTGGTGGGCGAGGTGGCGTTGCTGGATGGCGGTGAGCGTGATCTGGTGTTGTCGGGGTGGTCGGGTGCTGGGGTGGGGGCGCCGGTGGGGGTGGCCCCGCAGTTGTTGGCGGCGGCGGTGGCCGCTGATGCGGACGCGGTGGCCGTCATCGACGGTGCGCGGGAACTGTCGTATCGCGAGCTTGATCAGTGGTCGACGCGGTTGGCGCGGGTGTTGATCGAGGCCGGGGTGGGTCCCGAGCGCGCGGTGGGTGTGGCGATGGATCGCGGTGTGGAGTTGGTGGTGACCTGGTGGGCGGTGGCCAAGGCCGGCGGGGTGTATGTGCCGGTGGATCGGGCCCATCCGGTCGAGCGGATCGCCACGGTGCTCGACGCGGTGGACGCGGTGTGCGTGTTGACTTGCGGTGCCGACACCCTGGCCGGGGCCGGGACGCGCCCGGTGCTGCGCATCGACGGTCTCGATCTCTCCGGGCGATGCCCGGCACCGATCACCGACGCTGATCGGCGCGCGGCGCTGGGGGCGGACAACACCGCCTATGTCATGTTCACCTCGGGGTCCACCGGTACCCCCAAGGGGGTAGTGGTCAGCCACGCCGGTCTGCGGGGGCTGGCCGCCGCGCAATGCCAGGTCTATGGGTTAGGCGCCCAGTCGCGGGTGCTGATGGTGGCCGCGCCGACCTTTGATGCCTCGATCTTTGATGTGTTGTGGGCAGTGGGGTCGGGGGCGACCTTGGTGGTCGCCCCACCCCAGGCCTATGCCGGGGAGGCGTTGACCACCTTGCTGCACGACCAGCGGGTCAGCGCGGCGGTGGTGACCCCGGCGGTGCTGGCCACGCTGGACCGGGCCCGGCTGGACGGGGTGGACACGCTGGTCACCACGGGAGAGGCCTGCCCACCGGAGTTGGTGGCCGCTTGGGCGCCGGGTCGACGGATGTTCAACGGCTACGGCCCCTCCGAGACCACCATCTGCGCCACCTCCACCGCGCCGCTATCGGCCGGCCAGCCGGTCACCATCGGCGCCCCGATCCCGGGGGTGTGCGCGCTGGTGCTCGACGCCCGGCTCAACCCCGCCCCCATCGGTGTGGTCGGCGAGCTGTATTTGGGCGGGCCCGCGCTGGCGCGCGGCTATCTGGGCCGGCTGGGGTTGACCGCCGAACGCTTTGTGGCCAACCCCTACGGCGGTGCCGGAGCACGCATGTACCGCACCGGGGACCTGGTGCGCTGGACTTCTGCCGGCACCCTGGACTATCTGGGCCGCGCCGACACCCAGATCAAACTGCGCGGACAACGCATCGAACTCGGTGAAATCGAAAACACCCTGCTGGCCTGCCCGCAGATCAGCCAGGCCGCCGCCACCGTGCACCACGGCAGCACCGGTGACCACCTCATCGCCTACATCAGCGGCGTGCCCCAGCCCGACCCCACCGTGGTGCGTCAGCAGTTGAGCGCGCGGTTGCCCGAATACATGGTGCCCGCTGAGATTGTGGTACTCGAGGAGCTCCCGTTGACCTCCTCGGGCAAGATCGACCGTAGAGCGCTGCCGGCCCCGACGCTTGCCGCCGCACCCTACCGGGCACCGCAAACCGAGACCGAAAAAATCGTCGCCGACGTATTCGCCCAGGTGTTGGGCGTGGATCGGGTCGGCCTCGATGACGACTTCTTCGCCCTCGGTGGGAATTCGCTGATCGCCACCCGAGTCAGCGCACGGCTGGAGTTGGCGCTGGGCACAGAAGTGCCAGTGCGATACCTCTTCGACGCCCCCACCGTCGCAAACCTCGCCGACTACCTACACCGGCACCCCAGCTGTGAAGACACTGTTTCTGTGCAAGAAGTAGTCCCGGTTCAAACTCTGAAGAAAGGTACCGGCGTTCCGCTGTTCTGCATTCATCCTGGGGGTGGGGTGAGTTGGCTGTATCAAGCCCTTGGTAATTACTTGGACTGCCCGATCATTGGAATCCAACAAGTCCTGGACAGCGAGGAAGCTGAACCCCGGTCAATTCGCGAAATGGCGAAGAACTATGCCGATAGAATTCAAAGGGTTCATCCTGCCGGGCCCTACAACCTTCTCGGCTGGTCTTTCGGAGGCGTCGTCGCCCATGAACTCGCCGGCGAGCTTCAGCGACGCGGATGCGTAGTCGGTTGCCTTATCCTTCTCGACGCCCAACCCAGTACCGACGCCCTACCAAACGAGGACTTCGATGACTGGACGAAGCACATAGAAGCGTTGCGGTCCTATCGTATAGGCGGCCCGGAACAGGATGAGTCGTTTACCTACGAGCAGATAGAAGAACTAATTCGTGAACGGGGAGCCGCAGAATTTGCCGCAGAATTTCCTCGATACCAACAAGTTCTGGATTTATTTATTCAAAACATCAATAGTGCCATCGAGTTGTCTCGAACTCACGAACCCGGTGTTTTTAATGGTGATGCGATCATATTTTCTGCTGTGCGGGATGAGGCCAGTCAGAGTTCGTCTCTGCTGCAAAGTTGGCGACCTTACATTGGTGGCGAAATTACCGTGCACTCGATCGACTGCACGCATCAAGAGATGCTTACGACCGAATCTCTCAGTATGTACGGCAAACAACTCAAAGATTCATTAGTCCAAGTTGGATCTACTGAGGTTTCCGGGCTTTTCGGCGAGCCCGGGGCTGGCGTCAAGGTACTCATGGCTCCGCTCGATCTCAAGCGGTCCGATGAGCTCAAATTTTCACTCGAATCTTAAGGCGGCGTCATGTTGAAGGAATTCCCGCAGGCTAGCTCGGTGGAAGCAGTTCCCGCGGTCTGCCCGTTCAGGCATCTGCGAGACGAGGCAGACGACATCGAGTCCGAGCAACAGCCCGAGGCCAAGCTACGCTACGCGGATTACCTGCACGTCGACGAGCTGCTCGGTGCCGTACAACCTTTGTTTGGGGACGGCGACCGGTCCGTTTGGGCCGACGAGAGGTACTTTTTGATTATCCACCAAGCCTCTGAACTGTGGGTGTCGCAGATCTTGGTCGACATCGACCTCGCGCTGGAGTCCGCCCGTCATTCGGACTTCGACAGGGCGGTCGATCGCGTGAAGCGTGCCAACGCCCTGCTTGAACTGATCGTGACGACACAGAAAGCCCTAGAACACCTTGCGGTGGATGGCTTCCACCGGTTCCGGCCTTGTTTACAGGGAATGAGCGCCGGACAGTCGGCCCAGTTCTCGGCCATACTGTCCGGCGTTCGCTACGCTCCTCTTGCGGCGCTGCTCGGGATCGTCGCCGACCGGCGCAACGGCGATAGGTGCACCCGCCGGCAACGCCTTCACCTCGGGGCACAGGTCGATGTGTTCATCGCCGGCCTCACGCGCTGGCGGCTGGCGCACTTGGACGCAGTCAGCCCCTTCGTCGGTGACACCAGGGGCACTGCCGGCTCCGTCGGGCTCGGCTATCTGATCGATCGCCTATTCGATGCTTCCTCACCATCATAGGACCTGCTGTTTCCCCGGTGGGCGAGGAAACCTTTCCGGTGCGACGACTTGCGTCCCGCCGCTTCTGCTTCAGAGCTCAGGTGGGTCCGCGGGCCGCCGACACGTTCCTGCGGGTGGCCGGGGACATCGTCGACTGTGAGTCGACGTGACATTAGTGCGCTACGGCACCCATCCGAGTCAGCACGGCGTGCTCAGCCTTCCCGACGGCCCAGGCCCCTGGCCGGTCGCCGTGGTCATCCATGGCGGGTTCTGGCGGGCGGCCTATGGTGCCGACCTGGCCTCCGATCTGGCCGAGGATCTAGTGCGGCACGGCTTCGCTGCCTGGAACCTCGAGTACCGAAGGGTGGGCGACGACCCGGACCGCGGAGGCGGTGGTTGGCCGGCCACCTGTCTCGACGTTGCCGCCGCTGTTGACCTGCTCGCCGCGACCGGTCAAACCGTGGCAGCCGGCCGTCTCGACCTGTCGCGAGTGGTCGCGATCGGGCACTCGGCGGGAGGTCAGCTGGCCGGCTGGCTGGCCGGCCGAGGATCGCTGCCCGCCGACGCGCCCGGAGCCTCGCCCGTCGTACCGCTGACCGGCCTCGTCAGTCAGGCCGGAGTCTTGGACCTCGCGCTCGCGCTGAAGGAGAACGTGGGTTCGGGAGCCATCCGGAATTTCCTGGGCGCCTGGGCGGAAGACCCCCAGGCCCGTGCGCTGGCTTGCCCCAGCGCCCTGCTTCCGATGGGCGTCCCCTCAGTGTGCGTGCACGGCACGGCCGACGACGACGTCCCACTCAGCCAATCGCAACGCTTCGTCGCCGCGGCTCAACGGGCCGGCGACGACTCCCGGCTACTAGTGCTCCCCGGCACCGACCACTACGCGCTCATCGATGTGACGTCCCCCGCCTGGGCGGCCTGCCGCGGGGTGGTCCTGGAGCTGGCGCGCTGAACCTGTGGTCTGGCCAGAGCACAGTCAGCTTGGGCAGCGGAAACTGCAAGGCGTTCGCGCCCGGGCAAACAACCGCGCCGCACTCCTGCCTCTGTCATACTCCGCCAATGGGACTCGCAGACCGCACGTTTCACCACCCGCTCGTCTGGAAGCTGAGTCAGAAGACACAGAAATTCTTTTATCCCTACACCACCCGCCGACTCGGCGCCGACGATCTTGTGTTCATCAATCGGGGTTACGAGGAAGATCCGCCGATGGCCCTACCGCTGGAAGCCTCCGACGAGCCCAACCGGTTCTGCATCCAGCTCTACCACCGTACGGCGACCCAGGCGGATCTCAGCGGCAAGCGGGTGCTGGAGGTCGGTTGCGGCCATGGGGGCGGAGCCTCATACCTCGTGCGCACCCTGCACCCGGCCTCATACACCGGACTGGACTTGAACCCGAACGGTATCGCCTTTTGCCGAAAACGGCACAATCTGGCTGGCCTGGATTTCGTGCATGGCGACGCCGAGAACCTGCCCTTCCCCGACCAATCCTTCGACGC
>Ga0210401_10006880_pt1 | contig 11493 bp, 16 predicted proteins | sample IncBWH32MmetaG_FD_150866 | JGI IMG/M metagenome (GOLD analysis project Ga0210401, IMG submission 150866) | Forest soil microbial communities from Barre Woods Harvard Forest LTER site, Petersham, Massachusetts, United States - Inc-BW-H-32-M | ecosystem: Environmental > Terrestrial > Soil >... | reverse complement strand
CGTGGCCTGAGTCTTTTTCTGTGCGCACCCAGGGCTTACGCCCTGGGCTAATTTGTGTCGCCCCTCTCGGGGCTGATGTTTTCGCGGTGGTGAGGTTGGAGGCCATCGAAGGCGGGGACGGAGCCGCCCACCCTTTCGCGCAGAACGTGTCCAGTCCCAGGACATGCGTTACAGTTTGTAAAGAATGTCATGAGACGGAACACGGATAGCGCGAAAAGGGTGGGGCACCCTAACTATCAGATCATTTTACGAGGTCACACCCCGCGGAGAGGAGTGTCGCGCTACAGGTGAAGCGTCAGGTTTCCATGCCTACGTAGCAGACTCGGCCTACTATGTAGTCGGTTGGCTTCTTGTCGCTTTCTATTGGCATTACTTCTACCGGGTAGGACTGATTCTGGGGACGGAGGATCAGGTTATTTTCGGCCAGTTCCACGTATTTGACTGTGGCGGTGCCGTTTTTGTTTACGGCGTACATGTTGTTTTCGTTTTTGCGAAAGGGTTTCAGGGAGTTGTAGTGGCGATCGATCAGGACCATGGCTCCGGGGAGAAGACGCGGATACATGCTCATGCCGTCGCGGGCGTCGACCTGGAGCACGACGAAACGTTCCCAGTCATCGCGACGTCCTTCGGTTTCGGGACGAAGGCTTCGCAGAAAACTCTTTTTGAATTTGTGAATCTCTTTTACGTTCATGCTCATTACGAGAGGGTCGGTGGCGGCGACCGTGCCATCGACCTGGAGGACGTTTTCGAATTCGTCGTCGCTGGGCGGGAGGATGCTGGCGCGTTTGTTGACTTCATCGGGGTCGAGGAGGTCGAGAACGGAAAGGTGCTGGACGCGCAGGACCTTGTCCATGCCTTCGAGACTCAAGCCCCGCTTGCGATTGAGGAAATTGGAAATGTGGGCTTGTTTGAATCCGGTCTGCTCGGCCAGGCGCAATCCGGTTAGTCCTTCTTCTTCGATGCGGTGCCACAAGGTTTTGCGAAGGTTCTCCTGCAACACTTTGAATTTCATGGAAACCAGTATAGCACTGTTTATAGCAGATCGCTATTGATATTATTTTTGCAACATCTATAAGGAAAGAGCTCTCAGCTTTCAGCTTTCAGCAAAAACCGAAGGGGCGGCTGAAAGAGGCTGGTGAAGTTCTCTTTTCGGAGGGTATGGTTGAAAGATGATGCCTGTGAAGCGATGTCCTGATATGAAACGCCAGGCTTTGAGCGACTTGAGCGACCGAATCCATTTTCAGGCCCAGGCAATCCTGAGGCATAACTCTGATCGCCAATCGAGGAATTTTCCGCCGGCCTGCACGGCAGCAGGATTTTTGGAAAACAGATTTTCACAGAAATCTCAGTCTGGCCACGCAATAGCATTGTGCTATTATGACAGCCATCACTAAAACCTTGGAGAAAAAATGTGCTTGACAACAGGGTGAACCAAAAGTTATACGTAACTAGTAAGTTATAACTGGCTTGGTAGTTGGTAAAAACTATGCTTTGCAATCAAAAATTCGAAAATGAAGGATCGGCCTTTGAGGAGTTTCGCCGCAAGGTCATAGCGGCCGAACTGCTTTCTGCTTCGATCGAACAATTGCTTAAGCTTCTGAGGTTTACCGGCAAACTCAGTATTGTAGTGCAGAATGGCCGGGTGCTGAAATCCGGGTATGAAGAGGGTTATTTTCGGCAGCCGCCGGCTTAGGCAGTCAACTGAACAACCACTAATCGCGATAACACTTTAGCTAAATAACTTTAATCAGGTTCTCCGTACGAGAAACGGGCCCTGCTACCGAGCAATCGGTGCGGGGCCTTTTTATTTTCTTCATCAAGGTTCACCCAATTCATAACGTCTGGAGGCTTTTATGGGAATGGAAGGTTTGGAGATTGTCCGATTGGAACTCAAGTATTGCGAAAGGTGCGGGGGTTTGTGGATGCGGACGTGGGGGACGGACGAAATTTATTGCCCGACTTGCGCGCTGGAAATGTCGAATATGCCACCGGTGCGCAGGAGGGTACGGCCGTTTTTATTGGTGGATGACCGAGTTGACATCAAGAGTGAGTGTGAGTTGCTGGCGGACTTCTGTGGTGAAGGAGGAAACGCTTGAGCGGCGCGGTGATCGGGGTGCTGAATGCGTGTGCGGAAATCCCAGGGATACCTGGGATTTCCGTTGAGGATACTTTCGCTGATGTTTGCGAAAGTCCTGACGGGTCCAATTTGATTTTGGATTTATTGAATCCGGATGTAGAGATTGCAGCTGAGGCACCGCAAGAAGACGCTACAGGCGATGAGGGATTCAGCCCGGCGGTTACTTCGGCGACGCGGAATCCCGATCTGTGGATGTACAGGGATCGCACGGTGGGGCTGCTGCGGCGATATATGCGGCTTTCGATTGAAGTCGGACGAACACCTTCGTTGCTGGGGCGGGAGTTTTTTCGGACCCGGGTTACTTCGTATGGAGCCTCGACGTTTGAGGACTCCGTAATTTTTGTGCATGATGTGGAGCGCAGCCTGGAGGAATTGAACGAATTCGAGAAAAAGCTGATTGCGAAGATTGTGCTGCAGCGATTCTCGAGGGAAGAAGCGGGGCGACTGCTGGGATGCGGGTATCGGACAGTGGAGCGTCTTTTTCCCGATGCGCTGGATCGGGTGAGCGAAATTTTACTGGAAAGGGGGATTCTGACCGGGCTGCCGAAAAGACGGCAGCGAGTGCCGAAAAGTTGTCAAGAGGGAAAAAACGGTCCTTTTCGCGCAACTGACTGAATACAATCCAAATATAAATTTCAAAATTTGGCGGGTTTACCCTACTGACTCTGATACTCTTAATTTAGATCATAAAGATTAGGCAACAGGGCGCGCTCACAGAGCGCGCCCTTACTTATTTGGCGGGGTTCCGGTTGGACGGGCGAGAGTTGTCGCAACTAGTCTTTCGCCCCGCTGGGGCTCAACAACTTCCTACTTACGACCCACGGCTTGCGCCGGGGGCTGCATTCTTGCGCCGCTTCGCGGCGTTGTCAGCAATCTCGTTCCACTTCTTCGAACGGGTTTTGGTTGTGACACAGACTCGTGACGCCGGCGGGTTTAGCGAGAGGATCAGAGGATCTAGTGAAGAAATCTCAGACTAATAAGACGGAAAAGAAACTGAAGGTTGTGCAGCTTGCGGCAGAGAAACCGCTTGGTGTGGCCGCGGAGTCACTGCAGCCGGTTGATCTCAAGGTTGTGCTGAAGCAGATCACGAATCTGGTGGGAAATCGCGCCGTGGAGATGGTGGGCACGACTATAGGGGAAGTGGAGAAGGGTCATTATCTGGCAATGAAGTATTTGTTCGAGATGGTTGGATTGTGTCCGGCGATAAATTCTAACGGTGAGGCTGAAGAAGAGGCGGATTCGCTGGCGAAAATTCTGCTGGAGAGATTGAATATTCTGGAGAAAAGTACTGAAGTTACCAGCGAAGGCATCGCGGGTGAGGCACGGTTGGAGAGCGATACCGTAAAATGAAAGCAAGTGAGTGGGCGAAGATGGCTGAGCGTTCGGCCGTGGCTTATGGGCATTGGTCGAAAGCTTTGGGAAATCGAGGCGATTTGCGATCGCATTTTGACGCAACTCGCAAGCGCCTGCACAGGACTTTCATAATGGATATGACATGGTTAACCGGGCGCATTGCGGTCGGAGGCGGAATTTGGAATGCGGAGAATATGGCCGAGGTGGCGCGAGCGGGCATAACACACATCATCGACATGCAAATTGAGTTTGATGACACGGCGCTGGCGGAGCCGCATGGGATTGCGGTTTTGTGGAATCCGATTGATGACGACTTTCAGCCGAAATCTCCGGAGGTTTTTCAGCGGGGAGTGGATTTTGCTTTGGAGGCGCTGGATGAGGGTGGGACGAAAGTTTTCGTGCATTGCGCGGCTGGGGTGCATCGGGCGCCGATGATGAGTTTGGCGATCTTGTGTTCTCAGGGCTGGAATCTTGAGGATGCGGTACAAATGATTGAGAAGCGGCGTCCGGTGGTGGATTTTGCAGAGGTTTATGTGAATAGCGTCAGGGGATTTCTGCAGGTTGAGGCGGAGAAGTAAGCAGGCTTCTGGCTTCTGGGTTTTATTTTCCTCTACAACTGACTGGGTCAGGCTTGCCTTTGCAGGCGCTGGCCTCGGTGTGCTTTGTTGGCTGAGTCATTTGAAATGCGGTAAGTGACGGAGGATTTATGTTGGACGCGCGCCGCCCTTATGGGTGGCTTTTTCTTTTGCTGGCGAGTTTTGTGGCATTGACGGTTGCGGCGCAAACAATTCCGACAACCACGATCAGCGATACCGTTTATCGCGCGGATGGGACGCCAGCTGGCGGGACGCTGCTGATTTCCTGGCCGGAGTTTACTACGGCTGCGTTGGGGGCGGTTGCGGCTGGGAATACCAGCGTCACGTTGGGGAGCGGGGGTTCGTTGTCGGTTGGGCTGGTTCCGAATGCTAATGCGACTCCGGCGGATACGGTTTATACCATTGTGTATCCGCTTTAGCGACTCGCACGAGTTACCAAGTAATTAGATCGAGAGGTGCTTGTGAAGCTGAATGATTCAAGCAATTGCGTATCACTTAAAGAACATCTGCTGGCGCTGCTCACCGAACAGAAAGAAATGGCTACGCAACGAAAGGCCACGGTTGACCTGCGCTTTGAGTTGGCTCAAAGAGCGCTCGAACTGGACCACACCGAAATGCTTCGGCGGTTGGATCTCCTCAATCATGCGCATGAGGAGGCCAGACAGAAAGAAGCGAGCTTCGTGGGCCGCGAAGTTTATGAGAGTCAAGCCAAGGAACACAACAAATGGCGAGACGAAGTAAACGCGACGCTCTCCGCCCGGCAAGGCCGATCATCGGTCACTTCCGGAGTAGCAGGAGCAGTTGGAGGACTGGCTCTTAGCGCGTTGTTCGGGTTGATCATGTACATCACTAAAGTCATCCTGAACAGCGTTCCCAGGTAAATTGCGCAGTCTCAGCTGATGGACTGTAGCGCTTCAGTAATTCACTCAAATAAAAAATGCGGAGAGGTATATAAATGAATTTTGTAGCTGTGCTTTTACAAACTCTTGGTTTTGTTCCTTCAATCGTTAGCGGAGTAGAGGGACTATTCGGCAATCGAACGGGAAGCGAAAAGAAGGATGCCGCATTGTCGTTCCTGCAGACGGCTCTGTCTATGAGTACGGCGGTTGCCCATCGCGACATTGTGGATCAGGATAAGTTCAAGGAAGGCTTGGGGAAAGTGATTGACGGCGCCGTGGAGTGCCTTAACGCATCTGTTTGGGCGAAGGCCAAGTAGCGATTGAGAAAACACTTTATCAGGTCCGCAACTACCCAACTTCCTCGCTCCAGTTCTCCAAAGTTTTCTTCACCAACGCCATGAACTGATCGGCAACCGCTCCGTCGATGAGACGGTGATCGTAGCCGAGGGTCAGGTGAACAACCGAGCGGATGGCGATCGAATCGTTGCCGTCGTGGTCGGTAACTACCAGCGGCGCTTTGGTAATTCCACCCACGCCCAAAATTGCTGAGTTCGGTTGATTAATTATTGGTAAACCAAAAACAGCGCCGAACTGTCCGGGATTGGTCACCGTAAACGTTGAGCCTTCTACTTCTTCGGGCTTGAGTTTCTTGGTTCGCGAGCGTTCTCCCAAGTCTGAAATGCCTCGTTGCAGGCCCAGGAAATTCAATTCGTCGGCGTTCTTTAGCACAGGCACGATCAATCCCCAATCGAGTGCCACTGCAATTCCTACGTTGACGTGCCGGTGATAGCGAATGTTTTCGCCTTCGAGAGAGGCATTCACAATCGGAAACTGCTGTAATGCGATTATCACTGCGCGGACAAAGAATGGCATGAATGTGAGCCGGGCCCCATGCCGCTGCTCGAATGCGGATTTAGTTTTGTTGCGGAGTTGCACTATGCGAGTGATGTCCACTTCGAACATGGCGTGGACGTGTGCGCTGGTGCGGCGGGATTCGATCATGCGTTGCGCAATGATTTTGCGCATCTGGGTCATCGGGACCAGATCGCCGGGGATGCCCGCCGGAGGTGCGGTCGGACGCGGCGACGGCGCAGGCGCGGAGGCCGACGACGACATAGGCGCCGGAGCAGCTGCGGTCTGGGGTTTTTCCAGGAACGCCATAATGTCCTGCTTTGTAATACGTCCGCCCATCCCCGTGCCGGTTACTTGCGAGAGATTTACGTCGTGCTCACGCGCGATTTTGCGAACCAACGGCGAGGAACGCGCGTGGTCGTCTGCTTCGCGCGTTTCGGTTTTTGCTTCCGCTGGAGGCACAACTGCCGACACCGCTTCTTTCTTGTGCGGCGTGGGGGGCGCTGGCTCGGGCGCTTTGACTTCAGGGGTAGGCCGTGAGGATGCAGCTTCGCCATCGCCGGCAATGGTACCCACTACCGTGTTCACCTGTACGGTGTTCCCCTCGACCACCTTGATATCCTGCAGAATACCCGACGCTGGAGCAGGAATTTCCGCATCTACCTTGTCGGTAGAAATCTCGAATAGCGGCTCGTCGCGCTGTACTTTGTCGCCAGGCTTCTTGAGCCACTTTGTAATCGTCCCCTCAAATATTGACTCGCCCATTTGGGGCATTACGATATCTGTCGGCACATTTCCCCTTCCGAACGGCCCCGATAACAAATCTTAGGCCGAACGCAACTTCATATTATATCCAAGGTTTCTATCGTTGACGCCTAGCCAGGTATCAGTCGTCCTTCTTCGTGCCAGCCGATGGCGGACCAACGCCGAAGGATTTTTTCCAGTATTCCTGCACACCCGGCGGCAGCTTTTCTACCTGCGACAAAAACGACGTAACTTTCCAAATATCATCATCGCTCAAAGCCTTATTCCATGCCGGCATGCCGCTAAAGCGAACTCCGGTACGGACGGCGTAGTAGATGTGCCATTCCGGGTCGTCGAGCGGATCGAGAATCAGTTGCGGCACCGGGGGATAAAACGACTTTTCCAGCGGGCTGGGCTTGTTGTCCAGGGTTCCATGACATTGAGAACAATTCATGGTGTAAACCTTCATACCGTCAATCAAGTTCTGGTCAGTCGGTGGAATCGGATTGTTCACCCGCGGCGCATGACGCTCCATGGAAGCGTCCAGTGCGCTGTTAGCAATTCGGCGTTCGAGCCGAGACGGAGTTGCATCCGCGTTTGTCGGCATCAGGCCCAGGGTTGCAACAGCTAATCCGCCCAGAGCGAGCACCAGCAGCGTGACCACAATTCCGATAATGAAATTGCGCATTTTCCTCCTTGTTAACTAATACGCCTTCAAGCGGCGCGCTTCTCGCACAACATCACTTACCTTGGGCAGAAAATATTCTTCCAGAGGCGGCGAGAACGGCACCGGGGAATCCTGCGCCGTGATTCGCACTATGGGACCATCAAGGTCGTCGAATGCGTCTTCGTTGATGATCGCCGCAATCTCACCGGCGATGCCGCCAGTACGCACGTCTTCATGCAGTACGATCACTTTATTTGTTTTGCGTACGGCTTGGGCAATCGCATCTCTATCGAGTGGGGAAAGCGTTCGCAAGTCGATTACTTCAAGTTCTATTCCTTCTTTCGCCAGAATCTCTGCGGCCTCGAGCGCAACATGTACCATTGCGGCATACGTGATGATGCTTATATCGCGACCTTCCCGGGCAACTCGCGCTTTCCCCAGAGGCACTATGTAATCTTCAGCAGGAACATCTTCTTTAATTCGTCGATACAGATATTTGTGCTCAAAGAAGATCACCGGGTTATTATCGCGAATTGCAGCCTTAATCAATCCTTTCGCGTCATAGGCGCTGGCGGGACAAACCACTTTCAGCCCAGGCGTATGCACAAACCACGCTTCCGGATTCTGCCGAGTGGAAAGGACACCGTGAACATTTCCCCCGCTGGGGCCACGAATTACCAAAGGTGCGGGTGCGTTCCAGCGATAGTGAGATTTGGCCAGCATGTTGACAATTTGATTGAATGCGCACCCGATAAAATCCATGAACTGAAATTCGGCCACAGGACGCATGCCGGTAAGTGAAGCGCCGTACGCAGCGCCGACGATCGCAGATTCGGCAATTGGTGTATCGATGACGCGTTCGGGACCAAAGCGGTCGATGAACCCGTCGGTTACTTTGAAGGCGCCGCCATAAATGCCGATGTCCTCCCCGATGCAAAAGACAGTGGGATCGCGTTCCATTTCCTCCCAGATTCCCTGGCGGATAGCTTCGAGATAGGTCAATTGAGGCATAAGCTCCTGTTTGCTGACTTGCACTGGCAAAGATTTTTAAATCTCGGCAACGCTGAAAATAACCCTCTAGTCTTCAACGCGGATGCTTGAGGACCTCATTTAAAGTGTATCGCCGCGGTTGTCTCTTTAGGACCACCAGAAACTTTCGGCCTGGTCTTGGGAGCTTCGTACTTAGGTTTAACCTCGTGGCAACTCGAATCGCAATACACACCCCCCACGGCTGATTCCGGTTGCGGCATAGGTGACTCGAGCGCGAACTCGCGTTCGCCTTCAAGTTCACGTTCTACGTCCGCGATCAGATTTTCGTTTTCCTTAGGAGTCAGCCACTTTTTTACATTCACTAAGTAGTTTTCAAAACGAGTTATGGGATCGCGCTTGCGCCAGTATTCGAACATTGACTTCGGTACGTAGTCAGCTGCGTCATGGATCGCGTGACCTTTCATACGCATCATCTTGGCTTCAATTAACGTCGGGCCTTCACCCCGCCGGGCGCGCTCGCAGGCCTCGTGGGCCGCGTCATAGACTTGGCAGGCATCGGTGCCATCGACAATCACACCAGGAATTCCATAGGCTATGGAACGTTCGGCAAGATCCTTCACGCGGAACTGCATGTCGGCGGGGGTCGAATATGCCCAAAGATTATTTTCCACGAAGAGCACCAGACCAAGGTCCTGCACGGCGGCGAAGTTCAGCCCTTCATAAGTAACGCCTGTCGATTGGCCGCCGTCCCCAATGTAAGTCATGACTGCAATGCTGCGACCCTGCAACCGAGCGCCCAGCGCGACACCTGCGAGCACGGGAATCAGATCGCCCAGCATCGAGATTGGCGAAACCATATTGCGCTTTTCGATATCACCGAAGTGCGACGTCCCGTCCCGCCCCTTGGTCGGCGAACCGGATTTCGCCATGTATTGCATCATGATGTCGCGGGCGCGGAAACCGCGAACCAGCAGCGATCCCTGGTTGCGGATCATGGGACCGAACCAGTCATCCTTCTGGAGAGCGTATGCCGACGCACAGGAACAGGCCTCCTGGCCGAGACCGAAGTACACACCGCCCACGACCTTGCCTTGTTTGTACAGGTTTTCCAGCGCGATTTCTGTTTTTCGGTTCAGAAGCATGAATCGATAAATCTCAAGGGACTGCTTCTTGTCGAGGTACTTCGATTCCCTAATGGGTGGAACCGGCGCGTTGACCTCACCGCTTACTTCGTAGCGAACTTCGTCGCCCTTGCGTACTTGACGAATGTTGAAGATGGGCTTCTCGAGTCGATAGTCGACGATGGTGTAAGTACGCTGAGATGAACTTGTTATCGAGGAGTGCGGAGCGTGCTCGCCACGGCCGTTTGAACTATGTCCGATACGAGCTTTTAGAGGAGCAGCTTTCTTTTTCTTCGCCATGTACTTTTTTTCGCCAGTGATTGCTATCACAAGAATCCTAACCCGGTGCGCAGGAATTGACCAACTCCCGCGAAAAGGGGAATGCAAACTTGTGTCAGGCCAAAAACGTATCTTCGTCGCCGTGCAGTTTTCGGAACTCCGCCGGAGGCTTCATGGGTACACCGACTGAACTGCCAGGCAAATCGTCCAGGTTTTCCAGCCAAAGCATCTGGCTTTCAAACACAACCCCAAAGTTGCGCGATATCGAATGCGCGACGTCCAACAACGAAAGTTGCTGCCGCAGTTCTTTCGCCATGGAAGTTACCGGCTTTGAAGTAATTCCGCAGGGGATAATCAAATTGAAGTAGTCGAGATCAGTATTAACATTCAAAGCGAATCCATGCGAGGTGACGCCGCGAGAAATGTGTACGCCGATTGCCGCAATCTTGGCTTCAGGTCGGACCGTCCATACGCCGGTCAAGCCTGCGACCCTCCCGGAAGCAATATGGAAGTCGGCGCAAGTGCGGATTAGAACTTCTTCCAACTTGCGCACATATTCTACCGCTCCCAAACTTTTTCGCTTGCCATCCAACGAACCGAAACCGCGAAGGTCGAAGATAGGATAGCCTACGAGCTGTCCGGGCCCGTGGAAGGTCACATCGCCGCCACGATCACTCTCGAAAAACTCTACGCCCCGTTGCGCCAGCACTTCCTGTGAAGCAATCACATTTGCAGCTTTCGCATTCCGACCCAACGTAATCACCGGCGTATGCTCCAATAACAAGAGCACATCACCGATCAACCCGTCTTTGCGAAGCCCAACTAACTTCTGCTGCAAGCGCAGTCCGGTGGTGTAGTCGAGGGTTCCGAGTTGGAGGACAGAGATCATTGGCGCGTCGCACTTATCGGTGAGTATGGGTAGGAATTTCGACATACGCGGAGTAGCTGTGTGGTTCGGGCACCCGCTGGCCGCTTCGCACCATGCCTTCCAAATGGAATGAGATAGCTTCCCTCATTTGACTTTCGACCTCTTCACGAGTGGCTCCTGTGGCTACGCATCCGTCAAGATCGGGGGAGTAGGCCGAATAGCCGGTTTGCGTCTCCTCTATGACAATCAAATATTTTTTCATTTTCTTAGCCCTGCTTGCTTAAAGATACTATTCAGAGTACCGGGACCCAAATCATCATTGGGTTTGCCTGGCACCGTGACTAAACCCAGTTTTTGAGGATGCTTAAGCTGGCGATGGCTGCCGCGTGTGCGATCTAGATACCAACCGTCCCGCTCGAGCATCTTCAGAGCGTCCCTGACCTTCATAAACAGTACTACGCGTTGATGGGCATACCATACACACTATTGGATGCATCCAGCATCGCTTCCGCCAGCGTTGGATGCGCATGGATGGTCCACATCAAGTCTTCCACCGTGGCCTCAAGTTCTATCGCGGCTACAGCCTCGGCGATCAGTTCGGTAGCCTGCGGTCCAATTATGTGTACGCCCAGAATCTCACCGTAATCCGCATCCGAGACGATCTTGATGAAACCTTCGTGCTGTCCTACGATCGAGGCGCGCGAGTTCGCGGTAAATGGAAACTTGCCGATCTTCACGTTGTAGCCTGCCTCGTGAGCCCTTTCCTCAGTCAGGCCGACACTGCCGATTTCCGGATGGCAGTAGGTCGCATTCGGAATATGTTCAGGGTTGATCGGCTTGGCCGGTTTGCCTGCAATCGTAGTCACCGCAACGATACCTTCCATTGCGCCGACATGAGCTAGTTGAGGTGTGCCGAGCACGATGTCTCCAATGGCGTAGATGCCAGGCTCGTTCGTCTGCATCCAGCTATCAGTCGTAATGAAGCCG
>Ga0210401_10006877_pt1 | contig 11497 bp, 13 predicted proteins | sample IncBWH32MmetaG_FD_150866 | JGI IMG/M metagenome (GOLD analysis project Ga0210401, IMG submission 150866) | Forest soil microbial communities from Barre Woods Harvard Forest LTER site, Petersham, Massachusetts, United States - Inc-BW-H-32-M | ecosystem: Environmental > Terrestrial > Soil >... | reverse complement strand
GTGCAACAGAGTCAATGCGGAGGAGTGGCAGAGTGGTTAAATGCGGCGGTCTTGAAAACCGTTAGACTCGAAAGGGTCTCGGGGGTTCGAATCCCTCCTCCTCCGCCACACCTCAAAAATGCAGTAAAACTGCGGCTATTTGCGCTCTGTCACCCTGTCACTGATTTTTGTTGATATCCCACTTGTTTGAAACTGGCGGTTGCGACTAACGTGGATTAACCATTGGCTCTGCCGCAAAGCGACTTGTCGCGGGAAAGGCGAAATGATTCTTCCGTTCCGTCTTGACGCCAGTCACTCGACGTGGTATTACATCAGGGCATAAGTAATGGGGGTCATTATGGAATCTGCGATCACCGTCAAGGGCCAGGCGACAATCCCGAAGGCTATTCGTGAGCATCTCCACTTGAAACCGGGGGACCGGGTCAAGTTTTTTTTGCACCCTGATGGTAGCGTGGTTCTCTTGCCGAAACTCTCTGTATCGGCCTTACGAGGCATCGTCAAATCTAGGCGACGGCGTCCGGTGACAATCAACGAGATGACTGAGTCTGCTGCGGAGGGTGCCGCTGGCACCGCGCCGCGCGGCAGACGTCGATGATCGGGCTAGACACAAACATTCTCGTTCGCTACCTCACTCAAGACGACCCGATTCAATCGCCGAAGGCAAAGGAGGTCTTCGAGCGGCGGCTAACCGAGGAGGACCCCGGCTTCGTCAGCATTGTGGCGATGGTCGAAACCGTGTGGGTCCTCGAGCGTAGTTATGGGTTAACAACCGATGAAATCGTCGGTGCGATCGAACGTATGCTGCAGACCGAAGTGCTCATTGTGGAGAACGAGCAGGAGGTTTTCACTGCCATGATCGCACTCAAAGAAGGACAGGGCTCGTTCGCCGATGCCGTGATCGCAGCACTTGGTGCCAGAATGGGCTGTTCCTGCACCCTGACATTCGACCAGAAGGCGCTTCGGCTCCCTGGTTTCAGGCGTCCATAGATCCACTCCGCGTCACTTTGGTAAGGGAAGCGTCTAGCTATGGCTCGTCGTGGGCGCGCCAACCGTCATGCTACAGTTGCTACAAAAAGGGCCTCAATTAGCAGTGGAGGAAAGCCTGTGTCTATGCGGCAGAACGTAAATTCTTTATTTTCAATCTCTCGACCGTACTGAACCAACGCGTGCCAACACGTGCCGCCCTCATAACGCGACAAGTCGAATCCCTCCTCCTCCGCCAGGGAAAACGGTTGATCGTGCACGCCGACGACTTCGGGTCGTGCGCTTCGGTGAACCGGGCAACGATTGCGGCGCTGGAGAGCGAGGCCATCAGTTCAGCGAGTGTTATGGCGCCGTGCGATTATTTTAAACCTGCGGTGAACTACGCGGCGCGGCATCCCGAAATGGATATAGGCCTCCACCTGACTGTGACGAGCGAGTGGCCGGCTAAGCGATGGGGTCCGGTGGCCGACCGGGAGAAGGTGCCCAGCCTGATCGACGAGGATGGTTGCTTCTATGCGGACGCAGACGTGTTGTCCGAGCGCGCACGGCCCGAAGAGGTTTACATAGAGCTGAAGGTGCAAATGGAGCGCGCGCTGGCTATGGGAATGAAGCCGACGCATGTGGACACGCACATGTTCGCGCTCTTTTACAACGACGCACTGCATCAGCCAGCCAGGGATAAGCCATGGGTTCGCCGCCGAAAAGAGCATAGTAAGGCCTCGCGGGAGCGCAATCGGCAATCAACTTCTTGACCACCTCGAGCTTCAGCAGTGTGCTCTTGCGGCCGTGGTAGCTTCCGTTCTCGCCCCACTCGTAGCACATCTTGCATCGCAGGTTGCACGCGTCGATGAGTTGCAAGGTAATCCACTGAGGGAAGGAGACCTTCGCGCGTGTTGTGGGGACGTTATGCACGGGCGTTGCTTACAGGGTGTAGTGAGCGCCGGATCGGGAAAGTGATCCGGCTGCGCGAACAATCTAGCCCCGGTAAGGCTCGCCCTCAAGCATTGAATCGATTTAACGGATAGAAGGCGGTAGGACCATTCTCGTTGGTGTGACTAATCCATCGGCCCGTGCATTGACTGCCGTCTCAAGTACCATCGCGTCGTTGATTCCCACCGACTACTGCTCGTAGCTTCCGACAAACTTCGCTGGGCGCGCGACCGCGACTCTCGAGCACTGTTCCATTTCATTCCACTCATCAGTCTCGACCCTCTGGTTTCAAGCCGGAATCGATCGGCGATTCATGCATGCTGACGATATACCAACGGTTGTCGGACCTGCGGCAGAGCATCATGCCCCGGCCTTCAGCGTGGACGAATGAAGATTCGATGGTGTAATCGTACAAGCTCCACACCACGTCACCTACGGCTCGCTGGTCGCTTATCGTAAGGGAAAGGTGGACGCGCGGGTCGGTGTCGAAATACTTTTGCCGAAAATGGTTGGTCGCCTCGTTTCGCCCACGTAGTTCGCCGCCCGGAGAACTCAGGACGAAATCCGGATCGAAACAGGAAGCAAGCTTGTCGGCGTCTCTGTTGTTGAAAGCTTCCGAGCAGGCATGCATCGCTTTCTCCATGTCCGCGATAAGGGATAACTCCGAGGAACTTGATGGCGTAGTGCCGAGGCGCGCAACGCTGCGATTCAGATCGATCGTCACGCCCAATTGCTCCAGAAGGTCAACGCCGAGAATTCCGTCGACGGTGCCGCCGCAAGCATTGGCGATAGCGCTCAAGTCAATGGCCGGAAGTTTGACAGCTCGCAGCTTGTGATTGCCCAACGATAGTTCGCCGATCGAAACTTCCCGTGCGTTCAGGGCGGTTGTTTTATTCCAGGATTGGACGCGGATCTCTTTGGTAGATCCCCTGGGAAATGACTTCTCATTGAGCATCGATGTGGCAGCCGTGTCGATCAGGAAGCGTTTGTCGGTTTTGTCTACCTGGAGAATCACAATGGGCAGGCGATCGCAGTGCTGAAGAGGAATTTCGGCTCCGTTGGCCGGGGTCTGCGCTCGCGCGCTGCGCACGGTTACGGGGAGAACCAACCCCGCGAAGGCGCAAGCGAGCAAACTCAGACGTATTCGCATCACTGCCTCAATGGCATCGATTCTGTGGCTTGGTCGATGCGCTGCAGAATCGCGCCGCGTACCAGGCGGAAAGCGTTTGGATCGCGGAACAGGCGCGAACTCCAGTTCGCTCCCATCGCCAGCGCCTGAATTTCGAACGCAAGCTGGCGTACGTCCGCTTCCTTCTTGATTTCGCCGGCCAACTGGGCCTCACGCGCCGCGTGCTCGAGTCCTCCCAGCCACTTCTTCATCAGTTCGACGATCTGATCGCGAACGCGGCCGGGCCGATCATCGAATTCAAGCGATGCGGCGGAGAAGAAGCAGCCTCCTGGGAAGACTTTCCTCTCGCCGTACGACAGCCAGTTCTCGCAGAGAGCTCGAAGGCGCTTGAGTCCGCGGAATTCATACGCCGGGCGGACGACTTTCTCGACAAAGATCTCGCGGGCGGCATCGACCACGGCACACTGCAAATCTTCTTTGGAACCGAAGTGGGCGAACAAGCCGCTTTTGCTGATTCGGAGAGCGGAAGCCAGCTTTCCGATGGTCAATCCCTCGAGGCCTTCGAGCGAGGCGAGGTCGACCGCCTTTCGCAGGATTGCCCGGCGGGTTTTCAGCCCTCGAGGCCGCCGGAGCGGGGCTTTCCGAGTTGAGCCAAAGCTTGGCCGCGGCCGATCGGAAGCCTTGATGTGTTTTTGGTTAGGCTTCATTTTGTTGACAGATAATAGCACGATCGTTCGTTCTGTTACAATAGATCGTTCCGATTGGTGCGCAGCTTCAAGGCGACGACGGTTGCGGGTTGAGACGACAGCAGCAAAGAGAGCGAAAGCGATAGTCACTTACAGATGAAGGTGACTAATGCGGGTGTCGTTGTATATAATCCGCTTCGCTATACCCAATCGAGAGGCGCTGTATCGCGGACTAGCCACCATCGCGTGCGCCGAACTTATACGACGGTGTGGCCTTTCTATTGAAAGCGGGATGCGCCTTTCGCAGGCAAATAAGAGAGACTGATGGACTTTGAACTCAGCGCGAAGAACAAGGAATTGCAAAAGCGCTTGCAAGCGTTCATGGACGACCACATCTATCCAAACGAGCATCGATTCGACGAGGAGGTGGAGAGGGATCGATGGAAGCCGGCGGGGATTGTCGAAGAGTTGAAGGCGAAAGCGCGTGACGCGGGATTGTGGAATTTGTTCTTGCCCGAAGATGAGCACGGCGCGGGTCTCACAAATCTTGAGTACGCACCGCTTTGCGAGATCATGGGCCGGAGTCACATGGCCCCGGAGGTGTTCAACTGTTCGGCACCCGACACCGGGAATATGGAAGTTCTGGCGCGCTATGGCACCGCGGAGCAGAAGAGGAAATGGCTGGATCCGCTTCTGGCCGGGGAAATTCGCTCCTGCTTTGCCATGACCGAGCCGGAGGTGGCGTCCTCGGACGCCACCAATATCAGAGCAGCCATCGTACGAGACGGCGACGAGTACGTCATCAACGGGCGGAAGTGGTGGACCTCCGGAGCGGGTGATCCTCGCTGCAGAATCGCAATTTTCATGGGTAAGACCGACCCTTCGGCGCCGATGCACAAACAACAGTCGATGATCCTGGTTCCGCTCGATACGCCGGGAGTCAAGATCGTGAGAAGGCTGAAAGTGTTCGGGTACGACCACGCGCCGCACGGTCACGGCGAAATTCAGTTCGAGAATGTGCGGGTTCCGAAAACCAATATTTTGCTCGGCGAAGGCCGTGGATTCGAGATTGCTCAGGGCCGTCTGGGGCCCGGGCGGATTCATCATTGCATGAGATGTATTGGCCTGGCCGAGCGGGCGCTCGAAGTTATGTGCAAGCGAACGCAGGCGCGCGTGGCTTTTGGAAAGACGCTTGCCGAACAGGGGACGATTCGTGCGGATATTGCGATGTCTCGTATGGAAATCGAGCAAGCGCGGCTGCTGACGCTGAAGGCCGCTCATATGATGGACACGGTTGGGAACAAAGCGGCGCGCTTAGAAATTGCAATGATTAAGGTGGTCGCACCGAATATGACGCTGCGCGTACTCGATCGCGCGATACAAGCTCACGGCGGCGCGGGAGTTTCGCAGGATACTTTTCTGGCTAGCGCCTGGGCGGCGGTCAGGACGTTGCGTTTGGCGGATGGGCCTGACGAAGTCCATATCGAATCGATCGCGAAGTGGGAGTTGGCCAAAGGCAACAAAATAGGGACATTTCGAGCTTCACACTGATCGAAAGGCAAACAAGCAGCCGGTATACGTGGTTGGTACCTGGAGAAGTTTGTGCCGCCCTTCATTGTCAAAAACGCTCAAGCATTAAAAGAGTTTGTGGGCAAGGATATTGGCCACACGGACTGGTTCCGTGTCACGCAAGAGAGAATCACGCAGTTTGCGGAGGCTACGGAGGACTCGCAGTGGATTCACGTGGACGCCGTACGGGCCCGAGACGAATCTCCGTACGGCGTTGCCGTCGCGCATGGGTTTCTCACCCTCTCTTTGATCAGTCACTTCGTGAAAGAGGCAATCCAGATTCAAAGTGGTGTGCGGCTAGCGGTCAACTACGGTTTGAATCGCGTGCGATTTCCCGCGGCGGTGCGCGCCGGCTCCAGAATTCGTGCGAGCGTCGCGCTTTTACGATTCGACGAATTCACGGATGGCGTTACCGCAACATACTTGGTGACGATCGAGGTAGAAGATTTCGACAAACCATGTTGCGTCGCGGAATGGATTGTCCGCTACTATTGCTGACCATGCGACCGTTTCCAGTCCCGCATAGGGCCGGCTCTCTGAAATCTCAAGTCTGAGCTAGATGCGTCCCGTTTCTGCGGTGAGCCAACAGGCACGCAGGATCATTTTGATCCGTTCGGGCATCGCCGCAAATCGGTCATCTGTCGTTAAACCCTGGGAATAACGGTAGTAAATCTGTTGGACGATCACAGCGAGCTTAAACCGGGCGAGCACGACATAAAATGCGATGTCCGAGACGTCGCGCCCCGTTTTCTGCGCGTAGAAGCGCACGACTTCCGACCGGGTAAAGCTTCCTGGGTGAGTAGTCGGCCCCCAACGCAGCAGTTGCATTTCCTCAGGGTCGGTCGTATCAATCCAGTACGCGAGTGTCGTTCCCAGGTCGGCAAGTGAGTCGCCGATGGTACACATCTCCCAATCGAGAACTCCTACAATTTTCGTTGGTTCGGCCGCATCGAGGACGATGTTGTCGTATTTGTAGTCGTTGTGGATCAGAGAAACGTCACGAGTCGATGGAATGCGTTCCTGCATCCAGGCAGCGATTTTTTCGACCTCGAGGTAGTCGTGGGTTTTCGAGCCATAGTAGCGCTCGGTCCAGCCGCGTACCTGGCGCTCCAGATATCCTTGCGGTTTTCCGAGATCGGAGAGGCCGACAGCCGCGTAATCCACATTGTGGAGACGAATGAGATTTTCAATAAACGATTCGCTCAACCTTCTTGTTTTCTCTGGATTCAATTCCAGACCCGGCGGCAGGTCCTTGCGAAGTATAATTCCTTGAATCGGTTGCATCACATAGAAGGGCGCGCCAAGGATGGATTCGTCGTCGCAATAGAAAAGCACTTTGGGGGCTGGGGTATAGACAGAGTGAAGCTGTGACAGCACCCGAAATTCACGCCCCATATCGTGCGCGGACTTCACTTGGCTGCCGAACGGCGGACGCCGAAGAACCATCTCTCTGGCGCCAAGATGCAGCGAGTAAGTTAAATTGGAATGGCCGCTTGGAAACTGGCGCACCTGGAGGGAACCGGTGTCGTCAGGGAATCGTTGCCGCAAATGCGGCTCAAGCTTACCCAGATCAAGCTCCTCGCCGGATCGAATCGTGGTTGGATGATCCAATAGGTCGCTCATTCAAGCACCTCCCTACCGGTAAGTGAGCATCGTGGGATCATCGATATGCCCATGAGCATTGAATGAGCTGAGTGTAAAACGGTTGTCCGAGTGGAGGAATTCGCTCCACGAAGAATTCCTCGACATCCAACTCACTTGCAGAGTGCTTTCCGTAGAGAGCAGGAGCGCACGCTGCATAGCCACTGCGACCGGACCACCCGAAGTAAAAATTGCGACCCGTTCTCCTCGTCCGCCGGCGGACAAAAATGCCATCAGACCCGAATTCACTCGGGAGCAAAAGTCAGACCAAGGCTCAACGCCCTGAGGACAGATCAAGCCGCACGCCCATTTGCTGATGACCGCCTCGAACAACCTTTGAAAAGTGGCGTGGCGACCAGCGGAATCACCCGAGGCATGGTGCGCCGCGTGGAGACCACGAATTCTTGGGTCAGTTTCGAGCAATCCGGGCAGGCTCTTTTCCAAAACTGCTTCTCCGTGATACTCATCGAACTCCGGGAAGACCCGAAGCGCAGGAAACGGCACTCCTTCGTTTCGGTACACCTCGCCAACCAGTTTGGCTGTGTCCTTCTGCCGCACGCGCGGACCGGTACATGCCCGTTCGAAAATAATGCGGCGCATCGCTAGGTATTTCCCGAGAAGGCGTGCCTGGTGCTCCCCGAGCGCAGACAACTTGTCGTAGTCGGGCTCGAGGAAAGAAGCCTGCGCGTGGCGAACGAGGAAAAGCTGTCCCATAGGCACCCAATGCGTAGCTGAATGTTTCGTGGCGACACGGGGCGCTGAAGCGGAGACTCGTACTACTGTCTAAAACTCCAGCGGCCTCCATGGGAGATTATCAGTTGGCGCTCTCGAACATGGCCGCCGCGCGATTATTGTGAGGCATGACGATCAAGCTGCGGCGCCAGTTTCCTTGCCAAAATCTGAGAAAGTCTTGCCATGCTCGGCAAGTTCTTTCAACAGCGGGGCAGGGCGCCAGTTTTCGCCGTGCTGTTTGTGGAATTCGCAAACGCGCTCATAAACCTGCTTGAGACCCACGGTGTCGGCGTACCACATCGGACCTCCGCGATGAGCGGGGAATCCGTAGCCGTTGAGATAGATAATGTCGATATCGGAAGCGCGCAGGGCGTAGCCCTCTTCCAAAATGCGCGCGCCTTCGTTCGCCAGTGCGTAGAGGCAACGGTCGGTGATTTCGCGAGCAGATATTTGTCGTTGCACGATGCCTGCTTCATCGACCCATTTGCGAACGAGATCGGCAACGACTGGATCGGGGCTCGCGCGTCGCTGTTCGTCGTATTTGTACCAGCCCGCGCCAGTTTTCTGGCCGTATCGACCTAATTCGCACAGACGATCCTCGGCGAACGGCTGACGAATACCAGGCTTCTCCAGGTGGCGATATTCCTTGCGAATGCGCCAACCAACATCGAGCCCGGCCAGATCCCCTGTGGCCAATGGACCCATCGCCATTCCGAAGTCCGTAAGCGCGCGGTCCACAGCTTCGATAGCAGCACCTTCTTCCACAAGAAACTGAGCCTCCCGGCGGTAGGGCCCGAACATGCGATTACCTACGAAGCCTCTGCAGTTGCCAACCAGCACGCCCACCTTGCCAAGCGTTTTTGAAAGCTGCATGCACGTGGCGATCACTTCCTTGGAAGTGGCCTTGCCGCGGACGATTTCCAGCAGACGCATGACATTGGCCGGGCTGAAAAAATGGGTGCCGATAACGAACTCGGGCCGTGACGTGGAGGAAGCGATCTCATCGATGCTCAGCGTGGAGGTATTGCTGGCAAGGATGGCGCCCGCTTTGCAAACACGATCCAATTGCTTGAAGACTTCTTTCTTCAGGGCCATGCCCTCGAAAACAGCTTCGATGACCAAGTCTGCTTTTGAGAAATCGTCATAGGTCAGCGTGGGTGTGATTCGCTTCAATCGTTCTTCGGCTACCTGCTGTGTGAAGCGGCCGCGCTTGACGGAATTTGCGTAGTTCGACTGGATCGTGGCTAGTCCGCGATTTAGCGCAGCCTGGTCCGCCTCTTTGAGAAGCACGGGAATGCCTGCATTGGCGAGCACCATGGCGATGCCACCGCCCATCGTGCCGGCCCCAACCACCGCGGCGGATTTCACAGGAATCACCGCGGTGTCTTTTGGAATGTCGGGAATTTTGCTCACCTCGCGCTCGGCGAAGAAAACGTGGATGAGTGATTTGGATTGATCGGAAAAGAGGCAATCGATGAATAGTTTCTGCTCAACCTTGCAGCCTTCGTCGAAGGGAAGTTTCGTCGCGGCTTCCAAGGCTTCGATGGCGGCAACGGGTGCGAGCAGGCCGCGTTGCTTCTTTGCGGCGTTTTCGCGCGCGGAGGAAAAGATTTGCGCGTTTTCGGCCGCGTTGCCAAGCTTTTCATTGCGCTCACGGGTCTTGGGAGCGGTCCGGCCGGCAACCTCGCGCGCCAATGCGGTCGCTCCGGAGAGCAGATCGCCTTCGATGATTCGGTCAACAATGCCGTACTTCAGCGCGTCCTCTGCTTTAACCGGATTGCCGGTGGTACACATTTCGACGGCCTTCGCTACCCCAGCGAGCCTGGGGAGACGCTGTGTGCCCGCCGCACCGGGTATCAGACCGAGCTTCACTTCCGGCTGGCCGACCTGTGCGCTGGATACTGCCACTCGATAGTGGCCGGCCATCGCCAGTTCCAATCCGCCGCCAAAGGCCGTCCCATGAATGCCTACAACCACGGGCTTGCTGCTGTCTTCGATCTTCAACAGCAGCGGGAGTAGTCCCGCGCCTCGCGGCTTACCCGATGTCATCTTGCCGAATTCTTTTATGTCTGCGCCCGCGACGAATGTCCGTCCGCCTCCGATTAGAACGGCCGCTTTGACGCTGTCATCTTTTGCGACTTGATCGAGCGCATCAGAAATACCGTCGGGAACGCCTGGACTCAACGCATTCACCGGCGGATTATTGATGGTAATCACGGCGATGCCGTTGTCTTTCGTCAGCTGCACTAGATCGGTCATCGAGGTCGCTCTTTCGTTTAGGGATCGTGATTTACAACTACGCGCTTTTCGCGGAAACACTGCCGCCGTCAATCACCAGAGAGGCGATGCGCTCGCGATGAAACGCGGCGTCGCCGAACGCTGTTTCCGACGCCTTCGCGCGGCGATAGTAAAGGTGAATATCGTTTTCCCAGGTGAAACCCATGCCGCCGTGGATCTGGATGCCACGATTGCCCACGGTGCGTCCGGCGTCGCTGGCGTACATCTTGGCGATGGAAACGGCGGTGGCCGCATCCGGCGTGTTTTCTTCGAGCGTCCATCCAGCGTAATACACAGCGGAACGTGAACTTTCCGTTTCCAGGTACATATCGGCGCACTGGTGCTGGACGGCCTGAAACATTCCAATCGGCTTGCCGAACTGTTTCCTGGTCTTCGCATATTCAACCGTAAGATCGAGAGTGCGCTGCATGCCTCCCACCAATTCGGCGGCTAACGCGGCCGTAGCTATGTCGAATGCTTTCGGCAGGTTTGTGTTGGGGCCGATCTCCTCCGCGGGCGTATTGCTAAATTCCAGAGCGTAGAGCTTCCGGGTAAGGTCCATTCCGGACATCGGAGTGATTTTCAGACCGGGGGCTTTCGAATCCACGGCAAATACGCCGTTGCGCGCAGCGACCAGAATAAAATCGGCAATCGCTGCATCCGAGACGAACAATTTTTCACCGGTGAGCTTGCCTTTGTGGGCGCTCAGTCGCAGGTCACTAAGGTTCCAACTCGCGCTGGACTCCAAAATGGCGACCGTTGAGCGCGCTTCTCCCCTGCAAATCGGGGCAAGATACTTTTTCTTATGCGCTTGCGTGCAGACAGTTTCCAGAACGGAACCCGCCAGCACCACGGTCGAAAAAAATGGCCCAGGTAATAGTGCGCGCCCCGCTTCCTCCATCAACAACATCAACTCGACTTTTCCAAGACCGACTCCGCCATACTCTTCCGGAAATATAATGCCCGTGTAGCCTTGGTCGGTAAGTTTCGACCAGAGGGCAGAGTCATATCCGGTCTCCGTTTCCATCAAGCGTCGCATTTCGGTATTAGGACACTCGCCGGCGAAGAACTTTCGTGCGCCGTCCTTCAACAATTCCTGGCTCTCACTCAAGCCAAATTGCATGACTTATCCCCTTAGTAGCTTCTCGGCAACCCCAGGACGAAGTGCCCAATGATGTTTCGTTGCACCTCGGAGGTGCCGGCTTCGATCGTATTCCCCCGCGTGCGCAGGTATGCGTAAGACCAGATTCCCTGGTCGATCGCATGCGCGTCACCCGCTAGCAGTTGTCCGTACGAACCGAGCAACTCCTGCGCGATTTGCTGAAGGCGTTGATTCAACTCGCTCCAGAACAGCTTTTGGATTGAGCCCTCGGGGCCCGGCACGCCGGTTGTCGTGATCCTGCTGAAGGCTCGCATCTGGTTGAAGCGCATGATTTCGATCTCTGCGCTGCACTGCGCTAGCTTTTGGCGGATGAGCGGGTCCTCAGCGGCAGTCCTGCCATTGCGAGGAGTGGAGCGGGCGAGTTCAATCAACCGGCTGATATAGCGC
>Ga0210401_10006876_pt1 | contig 11498 bp, 13 predicted proteins | sample IncBWH32MmetaG_FD_150866 | JGI IMG/M metagenome (GOLD analysis project Ga0210401, IMG submission 150866) | Forest soil microbial communities from Barre Woods Harvard Forest LTER site, Petersham, Massachusetts, United States - Inc-BW-H-32-M | ecosystem: Environmental > Terrestrial > Soil >... | reverse complement strand
CTGCGTCAGACACATCAGCATCTTGTCGGCGTCCTGCAAGAGTCGCCTGCGAATTTCGAAATTGTATATGTCGATGATGGCAGCACCGATTCCACTCCGGCGGTGCTTCGTGAGCTGCAGGCGAGCGATACAAGAGTTCGCGTCGTCCGTTTTTCCCGCAATTTTGGCCACCAGGTGGCGATCACCGCAGGACTGGAACACGCGTCCGGGGATGCTGTCGTGATTATCGATGCCGATTTGCAGGATCCGCCCGAGGTCATCACGGATTTTCTGGCGAAATGGCTCGATGGCTACGATGTCGTTTATGGAGTTCGTACGGAACGCGACGGCGAATCCGCCTTCAAGCAAGTGTCCGCCAAGATTTTCTACCGCTTCTTCAGCCACATGTCGGAAACGCGTATGCCGCTGGATACTGGGGATTTCCGGCTCCTGGACCGGCGCGTCGTCGATGCCCTTATCTCCATGCCGGAACGCGACCGCTTTGTGCGTGGAATGGTGAGTTGGCTGGGCTTCTCCCAGGTCGCGGTGCGCTACCATCGAGCATCGCGCGTCGCGGGAACGACCAAGTTCTCACTGTTCAAGATGGTGCGCTTCGCGCTTGATGGGATTTTCTCTTTTTCCATTCTTCCTCTGCGACTGGCAACCTGGACTGGGTTTGCCGCCTCAGCCCTCGCCATTGCTGGGATCGTTGCCGTTTTGCTGGAACGCTTCTTCCAGGTGCCTGGCTTGGTTAAGGGGTGGTCCAGCGCCGTGATCGGCGAATTGTTTATCGGCGGCGTGCAGCTTGTGTGCCTCGGGATCATTGGCGAATACGTCGGGCGGATTTATGGAGAATCGAAGCGGCGGCCTCTTTACATCGTCAGGGAACGGATAGGCTTTGAGGTGCGCAATCCGGTTGCCGCGGAGACCCGTCAAGCGATGGTGGCAGGTGGGAAGCGCTGACGCTAAGGCCGCGTGCCAGGGAAACCATGACTGTCGACACGATTTCTCACCAGCGCGAAGCTGCCTTTCACGACGCCTGGGCCACTAGCACTCCTCTCGACGATGTGCTCGTCCGTGAATGTTTTGAGGCTCCGACCGCGCTCGAAAACCAGTTCATACTCAGCCGCATGGGGCCCCTCGCAGGCAAGAAATTGCTGGATGTCGGCGCAGGCCTTGGCGAGTCTTCGGTCTACTTTGCGCTCCAGGGCGCCGTTGTTACGACCGTCGATATCTCGCCGCAGATGGTGGCGACCGCCCTCGGACTGGGTAAGAAGTTCGGCGTGAAGCTGGAAGGCATTGTGTCCAGTGCCGAGGACCTGAACTTGCCGGCCGATACTTATGACATCGTCTATGCGGCCAATACAATTCATCACGTTCACGATCGAGCATCGTTGTTCGAACAACTGAGCCGCGCGCTCAAACCCGGTGGGATGTTCTTTTCCTACGATCCCCTCGCCTACAACCCCGTCATCAACCTATATCGCCGGATGGCCACCGAGGTTCGTACGCCGGACGAGACACCTCTTGCAACCGCCGACATTCGCTTGGCACGAAAGCATTTCACCCAAGTGCAGCACCAGGAATTCTGGGTCTCTACTCTGCTTCTCTTCGTAAAGTACTATGTGATCGACCGCGTACATCCCAACGAGGACCGCTATTGGAAGCGCATCCTGCGTGAAACGAAAGAGAGCCTCTGGTGGTGGACGCCCCTTCGGGCTGTTGACCGCCTGCTGACGCGACTTCCCGTGGTTCGCTGGCTCGGCTGGAACGTCGTGCTGTGGGGCCGAAAGCCGCTGCTGTAACTCTCGTCAATCGATACGGATAGCCGAAAACCTAAGATCTCTATTCAGACCCGAACAATGGCGAGCCACGCGCCGGACTTGGTAGAAGCTGCAGACTGTGGTTGGCGTCACCAAATCAGCCGGGAACCAACAGCTGGTGTCCACAAAGAGGAACGGTCCTATAACCCCAGTGTGATTCAGCGGCTCTCTATGGCCGTGTAAACCACATATTTTAAAAGGCTTAGTTAGCGGCGTGAAGCAGAGCAGGTTGGTGTTGCAGATGCTTAACATGCAGTACAGACGACGATACCCGTCTCTAGACCGCTAGTTCTCTTTACTCGAAGGAGAAAAACGAAATGAAGACTGTTCTCATGCAGCTTTGGAACGACGACCGGGGCCAAGATCTGACCGAGTATGCATTGCTCCTAGTGCTGCTCACCTTGGCGGCGATTGGCTCGCTCAGTACGCTGGCGACCGCAGTCAATGGCGTGTTTGCCAAGGCAGCGTCAAACCTGAGCACGACGTAGTTTTGCTGGTACGGCGGTCCGCTTTTTCGACGTCCTCAGTATGTCGATTTAGCACGAGTCAAGGCGTGGTCTTGCCTATTCAGCGAACCTGGAGATACAAGGATGAAGCAACTCTTAGTAAGGCTGTGGAAAGAAGAAAAAGGGCAAGACCTGACGGAATATGCTTTGCTGTTAGTGCTCCTCACGCTGGCGGCGATTGGGTCGCTCAGTACCTTAGCGACCGCAGTCAACGGCGTCTTCGTCAACGTCGCGAGTAATTTGAGCACGACGACGTAGGATAGCGCAGGGCCTGTCCGGCTGATGGCCCTAGGCCCATTTGAGCCGGGACATAGAGGACGCCAGTGGAATTGTTTCCGATAGGGTCCTCGAAGCCCATCCTTTCCCATGAAAGTGCAATATCTAATCTGGGCCTTCACAATCGGCGTGACTCTGTTTGCCGCGATTGTGGATTTTCGCACCCACAGGATACCCAATTGGCTTACCGTGCCGGCTTTCTTCCTGGGACTCGGGTTGCGTACGACAATTTCCGGCTGGGCCGGGGCCAAGGCCTCACTTGAAGGCGCGGGATTGGCCCTGATTCTCTTACTTCCTCTGGTTTTGATGCGAGCGCTCGGGGCGGGCGACTGGAAATTGATGGGCGCCGTTGGGGCCTTTCTCGGCCCTATTTTGTTTTTGTTTGTGTTGCTCGGCAGTGTACTGGTATCGGGACTCATGGCCATGGTCGAAATGATGCGAACGCGGCGAGTGAAGGAAACATTTCACAACCTGGTAGTGCTGGTGCAAGGCTTCTTTTCGTTCGGCTTACGCGCCAATCCTGAGATTTCCCTGGACAATCCGGCGCTGCTGAAACTGCCATTTGGCGTTGCGGTCGCCATTTCTACGCTGGCTTGCTTTTGCGCCGCCCGGTGGGGCGTCTGAACGAATCCAGCAAGTCAGGCTATTTGGTGCCAACCGGTGTTGAGGCGAGGAGACTGATTTCATGAACCAGAACCGCATGATTCTCGGATTGGCCGTGGCGGTCGTCGTCGCCCTCTTTTTGAGCACATTTGTTTATCGTCAGTTTCAAAAGGCGAGCAGCGTGAAGCCGGTCGTTACGCAGCACATAGTGGTTGCCGCGAAGGCTCTTCCCCTAGGTACGCGGGTGGGCGCGGGAAATTTGCGGCTTATTCCCTGGCCCGCGGGCGAGCCGGTAGTTGGCATGTTCACGCGCATCGAGGACTGCGTCGACCGCGCCCTAATCGCCGACGTGGCGGGCAACGAACTCATCCTCGACAGCAAGTTGGCCCCCAAGGAATCTGGAGCGGGTTTGCCCGCGGTGATTCCGCCGGGGATGCGGGCTCTTTCGGTTGCCGTCAATGACGTCGTGGGAGTGGCTGGTTTCGTGACGCCCGGAACGATGGTCGACGTCCTGGTGACCGGAAAAGTCAGCGGCGGAACGCGGGGTGGCGAAGACACTATCACGCGCACAATCCTGGAAAACGTGCGCGTGCTCGCCGCCGGCCAAAAAATTGAGCAGGATCGCGACGGCAAGCCCCAAACGGTTCCCGTGATCACCTTGTTGGTCTCACCGGAAGACGCCGGGCGGCTGGCCATGGCTAGCACCGAAGGGAAAATCCAGCTCGCCCTGCGCAACACGGTTGACACCCAGAGAGTCGGACCCCCTTCAATCCTGGAGGCCAATCTATTCGCGGGCGCGGCGCCTGCGGCCCCAAAGCACACGGCTCCCGCGAAGGTGGCCACTCCGCCTACTCCGGCTTCGCCATATGTAATCGAAGTGATCACCGGGAACAAGCGAGAGAACAAGAGCTTTCCGAACCAATGAGAAGGCCACAAGGACAACGAATGTTCGCCAAACACAACGGGATCGGTCAGTCGAACGTTTCGCCGCAGCAGATTAGCCTCCTGCTGCCCTCGTTTGCCCTCCTGGCAGCTCTTTTCATCGGAGTTGCCGGCGCGCCGGCCCAGCAGCAGCCCGCCCAATCGCAGCCACCAGCCACTCCGCCCGCCCAGGCTACGGCTCCTACGCAGGTGCCCGCGGAACAGCCCACCGAGTCCGAGGCGCCGCAAACGCTCCATCTGCTGGTGGGTCGCTCGATCGTGATTTCCTCGCCTGGAAGAATCAAGAGGGTCTCGTTAGCCGATCCGAACATTGCGGAAGCGATCGTGGTGAGTCCCACGCAAGTTCTGGTCAATGGCAAGAGTCCCGGAGGCGTCTCCTTAATCATCTGGGACGAGTCTGACCAGAGTCAGGCGTTCGAAGTTTCCGTGGATATTGACGTTTTAGGCCTCAGCCAGAAAATTCACGAGGTTTTCCCGTCGGAAGATGTGCACCTCGATACTTCGCGGGACGTCGTGATGCTGTCCGGAAAGATTTCTTCCGCGCCGGTTGCCGAGAAAATTCTCGAGATTGTGAAGGGCACGACCCCGAAAGTCACTAGCTTGATGCAGGTGCCTATAACGCCCTCTGGCGAAATCCTGCTGCAAGTAAAGTTCGTAGAGGTCAACCGCTCCGCCATCAAACAATTAGGGATCAACATCCTCAGTCTTCCCGGCGCCAAGAACTTGGGACTATCTCGACCCAGCAGTTTGCTCCTCCCCAGCTGACGAATGCGAACGGTGTCGCCACGACTCCAACCACCGGCAGCCAGATTGGTCTGAGCGATTTGCTCAACATTTTCATCTTCCGGCCAGACATAAACCTCGCCGCCACGATCAAAGCTCTGCAAGAGCAGAACGTGCTTGAAATTCTCGCTGAGCCCAATTTGATGACGGAGTCCGGCAAAGACGCCAGCTTCCTGGCAGGCGGTGAGTTTCCCTTCCCCATTCTCCAATCGACCGGCGCGGGCGGAGGTTTTGCCGGCATCACCATTCAATTCAAAGAATTCGGCGTGCGGTTGAACTTCACGCCCACCCTGACTCCGGATGGCTTAGTTCACTTGAAGGTCAAGCCCGAAGTGAGCTCGCTGGATTTCACCAACGCGCTGACATTGCAGGGCTTTGTGATTCCGGCGCTGGCGACCAATCGCTTCGAGTCGGAAATGAGTCTTACCGACGGACAGAGTTTCGCGATCGCCGGGCTAATGGACAACCGCGTGACCCAGCAGCTTCAAAAGGTTCCCGGTATCGGAGATATTCCGATCCTCGGCAAACTCTTCCAAAGCTACTCTCTGAACAAGAGCAAGAATGAGTTGGTGGTCGTGGTCACACCGCATGTCGTTCATCCGATACCGGTCGACAAGCCCGCACCGAATTTGCTATTTCCACTTCCGATTATGAAGCCAACGGAAGGAACAGCCGCGCCTACTGGCGATCACAAGTGATTCGCAGCTAACCTGGTGCAATATCTGTGAGGTTGACGAGAGAAATTTAGCGGATTAGAAAGAACGGTTGATGCTGACGGTAGCGATAGCAAGTGGTGACCCGGCCAGTTCCGCACAGTTGCTGGCCAGTCTGCAGCAAACGGGTCTAGTGAAGTCGGTGAAGCAGTGGGCGGTCCCCGCCGACAAGCTTCCCGACTCCGCCGACTCATTGCCGGAGGTCGTTTTTTTGGATCTTTCTCGCGATCCCGAGCCTTATTTCCAACTAGGCGCGCAGATTCATCGTGCGCGTCCAGCGGTGAAGCTGGTGGCGTGCTCGGCAGTGGTGCCACCGAATCATCAACTTTTGCTGGAAGCCATGCGCTCGGGCGTTCAAGATTTCCTGGCGAAACCTGTTGACCCGACCTCTCTCAAAGAAATCCTCCTGCGCTTCACGGAGGACATTGACGCCAGAGACCGCTCCTCCCTCGATCGGTTGATCGTCATCATGGGAGCTAAAGGCGGGGTGGGTGCCACGACGGTCGCGGTAAATATTGGAGTCCAACTCTCTGTCTTCGCTCGCAAGCGCGTGGCGCTCTTGGACTTTGCCAATCCGCTTGGGAACGTACATCTATTGCTCGATCTCCATCCTAAATTCACTGTCCGCGACGCGGTCGACAACATGGACCGTCTCGACAGTCACTTTTTCGCGGGCCTGCTGACGCGTCACAAGACGAAGCTCGAGGTTCTCGGCGGAGTCACACAGCCCGAGGAATGGCAGTCCATTCACATCCCCTCTCTTGAGCGCGTCGTTAACGTCGCTCAAAATACCTTTGACATGGTCCTGCTCGACATGGGCTCGCAGTTTTCCTCCGAATGGACTTCGATCCTGCGTATGGCTCGCATGATCCTGATCGTCGCGGAGGCCAATGTCCCCGCGTTGTGGACGCTAGAACGCCGTTTGCTGGCCCTGAAAGGCTTTGGCATTGACCCGGAGCGCGCGCGCGTGATCATCAATCGCTGGCACAAAGGCGACGATGACGTTTTGAAGGGCATCCAGAAAGACATCAACCGTCCTGTATTCGCTTCCCTTCCCAACGACTTCCGGATGGCCAACGCCGCCGTCAACCTGGGCACTCCGTTGCAGGAGAATCACAACAACGTCCTTGGCAGCCGTTATCGCCAGATCGCCGCGCAGTTGGCGGGTCTGGACGTCGTGCCCATCACCAAGAAAGGCTCGCTTGGCGGGTTCTTTTCGTTCCCGTCAAAGAGGTGACTTAGATCATGGCCCCGATCACAGCACCAGTCACACGCACGGACTTCGGAACCGTCAAGGCGACGATTCACCGGAAGCTTATCCAGAAACTGAACCTCGACCGTCTGACGGAAGTCAATCGCGAGGACGTACGCCGGGAGGTAACGCAAATCCTGGAGGCTTTGGTCGTCGGCGAATCGACGCCGATGAACTTGCAGGAGCGCGAGCGCCTTGCCCAGGAAGTCCTCGATGAAGTCTTCGGGTTGGGGCCTCTCGAGCCCCTCCTTGCCGACCCAACCGTGTCCGATATTCTCGTCAACACGCACAAACGGGTCTACGTCGAGCGCAAAGGCATTCTGGAGATGACCTCGGTCCAATTCCGCGACGACATCCATCTCATGGGCATTATCGACCGCATTGTTTCGGCGGTTGGACGCCGCGTGGATGAGTCCTCGCCGATGGTTGACGCGCGCCTTGCCGACGGCTCGCGCGTGAACGCCATTATTCCGCCTCTCGCCGTCGACGGACCTTGCCTTTCGATCCGGCGTTTCGGCCGCGATCCGCTGACCGCCGACGATCTGCTCCAGAACAACACCCTTACGCCCGCTATGCTGGAACTTTTGCGCGGCTGTGTGAAGGCGCGCCTGAATATTCTGGTCTCCGGAGGCACCGGCGCCGGAAAAACCACGTTTTTGAACGTCCTTTCGTCCTACATTTCCAACCGCGAGCGCATCGTCACTGTGGAAGACGCGGCCGAATTGCAGTTGCACCAGGACCACGTCGTGCGCCTGGAGACGCGTCCCGCTAACATTGAAGGAAAGGGCGCCGTGCAGCAACGCCAATTGGTGATCAACTCTCTGCGTATGCGTCCCGACCGCATCATCGTCGGTGAGGTGCGCGGTGAGGAAGCGCTGGATATGTTGCAGGCCATGAACACCGGCCATGACGGCTCGCTGACCACGATTCACGCCAACACCCCGCGTGACGCTCTGAGCCGCCTCGAAACTATGGTCGCCATGGGCAGTCTAAACATTCCCGAAAGCGCCCTGCGGCGGCAGATCGCTTCGGCGATTGATGTAGTCGTTCAAGTCAGCCGCCTCAGCGACGGCACCCGCAAAGTCATCTCACTCGCTGAGATTACCGGCATGGAAGGCGACATCGTTTCCATGCAGGACATTTTCGTATTCCGCAAGCGCGGCATCCGCGACAACGGCGAGGTGCTGGGTGAATTTATCCCCACGGGCATTCGGCCGAAGTTTGCGGAAAAGTTGCTCGTCTCCGGCATTCAGTTACCAATCTCGATGTTCGAGCATGCGCACGTTTTAGGAGTTTGATGAACGGTCGTTTTGAACTTGTTCCGAAAGGCTGGTCGTAACCGAGGACTGCTATGGGTATTTTGGTGTTCGCGCTCACGTTCCTGATCGTCCTGGTGCTCGTCCTGGGCATTTGGATGATCGCCAGTGGCGACAACAAACAGGAAGTCGTCCGTCGCCGTATGGAAGCGGTGCGCAAGGCGGAGCGTCGCGGCGATGTCTCCCTGGGGCTGAAGCTGGCGCGCGACGAGATGCTCAGCAGCGTCCCCGCGGTGCATCGCTTGATGTTGCACTGGCAATGGTCGGTTCGGCTGCAGGAACGCATCGCGCAAGCTGGACTTAAGATGAAGGCGGGCAAGCTCATCCTCATGAGCGCCTGCCTGGGTTTGGGAACATTTGTGTTCGCCGGTGTTTTCTATCCACAGTTCTGGGTCGGCGTCCTGCTCGGGGCGGCCGTCGCTTGCATACCCTATGGCGTGGTTTCCTATCTGCGTCAGAAGCGCCTGCAGCAATTCGAAGAGCGATTTCCTGAGGCCCTGGACTTGTTGGGCCGGGCTGTTCGCGCGGGTCACGCGTTCACGACGGGTCTGGAGATGATCGCCAAGGAGTCTGCCGAGCCTATCGCCAGCGAATTCCGCACCACGTTCGAGGAACAGAATTTCGGTCTGCCGTTGCGCGACGCTCTTCTGAACATGACCGAGCGGATCCCGTCGATCGACGTCCGTTTCTTCGTCACCGCCCTGCTGATTCAAAAAGAGACGGGCGGAAACCTCGCGGAGATTCTCGATGGCCTTGCGCGCGTCATACGCGACCGCTTCCGCATCTATCGCGAAGTCCGCGTGCGCACGGCACAGGGAAGATTGACGGCGGGCATCCTGATTGCTCTCCCGATCTTCATGCTGATCGTGCTCATGGTATTGAATCCCACGTACATGAAGGTTTTGTTTCAAGATCCCAGGGGTTCGCTGATTTTGACCATTGCGGCCATCATGCAGGTCATTGGGTCTCTGATCATTTGGAAGATTATTCACATTGAGGTTTAGCGGTTAAAGGAGCTTTTGCAGATGCTTTGGGCCATCACAACTTTGACGTTCGTGGCCACCTTCGCCATTCTGGCGGCGGTCCTTTACGCTTTTGCGCCCGGCGGAGCCGGAATTGCCAACCGTCTCTCCCGCCTAGCGAATACGGCTGCGCCCGCCATCGAGGAAGCCAGCTTTGCCGAAAAACAAAAAGACCGATTGCGCGACACACTGGCCGGACTCGGCAACCTGGTACCTGGTGATGGCAGCCCAGCTCCGCGTACGCAGATGCTGCTGATGCGCGCCGGCTACCGCAGTTCGCAAGCCCTCTCGGCGATGCGTGGATTCAAGGTCCTGACGCCCATCGCTTTCGTCGCATTTGTTTTTGTAACGGGCATATACAAGTGGAATCCTTTTATGATTCCGCTGATCGCCGTTGCCCTTGGCTATTTGTTCCCTGACATGTTTCTCAGTTGGAGAATGAATGCGCGCCAGGCCCGGCTACGCCGAGGCCTGCCCGACGGTCTGGATTTACTGGTGATCTGCGTGGAATCAGGCCTCGGGCTCGATCAAGCGCTGATGAAGGTTTCGCAAGAGCTGCGCATCACGCACTCGGAACTCAGCGAAGAATTACAGCTGGTCAACCTGGAGATGCGCATCGGGAAAACGCGCCTCGACGCGTTGCGCGAGCTCGCGCGCCGTACTGGTCTCGAGGACATCAAGTCGCTCGTCGCCATGCTGGTGCAAACCGACCGCTTCGGCACCAGCGTCGCTCAGTCGTTGCGTGTTTTCTCCGATGACTTGCGGATCAAGCGTCGTCAGCGCGCCGAAGAAATGAGCGCCAAGACATCGGTGAAGATGGTTCCACCGCTGATATTTTTCATTTTCCCCGCACTTATGGTGGTTATTTTGGGCCCAGCTGTGATTACCCTGCTCCGGCAGCTGATGCCGGCTCTGCAAAGGTAGTTGCAGAACCCTCGCGACCTCACAGACGCCGTGAGGCCGAGTAGTAGAAAAGGAGAAGCGCAATGGATAACGTAACACTCATACGAGTCGTCGCAGGAGCGCTGGCCGTTCTCGTATTGTTCATTATCATTTGGCGACGCAAGCGCAAGTCGATCGAGTAGTTGGTGTAGTCGGATATCTTTAGGGGACACCCGAATAGGGTCGATAGATCATGGCCAACAACGGTCACAGTCGTTCATTATACGTTTATAACAAGACCCGTGAGACTTTTGTGGCCACGGAGGCAATTCTAGCCGACAGCTATCTTCGCCGGCTGGTCGGTTTGCTCGGTAAGACGCGGCGCTGGGCGCAGCTGGGTCGCGGTCTATGGATCGTGCCTTCCAGCGGCGTCCATACTATCGGCATGCTCTTTCCCATTGATCTGATTTTCCTCGGCAAGGACAAGGAGGTTGTCTATGTCGAAGAGCATGTTCGCCCTTTCCGCATCTCCAAGGTGTCCCTGAAAGCGGCCAGCGTGCTGGAGCTTCCTCCACATACGATCTACCGTTCTGGCACAAAGATTGGCGACCGGCTCGAAATTGCGCCGGTGCGCTAAGGCGTCGAGCAAGTATTGCCGCTCGGCGATTCTTTAACACTTCTCGAGGGTAGCCGCACCGGCCAAGGCGTGATCCCGCCAGCTGGTCGCGTAGTGTTTCTCCACTCCAGTGGAGTGCCGGCATGTTCATGCACGCGGCCACTCCTGCACGGCAAACGAGTCGGCATGGTTCCTCGTCAGCCGGTGCCTCGCCGTTAGATAATTCGTCACCTCTCTGGAATCAATTCCCTGCGAGCCGCACAGCGCATATAACATCCTCACTAGACCAAGGAACATGAACGTCTCGTTTCATGAGCCGCGCTTTCCTTCGGCGCGTCTTGAGTTTCCATAGAGGAGAAGACTATGATCCAGCCGCGCAGATTCGCCGCGAAGGCCCTCTTCCCGATTGCCGCGGGTCTGTTCTTGCTTTTGTGCGCGCATCCCGCCTCGCGGGCACAGGAAAAGCACTCGCCACGGACTGCCGGCGTCGACGACACGAAAATGGGGCCGTACCGGGCGTTGGCTCAACTTGCGCTCGCGTCATCTCAAAAAGGCGACAACGCAACCGCCGCGGAACTCGCCCGCGTTCTCGAGCGAACCTGGGACAAGGCAGAAGACTACGGCGGCGATACCGCGCTCTCGAAAACCAACCACGCGCTCTTCGACCAAATCGATAAAGCGATGGATCAGTTCATCTCGATTCTGATCGACCACGCGAACTCCGCCCCCGATAGCGCGAAGCTTAAAGCCGCGTACACGGCCTATATGGAAAAACTGAAACTCGC
>Ga0210401_10006874_pt1 | contig 11499 bp, 6 predicted proteins | sample IncBWH32MmetaG_FD_150866 | JGI IMG/M metagenome (GOLD analysis project Ga0210401, IMG submission 150866) | Forest soil microbial communities from Barre Woods Harvard Forest LTER site, Petersham, Massachusetts, United States - Inc-BW-H-32-M | ecosystem: Environmental > Terrestrial > Soil >... | reverse complement strand
CGCCATCGTCGCGGTCGACAATCCGATCTGCGCCGCGACCGGCCACCGCATCTGCAACGACTGCATGAAGGCCTGCATCTACCAGCGGCAGGACCCGGTCGACATTCCGCAGATCGAGACCCGCACCCTCAAGGACGTGCTCGGCCTCCCTTGGGGTTTCGAGATCTATTCGCTGCTGACCCGCTGGAACCCTCTCAACATTCGGCGGCCCCTGCCGCGCCCGGCGACCGGCTACAAGGTGCTCGTCGTCGGCCTCGGCCCGGCGGGTTTCACGCTCTCGCATCACCTGCTGAACGACGGCCATTTCGTCGCGGCGGTCGACGGGCTCAAGATCGAGCCTCTGCCGCCTGAGATCGGCGGCGTCACACTCGACGGCACGCGGCGCGCATTCGAGCCGATCCGCGACGTCGCGACCTTGGTCGAAGGCCTCGACGACCGCGTCATGGCGGGGTTTGGCGGGGTCGCCGAGTACGGCATCACCGTTCGCTGGGACAAGAATTTCCTGAAGATCGTGCGCCTGCTGCTCGAAAGGCGGACGAGCTTTTCGATGTATGGCGGCGTCCGCTTTGGCGGCACGATCACGATCGACGGCGCGTTCGATCTGGGCTTCGATCATATCGCGCTGTGCGCCGGGGCCGGCCGGCCGACCGTGATCGCGATGAAGAACGGCCTCGCACCGGGGGTGCGGCAGGCCTCCGATTTCCTGATGGCGTTGCAATTGACCGGCGCGGCCAAGACCGACAGTATCGCCAATCTGACGGTGCGGCTGCCGGTCGTCGTGATCGGCGGCGGTCTGACCGCGATCGACACGGCGACCGAGTCGCTGGCCTATTATCCGCTCCAGGTCGAAAAATTCCTGTCGCGTTATGAAATCCTGGTCGCCGAGCGCGGCGAGGAGGCGGTGCGCGCACAATGGACACCGGCGGAGCGCGAGGTCGCCGTCGAATTTGTCGAGCATGCCCGCGCGATTCGCGCCGAGCGTGAGGCCGCCCGCCGCGAAGGCCGTGCACCGCGCCTCGCAAACCTGATCGACAGCTGGGGCGGGGTGACGATCGCCTACCGCCGGCGCCTGATCGACTCGCCGAGCTACACGCTTAACCACGAAGAAGTAGCGAAGGCGATAGAGGAGGGCATTCGCTTTGCGGAGCTCTTGACCCCGGTCGAGGTCGATGTCGATCTCTTTGGCCAATCCGCCGCGCTGCGGCTGACCCGGCACAGCGTAACCGAGGTCGGCGGCCATCGTCCCGACCCGAACCAGGGGCCGGGCGAGGAGGTCGTTCTGCGGGCGCGCACGATCCTCGTCGCGGCCGGAACCCAGCCGAACACCGTGCTCGGCCGCGAAGACCTTGAAAATATCGTGCTCGACGGACGCTATTTCCGCGCGCTGGACGAAGAGGGAAATCCGGCGACCCCCGAACGGGTCGTGAAGCCCTCGGCAGTGCGGGTATTGACACATCTGCGTCCCGACGGGCGTGCGGTCAGCTTTTTCGGCGACCTTCATCCGAGCTTTTTCGGCAATGTCGTCAAGGCCATGGGCGGCGCGACCCTGGGTTATCCGGTGATCAGCCGCATGCTCGCGCGGCTCACCCCATCGGCGCCCGTGCCGATCGAACTGATGGCGCGCCTCGATTACGAATTGCGCGCCCGGGTGCATGAGATCGTCCGGCTGACGCCGAACATCATCGAGGTCGTCGTGCGGGCGCCGATCGCGGCGCGTGCCTTCAAGCCCGGTCAGTTCTACCGGCTGCAAAATTACGAGCGCCTGGCGCCGCGGGTCGATGGCACGACCCTGGCCATGGAAGGGCTCGCGTTGACCGGCGCCGGGATCGATACGGAAAAGGGCCTCCTGTCGACGGTCGTGCTCGAGATGGGCGGCTCCTCCGACCTCTGCGCGCTCCTCAAGCCCGGCGAGCCGGTGATTCTTATGGGTCCGACCGGCACGCCGACCGAGACACCCTCGGGCGAGACCGTGCTCTTGGTCGGCGGCGGGCTCGGCAATGCGGTATTGTTCTCGATCGGCGCGGCGTTCCGTGCGCGCGGCTCGCGGGTGCTCTATTTCGCCGGCTACAAGCTGGTGCAGGACCGCTACAAGGTCGATGAGATCGAGCACGCCGCCGACTGCGTCGTGTGGTGCTGCGACGAGGCGCCGGGCTTTGTGCCGGGCCGGCCGCAAGACCGTACTTTTGTCGGCAATATCGTGGCGGCGATCGAGGCCTATGGCCGCGGCGCACTCGGGCCCGTGGCGATCACTCTCTCGGCGGTCGACCGCATCATCGCGATCGGCTCCGACGGCATGATGGCCGCCGTCGCCGAAGCGCGCCAAGCGGGGTTGAAGCGCTATTTCCGCCCCGACCACCGCGCGATCGCGTCGATCAATTCGCCGATGCAATGCATGATGAAGGAGATCTGCGCGCAGTGCCTGCAGCGCCACCGCGACCCGGTGACCGGCACCGAGACGGTCGTCTTCTCCTGCTTCAACCAGGACCAGGAGATGGACCGCGTCGATTTCCGCACCCTGCGTCGCCGCCTCTCACAAAACGGCGTCCAGGAAAAACTCACCAAACTCTGGGTCGACCGCTGCCTGCAGCATCTGGGCGAACGCCCGGCCATCGCGGCGGAATAGGCCATCACCGATCTGGGCGAGAGGCTACTCGATTACCTCGTCGGCAAGGGCGAGGACGGCCGGCGGCACAGTGAGGCCGAGCGCTTTGGCGGTCTTCAGGTTGATGATCAATGAATATTTCGTTGGCTGCTGAATGGGGAGGTCTGCCGGACTGGCGCCTTTGAGGATGCGGTCGATGTAGGATGCCGCCTGGGCATGCAGGTCGACCGGGTCGAACGTGTAGGACATCAGGCCGCCATCCCTGGTAAATTCTATCGGGCCGATGAGCGGCAAGCGGTTACGGGTCGCTGCGGCGATGATCACATCGCGATGTGATGTGTTAAAACTGTCCGGCAAAGCCATCAGACCACCGCCTGGCGCGCGCGTCTGGATGGCGATGGCCTCCTCGATCGCCGCGTCATCGTGCACCCGCGCAAGCGTCACCGTCACCGCCAGGTCGGGGGCGGTCTCGATCTCGCGGTTGGACAATGGGGCGAAAGGCGCGGTATCCGGGTTGAAGATCACGGCCACCCCCACGACACGAGGGGCGATCTCCTTGAGCAATTGGAGCCATTTTCCGAACATCGGCGCGTCGAAGGCGCTGAACCCCGTGACGTTGCCGCCGGGTCGCGCGAGGCTCTGAACAAAGCCCCGCCCGACGGGATCCACCACGATGGCGGAAACGACCGGTATCGTGCGCGTCCGCTGCCGAAGTGCCGAGACCGCAGGCGTACTGCTTGCGAGAATTGCGTCCGGCATCAGGCCGACCAGTTCTGCCGCGTAGGTCTTGAAAAGCGTTGGATCGCCCGCGGCAAAGCGATAGTCGATCCGGATATTCTTGCCCTCGACCCATCCGAAACGCCCAAGCGCCTGCGCAAAGGCCGTCACGCTTGCCTGAGCGAACGGGTCGTTCTCGGGCCAACCAAATAATACGGCAACATGGCGAACCCGCTCGGGCTGCTGGGCGCGTCCGGCGAGCGGCCATAGCGCCGCTCCGCCGATAATGGCGATGAAGCGGCGCCGCCTTAATGATCGGAATTGCATGCGCCTCACCAAGTCGAGCGCGGTTCCCAAGCTAACAAAGGTTCAATTCGCGGTCCAGGCGATCCCGACCCGCAAATGGCCCCAATTATTTCCCGATAGGGCTCCTCCCGATTGGCTACCCAGTCAGGCTCGCGGGATGGCTGTTCTTTGTTGCAAAGAACAGCGATAACAACCAGGCTGGTTCGGGGTCCAACGAGGAGGGCAGAGATGGATCTGGAAGGGGGATGCGTCTGCGGCGCGGTGCGGTACCGATTGACTGCGCCACCATTGATCGTGCACGCCTGCCACTGCCGCGACTGCCAGAAGATGACCGGCAGTGCATTCGTGCTCAATATGTGGATCGAGAAGAACTGCGTCGAAGTCGATCACACTGGGCCGAAGTCATTCATATTGCCCGCGGGCAGCGGCAAGCCGCACGAGGTGTTCTTCTGCGGCGATTGCATGACCCGCCTGTGGAGCAAATACCACGCCGCGCCCGGCGACACGCTGCTCGTGCGGGTCGGGACCCTGGACCATGCGGAGAGGGTCGAGCCCGACGTTCACATCTTCACCAGAAGCAAATTGCCGTGGCTGCAGCTGCCGCCGGACAAGCCCGCCTTCGAGGCGTTTTACAAGATCCCGGAAGTCTGGCCGGCCGCCAGTCGGGAGCGGCTGCGCTGCAACATCGCCGGCCAGAGCTGATGATCGCCTAATTGGCGAGCGGGTCCGGGCGGAGCTGGAAGCGCACAACCTTGGGCAATGTACCCTTGCCGGTTTCGAGGTGGAACATCGCGCGGGTCGCGTAGGTGGTCCACAATGCCCGGCCCTTCCAGCCGGCGTTCGGGTCGTCGATACGCCCGTCCATTCCCTTCGTGAAATAGTCGTTCACATAGGGGACGCGCAGCGTCACGAATTTGCCGTCGACGAGAGCCAGCAATGCGCTGTTGAGGTTGCCGGTTGCAATCGGCACGTCCTTGCCCAGACCCAATGTGTTGAATTGATCGACCCAGGTGTAATAGCTCGACTCGGCGCTGCCTGGATCGCTGACGCCTTTGAACTGCGGGCCGGGGAAGGGGTAGAGGGTCCAGCCCTCGGGGCAGTGCTTGCCGGTCGCGACCGGGCCGTTCAACACCTTGCATTTGCTGCGGTCGAAGCTCGCCAGGTGACCGCTCGCCAGCGACGCCCAGAACACGCCCTTGCCGTCGATGTCGCCGCCGCGCGGCCCATAGCCGGGCAGCGGCGGCTCATAGATCTCGGTCAGCGCCGTGTGGGTCGGATCGGGCCCCGGGTTGACGCGAACCACATAGCCGGGATATCCCAAAGAGGTGCCCCAGATCGTGCCGTCGACCGGGTTCACGGACACCGAATAGAGGCCCGCGACAACGCGCTTGTCCTTGGTCGGGTCAACCGGCTGGTCGGGCTCGACATAATCGTCGCGCTTGCCGTTGCCGTTGGTGTCGAGGATGAAGGGCGACCAGCCCTGCGCTTTCTGCTCGTCGCCGGTCTCCTCGAACATCTTGCGGTCGAGCCAACCGACGACCGGCGTTTGCGGCCCGCCGGCGCTGGTCCATAGCGTCTGGTTGGCATCGGTCGCGAAGTTCAAATGGTGCGTCGGGAAGCAGGTGCTGATCAATGTGAATTTGCCGCTCGCCGGGTCATACATCGACAGGTGGCGATTGGACTCCTGCAGCGGGAAGACCTGCGCCGACGGATGGCTCGATCCCTGCTTGCAGAAATCCGGGTTTGCCGGCGGGCGCACCCTGGCGGTGAACCAGACCCGGCCCTTCTCGTCCATCATCGGGTTGTGCGTGGTGGTCTGGCTGTCCCAAATGGGTTCCGCGCCCCAATAGGGCGACGGCTCCAGCGGCGCGGTCTTCGAGGTCGGCGTATTGGGGTTGCGCACCGGATGTTTGATCTCGGCGACCGAATTGTGAGTCGGATCGAGGACTGGAAGATAGTCGGTGCTTTCCTCCGTCGAGCCATAGAGCTTGCCATTGGCATTGACGGTCGGATTGCGCCGATCGGTTGGCGTGAGGTCGTGGAGGTAGCCCGTGGAGCGGCTCCAGTCCCACAAGGTCAGCACGATGTTGCGCTCGACGCCCTGCGGTCGCGGGGGTTGCGCAAACGGCAGCTCGCCTTTGGCAACCCTATCGGTCCAATCGCCGAAATATTGGAACGCCAGCTGCGGGTCGAGGCGGCTGATCGTGTTGACCATGTTGTTCTCTGCCTGTCCCGACTGGATGCGCCGCGCCCATGCTTCCGCGGAGTCATCGAAATGGCCGAGCGCCGCCGGGATCGCACGGGTCCCGAGGGTGCCGATCCCGTGACAAGCGATGCAGCCGGTGGTCTTGATGATGTTCAACCAAGCCTGGTGACTTTTGATGTTCTCCGGCATGCTCTCGTCGCGGTTCGGGCCGGAAAAGTTGCTCTCGTCAGGGATGTTGAGCATCGAATACCAGTAGACCGCCGGGTAATATTGCGCAGCGGCCGCCGCATCCTGAGCCTGCACCGCCTGCAAATTGACGATCTTCCCCGGCGTCGTGATGACCCTCGGCGAGTCGACGAGCCCGTAGCCGCGCACCCAGACATCGTAATTGGCCTGGGGAAGGTCCGGAATGACGTAGCGTCCCTGATCATCGGTGACGACGATTTTGGCGAACGCCGTAGGCAGGCCGGTGGTCTCGGCAATCACCCAGACACCGGCTTCGGGCCCGTTTTTACCGGTGACGACACCGCCGAGATCTCTGGCGCCGATATGGACTGCCGGGTCGGCGGCCTGTTGCGCGGCGAGCCGCACCGGACCGGTACCGATCAGCGCGGCGGTCCCGACCGCCGCGATGAACCGCAAGGGTTGGAATTTCGTCTGCATGCTCTGGCCCTCCCTGCGGCAACCATACTCCATCCAGGGCCAGGCGAGGAACAGATCCGGCGGTGATGTTTGCGTCCGCCAACCGAGCGGTTGTTTGCGAAGCTCATTCGCCAAGCTTATGATCAATAAACAGGAGTTCTTCGGGACGGACGGCGGCAGGTGAGGAGCGAGGCGCGGGCGCCGGTTGCAAACCGAGGCATGATTACGGCGTCGATCATGCTGGCGACGATCATGCAGGGTGTCGACAACACGATCGCCAATGTCGCCTTGCCGCACATTCAGGGCAGCCTCTCGGCGGCCCAGGATCAGATCGCCTGGGTCTTGACCTCGTACATTGTCGCGGTGGCGATCATGACGCCGTTGACCGGATGGCTCGCCGGGCGCCTCGGCATCAAATATGTGTTTCTGATCTCGGTAGCCGGGTTCACCGTCGCCTCGGCTTTGTGCGGCAGCGCCACAAGTCTCACCCAGCTGGTGATTTACCGTCTGCTGCAAGGCGCGTGCGGCGCCGGGCTCGTTCCGCTCTCCCAATCGGTGCTGATGCAGATCAACCCGCCGGAGCGACATGGGCAAGCAATCGCGATCTGGGGCATGGGGGTCATGCTGGGGCCGATCTTCGGCCCGATGCTGGGCGGTTGGCTGACCCAAGACTACAGCTGGCGGTGGATCTTTTACATCAACCTGCCGGTCGGGCTAATCGCCAGCCTCGGCATCCTGATCTTTATCCGCGAGACGCGGCACACTCATCGCGAGGCCTTCGACTTCTTCGGCTTTGTGACTTTGAGCATCGCCGTCGGAACATTGCAGATGATGCTCGACCGCGGCGAGCTCAAGGATTGGTTCAACTCTACCGAGATTTGGGTCGAGGCGCTCGTCTCGGGTGTCTTCTTCTATCTGTTCATCGTTCATACGGCGACAGCCAGAGATCGATCCTTTATCAATCTCGACCTATTGAAAAGCCCCAACTTCATGGCCGGTACGGTCCTGATGTTTTTTGTCGGGGGCATCCTCAGCGGCACCTTGGCGCTGCTGCCGACGATGCTGCAGTCGCTGATGAATTACCCGGTATTTACAACCGGGCTGGTCACCGCGCCGCGCGGCATCGGCACGATGATCGCGATGTTCGTCGTCGGGCGCATGATCAACCGCATCGACAATCGGCTGATCATCCTCACCGGGTTTCTGCTGACTGTCCTCTCGCTATGGCAGATGACCGGATTTTCGCTGCAGATGGGAATGGCGCCGGTCATTTCGTCGGGAGTGCTGCAGGGGTTCGGGCTCGGCTGCACCTTCGTACCGCTGAACACGCTTGCGCTGTCGAACTTGCCGCGGCACATCCTGACGCAAGGGACCGCGATGCGCAGCCTGATGCGCAATCTCGGCGGCAGCATCGGCATCTCGGTCCTCGAGGCGCTGTTGATCCAGAACACGCAGATCGTCCATTCGCGCCTGATCGAGCATTTGCGGCCGGACAACCCGCTCGCCCAGGCGCCATTGCTGGCGCCGCCGTTCAGCCTCACCGCACCTTCCGGGATTGCCGCACTCAACGCCGAGGTGACCCGGCAGGCCGCGATGGTGGCCTATGTCAACGATTACGCGCTGATGATGATGATCGTGCTTCTGCTGATCCCGCTGTTGCTGCTGGTCCGGCGGGCGCGCCCGGCGCTGCGGCCCGAGGTGGCCCGCTAATGCACCAGCCCCCGCTAAATCCACGAGGTATCGAATTCCCGACTACCAGCCGCGCGCGACTTCGAGCGCGGCAACGGTGGCGGAATTCGATGCCATAGCTTATTATCACTACCGGGTATTTGTTGGTGTGGCCATGGACCTCGACCGCAGCTTCGGTTTTCTTGTTCACGACGTCGCCCGGTTGTTCGGGCGCCGGTTCAATCAGCGCGCGCTGCTTTTCCTCGGACTCACTCGCGCACAATGCAAGGTGCTCGGCTATCTCGCGCGCAACGAGGGGATCAATCAGGCCGGCCTCGCCGACCTGCTCGAAATCAAGCCGATGACCTTGGTGCGGCAGATCGACCGCATGGAGGAAGACGGCTGGATCGAGCGGCAGCCCCAGCCGGGCGACCGGCGCGCCCGACGCCTCGTTCTGACCGACAAGGCCCGGCCGATCCTGGCGCGCATACTGGACCTCTCGAACGAGATCCGTGCCGAGTCCTTTGCCGGCCTCTCCAAAGACGACGGAAAGCAGCTGATCGAACTGTTGCGGCGGGTACATGGCAATCTTTCGGATCGCGTGCTGCCACTGGCAGAGGACTTCGCCGATCTCGACGAGACGACCGAGCGCGTGCCGAACGGCGAGGCGGAACTGTCGCCTGTCGGGGGCCATCATTGACGACTTCCGCCGATAACGACACGTCGACGATCGGCGCGCTGCGGGCGCCGCTCGAGGGCCGCTCCGCGGTTCTCGTCCGGCGCCGTCCCTTACGCCAGAGATTGCGGCTTCCGTTGATGTTTGCGGGGCCGATCCTCGTACTGCTCGCGGCGGGCTACTGGTACCTGACCGGCGGGCGCTACGTGTCGACCGACGACGCCTATGTTCAGGCCGCGCGGGTGGCCATCAGCACCGACATTTCCGGCCGGGTCGCCGAAATCGACGTCAAGGACAATGAACGCGTGAATGGCGGCCAGCTGCTCTTTCGGCTTGACCCGCGCCCATTCCAGATCGCCGTAGATGAGGCCAAAGCGCAGCTCGCGACCGTGCGGTTCCAAATTCACGCGCTGAAGGCGACCTACCATCTGAAACGGGCGGACGCCAGAGCAGCGGAGGCCACTTCGGAATATCAGGAGCGCGAGTTCGAGCGGCAAAAACGTCTGCTCACTTCGGGCACTGCCTCCCAGCAGCAATTCGATCAGGCGAGGCAAGCCTTTGAAAACGGGCGCCAGCAGCTCGCGTCCAAGGAGCAAGACGTCGCCGTCGCCCTCGCCAACATCGGCGGCAACCCCGATATTCCCCTCGAGCAACACCCGATGGTGCAGCACGCACAAGCTGCACTCGACCGCGCCGAGCTCAATCTCTCTTATGCGGAGATCCACGCACCGGAAAACGGGATCGTCACCAAGGTCGACCAGCTTCAGGTCGGCGATTACGTCAACGCCGGGACGCCACTATTCTCACTGATGTCGACCGACCAGGTTTGGGTCGAGGCCAACTTCAAGGAGACCGAGCTCACCCACATGCGGCCCGGCCAGGAAGCGACGGTCGAGGTGGATACCTATCCCGATGTCGCGTTTCACGCCAAGGTCGAGAGCCTCAGCCCCGGCACCGGGCTGACCTTCTCGCTATTGCCGGCTGAGAATGCGACCGGCAACTGGGTGAAGGTCGTCCAGCGTCTGCCGGTGCGGCTCAGCCTCGACCACTTCGACCACAACGCGCCGCTGAATGCCGGGCTCAGTGCGACCGTCGAGGTCGACACCCGTCACCGCCGGCCCTGGCTCGACCGCGTCCAGGGCGTGTTCGCTTGGCTCACCGGCCCCAATACGCGAGCCGCGGAGCGGTGACGGATGAGACGCGCGCCCCGGTCGCGAACCGGGGCGCAATCACCGCTTCGATCATGTTGGCGACCTTCATGCAGGGGGTCGACACGACGATTGCCAATGTCGCGCTGCCGCACATGCAAGGCAGCTTTTCCGCCGCGCAGGACCAGATTGCCTGGGTGGTGACCTCCTACATCGTCGCGGCGGCGATCATGACGCCATTGACCGGCTGGCTCGCCGGGCGCTTTGGCATCAAATGGGTGTTTTTCGTCTCGGTCGCAGGCTTCACTCTGGCTTCAGCCTTGTGCGGCGTCGCGACGAGCCTGGGGCAAATGGTGGTCTACCGCCTGCTGCAGGGGGTCTGCGGGGCGGCGCTCGTCCCGCTGTCGCAATCGATGCTATTGCAGATCAATCCGCCGCATCGCCACGCTCAGGCGATGTCGGTCTGGGGCATGGGGGTCATATTGGGCCCGATCATTGGGCCGGCCCTCGGCGGCTGGCTGACCGACCAGTACAATTGGCGCTGGGTGTTCTTCATCAACGTCCCGTTCGGGGTCCTCGCCGCAGTCGGTATTCTGATATTCATCCGCCAGACGCGGCACGGCCGCCGCGAAGCGTTCGACTTCTTCGGTTTCGCCAGCCTGAGCCTGGCGATCGGCGCCTTGCAGATGTTCCTGGACCGCGGCGAGCTCAAAGATTGGTTCGGCTCGACCGAAATCTGGGTCGAGGCGACGATCGCGGGGCTCGCCTTTTATCTGTTCGTGGTCCATACCGCGACCGCGACCGACCGCTCTTTCCTCAACCGAGAGCTGTTGAAGGACGCCAATTGCGTCGTCGGCACGATCCTGATGTTTCTCGTCGCGATCCCTCTGTTCGGCACAATGGTTCTGCTGCCCACAATGCTGCAGGATCTGCTGAATTATCCGGTATTGACGACAGGACTGGTGACGGCGCCGCGCGGCATCGGCACGATGGCTGCCATGCTCATTGTGAGCCGTCTGGTTGGCCGCGTCGACACGCGGCTGATCATCTTGGCGGGGTTTGTGCTGGCCGCCGTGGCGCAGTGGCAGATGACGGGTTTCTCACTCTATATGGGGATGGGTCCGATCATCTCGACCGGGGTATTGCAGGGCTTCGGTCTCGGCTTTGTGTTCACCCCGCTGAGCATCGTCACCTTCTCGACCCTTCCCCGGCATATCCTGACACAAGGGACCGCCATCTTCAGCCTGACCCGCAATATCGGCAGCAGCGTCGGCATCGCGATTGTCGTGGCGCTGTTGGCCGAGAATACCCAGACCGTCCATTCACGCCTGGTCGAGCATTTGCGCCCCGACAACCCGCTCGCCCGAATGCCGCATATGGCGCCCCCCTTCAGCTTGACTGACCCGTCCGGCCTTGCCGCGCTCAACGCGGAAGCGACACGCCAGGCCGCGATGGTCGCTTATATCGATGACTTCAAGCTGATGATGATGATCGTCATCGTCGGTTTGCCGCTGTTGTTGTTGCTGCGCAAACC